>Ga0187890_10000343_pt1 | contig 33284 bp, 26 predicted proteins | sample June2016WEW_21_1_FD_133005 | JGI IMG/M metagenome (GOLD analysis project Ga0187890, IMG submission 133005) | Peatland microbial communities from SPRUCE experiment site at the Marcell Experimental Forest, Minnesota, USA - June2016WEW_21_10 | ecosystem: Environmental > Terrestrial > Soil >... | reverse complement strand
GGATGTCGGTCGCGATGTCGTGGAAAAGCTCCGGCAGTTCGCCTTGGAAGCGCGGGAAATACGCCCGGCCGCCGGTCAGTTGGGAGAAGGTCCTGAGCTGATTGTCGGCCTGCAGCCAATCGACCTCCCTAATCCCACTCGACATTCCGCCCCGGCTGTGTGCATCCACCATTTCCCGCCACTGCCATCCGATGCTGATGGCATAGATGGTCACGTCTTTGGTGGACTTGATCTTCTTTATGATCTGATCCAGGGTTAGCCGGCTGAAAGTGTCGCGTCCCGAAGAAACCAGAATCACGTACTTCTTGCCCTCGATGCGATCGCAGCGGTCGATGGTGTCGAAGAGCGCGTCGAAAAGGTTGCGCTCGGAAAATCCGGGGATGCGCAGCATATTCAGCGCGCCCATGATGGCGCGCTTGTCCTGCGTGAAGTCCACCAGGATCTGCGGCTTCATGTCATAGGAAACCACGGCAACCCAATCGTCCTTCTTTAGGCCACTGGCGAAGGTGTAGGAAGCGTTGAGCGCGTCATACATATAACTCAGGTTGGTTGCGGCATACTCGACCAGCAGAACTGCCGTGATCGGAGCCTCGGTCTGGTTGAAGTTCGCAATCTGCTGGGGCGCTCCATCTTCGAAAATCTTGAAATTTTCTTTCTTCAGTCCGGGGATGGTCTGGCCGTCCTTGGTGGTCACGAGCACATCCAGGTTCACAAGCGGCACGCTCACCGTGATCGAGTAGTCGGGCATGTTCTCGATCTTTTTCGGTTTTTCGGGAGCCGGAGGCGGCGGTTCTTCCTTTTTCTTGGGGATCACATAGGGTCCGACGTCGTTCTGCGGTCCACCGGCTGCGGGCGGAGCCTCCTGCTGGTTGGGATTCGCCGGGGCTTGCTGCGATGTGTCTTGAGCCTGCGCCGGGAAGGTCGCACGAAGCATCCAGAAAAGAACAAGCGTCAGTAGGATCAGACGCTTACGGGAAACCGACGGCACCTGGTTTAGCCCGCCAAATACGCTGGAAATCATGGGGATGTCCTCGAAAACTCCTGTGCTAGTATAGATGCAAGAACTCTGCGGGTGGGATATTTTGCGGGCCTTAAGAAACGCCGCCTCTCCTGGCAAAACCTTCTGATAGCGCGCGGAGTCTAAGCAAGTAGCCAGGTCATTATGTGACCTCCGGGGCTATTCATGAGAAAAGCCGCACGCTCACTCGCCACCCTTTTGTGTTTATCGTACTCCGTCTGGGTTAGTGCACAAAACGTCAGTGTACAGGATAAGCCAGCGCCTGCCGTCACTCCTCATGTCGCCATGGCTCCGGCAATCATTACTCCGGCAATCATGCCGCTCGATCAGATTCACGAAGGCATGAAAGGCACCGCGCTCACGGTGTTCCAGGGCGTGAAACCGGAATCCATGGACGTGGAAGTTCTGGGTGTGATGCGCAACGTGAACGGTCCCAAGGGCGACATTATCCTGGTCCGTCTGCATGGCAGCAAGCCGGAATATACCGGCGTGGTTGCCGGTATGAGCGGAAGCCCGGTCTATTTCGACGGCAAGCTGGCGGGCGCGCTCGCCTTTCGGATCGGCGAGTTCTCGAAGGAACCGATTGCGGGGGTGACGCCGATCGAAGAGATGCTGGAGATCAACGGGCTGGATCATAGTCCGGCAAGAGGTCCAGCAAGAGGTCCGGCGCCGGCGCGCGCCAGTCTTTCGGACGACAACGCTTCGGAGCAAAACGCAGCCACGCAAACCGCGAGCCCCGGCGAAAGCGCGACGCTCCCGGCCCAGAACTACAGTAACTATCTGAAGCAGATCGAAACTCCTCTCGTGTTCAACGGTTTTTCTGACGAGACCTTGCAGCGCTATGGATCGCAATTTGCCGCGGCCGGGATTGTTCCGGTGATGGGCATTGGCTCGGCGAGCGATCGCAAGCAGCCGGAACCGATCGAAGCAGGATCCGCCGTCAGCGCCGTGCTGGTTCGTGGCGATATGGATATTGCCGCCACCTGCACCGTGACCTACGTCGATACGCAGCGCTTGCTCGCGTGTGGACACCCGCTTTTGCAGTTTGGCGAAGTGGACTTGCCGATGACGAAGGCCAGGGTGCTGGCTACGCTGCCTTCGCCGCTGAATGCGTTCAAGATCGTCAACACGACCGAGACGGTCGGAGCGTTCGTGCAGGACCGGCAGAACGGCATTATGGGCGTGCCGGGACGCGAGTCAAAAATGATTCCGGTGACCGTGGCCATGCATAGTGGAACGGCGACAAAAGAGTTTCATTACGAAGTTCTCAACAACGCGCGGCTCAGCCCGCTGGCCATGATGGCCACCGTCTTCAACGCGCTGCACGGCACCAATGAATATGGCGAGGACATTACTTACCGCATGAATGGCGTGCTCAGCGTGAAGGGGTATGCTGACGTCACGCTGCGGAATATGTTCGCCCCGCAAGACAACGGGCAGCCCGCGGCGGCTATGGCTGCCGCCACCATCGGCGAGCGCTTTGGACGCATTTACAGCAATCCATTGGATGCTCCCGATATTGAGGGCGTGAAGCTTGATTTCGATCTTGTCCGCGAACGCCGCTCGGCTCGCCTGGAAGCTGCGCGCACGGATATGACTGAAGCTCGCCCCGGCGACCAGATTATGGTCGAGACGGTGATTCGTCCGTATCGCGGCGAGCGACTGGTGCGCCAGATTCCCATCAGGATTCCGACCTCGGCTTCGAAGGGAACGCTGCGCATCCTGGTCAGCGATGGAGACACGCTCGACCGCATGCATCGCGGCACGCCGATGATGAATCGGGGATTGGGCCTGGCGCCGACGATCGCTTTGCTGAACAAAGAGCACGCCAACGATCGCGTGTATGTTTCGCTGATCGGCTCCGATCCCGAAGCCATGATCGCCGACAAAGTGATGCCGACGCTGCCGCTTTCCGTCATGAACGTCATGGATAACATGCGCGGCACACAGGACATGGTCGTGCTCGGGGAATCGTCGGTCAGCGAAGCTTCCACCGATTCGCTCGACTATGTCGTCTCCGGCGCGCAGATGCTGACGATTAACGTCAAATAGCTGGTGCTTTAAGGTGGGTCGCCGGGCGTCCCCGCCCGGCCCGCAGGCATCCCGCTGGCCGGGCGGGGACGCCCGGCTCTCCACCAACAAGATTATTGAGGTATGACTTTGGCTCGTAAGACGCTTGCTCTACTGTCAGCAATTACTCTCTCTACCCTCGCGCTTTCCCCATTCGTCGTCGCCGAAGGCACTCGCACATGGGAACAATCCAAGTTCGACGAACTGAACAAGGGCACTGCCAAGGGCATCGCGCTACGCAGTGAGGGCGGCCTCGAACTGGCTCCCGCCTTCAAAGCGATCGCTACCACGCCCTCGACTTACATCTGGTCGATCGCATCCGATTCCAGCGGCAATATCTATGCCGCCGCCGGATCTCCGGCGCGCGTCTATCGCATCACGCCCGATGGACAGAGCACGACCATCTTCGAGCCGCAGGAATTGCAGGTGCAGGCTCTGGTCGTCGATAAGAATGACAAGAGTGGAATCGTGTACGCGGCTACCGCGCCTGACGGCAAGGTTTATCGTCTTGAACCCGCGAAAGGCGCGAAGTCCGACGCGAAGACACCATGGAACTGGACGCCCTACTTCGACCCCGGCGCCAAATACATCTGGGACATCGTTCTCGACAATGCCGGCACGCTGTATGTCGCCACCGGCGATCACGGAGAAATTTACAAAGTCAGTCCGAACGGCCAGCACTCGCTTTTCTTCAAGAGCGATGAAGTCCATATTCGCGTGCTCGCACTCGATCCCAAGGGCAACCTGATTGCCGGTTCCGATGGCAGCGGGCTGGTGTATCGCATCGCGTCGAGTGGCGAAGCGTTCGTTCTGTACAGCACGCCCAGGAAAGAAATTACGGCGCTCGCCATCGACGGCGCCGGCAATATCTACGCCGCCGCCGCGGGAGAGAAGCACCCCGGATCGGCGATGCCGCAAATGGGCATCACGCTCGCGGCTCCCGCGCAGAGTCCGCCCGCACCCGGCGGCAATATCACCATCACCGCAGCTCCTACCGCGCCTATGGCGACGCAGCCCTTTCCCGCTCCTGGCGTGGGCGCCACCGGCGGCTCGGAGATTTATCGCATCGCGCCCGATGGCGCGCCGTCACGCTTGTGGACTTCCCACGAGGATCTCGTCTACGCGCTCGGCTTCGACCAGCACGGGCGTCTACTCGCCGGCACCGGGAATCGCGGTCACATCTTCGCCATCAACGGCGTCGACGATTTCACCGATCTGATCAAAGCCAGCGCCACGCAGATCACCGCTTTCGCCGCCGCGCCCGGCGGAGGACTCTACGCCTCCAGCAGCAACCTGGGGAAAATTTTCGTCCTCGGCCCGGGCCCCGACTCGGAAGGCACGTATGAAAGCGATGTCTTCGACGCGCACGTCTTTTCGCTTTGGGGGCACGCCAGCGTGCGCAGCGCCGGAAACATCGAGCTTTATGCGCGCAGCGGCAACGTCGACAATCCCGACCGCAACTGGAGCCCGTGGACGCGTGTCGATCTTTCTGCCGGCGCCGAACTGAAGGTTCCGCCCGCGCGCTTCGTGCAGTGGAAGTCTGTGCTCCACGCTGGCAATCCCGCGCCTCGGGTTGATGAGGTCCTGCTGAACTACCTGCCCAAGAACGTTGCCCCCGAGATTGACGAAATCATCGTCCAGCCTGGATACCACTATCAGCCGATTCCGCATGTGACGGGCAACGAACAGCCGGGGCCGGGGCAGCCGCGCTTCGATCCTCCACCTCCCGCCGTGCGCGACCGCGACTCGATCGGCATTCGCTGGTTGGCGCATGATGACAATGACGATCAGCTCGTCTACAGCATCTATTACCGGGGTGACGGCGAGTCGCGCTGGTTGTTGCTGAAGAAGGACCTCTCCGATCGCTACTATTCTTTCGACGCCAGCCTCCTGCCGGATGGCGGCTACACCGTGAAGGTCGTCGCCTCCGATGCGCCGTCGCATTCGCCTGGAGAAGCGCTTTACGCCGAACGTGTCAGCGCCCGTTTCGAGGTCGACACTACCGCTCCTGTCATCGGCAACCTGACGGCGACTTTTGATGGAAATCTCGATGACGGGCAGATCGGCGACAGGCAGATCGGCGTGCAGATCCATGTCCACTTCCGCGCCAGCGATTCGTTTTCACCGATCAAGCGGGCGGAGTACTCGCTGGATGGCGGCGACTGGCAGTTTGTCGAGCCCGTCGGCCATTTGTCGGATTCGAAGACTGAGGACTACGACTTCCGCGTGGCCGTGCCGAAACCCGAAGCTGCTCCGGCTCCGATGGTTGGGAACACCGCGAATGACCACGTCGTCGTGGTGCGGGCTTATGACCGTTTCGACAATCTCGCCACGGCAAAGACGGTAATTCGTGGGAAGTAGGGTTCTGGCGAACCGTGAATCGCCGTCCGGCTCAGCTGGGACAGTTGGAGGCGGCTGTCCCTATGCGAACTTTTCTCACTCTTTGGCGAAAATGATGGACGGATTCGGATTCGTCGTGTCCTCATCGATCATCAGAAAATCCTGTATCGCGCAAACAGGATTTTGCGGAGAAGAACAACCTGCAGTGTCAAGAACGTAGATCACGTATTTCTGGGCCAATGGAGTAGTCAGAGAGATCGTGCCCGCACCCGAGAGGCTCAGCGTGTAAGCGCCGTTCACCGGCTGGGTCGGCCCCGCGGGGTACTCGGTTCCGAATACGTTATAGGTTAATGCGCCTCCGGAGGTGGTCTGGATCGTGAGGAGCAAGTTGGCCGCAATCGGGCTGACTGCGGAATTGCCGCTGTGGGTGGTCACCGCGGCATACGTACCCGGCAACTCCGAATTGGCAAACCCCCCACCGCCTTGCCCCTGGGGATTCATTGTCCCGGTCATGACGGAGGAACTGGATTGATCGAGCAGGAATCCGCGATTCTGCCCGCCGGCATAGAGGATGAACGGAAGCGGCGCCACGACCGAGCTCGCAGTCGGATTGCCGAGCATGTTGAAGGTATAGCGTCCATTGTTGGTGCTACTGGCCGCGTACGTGTAATTGTTAGTGCCGGTGGTGGGGGGGAATTGGACGCCGGAGAGGATGGTACCGGCGTTATTCTGATCAAATTGACCCGAGAAGTTTCCGTTACCATCAGTCTTGCCTAGGGTCAGGGAGACATTGGTATTCGCCCCATTGACGCCCGTCAAAGCGGAGACGGAAGTGCCATTGAAGGCAGCAATGTTGTAGGTCTGCGTCGAATCCTGGAGCACCATCGTTCCGGAGACTGCCGGATTCGTCGTGTCGGCGGGATCAGTAATAGCGTAGAAAGTCAGCGGATTCGTCTTACTCGCTGTTGTGGAAGCAACAAAGGAATCGAAAATCATGGGCGCCGCCGAGCCCGCGGTCAGGGTGATGTGCCACAGCCCGCTGACGCTCACGTCGGGGGTGTAAGTAGCGTTAGTAATGGGGCAGGGCCCGGCGCCGCAAATATCGGTGGCGTTGCCGTTGTGGTTCACATCCATCTGGCCGCCGACTATCGTCCCGCTACCATTCATCGGCAAGAGTCCGACATACCCGACGCGTTTGCCGCTGGAGTCGACACCGGTGAAGCCGAACGCGAAGGTCTGGTCGGTGGTGCCGGTGAAAAGGCTGGAGTTGGATTTCCGCGCGATGCCGGATCCGGTGCCATGACCGTCGGATTCGATCATCTCGATGTCGCCGGCGCCGTCGAGAACGACCTGGTACTGATTGGGATAAACTCCCGCGGGCAAAGTCAGGGTTAGAGTGCCCGCGTTGTTTGAGTTGTTCGGATCGGAAGAGGTGGGAGTATAGAGACCCCCGGCAATCGACTGCTCGGCCCGGCCGCTCGAAGTGAGTTCGTATTCCACGCCGCCTGAGGCGACGGTTCCATTCGACGCAGTGAACGTTCCAACCACGGCTGTGGCGTTGTTGCTGCTGTCATATCCGGAAAACCGAAATGCGTACGTGCCGCTGACGCGGGAAGTGACCAGCGAGGCTTTGGCGATGGTGCAGTACTTGGGGTTGGGCGAGCAGCCGGTCGGATCGAGTGGCGCAGCCGCCGATATCTGAACACAACTCCCGCTGCAGCTGTCCTTCGCCGTGTAGTAGGCGAGGCCGGACACGTTCGAATCCTGATGAAAGTCGGCGCACGTCACACCGTTCGCGGTGCAGGTCCAGGTAAAGGTCTGGGGCGCATCGTCAGGGACGGCTACGACGGTAAATTGCTGGGTCAGATTGTTGCCCACGCTGAGCGCCGCTGGCGCTATTTCGGTGGTGATGTCGACGACGCTCACGTCCAGAATGCCGGTTACCGAAGAATCGGCCACTAATGTCGCCGTGACCGTCGCCTCCGAACCTGCCGTTGCCGGGGCCACGTAGGTCGCGGTTGCGGGGGTTGTCGCCGGCGTGACTGGCGTAAGCGTCCCCGAGCCGCTCAGGCTCCAGGTAACGGCCGTATTCGTCGAGTTCGATACGGTGGCCGTAAGCGTCACCGTCTGAGTCGGGTAGATATCGCCAGGGTTAACGCTGCTGGGAGAAGTAACAGTTATGTCAATGGTCGGTGGAGGGGGAACCACTCCGTTGCCGCCCTTTGCGCAACCGCCAGCCAGCGCCAGACTCAACAAAGCCATCGCAAACAGACAATTTGTTTTCATGATCAGACCTCTTTGAACCCGCCAGTAGGAAATTCGTTGCCCGGACATATTGCCCGAGAACCCGGGTTCTATCTGGGACTTATCTCTATTTGCGGGCAGTCATAATTCCAATTTGTAACTACATCAGCAGGTCACAAATGTACATGAATCCACGGCACTTTGTCAGTGCGGAAAAGAGGCTTCGAATGGAAGGCAGCCGCGCCGCCTGCGCAAGGGATTGCAACTTTCGAGATAGAGCCGCGGCTTCCGGAAGTCAGGTCCTCTGAGTTCGCGACACACGTGTGTTTAACCACAGAGGTCACGGAGGAATACAGAAGCGCTTCTTCAACCGACTATCAAATTGATCCCGAAACCAGCGCTTTCCGCTGTGTGCGCGGTGTTGCGGTGGCCAAGAATTGGTGCGGACGGCCGAGGGACGGCTATCCCTATGTGAAAAGAGAGTCTTCAGTGGACGATGGCGGCCGTCTCCAAAGCAGCACGCTTTGCGGTTTCCATCAGCGGACGCAGTTCAGCGGCGGTGATCCCGAGCGTGCCCCCCGAGAAGCCGTCAATGTAAGCGGAGTTGATGCCCACTACTTCGCCGCTCAGGTTCAGCACCGGTCCGCCGCTGCCCCCACGCGCCGTGGGCGCGTCATAGATCAGCTTGTCGCCGGTTACATCGCCGATGTGCCCGAACGTCGCCGAAGGACGGATCAGCGATAGCGCAGCCAACTCGCCCGCCGTGTCGGCGTCATCCGGATGCGACGAGAGCCGGTCGTACACGACTGCGGGAGACTTTGCCACCATGCCCGTCACTCCCATGGGATAAGCCAGCACGCTCACCGACTCGCCTACATGCGGCGGCTTCTCGGACAGAGTCAAGGGGCGAAGGTTGTTGGTGAAGGCGGTGGCTTCGAGGCGCAGCACGGCCAGATCTCCATGCTCGGCCACGACCGCCGTCTCCAGTTTTACGGGAAGCGGTGAGCCCGGAAAATAGGCCTCCAGCTTTTCGAGCACTGGCGCTCCGCCCTGGCGTATTGCCACGGCGACTTCCCGGTCGCCGTACCAGGGCTCGGCGACGTGGCGATTGGTGGCCAGGAGGCCCGGAGCCACTACAAATCCCGTTCCCGCCACACGAGCGCGAAAGCTCTGCCCATGTCCGGAAACGTGATAAATCCCGTAAATGTAAGCGACCGATTCCCGGGCGCGGTCCACCGCCGCCGGCGAGAACGATTGCTGCCGTTCCAGATCCGCCACCTGGCGCGACAACTGGTGAACCTGTTGCTCGAGGTCGGCAGTTTCCGGAGGGGCGTAGTAGTGCGCCATTACTCCGGCGCCCAGCAGCGCCAGCACGCCCAGCAACCCCTGTACAAACCGTTGCCAGGTCTCCACCAACTCGTTTTCTCCGCTATCGGAATTGAACATGAGCCGTCAGGCCGGGCAAGGAGGGAGGTTCCCGGGTAGCAGGCACTATCGTGACGCATTCGGGCCCAGGCGTGTAGGGTACAGAAGTCCGGTGGAACGCGACCAAAGGTAACAGGGGAAAGTCCCCGTCGAGACGCGGCTTGCCGCGTCTCGACAATGCCGCGCTGCCGGAGACGGGGCAAGCCCCGTCTCTACTCAAGTCCCAGGCGCTTTGACATTTCTTCGTAGAGGAAGCCTTCGCCGAGACGATAGGGCTGGACCCAATCTCCATCAATTACGAACTGCGGGATGGCGCGCTTGCCGGTGTGCTTCACCACCTCGTCGGCGGCTCCTGGAATGGTCTCGATATTGATGTCTGTGTAGGGCCGCTTGTACTGGTCAAGGAAGCGCTTGGCCTCCCGGCAATCCGGACACCAGGGGGCGGAGTAAACGATGATTTGCATGAGGTCAGGTTCTTAGTTTCGATGGGTTACGAACTTCGTGTCAAACCCGCTCCAGTTCGCGCACCGTGCGTTCGTTCTCGACATTGCCGGTGTTCAGCGTCGTGGCCGGTTCGAACAGCAGGAGCCAGCATTCATCTTCCGCCACCGGACGGTGCTCCACTCCACGCGGCACTACGATGAACTCACCCTCTTCGATCCACTCTTCATTGCTCTGGCCATGGCGGTCACGGAAATCCATGCGGAAGCGGCCCTTCACCACCAGGAACATCTCGTCTTCGTGCTCGTGATGGTGAAATACGAACTCGCTATTCAGCTTGACGAACTTTACTTGCTGGCCGTTGAGTTCGGCAGCGATGCGGGGCTTGTAGTATTCGGTGATCTTGGCAAACTTCTCGGCGATGTTGACTTTGGACATGGAACCTCGATGCACGGCTTTCTTGCCGCTAGTTCGTATGAGCTTTGATTGCTTACGGGTGGCAAAAGTCGCAAGGAATCAGGCTTCTGAGATGACGGAAAGAGCTGCCGAGCTTCGCTCGGCCTGGACGGGCGAGGGCGCCCGTCCCCACACAAGCAAAAAGCCGCCAGCTTGCGCTGACGGCTCAATGCTGATCGTTGATTGCCGACTGCTGGACGGCTCGCTAGAATCCTGCCGTCGCGGCGCTCGGGTGTCCACCGCGCAACATAACCCGCACGCCACGTTGAGCGTTGACGCGCGTGGTCGTCGTCCAATCCACCTCGTCGGTGCTGATCACGCCGTTTCCGCCACCGGCCAGTTCATAGCTGATGCGGCCTTCCTGATAGGTGTAATTGCCCACCTCCAGAACCATACCTGACTTCAGCACAAACACCGGCACTCCCGGAGCCCCGCCTCCGCCGCCGCCCGCCGCATCCTTCGTAATGTAGCTGGCATAGGTGAGCTGCGGAATTTCCTCCGCCAGCGGCTGTTCGCTGGCTGTGGCCGTGACTTGGCGCACAGCTAGCTGAGGAATGGCGTTGTCCCCTGGCACATAGGCGGAGCCTTGATAATACGACTCGTTCTGCGGGCGCGGACCGCCAAAGAAATGCCAGTCCGGACCATTGGCGGCCGAGACCTGCGGGATCTGTACATCATCCATCAGGCGCAGTGTGAGCATGCTCTCGCCCTTGAGCGTAGGACGCGGGCCACGCGCCGGCAGCATGATTACCTTCCACGGCCAGAGCGGCGGAATCATCCACTCGACGACGTCGCGCTTGGCGTGCCCTTTGCCGCGGATATCGCCTTCTTTATCGACCTTGTAGCCGCGTGTGGCGATCACCTTCGCGTCCAACGGCATATCGCCGTTGGGCAATCCGATGCGATCGAACATCAGCTTCATGTAGCCTTTGCCCCAGAAATGTCCGGGGTCCTGGGCCGACTCGAGATGTCCGACGAGATAGCTGCCGCGCGGGAACGTCTGCTGACCGAATTCCGTGACCGAATGCAGATGACAGAGCACGGGATCTCCGACGGCGACGCTCGCAGAAGAAAAGTTCGGTTCATTCATGGTGCACTGCAGGAGGGTGCCGGCGGGCAGGACCATCTCCCGCGCACTGGCACTCGTTGTCAGGCTAAGAACGGTCAGGCTTAGAACGGTTAAAGCCAGAAGGGACACTACTACCACTGCATACGAGCTGGACTTCATAACGTCACCTCGGTCTCACGCCCCTGGATTTTGGTACGTATTGCCAAGCTACCGCGTTGAGCCAGCCCCGATGCAGAGGAGTTGAACACAAGTCTAACCTGTGGTCAATCTGCCTTTTTGAATCAAAGTGTGTCTTTTTTGCAACGGGCGATTCGCGCCCCGCGTTTTCAGCGACTGCGGGAGTTGCCAAGTTTCAGCGAGAGCTCCTGGCTAGTTACTCTTAAGGTACGGTACCCCCCTTCCCCCCTCTCTATTGGAATCATGGGGTTAGGAGGATAATTTCATCCCGGTCTTTGATTCTAAAGTACTTACGCATAAAGTCTTTGATAACAAATGACTTAGTGTGTCAAAGAGCGCTGAAAATGGTTTTGGGGCAGCTTCGAGGCCGTCTTGGAAGACGGCTACACCTCGGCACTGCCCCATCAAGTGATCATTGTCGCATGGGGCAGGTTGGGAGTCTGTGATGGCGCTCACCGGCTGATTGTGATGAAAAATCTGAAATCAGTAACCCAGTACCCCGTATCTGGTACCGGGTAGCCATGCCTAGAGTCCAAGACTCGCAAAAACGGGTCCCTCAATAATTTCGGCTCAGCTTCAAGAAATAACCCAATCGCTTGGGAAATATGTTAGGGTATTTGCGATGGAACGGGCGCGGAAATTACAAGAGAAGTTTCCCCACGCAGTCTCCGCGCATTACGACCGTGCGCATGATCGGGTCGTGGTTGAACTCAGTTCCAAGTTGGCGGTAAGTTTCCGTCCAGGTGACGCGCAGGGACTGGAGCATGCGAAGGCCTCGGACCTAGAGGAGATTGAGCTGAGCCCGTCGGGGTTCGGCATTCATTTTCCACGGCTCGATGCGGATTTTTATGTGCCGGCACTGCTGGAAGGATTTCGGGGATCGCGGAAATGGATGGCGGCTCGAATGGGCGAAGCTGGAGGGAGGTCACGCAGTCGGGCGAAGAAGGCGGCGGCGCGGGCGAATGGGTTGAAGGGTGGAAGGCCGCGGCGGAAGGAAGTCGCGGCGGGCGATTAGTGAGATGGACTCGATGAACCCACACATTCGCAAAAAGCGCGAATGTGTTGGGCACCCGGCCTATTGGAATTGCATCCAGGACAGGTAACAGCTAATCCACAGAACTCACGCGCACACGTAGAGTTCGCGGTATAAAGAAATACGTCAAAAGAGCCCCGACCATCAAAATCCCCGCAATGATATACAGGGCGGCAGAGGAGTCCGACGAAAAATGTCTCGCCCAAATCGGGATGTTGGGTCCAACATATCCACCTAAATTACCCACCGAGTTCACGATGCCAATCCCGGCTGCAGCAGCGGTCCCGGCCAAGAATGCGGACGGCAAGGGCCAGAACAATGGCATGGACCCAATCACGCCAAGGGTGCCCATGGACAAGAAAATGATTGCCAACACTGGATTCGACGCGAAAACTCCGCTGAGAACTAAACCGAGGGCTCCCGCCACAACATTTGCCACATAGTGCAGCCGCCGCTCTCCGGTTTTGTCGGAATGGTTGCTCAGGAGAATCATCCCGATAACGGCCACTCCATACGGTATCGCGGTAATCAGGCCAACTCGAAGATAGCCTTTCAAGCCAAAGGCCTTCACAATCGTCGGCAACCAGAATGCGATGCCATACAAGCCGATCATCAAAGTGAAATAGATGGCGCAGAGCACCCAGACTTTCCCGCTGGTGAAGGCATCCACCAGTTTATGCTCGGTTTTGTGCTTGTCTTCAGCTTCGAGGTTACGCGCCAGCACTGCTTTTTCCTCAGTCGTAAGCCATTTCGCTTCTGCAATGCTGCTGTCCAGATAAAAGATCACCAAAAAGCCAACGAGAATGGAAGGGATGCCTTCTGACAGAAAAAGCCACTGCCAGCCCGCCAACTTCATGGCGCCGGAAAGCACATCCATAATCCAGCCGGATATGGGATTGCCGACTACTCCCGATACCGCGATCGCCGCCACAAACCAGGCGGTTCGTGTGGATCGGAGCCTTGAGGGGTACCACAAGGTCAGATAAAAAATCACTCCCGGGAAGAAACCAGCTTCGGCCAAGCCCAGCAGAAAGCGCATGGCATAAAAAGACCACTCCCCTTTTACGAAGATCATGCACGCAGAGATGACGCCCCAGGAAATCATGATCCTGGCAATCCACATGCGGGCGCCGAATTTCTTCAGCAGCACATTGCTGGGAACTTCGAAAAAGAAATAGCCGATAAAGAAAATACCGGCGCCGGTAGCGAATGCCGCATCGCTCAGCGAGAGATCTTTCAGCATCTGCAGCTTCGCAAATCCCACGTTGACCCGATCGAGATACGCCAAAATGTAGCAAAAGAAAAGGAAAGGCACGATGCGCACGTCAACTTTGCGATACGTTCTCGCCTCAAAACCTTCCGCGGGCGGCATAGTTTCAGGGCTCCTTTTCTGGAGTTTTCGAACGGAATTCGCGATTTGGAGCTCTACTAATTTTCACTGCAAATCGTTGGACTCGGCCCGATCTTAGCATTCTCGACCACTATTTAGTGGCGCAAAAACAAAAGCCGCCAGCTTTCGCTGACGGCTCAGATCGCTGCCGAGCGGCACTCGGCTTGGACGGGCTGGGACGCCCGTCCCTCCACGGGCATTTCTAGCTTTCGTACAGCAGAACGCCTTCAGTCTTCTCCGCGTCCACTGGACGGTAGTACAGCTTGTTGGACTCCAGGAAGACCTCGATGAACGCCGGCCGGGTGGTGATCGTGCCTTGGATCAGGGCTTCGGACAGCGGGTCTTCTATGTACTTCTGCAAGGCGCGGCGCAGCGGACGCGCACCGTAGCTGCGGTCGGTCAGCGTCTGATTCAGAATCCACTTCTTCGCCTCGTCGGCCACGGTTACTGTGATCGAACGCTGGGCGAGATTTTGGTTCAACTGGCTGACCATGAGTTCGAGAATCTGGATCAGGTCGGCTTCGCTGAGCGCCATGAACAGGATGATCTCATCCACGCGGTTCAGGAATTCGGGGTTGAAGGTGCGCTTGACCTCGCTCTTTACCAGGTCTTCGACCTTCTCGGAAACCATCTCGTCTTTCGACGACTGGAAGCCGAGGCCCTCGCGCTTCATCAGGTGACGGGCGCCGATGTTCGACGTCATGATGATGATGGTGTTCTTGAAATCGACGGTGTTGCCCAAGCCGTCGGTTAATTGGCCGTCTTCAAAAACCTGCAGCAGGATGTTGAAGACATCGGGGTGCGCCTTCTCGATTTCGTCGAGCAGAACGACAGAATATGGCGCGCGCTTGACGCGTTCTGTCAGTTGGCCACCCTCTTCATAGCCAACGTATCCGGGAGGCGAACCGATCAGTTTCGAGACGGAATGCTTCTCCATGAACTCCGACATATCGAAACGGACTAGAGCTTTGTCGCTGCCGAACATGAAACTGGCGAGGGTGCGAGCCACTTCGGTTTTGCCTACGCCCGTGGGTCCTAAGAACAGGAATGAACCGATGGGGCGGTTCGGGCTCTTCAACCCCGCGCGCGAACGGCGGATGGCGCGGGCCAAGGCGCTGATGGCTTTGTCTTGCGAGATGATGCGTTTGTGCAGTTCTTCTTCGATGCGCAACAGCTTCTGCGTTTCTTCTTCTTTAATTGAAGTGATGGGAACGCCGGTCCAGCGGCTTACCACGTCCTCGATGTCCTCCCGACCGACTACGCCGGTGGAGGATTCATCGAGGTGGTATTTTTCGCGAAGGGCGCGCAGGTTCTCGCGCTCCTTGCGTTCTTCATCCGAGTAGAAGCGCGCCTTCTCGAACTCGTGGTTCGCGATGGCATTCTCCATGCGATGGACGATGAATTTGATCCGCTTCTGGACTTCCGTCAATTCTTCGGGCAGCGTGGTCTGGCGCAGCTTTACGCGCGCGCCGGCCTCGTCGATGAGGTCGATGGCTTTGTCCGGGAGAAAACGGTCGGGAATATAGCGGTTCGAATGCGACACCGAAAAATTGATGGCGTCGTCGGTGTAGGTGACGGCGTGGAATTTTTCGTAGCGCTCTTTTATGCCGAAAAGAATTTTTACGGCGTCGGCTTCGTTGGGCGGCGGAACCTTCACGGCCTGGAAGCGGCGCTCGAGCGAACGGTCTTTTTCGATCGACTTGCGATATTCAGCGGGAGTGGTTGCGCCGATGCACTGAATCTCGCCGCGCGACAGGGCCGGCTTCAGGATGTTGGCGGCGTCGAGCGAGCCTTCCGCCGAGCCCGCGCCCACCAGGGTGTGCAGTTCGTCGATGAAGATGATGGAATTCTGCGACTCCATCAGCTCTTTCATGATGGTCTTGAGGCGCTCTTCAAACTGTCCGCGATACTTGGTGCCGGCGACGATCAGAGAAAGATCGAGCGCCAGGATGCGTTTGTCGGCCAGGAAGGACGGAACTTCGCCGTCGGCTATGCGCTGCGCCAGGCCTTCCACGATGGCGGTTTTGCCTACTCCGGGCTCGCCGATGAGTACGGGATTATTCTTGGTGCGGCGGCACAGAATCTGCACCACGCGCTCGACTTCGCCGTCGCGGCCTACCAGCGGATCGAGTTGGCTATCCATGGCGGACTGGGTGAGATCACGCGAAAATTCACTCAGCAGTGAGGATTCGCGCTGTCCGCGTTGCGGCGCCGCTTTTTCCTGGCTGGTACGCGCCAGTTCTTCGCGGATGGTTGAAAGCCGCAATCCGCGCTCGTGCAGAATCTCAGCCGCAAAACATTTTTCTTCGCGCAACAAGCCGAGCAGCAGGTGCTCGGTTCCAATATGTTTGTGCGAAAGGCGCTCGGCCTCTTCCGCGGCATAGGCCAGCACACGCTTGCATTCGTTGCTCAGGGGAAGATCGACCGAGGTGGAAACCTTTTCCCGGATGGTGGTGTGACCCTCGATTTGTTTGCGGATCGATTCCACCGACGCATGCGAGCGCAGGAAACGATTGGTCAGGGCTTTATCTTCGCGCAGCAGGCCGAGCAGCAAGTGTTCCGTCTCAATATAAGGAGACCCAAACTGGCTGGCCTCATACCGCGCGAAAAAAATTACGCGTCTGGCTTTCTCCGTGTAGCGTTCAAACATATACCGGTTCCCCCCGACTTCCCGCGAAGCGCCCCGCACTCCGCCAAACCCTGACTCAACCCTTAATTATGCATTTATATCGCCGAATCTCCCAGCGATATCGCCTTGTAGTTACCCGCCTCAGCCTTACTTCGCGTACTCCGATTTTTCAACCCCGCTCTTTAATCGTGTTTCTGTTCTGCCTTTCGTTACGCTGAAAGCGACTCGGGCGCCACTTCTTCCATTTTGCCCTGATCCAACCGTAAAACCCTATGGCACCGACGTGCAAACGCCAGGTTGTGGGTGGCGATCACGGAGGTCAGTTGGTGTTCCCGGTGCAATCGCGCCACCAGTTCAAAAACCAATGCGCCGGTGCGCCCGTCAAGATCGCCGGTAGGCTCATCGGCCAGCAAGACTTGCGGCTGGGTGATGAGCGCCCGTGCCAGCGCCAGCCGTTGCTGCTCGCCGCCGGAAAGCTCTCCCGAACGATGATGCCCGCGCTGCTCCAGTCCTACCTCGCGCAGCCACCGCGAAGCTTCTGGTTCCGCAGTGGATAGCGGCTGCCCGCGCGTCAGCAGAGGCATGGCAACGTTCTCCAAAGCGGTGAATTCCGGCAGCAGGTAATGGAACTGCCAGACGTAGCCGATCTCGCGGTTACGAAACTCGGCGGCGTCATCCTCGGAAAGCGCATTCACGTGCGAGTTGGCGCAGTATACGGCACCAGCGGAGGGACGATCAAGGGCCGCCAGGATGTGCAACAAGGTACTCTTTCCCGCACCCGATTGTCCGACGATGGCCAGCATCGTTCCTTTGTCAACTTGGAAAGACAGATTCTCAAAGAGCACGAGCTCCGCTTCGCCTGAGCGAAACACCTTACTTAACCCTTCGACCCTCAGCAGAGGATCTTGAGGTATTGGATGCAAACGCGCCCTCCTAAGTACCAAGGTAGATGGCCTCTGCCGCTGCGACGCGGCGGAAACTGGCCATGATCCATTAGACCATGATCCGTCAGAGCATGATCCATCAGATCATATCCATCAGATCATGAGGAGGAACAACCCGATCCCGCGATTTCGCTTGCGGAAACGGGCTATGCGAAAGACTGTATACCCCTGGAAAACGATTGCAATGTGACCGTGGTCACAGCAAGGTGCGGCGCGTGACCATTCTCACGCAATTAGTCCCAAACCCATCTATGGGCCGAGCTCTATTCGTACCTCAGCGCTTCGGCCGGCAAGATTCTTGCCGCTGACCACGACGGATAGATGGTGGCCACAAACGAGATCCCGATGGAAACCAGCGACACGATCACTCCATCGATCAGCCGCGGTGCGAACGGAACATAGTCAATCGAATAGACCTCGGGCGAGAGCGAAATAAAGTGGTAGTGTCCGCCGGCCCATGAGATCGCGTAGCCGAGCACGAGGCCGATCGCCGTTCCGATCACGCCAATCAGCACGCCTTGCGCGATGAACACGCGCCGGATCTGCGCTTTTTTCGTCCCCAGAGACATGAGCACGGCGATATCTTTTGTCTTTTCCATGACCATCATGATCAGTGAGATCAAAATGTTGAGCGCGGCGACGAACACGATCAAGCCGATGGTGATGAACGTCACCACGCGCTCCAGCCGCAGCGCGCGGAACAGCGGCTTGTTCTGCTCCATCCAACTGGTGGCCATGAAGCCGTGGCTTCCTGAAATAAGATCGGCGGCCTGTTCGAGCGCGCGCGCCACGTCGCCCGCCAGGTAGATATCGTCGAGCTTGAATTGGATGACGGAGATCACGTCGCCCAAGCCAAACAGTTGCTGCGCGTCAGCCAGGCGGATGAACGCCCAGGAAGAGTCGTAGTCGAAAAAGCCGGAGTTGAAGATTCCCGCGACATGAAAGCGAATGTACTTCGGCACCATGCCGAATGGAGTGAGCTCGCCCTGCGGAGAAGTAACCAGCACTACCGACCCCACGGTCGCGCCAATCTCGTCGGCCATATCTTTGCCGAGAATAATGGGAGGCATGGCCGCGACGCGCTGCTGCACGCCGGACAAATCGTCGGGGGATGTCGCTTGTGTGGCCCCCTTGTTCGCGGCCGCGGGCGAGACGCCCGCCGTGCCAGCCGGGGAGGACGCCGGCGCTACGTTCGCGATCTCCGCAGCATCCGCTTGATTCGTCTTCTCTGCAGAGGGCTTTTCCTCCAATGCCGCCGCTGATCCCAGCGTCACCGATTGCAGCAGATCGCTCACCTTGCGCTCATATTGCGGCAGCATTCCCTTCAACACTGCGCCACGCGCCCGCGGCCCGCGCGAAATCAGCACTTGCTCGTAAATTGCCGGAGCGGCTGCCACCACGTGCGGCTGCTTCGATAACTTCTCGAACAGCGGACGCCAATCGCGGATGCCGTCACTTTCGACCCGCAGCAGACTGATGTGGGCGGTCGAACCCAGCAGCCGCGCCTGCAAATCCTGCCGAAAGCCGTTATTGATGGCCAGCGCAACGATCAGCGAAGCTACCCCCGCCGCTACTCCCAGGATGGAGATACCCGTGATGACGCCGATGAACGCTTGGCGGCGTTTGGCGCGAAGATAGCGGGTTGCCACGAAGAGTTCGAAGCGCATGAGAGCGGCTGTCAGCTGTCAGTTATCAGCTTTCAGTTACAGCGGATTATAGCTGGCACGCTTGGCATTATTGTAAAGATGGGGCGTGCCCCGTCTTTCGGTGGCCCCGAGACGCGGCAAGCCGCGTCTCTACGGGAAATCAATCTATCCGCAACCTGATATTCTCTTTCCTCATGTCCCCTATCCTGACCAGTGTGCTGCTGGGGCTGACGGCGGCGGGCGCGAACGTGTTCGGCGGCGCCATCATCGTCCAGAGGAATTGGGAGCGGTCGTATCTTCGGTACTTTGTTGCGCTCGGCGCAGGTTTCATGCTGGCGACGGCGCTGGTCGAAATGGTGCCAGCCAGCATTCAGTTGCGCGGACCGTATGCCGGATTTCTCATCCTGCTTGGATACCTGCTCGTCCATTTCTTTGAGCACACGGTCACCCCGCATTTCCACTTTGGAGAAGAGACGCACGCCGACCAGTTCGTGCACGCTCACAAAAGCTACTCGGTTCTGATCGGGCTGCTGATCCACACGTTTTTCGATGGGATCGCGATCGCCTCGGGATTCCTCGTTTCCCCGGCGCTCGGCTGGATCATCTTTGTGGCGGTTTTTCTGCACAAAATTCCGGAAGGATTCACGGTTTCGTCGGTGATGCTCGCGAGCGGACGAAGCCGCGCCTTCGCCTGGGGAGCATCCATGCTGCTGGGCGTGGCGACCGTGGCCGGAGTGATGACGATGGCCGTTTTCCGACACGAGGTGAGCTTCGGCCTGCCGCTTTCGGCGGGCGTTACGATCTACGTCGCTGCTTCGGATCTGATTCCGGAAGTGAATAAGGAGCCCGGCGTGAAGATGGCGTTATTGGTCTTCGTCGGAGCGGCGTGCATGTTTGTGCTGGATCGGTTTTTTCATGTGCACTAGGGGCTGAGGAAGAACTCTACAAGGCCGTGAAAGCGGCCGACCAAGTGGCGCCCGGCGCTAGTCGCAGGGACGAAAGATTTCAATGTTCTCGATCAGCCGGTCGCAGATTTGGACGCAGGCCTCGCGTATCGCATCGTGGGTCGCCGCTTCCCCTTCCACCGCAAGCAGAGTGGAAGCTCCGTGGCAGAGAAAGAACACCGCGTCGACAGCCTGGCCGTAATCCTCGGCCTGGCCGCCAAAACGCGCCGCCAACTGCGCCGACGCCCAAACATGTCCGGGACGCGGACGACCGGGCGCCGACAACTGCGGCCACGACAAACGGAGCAGTTCGTACTCGTGCGGATTGGCCTTCGCATAGTCAAGGAATCGCCGGTATATTTCCTCGACACGTGAGGACGCGAAGACATCGGCAAATAATTCCGTCCGGAAACGCGATGCCAATGCCAGTTGGATTGCTTCTTTGTTACGAAATCGTTTGTAAACCGTAGGCGTGGTCGTGCCGGCCGTACGGGCCACGTCGCGCAACGTAAGACCCTTCTCACCACGCTCGCGCCACAACCGGCGGGCGGCCGTCAAGATGCGTTCTTCCAACTGCTTGTCAGGAATCGGGGGCATGCGGTTTCCCTCCGACGTTCAGCATCTTTGTACACTGTACAACACAATTCCTCAGGCATGAAGGAAAAATTAGACCGAATGAGGCAACCATCGACCGATGCACGTTCAACTATCATATTGATTATAAAGAGCATAGTCCTGCGCTCTTTTAGAGGGCGTTAATTATAGTTGACAACGTAAAACTAACAATGTTAAAGTACGATGAATTTTTGTACGGGCCCTTCCCCACCCTCCCCCGAGGATTTCAAATTTCAGGAGTGCAAGAGATGTTGTCATGGAATAAGAGCGACGACCGCGTCGCCATTGTGCAGATGAACGCGGAACTGCGAAACGCCCAGCTTGAACTGCTGAGCGCCGAGTGCGCGAAGGACCGGCTGCGGCTGCGTTTTTCGCCAGAAGACATTGCCTACTATGCCGAACGGGACGTATTGCGCAAGGCAGTGGCTTCGGCCACCGCGTTGAAGGACTACTACAGCTTCATTGCCCGGCAGGTCTCCGAACCGACTTCCATCGCCTCGCCGCGAGCCTCCAAATTTCCGGAAGAAAAAATGGTTGCCGCGGTTGAGCGCATGCGTCAATACCTCCGTGACCAGCGACAGGAATACCGCCCTCAGGGTGTACAACTCAGCGCGGACCAGTACGGCAGGATGCAGCCTTTCTTTTCTCCGACTCTGCTGGCGGAGATCCGGATTGTGGAACTGCGGAATCACACCATTTCCAATCCACCCTTTTATGCCGAGGCGAAGGCTCTGGGCCTCACGAACCTGCCCGAGCTCGTACAAATGGACTCTTTGACCTTCGAGGATGTCGTGGTCTTTCCCAGTGAAATCACAGACCGCCGCTTGTTTCACGCGCTGGTGCATGCGGTGCAGTTCAAGGTTCTAGGGCTCGAACGGTACTCCGAACTTTTTGTACGGGGTTTTTTGCGAACACGCTCCCACGTCAGCGTGCACCTGGAAATGCACGCCTTCAGCCTCGAGGCGAGATTCGCCGAGAATCCGGACGAGCTGTTCTCGGTCGAGGAAATGGTGAGGCTTTGGACCAACCAGGGCCGCTATTGAGGGTCGAGAATAGTTCTCAGTTCCCGGTTCTCAGTTCTCAGAACGGATCTGGGCATTTTTCACCGGGAGCTGAGAACCGGGAAATGAGAACTTGTTAACCGCTGTGCCGGATGTGCATTACATCGCCATCCTGCACGATGTAATCTTTGCCTTCGAGGCGCAGCGTGCCTTTGGCGCGCGCGTTGGCCTCGGAACCCGCTTCCAGCAACTGATCCCAGCGAATGGTTTCGGCGCGGATGAAGTGCTTTTCGAGATCGGAATGAATGGCTCCGGCGCCGTTCTGGGCGCGTGTATTCAGCGGGATCGTCCAGGCGCGGCATTCATCTTCGCCGGCGGTGAAGAACGAAATCAGCCCGAGCAGGTGATAGCTCTTGCGGATCAGGCGCGAGAGGCCGCTCTCAGTCAGTCCATAGCTGCCCAGAAATTCCGCCGCGTCTTCGTCGCTCATCTCCGCTAGTTCGGCTTCCACTTTGCCGCAGATCGCGCTGGCTCCGGCATTCGGACGCGCGGCCACTTCGGTCAGCTTATATTTTCCCACCGCCGCTTCCAGATCCTTGCCGAGTTCCGTGCTCTCGCCAATATTGAGCACGTAGAGCATCGGCTTCTCGCTTAGAAACATGAAGCCACGGATGCGCTTCTTGTCCTCGGGCGTCATTTCCATTTCGCGCAGAGGTTTTTCAGCTTCGATCTGGGCTTTGGCCTTGATCAGCAGCTCGTTTTCTTTTTCGAGTTCCGGCGTCTTCATCTTCTTCAGATCTTTTTCCAGGCGCTCGAGCCGCTTTTCGATCTGGCCCAGATCGCTGACCATGAGATCGAACTCAACATTCTTGATGTCGCGCAGGGGATCGATCGGGCCGACGTGCGGAATGGCATCGTTTTCAAAGGCGCGGAGAACGTGAATGAGCGCGTCCACCTGGCGCAGATGGCCGATGTAGGCGGTCTCTTTCAGCGCGTCCTGGCCGATGGCGCCGACATCCACGTACTCGACCGAGGCGTGCGTCAGCTTCTTCGGTTTGTAGAGCGCGGCCAGCTTGTCGAGGCGCTCGTCGGGTACTTTGGCGACCCCGATGTGCGCCTCGCGCGGGTTCGAAAACGCCGGCTCGGAAAGGTTGACTTTTGTCAGAATGCGAAATAGAGATGTCTTGCCGACCTGCGGCAGACCGATGATGCCAGTTTTCATGGGGAGCTCTCAGCTATCAGCTTTCAGCTATCAGTTGTCAGCTTTCAGTTTAAACAAAAGAATAAATCATCGTGCGCGATACGGATACGCGCGACGGTGGGCCAGATTCGTTGACCACGGAGACACGGAGTCACGGAGAAAGCTAGAGCAAGTCTTTATTTTTTCTCCGTATCTCGGCGCCTCCGTGGTTGACGCGCTTCGCGCGATGCAAAGGAGGATCGTCCGTGCTACGCTCAGCGGAATGCGACGCTACGATAAGACTCTCCTCAGAAAATTCCTTGGCCATCTTGCGGGAGCGCTGATCGTTGGCATTGCTTGTGCCGTCTGCGCCTGCGCGCAGACTTCCGCGCAAACTTCGCCGCAAATGTTGGCGCAGATTCACTTTCGCTTGCGGACGCGCGAAGCTGTTGCGGCCCATCTGAAGTCGTTTTCAACCAGGAACAGCGAACGGGAAGCGCTGATCCGGAAGTGGTTTGGCGACGCTGGATGCACGGGCGCGAATCTTTCCGAGCAAGGGCTCGACCGCCGGCTTCCGCCGAACGTTATTTGCGTATTGCCCGGCGAAACAGCGGAAGTCATCGTGGTCGGCGCGCATACCGATAAGGTCGAGAGCTTTGGCGACGGCGTGGTCGACAACTGGACCGGGGCGGCGTTGTTGCCCAGCCTGGTCTACAGTCTCAGCGCGCAGCCGCGTCATCATACGCTGATTTTCGTTGGATTCTCAGGCGAGGAGAAGGGGCTGGTCGGATCGCGGTATTACGTGGACCACCTCAGCAACGAGCAGCGCGCGCATGTCGAGGGTATGGTGAATTTTGACAGCTTAGGTCTCGGCCCGACCGAGGTCTGGGCCTCACACGCCGACCAGGTGCTGCTTGATGCGCTGGCCGCAGTCGCGTTCGCCAGTAAAATGCCGGTGACCACAATGAACGTGGACGACCTCGGCACGGCGGATTCCGAATCGTTCGCTCGCTACCAGATTCCGCGCATCACCCTGCACTCGGTGACGCAACAGACCTGGCCGATTCTGCATTCGCCTTTCGACAAGATGGCGGCCATCAAGATGAACGATTACTACGACAGCTATCGGCTGATCGCCGAGTATCTGGCGTATCTCGATGACGCGCTGAAAGCGCCGCCTGCAGTGAAGCCGGTGCCATGACCGCGCGATGATTCATACGGTGGAGCGACGGGCGTCTCGCCCGTCCGGCAGTTTAGCGGCCGGGCGGGGACGCCCGGCTCTCCACGATCAGATTATCGGAAGGCTTGCGCCGTCGCGTATAACGCTACCAATCCCAGCAACAACACGGCCTCCTCGAATTTTTCCGACCAAACGTGCAGACGGTCGAATTCCCGGCGCAGCGGATTGTCCAGAGGCACGTTATCGATTACGCCAACCTCGGCGCGGAGGGCGTGCATTTTCGGGGAAATAGCGAACTGCGAGATCACGGTCAATAGGAGCATCAGCACGATCAAAAGATGCCGAGCCGCCAGAGGGCGGGCATTTCCTGTGGCCATCCGGCTGTAGATCATGGAAGCGATCAGAAAAACAATACCGGAAACGATGGCCATGTAGTGCAGCAAATCGAGCGAGCGGCCAACGATTGATCCGGCCATGTGGCGGGTCGGAAGAAGACCGGGCGAAAAGGCAGTGGGTGCTTCGACGAACGCGAGAAAGATCACTCCACCCAGCCAGACAACGAGCGACAAGAGCATGAGGAAACGGAGAAATGACATGAGCGGATTATAGTTGCGCGAAGGCAGGTTTCAAGGTTTCAGAGTTTCAGGGTTTCAATGATTTGAGGATTTCGAATCGCAAAGACTCCTTCGCCTTTGAAACTTTGAAACCTTGAAACTTTGAAACGTTGAAACCTGAATCGGTCGAGTTATCCACAGCCCGAACCAGCCCTGTCACTTTCTCCTGTGCGCGCAACTGTTTACTCTCATTCTTCCTCATTGTCCTGGGGGGAAATCATCCAAATGCAGCGTTCGCTGACGGCCACCGACGTTAATTTTGTTTCATTGCAGTCGGCAGTATTTTGCGTGCAATGTGAATTGCTCAGTGAAAACAATACGCCGCGGTGTCTAGCCTGCGGCAGCGGCGCGGTGCTGAGTCTTTCGCGCGTGCTTGGTGGATCGCTCCGCGGGCAGCAGACGGCGCATCTCATCGCAGATGCGGAACTGGACCGGCTGGTGCGGTCGCTGCTCTACACGGTTCCGCAAGTTGCGGCCGACGAAGATCAGATCGACGAATATGCGGTCGAGTTTCCCGCGGCGGCAACTTTTTCTCCTCGGCATCGGATGCGGCCTCGCCATCATGGACCACTCTCGGTGCCGCATGCGCTGATTAATGCCGGAGAAATTGATCTTGAGCCGGGCATTAGCATTATCGCGGAAAAAGCACAAACTCTGACTGGCGCCACCGGGGCAGCCATTGCGCTGCGCCGGGGGAACGAAATTGTTTGCCGGGCGCGCACGGGACGCACCGCTCCGGATATCGGCGTTCGACTGCAAACCGATAGCGGACTCTCCGCCGAATGCGTGCGCACGGGCGAAGTGCTGCTGTGCGACGACGCCGAGTCGAACCCGCGCGTGGATTGGGCAACTTGCCGGCGGATGGGCGTGCGCTCGATTCTGGTCGCTCCCCTGCGCCACTTCCGGCGGACGCTGGGTGTTTTCGAGGTGCTGTCATCGACGCCCCACGCGTTCGACAACAACGATGTGGCCACCATGCAGTTCCTCTCCGGAATGATGGTGGCGACGATCTCGCGGCTCTCCAGTTTGCAGCCGACGCCGCCGGTGGTCTCGGGCGAGTAGGGGCGGCCGAACCGCATCCGTTTCCAGAATAGCCTCCGCGATCATTTGCTGGCACCGATGGTTAGCGATTCGGGAGCTCCCGATGAAAATCATTTTCACGATGTTGCGAACACGCGCGATGGTCTTATACTGGTGCCGTTTTCGATACCAAAAGGAGATCTCGATCCCATGTGTTTTATCCGGCATTATCGACTTCCTTTCGCCGTCGCTCTCTGGTCCGTAATGTCGTTGTTGGTCTTCGCGCAGGAAACGACGAACCGTCTCACCGCCTCTGACATTTTCAATCTGCAATTTGCGTCAGACCCGCAGATTTCCCCGGACGGCAAGCGCATTGTCTACGTGCGCGCGTTCGCCGATAGCATGACCGACAAGCGCCTCTCGAATCTCTGGATTATCAACTTCGACGGCACGGAGGATCGCGCTCTCACCGCAGGCAACTTCACCGACGAGTCGCCCCGCTGGTCGCCGGACGGCACTCGGGTAGCTTTTGTCTCCGATCGCGATGGTATGCCCCAGCTTTACGTTCGCTGGATGGACACGGGGCAAACCGCCAAACTTTCCAGCCTGGAATACGCTCCTTCGAATATCTCGTGGTCTCCGGATGGCAAACGCATTGCTTTCGGCAGTTTTGTTCCTGCAGCTAAAGCGAAAATCGCGGGCATGCCCTCGCCGCCGGAGGGAGCGAAGTGGGCCGACCCGCCGCAGATCTATGATCGCCTTATTTATCGCTTCAACGGGCGCGGTTATTTCAAACCGGGATTTACCCAGCTTTTCATCGTCGCGGCTGATGGCGGCGCACCCCGCCAGTTGACGACCGGCGACTTTCCTCACGCCGGCAATGTATTTGGCGGAACTGCTCCGGTTTGGACACCCGACGGGAAGGCGCTCATCATCTCGGGAAATTTCCGGTCTGATTTCGAGTACGACCCGCTCAATACGGAGGTCTACGAAATCTCGGTCACCGATGGTTCGTTCAAGCCGCTGACGCAACGCCAGGGCCCGGATGACGCTCCCGACATTTCGCCCGACGGCACCCAGATCGCCTACACCGGGTTCGACGACCGACATCAGGGTCATCAGACGACCTATCTTTACCTGATGAATCGTGACGGCAGCCATGCTCGTGAACTCACGGCAAAGCTGGATCGTGACGTTCAGGAGCCCCACTGGGCGCCCGACGGCAAGGGAGTCTACTTTCTGTACGACGATCAGGGCGACACCAAGCTGGCTTATGCAACTCTTGACGGCTCGGTCAAAGAGATTGCCGCCCACCTCGCTTCCGGTGGATCAAGCTACAGCGGAGGCGCCGTGTTCTCGCAAGCGCGCAACGGGAACCTGGCCATGACCTTCGGCAGCCCGTCTGATCCGGGCGACATTGCCGCTGCGACTCCCACGGAGCGCGCGCCACGGGTTCTTACTTCTCTCAATCACGAACTCTTCATGCAGAAGAAACTCGGCGAGGTGGAAGAATTCTGGTTCAACTCTTCCTTTGACCAGCGCAAGATCGAGGGCTGGATCGTCAAGCCGCCCGATTTCGATCCCGCGAAGAAGTATCCCCTGATCCTGGAAATACACGGTGGTCCGTTCGCCAACTATGGCGCACACTTCGACACTATTAAACAAATCTGGGCCGCTCATGATTATGTGGTCGTGTATGTCAATCCGCGCGGCAGCACCAGTTACGGTGAGGAGTTTGCGAATCTCATTCACCATGCCTACCCGGGCGACGATTTCTCGGACCTGAACTCCGGGGTAGACGCGGTGATCGCCAAAGGCTACATCGATCCCAACAATCTCTTCGTGACGGGCGGTTCGGGTGGCGGCGTGCTCACCTGCTGGACCATCGCCCATACGACCCGCTTCCGCGCCGCAGCCAGCCTCTACCCGGTGATCAATTGGTATAGTTGGACGCTCACTTCCGACCTCCCCGCTTTCTCCACGCTCTATTGGTTTCCCGGGATGCCCTGGGACAACGTCGAGCAGTACATGAAGCGCTCGGTGATCTCTTACGTGAACAACGTGAAGACCCCAACCATGTTAATGACGGGAGAAGAAGACTGGCGCACGCCGATTTCGGAGGCAGAACAATACTACTCAGCCCTGAAGTTGCTGAAGGTGGAGAGCGTCCTCGTACGCGTGCCTACTGAGCCGCATGGAGTGCAACGCCGCCCGAGCCACCAGATCGCAAAAGCCCTTTATGTGCTGGACTGGTTCGAGAAGCACCGCGCGAAGCCTTGACGGAGCACTGCGGTTGCCGGTTGGCGTGTTTAGCCGAAGGTCGAGCCGTTATCAGCGACTAACTACAGATCCCTCGCTTTGCTCGGGATGACAACTTTATAAAATGAGACGGGGCAAGCTCCGTCTCTACACGGGCACCGGCACGCTCTCTACGATCTCGCGGAGGACTTGTTCGGCTTGCTCGGATTTTTTCAGGGTGGAAGTGTAGAGCGAACTTACTACTACGCGGTGGGCGAAGACGGAGACGACCAGGGGCTTGAAATCTTCGGGAGTGCAGTAGTCGCGGCCGTCGAGGAAGGCCATGGACTGGGCGGCGCGGTAGAGCATCTGCGAGCCTCGGGGAGAAACTCCGAGGGAAAGATATTCGGACTCGCGGGTTTTGTTGACGATGTTCAGCATGTAGGTGATGAGCGATTCGTCGACGTGGACCTGGGCTACGGCTTGCTGGATTTCGACCACGTCGGCGGCGTTGAGCGCGGGGCGCAGGTTTTCGAGTTGGGCGGCTCCGGCTTCGGCACGCAGGATCTCGCGCTCGGCGTTGCCTTCCGGATATCCCATGCGCACTCGCATCAGGAAACGATCGAGCTGCGACTCGGGCAAGGGATAAGTGCCGTGGTGCTCGATAGGATTCTGCGTGGCGATCACCAGAAACGGCTGCGGCAGCGGATAGGAATGCGCGTCGATGGTGACCTGGCCCTCATTCATGGCTTCGAGCAGGGCGGACTGCGTCTTCGGAGTGGTGCGGTTGATTTCGTCGGCTAAGAGGACGTTGGCGAAGACCGGTCCGCGCTTGAATTCGAATTTCTGCTCGATGGCGGAATAGATCGAGATGCCCAGCACGTCGGAGGGCAACATGTCGCTGGTGAACTGGATGCGCTGAAAGGTGCAGTCGATGGCGCGGGCCAGGGCCTGGCATAGCGTGGTTTTGCCGACTCCGGGGACGCCTTCGATCAGCAGATGGCCTTTGGCGAACATGGAAACCAGGGCGAGGCGGATCACGTCGTCTTTGCCGCGGATGACGCGGCGCAGACTATTCTCGAGGGCCGCGGCGCGGCGCGAAGTCGCTACCAGAGTTTCGGGAGCCATTACGGGCGATTTTACTATGGGGGCGGTGGCGCAGGTGGTTACGGCGGTCATGGCGTGAGACGCAGCTTGCTGCGTCTGAGTCGCCGCCGAAAACTTATAGCTGCCCTCAGACGCGGCAAGCCGCGTCTCTACTGGAGGAATTCCGCCGGCCTTCCCGTCAAGCGCTCGATTCGTTTTGCGGTTGGCGGATGGGTCGAGAACAGGTTGCCGAAACTCATCCCACCTAAGAACGGCTGAATGATGAAAAGATGCGCGGTGGATGGCGTCGCTAGCAGCGGGCGCTGGCGGGAATAGGCGTCGATTTTGGCCAGCGCGCTGGCCAGAGCATAGGGATTGCCGGTCCAGTGGGCTCCGGTGTCGTCGGCGGCGTATTCGCGAGAACGCGAGACGGCGAGTTGGATCAACATGGCTGCGAATGGGGCGAGGAACATCATGGCAATAGCTGCAATGCCGCCGCCCCCATCGCGGTCGCGGCTGCCTCTCATGCCGCCAAAAATCATGCCCCAGCGGGCAATCGAGGCGAGGTAAGTAATGGCGCCAGCTAAAGTGGCGGCTATCGAACTGATGAGGATGTCGCGATTGCGCACGTGGCCGAGTTCATGGGCGAGCACGCCTTCGAGTTCGTCGTCGGTGAGCAGTCCGAGGATGCCCTGGGTTACGGCGACGGAGGCGTGGTTCGGATTGCGTCCGGTGGCGAAGGCGTTGGGCGAATCGGTCGGGATGAGGTAGACCTTGGGCATCGGCAGGCTTTCTTTTTGCGCCAGGCGCTCGACGATGTTGTAGACGCGCGGCAGATCGTCGCGGCCGACGGGCTTGGCGCGGTAGGTGGCGAGCGCGATCTTGTCGGAGAAAAAGTAGGAAACGAAATTCAGGACGGCGGCGAAAGCGAGCGCCATCAACATGCCGTTCTGGCCGCCGAAAGCGCGGCCGGCCAGCATGAGCAGCAGCGTCATGCCGGTGAGCAGGAGTGTGGTTTTGAATATGTTGCTCATAATGATTGCCTCAGTTTATCTCAGTGATTAGATGCGGGGCGCGGGCTTTGGGCTCTGGGGCTGTGGCCGGCAGCTGCCGAGCTGCGCCCGGCTTGGACGGGCGAGGACACCCGTACCTCCACTGCTGGATGATCTAGCTCTGCCGCTTCAGTGCCCTTTCCAGGGTTTGGTCGAGGGCTGCTCTGGCTTTTTCGTAATCCGCGGGAGTGATCTTGCCTTGTTTTTTTTCTACCTCTAGTTGGAACAGTTCTTCTTTTAATGCTTCTAGCAGCATCGATGATTTCGCGACTGGAGCGTTGGTCGCGGACACCGGCGGGGTTGGCGGAATTGGACGGACGACCGCGGTGCTGCGATCGCTCGCTGCCGCGCCAGGCTTCGCGGCGGAGGTTGCGGCCATTGAGGTTGCGGGCCGTTTCGTGACCACCCATCCGCCGATGGCGAGCAGCACGGCGAACCCGCCGATGATGTACCAGCGATATTGCTGTAGCGCATCGGGCGCGTCGATGGGAACGCCGAGTCCGCCGCCGGGCCGATTGTCACTAGAACGATTGTCGCGACCCTGCGCTTGTTGCTGATCCTGCTGCTGGGCGGCGCCGGAAGCGGTCTCTCCGGGCGACTCGGTGATCACTCCGTTGCCTTTCAGGGTGAAGGCGAGCGGCTGGCTGGGCTTTGTCTGTTGCGCGACTTCTACGTTACTGTCGCCCTGGCTGGGATCCTGCATGGACTGGTAACTCGGCGGATTCGCGGCCTTGAACTGCATGGTCTTGGGAAGAACGATGACGAGGTGCGCGGCGGGATAGAGCGGCTTGGGATCGATCTTGATTTCGCCGGAGTAGGGCAGAGTGAACTCCACCTGGAACTGCGTTTCTCCGGGACGAAGCGGAAAGGCGATCGCGTAACGGTTCTTCTCGGCTTGGGGCACGGCTTCGGCGGGGATCGGCTGGCCGTTCGGGGCGCGGGCTTGCAGCTGCTCAACCTTCGCGCCGGGGGGCAGATAGAACTCGAAGTTGTGATCGTTCATTTGCGTCTTCGCTGGAGACGACGTGTTATTGACGACGAACAGGCGTATGCCCTGCATGGTTCCGCTGTCGGCCTGGAAGCGAATGACGTCGGCGGTCACGCTGAGATCGGCGACTTTGGTCGCGACGTCATAGACGTTGATATCGGCCGTGTTGACGCCGGGAGGCGCCATTTGATGATAGTTAACTCCCTGGTGTACGGCGCGGATGAGGTGCGGACCGGGCACGGTAACTTTGAAGCTGAATTTTCCGTTGCTGTCGGCTTTGGTGCTGCCGGCCACGTCCATGCCGTTGGCGAGGTTGATGAGAATGACTTCATCGCCTGCGGCGGGCTTGTTGGTGGTGCCGTTGGTTACGGTGCCGGTGAGGGTTTGGGCGGCGGAGGCTAGGGCCAGCGAGAGGATGGCGACTAGAAAGGTGGACTTTGCGAATTTGGTCAAAACAACTCCTTACTGGCGTAGATGCTTTTGCACGACGCGGCGGCGCTAAGAAATCAGCGCCTCATAGGCCTTGTGATCGCCAATCCAGAACCACAAATATCCATCGGCCCGTTTAATGGCAAGAGCGCGATGGTTCAAGGTGACGCGGGCGGACCATATCTCCTGGCCGTGGCGTTCTCCCACTTCTTGAATTGTAACGAAGGATGCTACGCGTTTGCTTTCAGCAATGAAAACTGTTTGTCGGCGCGGGTGCGTACTTCCTGCGAGAGGCCGTGGTATTGCCGCCAAAAAATCGGTTGTGGCGAGATGTTGCATCGGGCGCTAAAGCGGCTGTACGCGGCTCTTGCTCGTCTCTTTGTCGACGCCGCGAAGCACGCGAACGCTACATACGTAACCTTTGTCGCTGATTACGGCTAGTAGCGTTGCGATTCTAGAGTCCTTGTTGTCCGCAGTTGCGGAAACAGAAGGCGCGGCTTTCTTCGGAGTGGCCGCACTTAGCGGAGGGGAAGGGGGGCAAAATCCTCTATCTTCGGCGCGGCTAGCAACTGCGAGGCCCAGTACGGCGATCAGTGCTGACGTCCAACGTACCGTCGGCGTATTCCAGGTCATCACACCACCTGCCCTGCCGCCTGCTCCAGTCGGGCGATCTCGGCCATTATCGCAGCCGCTTCCTCTTCGAGCGAGGTGCGCATGGATTGATAGTCCGCGTCTGGCACCTTGCCGGCCTTGTATTCAAAATTCAGATCGCGCAAATTCTCGTAGACCGCTTCCTTGCGCTCGCGGAGATAGCCGAGCCGCGTCTTTTCTTCTCCGGCGTAGACTTCGCCGGGGAAGAAAAAAACGTAGTAGAGACAGGCGAGGGTAACCGCGCCGCAGACGAAAGCAATCATAGGGCGGTCCCCTTGCGACTGACATTGTTATCAGATCGCAGCTTTTCGCGGACAGGAGTGTCCGCGCCACACTTGTCACGGCTGATCGTCATACATCAGTCTCCTTGCGGGCCTTCCGGCGGAACTCGTCTAGATCGTGTTCATGGCCGCGCGGGATGGTGATGCCATCGGCTAGGGCCGGTTCGGGACGATTCTTCCACGAGCGCACGATATGAACGGCGAAGGCGATGCCTAGCGCCAAGACGAGGAAGGGCATGATCCAGGCCACGCGGTTGAAGCCGGTGGCGGTGGGCGCGGCGATTACGGTTGGTCCGTATTCCTGCACGAAGCCTTGCAGGATCAGGTCGTCACTATTACTGCTGCCTTTATCGAGCGCGGCTTGCAGTTGGTCGCGCATTTTATCGGAGGACTGGCAGCCGACGTGATTGCATTCGAGCAGTACCTGGCCGCATCCGCAGGTGCACATCATGCGATGGCCTAGGTCTTTGAAGCGAGCGGATTCGTCGCCGGCGGCCATGAAGAGGAAGACGGCGGCGGTGAGGATGAGGGCGTGGAACGCGCGGCGGGCTGGTTTTCCCGCGCGCGGATTCGTCGGTTGGCCCTCAGCGGCTAAAGCCGGTAACGAGGGTTCGCTTATCGCAGCGCTAAAGCGCTGCGCCACCCAAAAGCGAAATCGAATGGGAAATTTCATTCAGTCACCTGCTCCCACATGCGCCGGAGTGCGAACCGGCGTGGTTGCGGCCACCTGGACGGCGGCGGCATTCGGCACGAGCGCTACGATGGTGCCGAAGACCATGATGATCAGGCCGATCCAAATCCAGGGGACCAGCGGATTCAGGTGCGCCTTAATGATGGGACGGCCTGTGGTCTCGTTCTTGCCTTCGTAGACTAGATAGACGTCGGTCACCAGAAACAAATCTTCGCGGAAGCTGGGGTAAATGCGCGGTAGAGTTTGCGGCTGTCCGCTCGCTTTATAGAAGCGGCGCTCGGGATACATGGTCGTAATCTGTTTGCCGCCGCGGAACACGTTGATGATGGCCCACTCGTTGCCGTAGTTGGGATTGTCGTCCTGCGTGTAGGACTGGCAGACCAGAGTGTATGGGCCGATGTTAATTTTGTCGCCAAAGCCCATTTCTTTTTC
>Ga0187890_10000340_pt1 | contig 33366 bp, 35 predicted proteins | sample June2016WEW_21_1_FD_133005 | JGI IMG/M metagenome (GOLD analysis project Ga0187890, IMG submission 133005) | Peatland microbial communities from SPRUCE experiment site at the Marcell Experimental Forest, Minnesota, USA - June2016WEW_21_10 | ecosystem: Environmental > Terrestrial > Soil >... | reverse complement strand
CCCCCGTACCCCTCGATGCTGAAGGCGCCGGCGAGCGCCAGGGCCTCGCCGCTGGCGGCGTAGGCGCGCAGCTCGTCGTCGCCGGGACGCCCGAACCGGATCAGCGTGCACTCGACGTCGCGCACCCGGATGCCCGATCGGGTGTCGATCAGGCAGTGGCCGGTCCAGAGCTGGGCCTGGCGGCCCGACAGCCGGCGCCACATCGACTCCACCTCCGCACCCGAGGCCGGCTTGCCCAACGACACCCCGTCGACGTCGAGCAGGGTGTCGCAGCCGAGCACCAGCGCTCCCTCGCACCGCGGCGCCACCGCGGCGGCCTTGCGCTCGGCGAGCACCACGACGGCGTCGGCGGTCGAAAGCTCGCCCACGTCCTCGTCGACACCGCTCACCGCGACCTCGGGGTCGAACCCCGCGTCGCGCAGGACCCGCAGCCTCGCCGGGGAGCCCGACGCCAGGACGAAGCGGGGGGCCGCGCTCATGGACCGGCGTCGGTGGGGGGACGGTCGGCCCGGTAGTAGCCGTGCATGAGCTCGCTGGCCCAGGCCGGCTGGCGGACGTCGGCCGCCTCGGGCTCGAACTCGCGCATGTACGGCTTGACGTCGAGGACGGGCGAGCCGTCGATCGCATCGAGGCCGCGCACGCGGAGGTCGAGGCCGTCGACCCCCAGGAGGGCGCAGGCCGAGACGCCCAGCCGGTTGGGCCGCATCCGCGCCCGTTGGGCGAACATCCCGACCTCGGGCCAGTCGGGGTTGCCGCGCGGACGGCGGGCACCGGTCCGGACCTCGGACTCCTCGACGAGGTGGAACCGGAACACCACCACCAGGTGCGAGAAGTCGGCGAGCCCCCGCACCGCATCGGTGGCGAAGCTCACCCCGTCGAGCCGGATCACGGCCTCCACCCCGCCCCAGTCGTCGTCGATGGGCTCGGCGCGGCCGCCCACGACGACACCGACGGGCTCCAGCGCGATCACGGGCGCAAAAGCTAGCTTGAGCGCCGTGCGGTCACGTCGCCAGGGCCAGGAGCACGGCGGCTGATCCGGGCCATCACCACCAACGAGCTGCGCCGTCGGGTCCGTGACCGCTCCGCGGTGATCACCTGCCTGGTGGCGCCGCTCGCCATCGCCGCGATCCTCGGTTTTGCCTTCGCGGGCAACGCCACGCCGGGCACACTGCCGATCGGCGTCGCCGGGGCGTCGCCGGCCCTGGTGCGCGCCGCGGCGCACGCCAGCCAACTCCCCGGCGGGGTCGTCGTCCGGCTGGTCCCCAGCGCGGCGAGCGTCCGGCGCGAGGTGGCGGACGGCACCCTCGCCGCGGGCGTGGTCGTCTCGCGGCACCGGGCGAGCCTCTCCGACCTGCTCATCCCGATGGTGGCGCCCGGTGCCACCCCCTCGCCGGGCTTCGACGTGGTCGACCGGGCCGACGCGCTGGTCGGGCAGGAGGTCGCCGAGTCGCTGGCGGCCGGCCTGGCCAGCCGGTTGTACGCCGGCCGCCTGGACCGCGGGACGGCGACCGGGACGGCGGCCATCTCCGTCACGAGCAGCACCCTGGGCAACGGGGGCAAGGCGGTGCTCGACTACTTCGCACCCTCCATCGCGGTCATCTTCCTCTTCATCGGGAGCGGCCTCGGCATGCGCTCGCTCATGATGGAGCGGGTGACGGGAACCCTGGCCCGGCTGGCGGCGGCGCCGATCCGGCCGAGCGCCATCGTGTGGGGCAAGCTGCTCGCCATCGCGCTGACCGGGCTCGCGTCGATCCTGATCGTGTGGGGCGTGACGGCCGCCGTGTTCGGTGCCGACTGGGGCGACCCTGCCGGCGTCCTGTTGCTGTGCCTGGGCGCCACCGCGGCGATGTGCGGGCTCGGGGCCTTCCTGACCTCGTTCGCCCGCACGCCGCAGGAGGCCTTCGCCGCCTCCCTGGTGGTGGGACTGGTACTGGCGCTGCTGGGGGGAAACCTGCTCCCGCCCGGCGCGCTCCCCGAGGCCCTGCAGGTGCTGAGCCTCGCCACCCCGAACGGCTGGGCGCTGGTCGGGTTCGGGCGCCTGGCGCTGCTCCGGGAACCGGCGTCGTCGGTGGTCGGACCGTTCCTCGCGCTGTGCCTCATCGCGGCCGTCACCGGCGGGCTGGCCATGGCCCGGGTGCGCCGCATGGTGACGCCGTGATCCCCATCGTGCGCGTCAACCTGCGCCGGGCGGTCGGGGACCGGCGCCTCCTCTTCGTCGCCACCGTGTTCCCGGTGCTGTTCATCCTCGTCACCGGCATCCTGGCCGGGAGCCCCAAGGAGCCGGTCGGTCTCGTGCACCCCTCGCCGCGCCTCCTTCAGCTCGTGGCGCGCACCGGCGACCTCAAGGTCCGGCTGGAGCCCGACCGGGCGCAGCTGGGTGACGACATCCTGCGCGGACGCGTCGTGGCCGGCCTCGTCGGCCTGCCGGCGCCACCGGGCGCCATCCGGGTCGACTTCGTCAGCGAGTCGGCCTCGACGAGCGCGGTCCAGGCCCGCACCGACGTGGTGGCGCTGCTCGACCTCATCTCCGCCGAGGGGACCCGGACGGCGGTGACCGACGTGACGCTCGCCCACACCGACGTGCCGGCCCCGCTCAGCCCCTTCTCGTACGTCGCCCCGGCCGACCTCGTCCTGTTCCTGGGCATCACGGTGCTGCTGCTGGCCTCCGGCGTCGTGGAGTCACGCCGCCTGGGCATCATGCGGCGGCTCGCCGCGGCCCCGGTGCGACGCCGCAACGTCGTGGCCGCGCTGGTCGCCACCAGCCTGTCCGTCGCCGCCGTGCAGTCGGTGGGGCTGTTGGTGGTGGGCCGCCTGATCTTCCGCGTCCACTGGGGCGATCCGGCGGGTGTCTTCCTCGTCCTCCTCATGCTGTCGCTGGCCTACGCGGGAGCGGCCGCGCTGGTGAGCATGCGGTCGCGCACCGAGGAGCAGGCGATTTCGCTGGCCGTCGTGCTCGGGATCGTGTGCGGCCTGCTGGGCGGCTGCATGTACCCCCTCGACGTCGTGGGCCCGGTCGTGCGCGCCGTCGGCCACGTGGTACCCCAGGCCTGGGCCATGGACGCGTTCGTGAAGCTCGTGTACGACCATGCCGGCCTCGTGGCGGTGCTCCCGGAGGTCGGCGCCCTCGCCGTGTTCGCCGCCGTGCTGGTGGCCCTGGCGCTCCGCGCCTACGCGCGGACGGTGTACTCGCCAGGGTGAAAGCGCCGGGTCACCCGGCGGAACTTCCAGGTGTGGTCCGGCCACAGCGTGGTGTTGCGACCGCGGTGGTCGAGGTACCAGCTGCCACATCCGCCGTCGACCCACACCGAATGCTCCAGCCGGGCCTGCAGCCGATCGTTGTAGCGCCGCTGGACGCCGGGCTTCACCTCGACCACGTGCACACCGGGACGGGACATGAAGGCGAGCGCGCTGGCGATGTAGTTGATGTGCGACTCGATCATGTAGATCATGGAGTTGTGGGCCAGCGTCGCGTTGGGCCCGATCATCAGGAACAGATTCGGGAAGCCCGCCACTGTGGAACCGGCATAGGCCTCGACGCCCTGCGCCTTCCAGGTCTCGGACAGCCGGGCCCCGTCCCGCCCGACGATGTGCCGGGCGTACGGCGGCTCGGCCGCCTCGAACCCGGTGCCCATGATCACCACGTCGACGGGGCGGGCGATGCCGTCCTGCCCGACGACCTCGTGCGCGGTCAACGAGGCCACCGGTGACTCCACCACCTCGACGTTGGGCCGGGTGAGCGACGGGTAGTAGTCGTCGGAGAGCAGCAGGCGCTTGCAGCCCGGCTCGTAGTCGGGGGTGAGCGTCGCACGCAGCGCCTCGTCGGGCACCTGGCGGGCCAAATGGTCGAGCGCCGCCTTGCGGACGGCGGCCTTGCGCCGGGTGCCCTGGCCGACGAAGAGCGACAGGAGCGCCTCGAAGACGAGGTAGATGCGCAGGCGGGCCAGGCGCTGGGTCGCCGGCACCTTGCGGTACACCAGCTTGCGCAATCTGGACACGGCGCGGTCGCGCCGGGGCACGATCCACGGCGGCGTGCGCTGGTACAGGTAGAGGTGCTCGACCTCGGGGGCGATCTGGGGGACGAACTGGATCGCGGAGGCCCCCGTGCCCACGACGCAGACGCGCTTGCCCGTCAGGTCGAAGCCGTGCTCCCAGCGCGCGGAGTGGAAGACCTTGCCCCGGAAGTCCCCCAGCCCGGGGAAGTCGGGGATCGACGGCTCGCTCAACGACCCGGTGGCCCACACGAGCACGGGCGCGCGGTACTCCTCTCCCCCGGTGGTCCGCACGACCCATCGCCGGGCCCCGTCGTCCCAGCGCGCCTCGTCCACGGCCCGGCCGACGCGCAGGTGCCCCCCGACCTCGAAGCGGTCGACGCAGTCGCGCATGTAGTCCCAGATCTCGGATTGGGAGGGAAAGGCGCGCGTCCAGTCCGGATTGAGGGCGAAGGAGTACGAGTAGAGGTTCGACGGCACGTCACAGGCCGCGCCGGGGTAGGAGTTGTCCCGCCAGGTGCCGCCGAGGTCGTTGCCGCGGTCGAGGACGACGAAGTCCTCGATCCCCATCGACCGGAGCCGGGCGGCCATGCCGATGCCGGAGAAGCCGGCGCCGACGATGACGACCCGGTGCTCGTGGGTCACGGCGTCGGGGCGACGAAGTCGACGACCACCCGGGCCAGCTCCTCCCCGCAGTCCTCCTGGAGGAAATGCCCTCCGCCGACGATCGTGGTGTGGGCCTGGCCCCGCGCCCCGGCGATCTTGTCCTTCAAGTTGCGGTCCGCCCCCCGGGTGATGGGGTCGCCGTCACTGAAGGCGCACAGGAACGGGCGGTCGAAGGCGGCCAGGCCCACCCAGGCGGCGACGTTGGCGTCGTGGGCGGGGTCGTCGGGCCGGGACGGCACCAGCATGGGGAAGGCCCGGGCGCCGGCCTTGTACGACTCGTCGGGGAACGGCGCGTCGTAGGCCGCCTCCACCTCGGGCGAGACCGGCTTGGCGCACCCGCCGCGGACGATGCCCCCGGTCGGGAACTCCTCGACCTCCTGGGAGAACCGCTGCCAGGCGAAGAAGGCCTCGCCCGGGTTCGTGTCCCCGGTGGGGAGGAACGTGTTCGCCGCGACCACCCGGGCGAAGCGGTCGGGGTGCTCGCCCACCAGGCGCAAGCCGATGAGCCCACCCCAGTCCTGGCCCACCAGCGTGACGTCGCGCAGGTCGAGCCGGTCGAAGAGGAGCTGGCGCGTCCACTCGACGTGGCGGGCGAAGGTGTAGTCGCCGCGCTCGGCGGGCTTGTCCGAGCGCCCGAAGCCGACCAGGTCGGGGGCGACGACCTGCAGCCCGGCCGCGGTCAGGACCGGGATCATCGTGCGGTACAGGTAGGACCAGGTCGGCTCGCCGTGCAGGAGGAGCACGACCGGGCCCGCCGGGTCCCCCTCGCGCACGTAGTGCACCCGCAGGGTGCCGCCCTCGCCGTCGGCGACGTCGGCGTAGTGGGGCTCGAAGTCGTACCCGGGCAGGTACGCGAAGCGGTCGTCGGGCGTGCGGAGCGTTTTCATGCAGGCGGGAGCCTACGCCGTCGACGCCCCCGGCCACCTCGGGCCGGGCCCGGGGTGCGCCCCGCCCCCGCGGCCCGTAACCTGACTGCCACGTCACAGATGGCACCCCGGTGGGGAGGGAGCGACACCATGGCCAAGTCCGATGCCCAGGAGTACGACCCGTTCGCGGCCTTCGACGACGTCGTGGCCGGCACGACCCGGGACCCGTATGCCGACCTGGCGGTCAAGCGGCGCCGGACGCCGGTGGCGCTGGGCATGACCATGTCCCCCGACGCCCTCCCCGAGGGCATCGACGTGGAGCCCGGGTGGATCGCCTACCGCTACGAGGACTGCTCGCGCATCCTGCGGGACGCCAAGACCTTCACCTCGACCGGCTACGACGCCACCATCGGCATGGTGATGGGCCACATGATCCTCGGCATGGACGACCCCGAGCACCGCACCCAGCGCAACCTCGTGTCCCACGCCTTCCGGGAGCGGGCGCTGGCCCGCTGGGAGCCCGAGCTCATAGGGCCCATCGTCGACGAGCAGATCGACCGCTTCGCCGCCGACGGCCGGGCGGACCTGGTGCGCCAGCTGACCTTCGAATTCCCGGTGCGGGTGATCGCGCGCCTGCTCGGTCTGCCCGAGGAGCACTTCCCGCAATTCCAGCGCTGGTCCGTCGAGCTGATCGGGCTGGTGGCCGACATCGACCGCGGCCTCGCGGCCTCGGAGTCGCTGCGCGACTACTTCGCGCAGGTGGTGGCGGAGCGCCGGGCCCGGCCGGCCGACGACCTCATCAGCGACCTGGTCTCGGCCGAGGTCGACGGCGAGCAACTCACCGACGAGGCCATCTACTCCTTCCTGCGACTGCTCCTGCCGGCGGGAGCCGAGACCACGTACCGCTCCTCGGGCAACCTGCTGTACCTGCTGCTCACCCACCCCGACCAGCTCGAGGCGGTGCGCGCCGATCGGTCGCTGCTCCCCCAGGCCATTGAGGAGGGCCTGCGCTGCGAGCCCCCGCTCCTGACCATCAACCGCACCACCACCTGCGAGGTCGAGCTCGCGGGGGTGACCCTCGGCTGCGGGGAGAGCATCACCCCCCACATCGGCTCCGCCAACCACGACGAGACCCGCTGGGACGACCCCGAGACCTTCGACATCTTCCGCCCGCCCGTCCCGCACATCGCGTTCGCACACGGCCCGCACATGTGCCTGGGCATGCATCTCGCCCGGCTCGAGACGCGCGTGCTCATGCAGCGCGTCCTGGACCGCCTCCCGGGCCTGGCCCTCGACCCCGGCGACGCGGACCCCCACATCCGCGGTGACGTCTTCCGCTCCCCCACCTCCCTGCCGGTGACGTTCCACCCCGCCGCCTGACGCTCTGGAGGCGGCCGCGTCACCCCGGTGACTCAGGCGATCTGACGCACCTCGACCTCGCTGCCCCGGGCGACGAGGACTGTGGAGACCATGGACGGTGGGAAGAGGCCGTGCGAGACGACGCCCGGCACGGAGTCGAGCCACTCGGCCAGCCGCGCCGGGTCGGCGACGTCACCGTGGAAGTCGGCCAGGATGCCCCCGTCGGGCGTGGGTGGCGCGTCGCGCCGCGTGGTACCGGGCAGCGCGTGCAGCGTGGCCGCCAGCCCGAAGGCGAGGAGCTCGAGCGGGACGGGGGCATGGAGCCGGTCGACGGGCTTGTCGGACGAGACGATGACCACGAAGCGGTCGGCCGCGGCGGCGACGATCCGTTCGCGGGTGTGCGCGCCGCCACCGCCCTTGACCAGCCAGCCGGCCGGGTCGACCTGGTCGGCCCCGTCGATGGCCAGGTCGAGCCGATCGATGTCGGAGAACGGCCGCACGTCGAGGCCCTGGGCCACCGCGAGCTCGGCGGTGGCGGGCGACGTGGCCACACAGGTGATCGCCGGCCGGCGGCGGCCGAGCGCCGGGACGAGCTCGGCCACGGTGGTGCCCGTGCCGAGGCCCACCCGCATCCCGTCCTCGACGAGGTCGGCCGCCGCCAGCGCGGCGACGCGCTTCTCAGCGGCGATGCCCGGCACCGTCACGGCAGGAGCGTGCTCAGCTGCGCGGGACGTCCTTCCACGGCAGCTCCTTGTCGTTGCGGACGTCGCCGGGGAGTCCCAGCACGCGCTCGCCCAGGATGTTGCGCATGACCTCGGACGTGCCACCCTCAATGGAGTTGGCCCGCACGCGCAGGAACAGCTTGCGCACGTCGAGCGATCCCATCCCGACCAGCTCCGGGCGGACCATCGGGTAGCCCGCCGGGAAGAGCATGGCGTCGTTGCCCAGCAGGTCCATGCACAGGTCGTAGACGCGCTTGTTCTCCTCGGCATAGGCGAGCTTGGCCACCGAGCCCTCCGGCCCGGGCGTGCCCGCCTTGCGCGTCTGGGCGGCCCGCATGTTGGTCATGGAGAGCGCCTCGCTGCGGATGTAGCTCGAGACGACCCGGTCGCGCAGCGCGAGGGCATGGGGGGACGTGTCCCCCTGCCACCGCTCCTTCCAGATCCGGATGGCCTCGGCGACGGGCCCGCCACCCCGGCGGGTGACCGCGCCGCCGATGGAGACACGCTCGTTCATGAGCGTCGTCACCGCCACGCGCCATCCCTCGCCCTCGGCCCCGATGCGCGCGCTGTCGGGGATGCGCACGTCGGTGAAGAAGACCTCGTTGAACTCCGCCTCGCCCGTGATCTGGAACAGAGGGCGCACCTCGACGCCCGGCGCCTTCATGTCGACGAGGAAGGCCGTCAGCCCCTTGTGCTTGGGCACGTCCGGGTTCGTCCGCGCCACGATCAGCCCGAAGGCCGAGATGTGCGCCAGCGTGGTCCACACCTTCTGTCCGTTCATCAGCCACTCGTCACCGTCGCGCTCGGCTCTGGTGGCGAGCCCGGCGACGTCGGAGCCGGCTCCCGGCTCGCTGAAGAGCTGGCACCAGATCTCCTCGTTGTCGAACAGGGGCCGCAGGTAGCGGGCCTTCTGCTCGGGCGTCCCGTGGGTGGCGATGGTCGGCGCGCACATGCCGTAGCCGATGGGGTTGCGCGCCCCGGCCACGGGAGCGCCGCCTTCGTGCAGCCGCGCCTGCGCCCGCTGGTGGTCCTTGGGCGTGAGGCCCAGGCCGCCGCAGTCGGGCGCGAAGTGCAACCAGGCCAGGCCACGGTCGAACTGCTCCCCCAGGAACTGCTGCGACGGCGTCGTGGCGGGTGGGAAGTCGGCCAGCAGGCCGTCAACCAGTTCGTCGACGTTCGCGCTCATGCCCGCACCCTATAGCGTGCACTTGTGCGGGCACCTGCCCACCCTCGACGGCTCCGGCACCCCGACGTCCCCGGCCCGGGCGGCGGGGACGCAGCGTCGCGACCGTGACCGTGACCGTGACCGCGTCCCTTCCCGACGGGAGGGAGCTGGCCTACGAGGAGTACGGGGACCCGGCGGGCTTCCCGGTGCTGAGCTTCCACGGAGGGCTGAGCTCCCGCCTCGACGCGGCCCCCGCCGACAGCGCGGCGGCCGCCGCGGGCGTGCGCCTCGTCTCCCCGGACCGGCCCGGCATCGGGCTGTCCACCTACCAGCCCGGCCGACGCCTGCTCGACTGGACGGCCGACGTCGAGGCACTGAGCGATGCCCTCGGCTTCGGCCGCTTCGCGGTGATGGGCTGGTCGGCCGGAGGGGCCTACGCCGCCGTCTGCGCGGCCAAGATGCCCGGCCGGGTCACGGCGGCCGCGCTTCTGTCGAGCGCGGTCCCCCTCGACCTCTACGGCACCACCCGGGGCCTCACGGCGGAGGACCGCCTCCTCCTGGCGTTGTCCCAGCGCGCACCCTGGCTGGCCTCCGCGGTCATCAAGGCGAGCATCCTCAGTACCAGCAACGCCCGGCTCCTGCGCGCCGCCATGCGCTCGTTCCCCCCCGCCGACCGTTCGCTCCTCACCGAGTGGGGCACGCCGGATGTCGCCCTGGCCTTCGTCCGGGAGGCCGTCCGCCAGGGCACGGAGGGATGCGTCCAGGACTACCGCATCTTCGGCGACCCCTGGGCCTTCTCCCTCGAGGAGATCGCGGTGCCCGTCCAGATCTGGGAGGGAGCCGACGACCGCACCGGGCCGCCGGGCTACCGCGCGTTCCTACAGGCGCACATCGCGCACGCGTCGGTCACGGTCGTCCCGGGCGAAGGCCACCTCTCCCTGCTGCCGCATCAGGCGCCCGCCATCTTCGCCGCGCTGCTCGGTGGCGACCACAGCGCCGAGTCGACGGCGCGGTGGAACGTGGGGTAGGCGAAGATCATCGTCCGGAGGGTGTCGAGCGACACCTGGGCGTGGACGGCCAGGGCGAGCAGGCCGAGCACCTCGCCACCACTGGGGGCCATGGACGTGGCGCCGACGAGCACGCCGTCACGCGCCACGAGCTTCACGAAGCCCTCTCCGCGATGGATCCAGCCGCGGGCGGACTCGGCGACCGACTCGTGCAGCACGGTGATGTCGCCGCCCTGCTCCCGGGCCTGCGCTTCGGTCACGCCGACCGAGCCGATCTCGGGATCGGTGAAGGTCACCCGCGGCAGGGCGCGGTAGTCGGCGTCCGGGAGGGGCGAACCGAGGACGTCGGCCACGCACAGCCTGGCCTGGTACATGGCGACGTGGGTGAAGGCGCCCTTCCCCGTGATGTCGCCCACGGCCCACACCCCGGGCTGCACCCGCATGCGCCCGTCGACGGGAATGCCCCGGCCACCCTCGTCCAGCCCCAGTGCCCCGACGCCGAGACCGGCCAGGTCGGTGCGGCGCCCGGTGGCGACCAACATCCGGTCCCCGCCGAGGACGCGGCCGCCGGCCAGGTGCACGGACGCGCCCCCCGACCCGGAGGCCTCGACCCGATCGATCGTCACCCCGGTGTGCACGTCCATGCCCTCGCGGCGCAGGATCTCGGTGAGCAGCTCGGAGGCCTCCGGTTCCTCGGGGGCGACGATGCGGTCGGCCATCTCGACGATGGTCACGCGGGACCCGAAGCGCGCCATCGCCTGGCCGATCTCGACGCCGATGGCACCTCCGCCGACGACGAGCAGCGTCTCCGGCACCGTCTCGGCGGCGACGGCCTCACGGTTCGTCCAGTGCGGCACGCCGGCGAACATGGGCGGCACCCAGGCCCGGGCCCCCGCGGCCAGCACGAGCGCCCGCCGGGCCGAGATGGTCTCCCCCGCGACCTCGACCGACGCCGGCCCGGTGACGCGAGCCCGGCCGCGGACGAAACGCCCGCCCTTGCCCTCGAAGCGCTCGACCGCCACCGTGTCGTCCCACGAGTCCGTCGCCTCCTCACGAATGCGCCGGGCGACGGGCGACCAGTCCGGCGTCACCACCGACGAGCCGGCCATGCCGGGGATGCGACGTCCCTCGGCCAGGAGGTCCGCGGCGCGCACCATCATCTTGGACGGGATGCAGCCCCAGTACGGGCACTCACCACCGACCAGCTCCGCCTCGATGCCGACGACCTCGAGACCCGCCTCCGCCAGCTTGCCGGCGACCTCCTCGCCGCCCGGTCCCAGGCCGACGACGACGACATCGGCCTCCACAGGGGCTACAGCTGTCCCCAGCTGGTGAGCTGGACCGGCGCGACGATCGGCGTCCCCACCACGAGCTGAATCTGGTAGTGGTCGCCGAGCGGGAGGTCCCGTGGGTTGCCCGTGTAGAGGCCGGGCTTCTTGCCCGGCGACGCGAAGAAGACGGTGACCTTGCCGGTGGCGGGCCCGACCTGGGTGGTGCTGAGCGGCTGCCCCCACTCGTCGAAGAGCTGGCCGAGGGTGAAGCTCTGCGTGTTGCTGGGCGACTCAATGTGGATGATCCCGTCGTCGGCGTGCACATGGAGCCAGTAGAAGCAGCTCCCCGTCTCCACGAAGGGGCCCTGCCCGCTCTGCACGGCCTGAAAACCTGGGATCCCGATGCCGTACGGCATGACCTGCGCCTTGCCGTCGACGAAGATCGTCAGGTGCGTGTGCACGTGGACGACCGTCTGCTCGCCGGCCTGGCACTGCACCCCGTCGACCGTCTGGCCCGTGGCGGCGTTGATGAGGCTCGCCAGCTTCGGGCCGGTCGGGACCGGGATGCCCTCCGGCCCGGCCGAGCCGGCCGGCGGTTGCACCCAGGTGGACGACATGGACGCCGGGATGGCCTCGACGGGCACGTGCGGGTTCTTGAGCTGCGGGGGCACGGTGCCGGAGCCGCTCCCTCCCACCTGGGTCAGGACCACCACGAGCACGACGGCGATGACGGCAAGGGCACCGCCCACCCGGATGCCGATGCGCATCCGCTTCTTGCGGAGCTCGGCGGCGCGCCTCTCCGCGGCACGGCGTTGGTTCTCGGTCCTGCGCTGGGCTTTCGTCTGCCGGTCGCTCATTGGGGGGTCAGCGTAGCGAACCAGTCCCAGCGAAAGGCATCAACACGCTCCAGCGGTCCGGCCCATTCGGGCGCCGGTCCATCGATCCGAGCGCACGCTGGACCGATCCCGGCGGCCGCCTGCCACAGGTCGCCGTCCACGAACGCCACCGTGACGGTCCGGTCACGCTCCGCGTCGGCGAACTGCCAGGCACCGGCAACCCCGTGCTGGTCGACGAGCGCAGCGCCGTCGATCGCCGGGCCCACGACGACGTAGACGCCCTGGGACGGGCGGAAGGGGACGGCCCCGGGCGACACGGCGACCCGGGGCGCCGCCCACCGCCCGACCACCTCGAAGGGCCCCGAGAGAAGGGCGCGGCGCGCCGTGAAGAATCGGTCCTCGGCGGCCAGCCGCTTCGCCAGGGCGAAGAACGCGGGCAGGCAGCCGTCGTCCCGCATCAGGTAGAGCGTCATGTAGTGGAACGGCTCGAGCAGGGTGTCGCTCACCGCCTCGGCGTCGACGCACCGTGGCGAACGGACCCAGCGTTGGCCGAAGGTGATGCCCTCGATCGTGAACTGCTCGGGCAGGTGATCCAGCTGATGCCACGCGTTGTACGCCTCGTGGGCCGCGGGGTCGGTGATCTCGGTGAAGGAGAAGAATCCCAGCACCCGATGAGCGTACTGCTGCGGGTGCAAGACTCGGAGGCCCATGGCCGCGCCCTCCGCGTTCCTCTCCGGCCTGCGGGTGCTCGACCTGAGCATCTGGCGTCCGGGCCCCTATGCCACCTCACTGCTCGTGGCGCTCGGGGCCGACGTGCTCAAGGTCGAACCTCCCGGCGGGGACCCGATGCGCCACTACGCCGGGCTCTTCGACGCCGTCAACGCCGGCAAGCGCAGCATCGTCCTCGACCTCAAGAACGACGACGGCAGGGCGCGGGCGGTCACGCTGGCCGAGCAGGCGGACGTCCTCGTCGAGGGCTTCCGGCCCGGTGTCATGGCGCGGCTGGGCCTGGGCCACGCCGAGACCCGGGCCCGGAACCCGGCCATCGTCTACTGCTCCATCTCGGGCTACGGGCAGGAGGGCTTCCGCTCCTCGCTCCCCGGGCACGACGTGAACTACCAGGCGTGGGCGGGCTCGCTGACCCCCGAGGGAGGCCCCGCGTCCGCGCCGCCGCTGCCGAGCGCCGACCTGGCCGCCGGGATGACGGCGGCGTTCGGGATCTGCGCCGCCGTGATCGGGCGTGCCACGAGCGGCCACGGCGCCTACCTGGACGTCTCCATGACCGACGTGATGTCGACGTGGACGGGAGCCGTTCCCAGCGGCCCCGCCGGAGCCACGAAGGCCGCCGTGACGCCCGGCTACGGCCTCTTCACCACGGCCGACGGCGGGCAAGTGGCGCTGGGGGTGGTCGACGAGCAGCACTTCTGGGACCCCCTGTGCACGGCACTGGGACTCGGAGCGCTCGTGGGCCTCGACTTCGAGGAGCGGACCCGACGCGGCGCGGCGCTCCAGCGTGCCGTCGGCGCCGCGGTGGCGACCCGGGAGCGGGACCAGCTGGTGGCCGAGCTCGCCGCCGCCGCCGTGCCCGTGGCGCCGGTGCTCGACCGCTCCGAGATGCTGGCGGGCGCCCCGTTCCCCGCCTTCCCGATCCGGCTGCCCCCGTCCGACGCCGTCCCGGCCGTCCCGGCACTCGACCAGCACCACGGGCAGGGCTTCCGCGACCGGCCCTGACGCCCGACGGCCCACGGCGATCCTGTTACGTTCCCATGGCGTCATGACCCGGATCTCCGAGCTCCTCACCGCCAACCAGGGCTACGCCGCAGCGCGGGCCAACGTCGCCGACCCGCGCCCGGGCCGGCACCTGGCCGTCGTCACCTGCATGGACGCCCGCATCGACGTCTTCGCCGTGCTGGGGCTGCACCTGGGAGAGGCCCACGTGATCCGCAACGCCGGCGGCCGGGTGACCGAGGACGTCCTGCGCAGCCTGGCGCTCTCCAGCGGGGTGCTCGGCGTGGACACCGCGGTGGTCATGCAGCACACCAAGTGCGGCCTGGCGGGCGTGAGCGACGCCGAGCTGCGCGAGCTCACCGGCGCCGATCTGGGCTTCTTCCCCATCGACGACCACGCCGCTGCGCTGCGTGAGGACGTGGACATCCTGGCCCAGACGCCCTACCTGACCCGCCTGCGGATCATCGCCGGCCTCATCTACGACGTCGAGAGCGGCGAGCTCACCGATGTCGTCCGCTGGGAGCGGCCCGGTTGAATCCGCCCAGGTCCCGGGCCAGGTGACGTCCCGACCCGTCCGCCGTGTGGCCGGCGAGGACCGGCATGTACAGTTCAGCGACATCTTCGACCAGATCAATGCCCATGCGGACGGCACCCGAGCAACGCGGTGAACCCCGACGCGTCGGCAGACTCCCCGAGCCGACCCTAAGGAGCTGCAATGCCGGCCGACCACACCGAGTCCCACGGATCCGCCGGCGGCGTGCACCGCCGGAGGCGGCGACACCTCCTGGCCGCCGTGATCGGGTTCATGACCCTGCTCCCGGGCCTGGTCCTCATCGCCCCGGGCGTCGCATCCGCCGCCTACCCCGACAACCCGGCCCAACCCGTCAACTTCGGGACGGCCGGCTTCTACGGCCCCTCGGGCGGCCTGCAGCTGAACGCCCCGGCGGTCGGCATGGCCTCGACGGCGACCGGGAACGGCTACTGGATCGTCGCCTCCGACGGGGGCATCTTCAACTACGGCGACGCCGGCTTCTTCGGGTCGGCCGGGGCGCTGCCGCTCAACAAGCCGATCGTGGGCATGGCCGCCACCAAGGACGGCGGCGGGTACTGGCTCGTCGCCTCCGACGGTGGTGTCTTCAACTACGGCGACGCCGGCTTCTTCGGGTCGGCCGGCAGCCTGCCGCTGAACGCCCCGATCGTCGGCATGGCCGCCACGCCCGATGGCGGCGGGTACTGGCTCGTGGCGTCCGACGGCGGCATCTTCTCCTACGGCGACGCCGCCTTCTACGGCTCGACCGGCTCCATCTCGCTGAACAAGCCCGTCGTCGGCATGGCAGCCGCTCCGGGCGGCACCGGCTACTGGCTCGTCGCCTCCGACGGCGGCATCTTCAACTACGGGACGGCACCGTTCCTCGGGTCGATGGGCGGGACACCGCTCAACGCCCCGATCGTCGGCATGGCGGCGGGACCGGGCGGCTACTGGCTGGCCGCGGTGGACGGCGGCATCTTCAACTACGGCGTCCCGTTCCTGGGCTCCATGGGCGGCCAGTCGAACACGAACCCGATCCGGGCCATCGCGGCCAGGCCCGACGGCGGCGGCTACTGGCTCCTGCCCACCTCCGCCCCTCCGGCTCCCCCCACCCTGAACCCCGGAGCCAGCGGCGCGGCCGTCGCCTCCCTGCAGACGAAGCTGCTCGCGCTCGGCTACTGGGTCGACACCACGGGCGGCTCGTTCGACGACAGCACCGAGCAGGCCGTGTGGGCGCTGCAGAAGGCGGCCAACCTGCCCCGAGACGGCGTGGTCGGACCGGCGACCTGGGCGGCGCTCAACGCCGGGGTCGTGCCCCAGCCCCGACCGGCGTCGGGCTACGAGATCCAGATCGACCTCGAGGACGACCTGATCATGGTGGTGAACAACGGCCACCTGGTGTGGACGCTCAACACGTCGACCGGTGGCGGCTACACCTACACCCAGGACGGCGTGGTCAACATCGCCATCACCCCGACGGGCGTCTTCCAGACGAACCGGGTCGTGAACGGGACCGTGACCGACACGCTCGGCACCCTGTGGCGCCCACGGTTCTTCTACGAGGGCTACGCCATCCACGGGGACTCGTCGGTGCCGCCCACCCCGGTGTCCCACGGTTGCGCGCGCATCAGCAACGAGGCCATCGACTGGGTGTGGGCCAACAACATCGACCCGATCGGCACGACCGTCTGGGTCTACTGACCCTCGACCGCGGCGCGTCGGGACCTGAGGCAGGGCGCTGATCCCATGGCCTACGAGAGGGGCCTGCACGAGGTGGGTGACGGGGTCTGGGCCTACCTGCAGCCCGACGGCGGCTGGGGCTGGTCGAACGCCGGCCTCGTCACGGGCGACGACGACGCGTCGCTCCTCGTCGACACCCTCTTCGACCTGCGGCTCACCGCCGAGATGCTGGAGGCGATGCGCCGCACGACGCCGGCCGCCGAGCACATCGGCACCGTGGTCAACACGCACGCCAACGGCGACCACTGCTACGGCAACGCCCTCCTGGCCGACTCGGAGATCATCTCCTCGGCCCGCAGCGCCGAGGAGATGGCGGAGCTGCCGGCCGAGACCATGGCGGCCATGATGCGGGCCGCGCCCTCGCTCGGTCCGGCCGGCGAATTCCTCGCCCGGATCTTCGCCCCCTTCTCCTTCGACGGGGTGCCGCTCACCTTGCCCTCGAGGACCTTCGACGGCCGGCTCGACCTGCGGGTCGGCGACCGAGCGGTGTCGTTGGTGGAGGTGGGCCCCGCGCACACCGCCGGCGACACCGTCGTGCACCTCCCCGCCGACGGCATCGTCTTCACCGGGGACATCCTGTTCCACGGCGGCCACCCGATCGTGTGGGCCGGGCCGGTGGCCAATTGGATCGCGGCCTGCGAGCGCATCCTGGCACTGCAGCCGGCCGTGGTGGTGCCCGGACACGGGCCGCTGGCGACCGTCGCCGCCGTCGCCGACCAGAAGGGGTACTTCGAGCTCCTCACTGCCGAGGCGCGGGTTCGCTTCGACGGCGGCATGCCGCCCATGGAAGCGGCGCGCGACATCGACCTGGGGCCGTACGCCGGCTGGGGCGAACGGGAGCGCGTCGTGGCCAACATCCATGCCCTGTACCGGGACTTCGGGGCCGACGGGCCGAACGACGCGATGACCCTGATGGGAGAGATGGCCGCCCTCGCCCGCTGAGCCGGCGGCACGCAGGACGTCCTCCCCACCCCGGTGCGGCGCCGGGAAGACGGAGCACGACCACCGGGCCGGCCGCGGGGCCGTGGGAGACTGCCCGCATGTCCATTCCGAGGGCTCGTCGGCGCCGCGGAGGTTTCACGGCAGGCGGTGCGCTGCTGGCGATCCTCTGCGCCGTGACCGGACTGCTCGCTGCGCCGCTCCCCGCGCAGGCCGCCTCGAAGACGCCGACCTACTACGTCTCGCTCGGCGACTCCTACGCCGTCGGCTACCAGCCCGGCCTCGGGGCCACGCCCGGCTACATGACGTACGTGGCGCAGAAGACCCACCTGACGCTGGCCAACTTCGGGTGCGGCGGCGCCACGACCACTTCGTTGCTGACCACCGTCGGGTGCCCGGTCAACCTGCCCCACACGGCGGGCGCCGTGACCTACCCGACCACCACGCAGGCCACTGCGGCCGAGGCCTTCCTGACGGCCCATCGGGGGCACATCGGTCTCATCACGGTCAGCATCGGCGGGAACGACGTGACCTCGTGCGCGACGCGGAGCAATCCGGTCAGCTGCGTGGCGGCGGCGACCACGGCGATCGCGAAGAACGTGAGCACCCTGGCGGCGGCGCTCCGGGCGGCCGCGGGTCCGCGCGTCCCGCTCATCGGCCTCACCTACCCGGACGTCATCCTCGGTTCCTACGTGTACCCGACGCAACCACCGAGCGCCGCGCGCGTCACGCTGGCCAAAGTCTCGGTCCTGGCGTTCAGGTCCCTGATCAACCCGACCCTCGTGAAGGCATACGGGTCGGCCGGCGGGGTGCTGGTGGACGTAACCGCAGCGACAGGGGCCTACACCTCGCTCACCCGGACGGTGCGGTTCCGCCCCTACGGCACCATCCCGCTGCCGGTGGCCAGCGTCTGCAGCCTCACCTGGTTCTGTGCCCGGGGCGACATCCACGCCAACACCCGGGGGTACACGCTGATCGGCAGGCTCGTGGTCGCCAGGTTCACCGCCATGCACCGGGCGTGAGCACCGGGCAATGACCCTCGCCGCCGGCCTCGTGCTGGCGCTCCTGGCCGCGATGGCCCTCAACATCGGGTACTTCGTCCAGCACGGAGCGGCCAACACCATGGTCTCGCTGTCGCTCCGGCACCCTCTCGCCTCGGCCCGGCTCCTGGTGACGAACCGCCAGTGGATGCTGGGCTACGGCGCCGGGTGGATCGGTTGGGGCCTCTACATCGCGGCCCTGAGCCTGGCGCCGCTCTCCCTGGTGCAGGCGGTCTCCGCCGGTGGGGTCGGGATCCTGGCCATCCTGGCCCACCGGCTCGGCACGCCGCTGACCCGTCGTGAGCAGATCGGAACCTGGATCGCGGTCGGTGGCCTGCTGCTCCTGGGGCTGTCACTCACCTCGGACGTCACGGCGACCTCCCCGGCGCGGAGCTCGACGCTGCTCGTCGTGATCGTCGTGGGCTCCCTGCTGGCCGGCGGCCTGGTCCTCCTGGCCCGTGGCTTCCGTCCCGGAGCGCTCCTCGGCTGCGCCGCGGGGATCCTCTTCGGCGTCGGCGACCTGGCCACCAAGGGCGCCGTCGACGGCGTCGGCCTCCTCTTCGTCCCCATCCTCGCCGTCTGCACCGCGCTGGGTTTCGTCACGCTGCAGCTGGCCTTCCAGCGTGGTCGCGTCCTCGAGACGGCGGGCTCGTCGACCCTGGTCAACAACCTGATCCCCATCATCGGCGGGATCGTCGTCTTCCACGAGCCGATTCCCTCCGGACTGCCGGGGATCGCCAGGGTGGCCAGCTTCGTGGCCGTGGTCGCGGGCGCCGTCCTTCTCGCCAGCGGGCGGATGCACCCCCACAGTGGCGACACCACGGCGCCGCTCTCCACCCACTCGTGAGCGGGACCGCCCAGGCCCCTCCCCTCGGGTGACGGCTGCCGCGCCTGGAACGTCCCGCTTCGTCCGGAGCCGCCCGATTCCCTAGAATCTCCGGCGTATCGTGGCTCGCCACGTCCAGCACTCGAGCCGCCGCGGCACGGGGAATCGGCCGGTGAAATTCGCAGCCTCGAAGGCTGCGGACCCAGGGGATGACATGAAGATCGCAATCGTCGGAACGGGAGCAATGGGCTCCGTGTACGCCGGCCTCCTCGGCAAGGCCGGGCACGAGGTGTGGGCCATCGACATATGGCAGGAGCACGTCGACGCCATCGCCACCGCCGGCCTCAGCGTCTCGGGGGCCAGCGGCACCTACGTCGTCGACAGCATCCACGTCGGGCGCACGCCGCAGGACGCCGGACCTTGCGACGTCTGGGTGATCGCGACCAAGGCGGCGGACGTCGAGTCGGCGGCATCGGCCATCGCACCGCTGCTGCGACCCGACAGCGTGGTCATGGCCTTCCAGAACGGCCTCGGCGCCGGCGAGCGGGTGGCGCGCCGCATCCCCGACGAGCACGTCCTGATCGGGATTGCGGAGGGGTTCGGCTCGTCGGTCCCCGAGCCGGGGCACGTCCACCACGAGGGGATGCGACTGATCCGGATCGGCGAGCTGCACGGTGGCCTGACCGAGCGGGTCCAGGCCATAGAGCGAACGTGGCACGAGGCCGGCTTCAACGTGCGCGCCTTCGACGACGTGACTCTGATGATCTGGGAGAAGTTCCTCTGCAACGTCACGCTCAGTGCCCCGTGCGCCGCCTTCGACGTCACCGTGGGTGACCTGATGGCGAACCCGGAGGCCTGGAAGGTCGCGCTCGGGTGCACCTCGGAGGCGTACCGGCTGGGCCTCGCCCAGGGGATCCGCTTCACCTTCGACGACCCGCTGCGGTACGTCACCGAGTTCGCCGCCACCATCCCGAACACCAGCCCGTCCATGCGCCTCGACCACCTCGCTCGACGCCCCTCGGAGATCGACGTCATCAACGGGCAGGTCGTCGAACTGAGCCATGAGCTCGGGCTGGAGGCGCCGTACAACGAGACCCTGTGCGCCATCCTGCGCCGCCGCGAGTCACTGTTCGTCAGATAGCAGTCGGCTCTGGGCTCCCCGGGTGGACGGCCCGGTCACCGCTCGTCGGCCGCACCGGGCACCCGGAGGATCGCCTACCACCGCCAACTGTTCACGATGAGCTGCGCGTCCGCTCGGGTGCCGGCCGGATTCGACGTCGTGATCGTCACGATCTCGAGATAGGCCTTGTGTTGCAGGTAGTACTGCTCACCGAACTCGGTGCCGAGGTTCTTCGCGCTCAGCTCGTAGGTCACTTGGGCCACGTGGCCCATACGGTTGTCGACGACGGAGGCCTTGACATGGCTGGCCGCGAGCTCGGCGAATTCGATCTTGGCTTGGACGAGGGCAGCTGGCGCGAACGCCCGACCGGTCGGAGCCCCTGCCGAGGAGGACACGATGACGTTGAGGTTCGGCACCGATGAACCCACGATCGGGCCGACGGCAAAGACCTTCATCCCTTTGGACGCAGCCGCGCTGATCTGGCCCTTCAGGGCGTTGGTCAGCGCGGGATCGTCGTGCGTCGCGGCGTTCAGCAGCGCAGTGACGTCACTCCCGTCGAGCGGCACCGGCTTCCAGTCGGCCGGGAGGGTGAGGGAGAATCCGTACTGGGGCTCCTTGACGACGACGCCGGAGGAGGCGCCGGCCCATCCGCCCCCGAGGGCCAGCAGAATCCCGACAAGCGCCGCGGCTGCACCCACCTGCAGGCGCCGCCGACTTCGGCGGCCGGCGCTCGTGGCGTGTGCCCGGTGACGGTTCCATTGGACGGTCACGGCGGCTGGCATCGGCTGATCTTAGGATGTCGCCCTTCTGCGATCGGAGGACCGTCGGAGGACGGCCGAGGTCGGCCCGAACCCGAGGCGGCGCATGATCCGTGTCACGCGTCGGGGATGGCGTCCGGTGGGTCGTCGGCCTCCCCCGAGGCGTCCAGGATCTGTCTGGCCAGAGCCACGCAGTCCGCGCAGATGTACACGGCCAGCGTCGGCCCGGCCACTCCTCGCCGGTTGTCCCGCCCACAGAACGAGCACGTTGGCGCCACCACCGAACCAGGATCTCACAATGGTCTGGCCCACCGGCCCGAGGGCCACAGTCACAGCGAGGCCGGTCGCGGGCCGGTGATGCCGTTCACCCAGTGCTCGGCTGGAGTCGCCGTGGGGTACGTTGACGTTCCTACCCAGCGACATCGACAGTCAGGCCGGAGGGGACGTGACACCGAGAATTGCCATCATCGGCGGAGGGAGCGCGCACTGGACGCCCCGCCTCCTGCTGGACTTCATCAACACACCGTCCCTGGCCGAGAGCGAGGTCGTGTTGATGGACACCGCTCCCCAGAGCCTGCCGCCCGTCCAACAGCTGGCTGACCACATCGCCTCGCTCGGGTCGGTCGGTCTGCAGACGACCACGACGACGGATCTCGATGCTGCGCTCGACGGCGCCCAATTCGTCATCACCGGGTTCTCCGTGGGCGGCTTCGAGGCGATGCGCCACGACCTGGAGATTCCCGAGCGTTACGGTCTGTCCCAACCCGTGGGCGACAGCGTGGGTCCCGGCGGGATCGCGCGTGCGTTGCGGAGCGTGCCGGTGGCGGTCGGCATCGCCCGGGCCATGGAGCGCCGCTGCCCTGACGCCCTGCTGGTGAACGTCAGCAACCCCCTCACCGCGCTGTGCCGTGCGGTGACGCGTGAGACGGCGGTGTCGACCGTCGGGTTGTGCAACGAGCTCGTGGGTCTGACCTGGGCCCTGAGCCTCCTCTTCGATGTCGGCATGCACGAGGTCGATCCCGTGGTCGGGGGCGTCAACCACTTCCCGCTGGTCACGGCCCTGCGCATCGGTGAATCCGACGGCTTCACCATGCTGCGATCGGTGATGGACCAGCCGGTCGCGACTCTGGACGACCCGATCTGGATGGATCCCCCTGACGGGAGTCACTGGCGCAAGGTGTCGGCCGGGGAGAAGTGGACGAAGGGCGACGTCGTGGCCAACAACCGCCTGAAGCTCGAGCTCTTCCGACGGTTCGGGGTCCTTCCGGGAGCGTCCGACACGCACGTCGCGGAGTTCTTCCCCTGGTTCGTCACCGAGGCCAGTGGTTTCGGTGCCGACTGGTGCGTCCATCACTACGGCATCGACGGCCACCGGGCGGACAAGGAGACGGACGAGGCCGAGCTGGCCGAGCTCATGACCTCGCAGGAGCTTCCACCGTGGCCTTCGGGCGAGCTCGTCGCCCCCCTCCTGCATGCCATCGTCTCCGGCGACGAGCGCCACCTCCCGGTGAACGTTCCGAACACCGGCCAGGTCATCGGGCTGGAGCACGGACCGGTCCTCGAGTGCATGGGTGTGGCGAACGCATCGGGAATCACACCCCGTGACCGAGTCGAGGTGGGATCCCTCCTCGGTGAGTGCCTGCGCCGGGTCGTGCACTCGCAGGAACTGACCGTCGAGGCGGCCCTCACCGGAGATCGGACTCTGGTGCTCGAGGCCATGCTCACCGACCAGTTGGCCGGCCGATTGCCCTACGAGCACATCGTCGCTCTGACCGACGACCTGCTGACCGCAACCGCCCCGTGGCTGGACCAATTCGCACAGTGACCGGCGGGCGGGCGAGCCGGAAGACCGCATCCCGTGCTGCCGGCACGGACGCATGAGGGCGGTTCGCCTGCCCTAGTCCTAGTCGATCTCCTTCCAATGCTCGCGGCCGAAGAGGCGTCCAAACCGTGCCGTGAGAGAAGGACCCTCGTCGCGCGCCAGGTCGGGTTCGATCGCCAGCGCCCCACGGGGCGCCGGCAGCGACGCCGCATCTTCGTCAGTGAGCAGGCAGGTCACGGCCAGGGTCGTGATCTGGTCGATCTGATCACGGTCGACGAACCGCAGACCGTGATGGGTCTTGACGGCAATGCCGTCGAACAGGTCCTCCTCCGGGATCTGCAGGACGTGTGCAACCGTGCCGAATTGGCGGCCAGTCGAGCTGAGGACCGGAGTGCCAACCTGCAGCGCCTCGTAGGAGATGGGAGTTCCTTCAGCCATGTCGTCCTCGTTCCGTCCGTGACCGAGGCCCACGCTACATCCGGGGAGCCCCTGAATTCCCTGCCCTCGTCCACCGGGCTGGGCGCATCGGGCGGGCGATCCTGCGCTCGACTCGGTCCTCAGTGGATGAGCACCTTGAGCGCGTCGTGCTCCGCTGCGTGCCCGAAGACGTCGTACGCCTCGAGGATCTGGTCGAAGGAGAACTCGTGCGTGACGAACTTCTCGGCGGGAAGCTTGTGCTCGGCAACGAGCTTCAGCAGCATCCCGAGGGTGTTCGTGTTCACCAGCCCCATGGAGATGTCGATATTCTTGATCCACAACTCGTTGAGGGCCAGATCGACCGGCTTCCCGTGCACGCCGATGTTGGCGACGTTGCCACCCGGGCGGACGATGATCGTTGCCATGGTGAACGTCGCAGGGATCCCGACCGCCTCTATGGCCACGTCGACGCCGAGGCCGTCCGTGAGCGCGAGGACCTGCTGCTTCCAGTCCGCATCACCGGAGTTCACCGTGTCGGATGCGCCGAAGTCGGCGGCCCGGGCAAGCCGCGCGTTGTCCAGATCGATGGCAATCACCTTCGACGGACCGTAGAGCCGTGCGGTCATGACCGCGGCGAGGCCAACCGGTCCGGAGCCGATGACCGCCACGACATCACCCGGCGCCACCTGTCCGTACTGCACACCCATTTCGAAGCCGGTCGGCAGGATGTCCGAGAGGAGGATACCCTCGGCGTCGGTCATGCCCTCGGGCACCTTGTACACCGAGTTCTCGGCGAACGGCACCCGAACGTATTCGGCCTGCGTCCCGTCGATCATGTAACCGAAGATCCATCCGATTCCGGCAATGCCCTCAGGGTCCAGACAGTGGCTGTAGAGCCCCTTGCGACAGTTCGAGCACTTCCCGCACGAACTGACGCACGCCAGGATCACTCGGTCGCCGACGGCCAGCTGGCTGACTCCCTCGCCCACTTCGGTGATGACACCGATCCCCTCGTGCCCCAGGATGCGGCCGACTTCCACCTCAGGGACGTCGCCCTTCAGGATGTGGAGGTCGGTGCCGCAGATGGTCGTGGCGACCATCTTCACGATCACGTCGGTCGGCTGCTCGATCTTCGGATCGGGCATCTCCTCCCAGGCCTTCTTTCCGGGGCCCTGGTAGACCAATGCCTTCATGACGGACCTCCTGCATCGGTGCCCGAGTGGCGCGGTGCGACTCGTGGGACCGCAATCCGCGGGATCGCGAATCGGCGGGTCTCCCACTCCGAGGCTATGGACTGCCGTGTTCTCCGGCTAGGGCCGAATGACCATTCGACGACGCAGCCGGAACGAGCACGGCTGCACCGGCCAGGGCGTCGAGGACTACCGGCCATCGCTCACACGAGCAGTGTCGAGCGCCCCGGAATAGAGGCGCCCGAATCGCTTGGTCCCTGGGGCGGTCCGGCACCTCGGATGACCCTCCCCCGGGGCCGCCACGCATGCGACCAGGCGGGCCGCGACAATGGACCGTGCCCTCGTCCGACCGAATCAGGCGCTCACGGGCTACCGCGGCGGCCGTGCTCGCCAGCACTGTCGTGGCTGCCGTGGCAGCGCTCGCCGCCTCGTCCGGACCCGCTGCGCCCAAGGCCCCGAACGGCTCGGGCCGCGTGGCCCTCTCGGCACCCTCGCGGCTGGCGCGACCCACAACGGCGTCGCCGCGGAAGGCAGCACAACGAGCGCATCGGACCCCACGACCCACGCCGACCACCGTGACGGTGCCAACGACTTCCGCCCCGGTCGCGCTCGCCGGCTGCCCGGTGCCCCCGCACGCGCCACTCCCGCCGTCACCGCCACCATGGCACCCAGCCGTCCTCGTGACCTCTCTTCCCCCGGTCAAGGCGCCCACGCCGTGGACCTCACACGTGGCGGCGCTGACCGGGAAGGGGATGTGGATCTGGGAGTGGGGCAGCACCGACGGTGGCGACGCCGACGAAGTCGTGCAGCAGGCCGTCTCAGCGGGGCTGCACCAGCTGTGGGTGCGGGTGGGTGATTCGATGGACGGCTTCTACGGCGCCCAGGAGCTCGACGCTCTCGTGCCGGTCGCCCACGCGCACGGACTCTCGGTGATCGCGTGGGGCTTCCCGTACCTGTGGGACCCTGTCCGTGACGCCCAATGGACCGCGCAGATCCTCGACTGGCGGGCACCCGACGGTCAGCAGGTCGACGGCTACAGCGCCGACATCGAGGAGGCGACCGAGGGCGTCATGCTGAGCGCCCAGCGGTCGGCCGTCTACCTCGAGTTGGTTCGACAAGCCGCCGGCAGCCGCCTGGTCGTGGCCACCGTCTACCCCCCGACCGACGCCAATTGGGACGGTGGCTACCCCTACCAGGCCATGGCGCCCTACGTCGATGCCTTCGCCCCGATGGTCTACTGGGAGTGCACCGATCCCGGCAACGACGTCGCGCTCGACATCGCTCGCCTGGCGACGCTCCGACCTGTGCACCCCATCGGACAGGCGTTCAACTTCGCCGGCACCGGGGGCCGGAGCGTCTCGCCGAGCGGAGCCGAGATCACCGAATTCCTGAACGCGGGCCGCCGCGCGGGAGCGCTCGGCGCGTCGTTCTGGGTGTGGCAGGAAGCCACGCCGGAGGAGTGGGCCGCCCTGTCCAGCTTCCCCTGGAGCTCGGCCGGCGTCCCCCCGACGCCACGGGTCAGACCCAAGGCACGTCGACCGTGATCGGGTCGCGCTACTCCCCCGTTGAGGATGCCCCGGCGCCTCGGGCGTGCGCACTTCACCCGGAGGTCCGCTTCGGGCACAATTCAGCGCCGTGCGTCGCCTGGCTCCGTGGTTCTCGCTCTCCCTCGTCGTCGTGGCAGCTGCCGCCGGCGCCGCGCTCGGGCTCGCGCAAGAGACCTCCACGCCGAGCGCTCCGCAGTGGGTCGCAGACGTGCTGGCGGTGACCCAGAGGGCTGGGAGCGCACACTTCTCGTACACCCATGTCACCTCGAGTCCCAACCCCGAGCTCCGCGGCACGCTGTCGGGCCATGGGGTCGTCGACTTCACCGCCGGCAACGTGCGCGTCACCGAGGTCGATCACGACATCAGCTTCAGCTCGACGGGCCACCAGCCCCTGCACCCGGTTCCCTCCACGAGCACCGTGGACGCCATCGTGCTCGGAGGGACCGTCTACCAGGCCAATCCGATCCCGGGATTCGCCGTCTCCGGAAAGTACCGCGTGCTTCCGTTTCCCGCCTTGCCACGGTCGCAGCGTGGGCTCTCCCTGGCCCTCAACGCATCGGTCGCCCTCGACGTCCTCCGCGGCCCCAATGCGGTGGCCTCGGTGAGCGACCTCGGACCCGCCGAGGTCGACGGCATCGCAACCACGCAGTACGCGGTGGAGTACGCACCGTTGCACGTCTGCGCGCTGCACCAGGCGCCGCGCGTGGTGACCCAACGTCCCAGTCGCGTGTGGCTCGACGGCGACGGCAGGCTCGTCCGGGTGCGCAGCACGATCTTCTTCAGCAACCGCCCGCCTCGCGGCGTGAAGCTCCCGGCAGCCATTGACGGCTTCCCGCGGGGACCCGTGACCACGGTCGCCACCCTCACGTTCTCGGAGTTCGGCGTGCCGGTCCGCGTCACCGCGCCCCCGAGCAGTGCTCTCCTTCCCGAGGGAGGGTCCTCCACCGGAATCGCGCTGGCGCGGAGCAACCCCTGTCCTTCCTGATGGAGTCCGACGGGTCGTCGCAACAGTCGGCCAGCCCTGCGACAGGCGATGGGGTCGAGCGGCGAGCCAGACTCTGGGCAATGGACGTCGTCCACCGGACCATCCGCATCAACGGCATCGACATGCACGTGGCGGAGGCCGGCGAGGGGCCTCTCGTCCTTCTGCTCCACGGATTCCCCGAGCTCTGGTATTCGTTCCGTCACCAGCTCGGCGCATTGGCCCATGCCGGGTATCGGACAGTGGCCCCGGACCAGCGCGGCTACGGAGCCACCGACGCGCCAGCTGCGGTGCACGACTACACGCTCATGCACCTCGCCGGGGACATCGTCGGCCTCCTCCATGCCCTGGGCGAGGATTCTGCCGTGGTCGTGGGTCAGGACTGGGGGTCGCCCGTGGCGACCACCTTGGCCCTGTTCCGGCCCGACCTCGTCCGTGGCCTGGTCATGCTGAGCACCCCGTACTTTCCCCGTGGCGACACCGACTTCCTGAGTGAGCTCACCGCCCAGCTCGGACCGGACAACTATCAGGTGTTCTTCCAAGAGCCCGGGATGGCCGAGGCGGCCCTCGAGGCCGACGTCCGTGCCACCGTGCTCGGGTCGCTGCTCGGAATCTCCGGTGAGGCGGCCGAAGTGCACACCACGACCGAAGTGGATGGCACGACCGCCATGCCCGACCATTCGGACACGGTGCTCCCGGGATGGCTGAGCGAAGAGGACGTCGACTACTACACCGCCGAGTTCAGCCGGACCGGCTACCGGGGCGCACTGAACTGGTACCGCAACCATCGCCAGAACTGGGAGTACATGTCGGCCTGGCACCAGGCCCCGATCAGGGTGCCGGCGATGTTCGTGGGTGGTGACCGCGACCCGGTTCTCAACTGGCCCGGGACGCGGGGGCTGGTGGACACGCTGGGCGACCGCCTCGTCACCTGCGCTCCTCGGTCATCCTCGAGGGCTGTGGTCACTGGATCCCTCAGGAACGACCGGTCGAGACCAACGACCTCTTGCTGGAGTTCCTGGTCGGGCTCTGAAGGGCGCCACTGCTCGCCGCCGGCCCGACGGTGCGATTCGGACTACGGGTCCGAGAGTTACGAAGGCGTCTCGCGACCAGGATTGTGCGGAGGCGGGTCGATGCCCGGGACACCGCCGTCCGTCACGTGCTCCGTCCATTCGGTCCCCGACCAGTACCGCCTCTCGTGCCGGCCCGAGGGATCGATCAGCCAACCGGCAGGGATCCCCGTGAACCTGATGTCGGCGGGCGATCGGCCCACGTCATCGGGCACTGGACCCCGAGAGGTGGGATCGGTGAAGGAGGCCGTGGAAGGTGCACCCCCCCGCTGGCCCCGGTGGCGGCGCTGCGAGGAGAGCGCCCGCATCGCGAACAGGCCGAAGAAGAGCACCAGGGCGATGGAGGAACCGTGGCCGTAGAACGCGTACACGGCCTAGCCTCGCCATCCAACGGGCCCGAAGGGCGCTCCGGCGGGTGGGCGATTCGCACCGGACCCGGCGATTGACCTCTTCGACCGCCATGCCATCACGGACAACCACGACAGTCCCGACATGACGCTGACAGCCGACAAGAAGGACCCGATTGAGAGGATGGACCCCGCAGACCCCACGCCGCCGATGGAGAGCACCGAGCCGACCGACCCGACCGACAAGACCGAGTTGCGTGAGCCGATGGACAGGACCGAGTCCCGTGACCACAGCGACCACCGAGAACCAGCGTCTCGACCATGCACCGACCCGTTCTTCACTCTCGAGAGCCTACCGGCGAGCCACCTGCGCCGGGCAGTCGGTGCCGGCCATCGGGGGCAGGCACCTCGGCGCCATCGGGTCGGTCACGCCCGCCAAGGGCGCGATGCCACTCTCAGGCTGGTTGCGTCAGAGGGCTCAAGCGCTGGGAACGGCGGAGGACTGTGGAGTCCGCTGACGAAATGGGGCAGCGGCCCCGAGCGTTCTGAGTTGATCTTCATGCTCAGGCTGCGGGTTGGGTCGCTCCGCGTCGTGCGCCCAGCGCCGTCGACCCGGCACAGTGGCCGGATTCCCGCCCGAACACCGTGGCAGCCCTTCATGCAGACGTTCCGGCGAGGACCGCTTCGATTTGCGAGAAGACAATGCGCATGCCTTGTTCGACCCCCATGGCGAGCACCTCCTCCATGCCCGCCTGCGAGTCGAAGTGGATACGGATCGCCATCACCGCGCCCCCGCCGTCGCGCTCGCCGATGGTGATGATCATGGCCGTCATCGCGTTCCCGTCGTTTGGGCGGCCGTCGTCGTCGACGTCGACATCCCGCAGCTCGAGGTGGCGGGGCGGTTCGGCGGCGATGACCTCCCACGTGCTGTCGTGGCGTTCGCCCTCGGTCCCGGCCATGAAGAAGGTGATCCGCCCGCCGGCCCGCAGGTCGTGGTGGAGCACGGTCGCCGGGTAGTCAGGGGGCCCCCACCACTGCTCGAACTGGCGGGGGTCGGCCCACAGTTGCCATGCCCGTTCGACGGTGGCATGGAGGTCCGCCGTCACCGTCATGGTCAGGGATTCGGGGTCCTTCTCGACGCTGATCACGCTCATCGCTCACCTCCGGTGATTCGCTTCTCGGTTGCCAGGAGGTCGTCGATCCGGTCCACCCGCACTCGCCACAGCTCCTCGATGCCGTCCAGGAGCACCCTGGCCCTCTGGACGGTGTCGACGTCGGTGCGCACGAGCCTCTCGCGCCCCCGTCGCTCCTTTGTGATGAGCCCGGCACCTTCGAGCACGGCGACGTGCTTCTGCACGGCGGCGAAGCTCATCGGGTAGCGCTTCGCCAACTCGGACACGCTGTACCTGCCCCCGACGGCGAAGGCGAGGATGTCGCGCCGAGTGCCGTCGGCGAGGGCGTGAAAGATGCGGTCGACGCCGGCGTCGGATGTCTGATCTACAACCATCTGGTTGTATGATAGCCCAGGACGATCGCACGCACAAGATCTCGGTACGGATCGAGAGCGGCGCAGCAGGCCGACCACGAGCGCGCTCGCTGCGGGCCGCGGCCGACCAGCGACGGCGCGCTGGTCTCGACCACTCGGTGATCCCGTGTCACCCCAGGCGGCGTACTGGGGCACCTTTCAGATCAATCGGTCACGGCACTTATTCACTCAGGAAGTCACGGGCCGCGTGCCTGGAGCGGAGAACATACAGCCCCACGCGGTTCCCGTGCCGCGACAGGGTCCTGAGTTCGAGTTCGCGCTCAGATCGGCGGACTCGCCAGATGCGCCAGACCAGCGACCATTCTTCGCGCAACCGTCGCACAGCCGTCTCGTCGCAGCCGCTGGGCAGTTGGAAGCCAACCGGACGTTTGCGAATCCCGCGGACGAACGCTCGCCGCGCACAGACCCACCATGGCGTATCGAGGAACACGACCGTATCTGCGCGCTCAAGCCGAAGGTCGAGTGTGGCGTGGTAGTTGCCGTCGACGATCCACTCGTCGCTGGCGAGCAGGCCCCTCTGCTTCTCGCGCCACTCGTCCTCAGACGGCTCCACCCAGCCCGGTTTCCAGAAGTGGACGTCAAGATGGATGACGGGAAGGCCAGTCTTGGCCGAGAGCGCGCGCGAGAACGTGCTCTTGCCCGCTCCGGCCATGCCGGTGACCACGACTCGTCGTCCGACTGAAATCCCGGGTGGGTTGTCCCTTACAGATCGACATTCCGTAAAATCCTCATCCTGCACCAGCGCATACTGCCGGATACTGCGAGGACGAGGAAGCTTCCACCCTATCCAGCGGTCGGGCCTTTTGACGTCCAGGTGAGGAGTGCCCCCAAGGTGCCGACGTGTCTCACCTACCCGGAGGCAGGGGGCACTCGCGTCCGCTGGAGCGTGGTCTCTCATGTCGTTGATGTCGTGACGCGCAGAAGGGGCCCGCAGGCCCCTTCGCACGATGCTGCCTCTCCTTGACTACGAGAGTGCCTCGGGTCGATTCCCGGCCGGGGCGCCCGACCCGGGGTCGGGCTGCTCGTGGCTGGTCACCACCGATACGGCAGCCCGACTCAGCGGGTTTCAACAGCGCCTCGTCCCGGCGTACGGGGCAGGCGGTCCAGTCAGAGAGCGGGCTGTGCGGGCCTGAAAATTCAGAACGTGCCGGGTACATCCAGCGGATCGAGGATCGTCACCTCTGGTTCTCCGACGATACCTGCACCGCTGAGGAACTCGCCCATTCTCGTGGCACCAGCGAAGAATGTATTGAAGGTGTCCGCGTCCGGCCACTCGTCGATCACGACCAGATCCTTGCCGTCGGTGAACATCCTGTGTCCTATTTGACCCAAGCTCTTGCCATAGGCCGTGATGTCTTCGGGCACCTCTGCGTGTGCCCTCGCCCACTCGGCAGCCTTGCCGACATCAGAAACCGAGAATCGAGCAACGACGATGACGCTCACGGCAGCCCTCCCTTCACCCGCCGTCCTCTCCCTCTGGGAGGACCGTGCAGCACCCTAGGGTCAAAGAGTTCAAGGCACAAGCACGATCTGGGCTTGTGTACGGTTACGCCTCCTTCAGGGCGCGCTCATATCCGGTGTTCGGGGGCAGAGGCGGCTTCCGCGGCCCTGGGGGATACCGTGGGCGTGAGTCGTTGATGACTCGATTGCACAGGAGGTGTCTGGAAATGCCCAACGACGAAGCAGTTGATCGCAATCTTCGAGGTATGGATGATCTGGACTTCGTGGGATGGAACAACGCCGACTGGACCGGCGTCTTCGCTCACCATCACACGGATGATGTCCTCGTGGACTGGCAAGGACAACCCGCGACCCACGGCATTGAGGAGCACATTGAAGCCATGAGGTCATACGTCGAAGAGAACGGGGGCGGTACACCGCCGCAGATCACGTCCCACCCGATCAAGTTCGGGTCCGGAGAATGGACGTGCGTCATCGGTGAGTTCGAGAACGGCGCCCGTATGGTGACCGTTGCGAAATGGCGGGACGGCGCAATCGCTGAGGAGTACATCTGGGCGTAGCACCAACCCGGCAATCGGGGGCAACCCGAGCTAGGGCATGGGTCAGCCAGTCGGAACCGATCGATCACGGCATCTGCGAATAGTGAAACGAATAGGCGACGGGCCTCTTCGTTTCGTGTGCTCGACCAATTCCGAACTGCGCTCCCAGTTCCTCATCGATCTTCACCAGCAGTTCAAAGTCGCTCTGCTCACTCTCATCCATGTATCGATTCCCTACCAGGCACTGACCGGAGCGCCGCCCTCCGGCGCTCGGGGGCACTGGTTGGCTCCATCGCTCCATGATTCAGGCGGTGTGTGCACGTAGTCGGAAGACGCGGATGTTTCGATTGGTCCGGTTCCGGTACTCCGCATACACATCAGTCATCTCGATCATCTTCTCGAATCCCGTCCGCGCTGCATCCCCGGCGAGCAACTCGGCCGTGACCGGTACTGCCTGACCCCCGACCGTTGCGATCGCGTCCGGATGTTCGATGAGGTTCTTACTCCAGGCCGGGTGCTTCATCTGGCCGAAATTGCTCCCCACGACAAGTATGTCGTCGCCATCACGTGCGAACAGAAGGGGCGTCGTGCGGCTCAGTCCGGACAGGGCACCCGTCGTGGTCAGCAACATCGTCGGCGCTCCGATGGGACCGAGGACCGTGTAGCGGCCATGAGAGCGCTCTATCACGTACCGGTCGAGGGGAGTGAGGGTGCGGACCATCCACGAGCCCGCGCGAGTCTTCCCGAACCGGGTCATGGATCGGCGAAGACGAGATGTGTCCGAGCCCCAACGCACGTCAGGGAAGCTCGCCATCGACTCACCGTAGCTCGGAGTCATCGGATATGGCTCATTTCCGGCAATGTACGGGGGCAGGTCTGGGATACTTCGTGGATGGAAGGTGGAGCGAGCGGAATGACCTTCCTCATCCTGGGCAGCCTTGTTGTCGTAGTCGGTCTCATCCTTGCCCTCGACGTAAAGGGTCTGGGGACGGCGCTCGCCAGCAGGCTCAATTTGCAGTAGCCAGGCGCAGGAAACCCCTTCGAGCGAACTTGGGGCTCCACATCCGTCCATCCGGTTTCGGTTGCGTGGTCGGAGTCAGAAGCGGGTAGTCATCATGCGGCGTTCTGGGGCAGGCTGGCGTCGGTGGATACCAACGACGAACGCGTCCGTCTGGCAGCCCGCCCTCTGGCCCGGGAACGTTCGAGGTTGTTCGACGAGCAAGCCGAGGCATACGACCTGTTCCGGCCGACCTATCCCGATGCGGTGATCGACGAGCTGCTCGGTCCGGTGCCTGCGGGCCTGGACGTTCTCGACGTGGGTTGTGGCACGGGGATTGCTTCACGACAGATTGCTGAGCGTGGCGCCAAGGTGCTGGGGGTGGAACTCGGTCCGCGAATGGCGGAGATCGCCCGCGGCCATGGGGTCGAAGTTGAGATTGCGGCCTTCGAAGCCTGGGACGCGGCTGGTCGCACGTTCGACCGGGTGACTTCGGCGCAGGCCTGGCACTGGCTCGACCTGCCCATCGCCACCGCGAAGGCGGCCTCTGTGCTGCGACCGGGGGGCATGCTTGGTCTGATCTGGAACGCGGGGTGTCAGCCCGATGATCTGGCCGATGCGCTCGAGGGGGTCTACGAGAGCGTCGTGCCGCCCGGCAGTCACCGTCTGTTCAGGGGGTACGCGGCCAATCGGCTATCCGACTTCAAGACCGGCCTCGACTCTGAGATCGACGCCGTCTCAGCGGTGCCCGACTTCGGTGCGCCGACAGAGAAGTGGTTCCCCTGGACGCGGGTCTACCAACGGGAAGAGTGGCTGGACCAGCTTGTCTCACGAAGCGACCACGCCGCCCTGGAACCAGCGGTTCGAGGGAGCCTGTTCGAAGCCAT
>Ga0187890_10000338_pt1 | contig 33480 bp, 28 predicted proteins | sample June2016WEW_21_1_FD_133005 | JGI IMG/M metagenome (GOLD analysis project Ga0187890, IMG submission 133005) | Peatland microbial communities from SPRUCE experiment site at the Marcell Experimental Forest, Minnesota, USA - June2016WEW_21_10 | ecosystem: Environmental > Terrestrial > Soil >... | reverse complement strand
TGGCGCAGAACGCGCCGGTACGAGTTCATGAGGAATCCTCGACGGGTCGGCGCTCAAGTACACACGAGCCATCGCTGTCACACCGTCCTGAGCGCGTCCGCCGGCGCGAGTCGCGCCGCGCGGATCGCCGGCAGCAGCCCGGCGACGGCGCCGATCAGCATCGCGGCGGCGAAGCCGCCGGCCCAGGCTGACGCGGGGATCACGATCGCCCAGCCCTTGCCGCTTGCATAGATAGCCGTCGCCAGCACGCCGAGGCCGACTCCCACGGCTCCGCCGCCGAGCGCCAGCAGGATCGCCTCGAACAGGAACTGCGCGCGGATCTGGCCCTTCGTGGCTCCGAGCGCGCGGCGCAGGCCGATCTCCGAGCGGCGTTCGAGCACGGAGATGACCATGATGTTCGCGACGCCGACCGCGCCGACGAGCAGCGCGACCGCGCCGAGCCCGAGGAACAGGCCGTTGAGCGCGCTCTTGGCCTCAGCGCGCGCGACGAGCGTTGCGGACGGCTGGCTGACGTCGACTTCGTTGGGAGCTTCCGGGTCGGCCGTTTGTGCGAGCACCGACTGCACGGCCGCGACCTGATCGGTTTGCGCGCGCACGTAGAGCATGTTGGGGTGCCCGTTTGAGGCGAGGTACTTCTTGGCGGCGCGGAAGCCGACGAGTACCGAGCTTTCGATTTCGGGCGTCAGTTCGGCCGGGCCGAGGACGCCGGCGAGGTAGAACCATTGGTGGGCGACCCAGATCCGCTCGCTGGGGTACAGGCGGTCGATTCCGAGGCGCTGCGCGGCGGTGAAGCCGAGCACGGCAACCGGCTCGGTGGCGGTTGCCGCGTTCAGGTAGCTGCCGCGGATCACGTGCACCCCGAGCGAAGCCGGCAGGTTGAGGCTTGCGGCCTCGACGCTCAACGCGTTCGTGTCGATCGCGGGAACCAGCGGCGTCCGATAGACACTCGCGCTGATCTTGGCGGTCTCGGCGACGCTCGTGACGGGATCGATGCGGGCGATCATCGCGGGCGCTACGAGCGGCAGCTCGCTGGTCTTGCCGGTGAGGCCCTGGCCGTTGGTGACCGTCAACAGGTTCGTCCCGAGCCGATCGATCTGGCTGAGCAGCCCGGCCTGGCTCGATGACGAGAGACCGAGCACGGCGACGATCGCAGCGACGCCGATCGCGATCCCGAGCGCGGAGAGCCCGGCGCGCAGCCGCCGCGTGCGCAGGCCGACGCTCGCGACCCGCGCGAGATCGGATGCGCGCAGCCTGCGGGGCGCAAGCTCCGCGGCGGCGCTCACGGCTGCTGTCCGGGTGCTGCGTTGACGAGCGCGAACGCCGCCGGCCTGACGTGCTCGACGCTCGCCGTGACGATGTAGCCGCCCGCCCGGCGATTCGCGGTGAACGCGGGAGCGACGGCGATCCCGCAGGCGTCGGTCGTGATCGTGACGCGGCGCGCGTGCCTGATCTGGGAACCAGATTTTTTAGAGTTCTGCGTGCGCGTGGTGAAGCGTCCGCTGGGCCCGCGCGCGGGGGCCGTGAAGGTGACGGGCGCGCCGGGCACAGGGTCCTTCTCGGCATCGGTGACGGTGACCGCCAGCCGCAGCGGGAAGCTGGTTCCCGCCGGGGTGGACTGGAACGCGCCGACTCCGGCCATGACCCTGATGGGCGCGCCGGCGGGGCTGGCGGGCGTGAGGCCCATGCAGGCGCTGAGGAGCAGCGATGCGAGCACGCTCATCGGCGCGCCGCTCCCGGCTCGCCGCTGTCGGCCACGATCCGGCCGTCGAGCATCTGCACCCGGCGGGGGAGACTGGCGGCCAGCTCGCGGTCGTGGGTGATCACGACGATCGTCGCGCCTTCACCGTTCAGCTCTTCGAGCAGCGCGACGATCGCGGCGCCGGCGACACTGTCGAGGTTGCCGGTGGGCTCGTCGGCGAGCACGATCGCGGGGCGTCCGACGAGCGCCCTTGCGATCGCCACGCGCTGGCGCTCGCCGCCGGAGAGCCTGCTCGGGCGAAAGCGCACGCGCTCGGCCAGCCCGACCCGCGCGAGCGCTTCAGCCGCGTGTTCGCGGCGCTCGCTCGCACTCGCGCCGGCGTAGAGCAGCCCGTCCGCCACGTTCTCGAGCACGGTCGAGTGCTCGGCGAGGAAGAACTGCTGGAAGACGAAGCCGATCCGGGTCGCGCGCAGCGTCGCGAGCTCTCGATCCGAGCAGGCGGCGACGTCGAGGCCGGTGATCGAGACGGTTCCCGAGCTGGGGCGCTCGAGCGTGCCGATCACGTGCAGCAGCGTCGTCTTGCCCGAGCCCGACGGGCCGACGATCGCCACGAGCTCGCCCTCGCTGACGGCGAAGCTCACGTCTCGCAGCGCATAGACCGGCGGCTCGGCGCCGTAGGTCTTGCTGACGTCGCGCAGCTCGAGCACCGGCGCCGCGTCGGCGAGCTGATCGGCAACGGCGACGGCGAGCATCGTGGGGGGGAGGGAATCCTCGAGCGGGCTCACGTTGCGGGGACCACCACGCGCTGGCCGGCCGCCACGCCGTCGCCGCTTACCTGCACGAGCCCTTCGGCGTCATCGAACAGGCCGAGCGTGACCGCCTCCAGGCGATGCACATGACCTTCGACGACCTCGACCGCGTAGCCGCCGCCGGCGAGCGCGAGCAGCGCATCGACCGGCACGACCAGCGCGCTCGGGACGTTGGCGGTGGTGATCGACACGCTCACCGGCGCCTCGTCCAGGTGTCCGGTCGCGCTCGGGTCGCGCAACGCGACGTCTACTTCGATCGTCGCCCCGCCTTCTTCTCCTTCCGGGCCGCCCCCGCCACCTTCGCCGCCTTTCGTGGACGGTGATTTCGCGACGCTGCCGACGGAGCTCACGACCCCGGGCGTCGTTTCGTTGTTGGGCAGCGTGATCGAGACGCTGTCGCCGACCTTGACGCTGGACTGCTCGGAGGCGGCGAGCGCGATCGTGACCTGGGGAGTCGTCGAGCTGATGCCGAGCACCGGCCCGGGTGCCACGTTCGCACCGACGGTGGGCGTCACGCTCGTCACGAGCACCGGTCCCGGCTCGAACACCACCGAGCCGAGCGCCAGCTCCCCGGTGACGCTCAACCCGTGTGCGGACTGGAACGCCCGCACAGCCGCTTCGGTGGCGGCCGTGAACGCGTCGCCGCTGAGGCCGGTTGCGTAGCCGAGCGCAGCCAGGTTCGCGTTCAGCGCGGCCACGTCACGGCCGGCGGACATGCCCGCGACGAACGCGCCCGAAGGCACCACCGAGCCGTACAGCAGGATCACGGGCTGGTCGCTTACCTGATAGAGGCTCTGCCCACGGGCGATCACCTGGCCGACCGCGGGGAGCATCGTGAACGTCGAGCTCTGGCCGTAGGCGGCAACCGAGATGCGCGCCGCGGACACGGCCGCCTCGGCGCTCGCGAGTGCCTTTTCCGCGGAGGAGATCGACGCGCGGTCGCCGGCGAGCTTCGCCTCATCGCTGCTCGAGCTCTGCGCATCGCTTGCGACGCTCTGTGCGTCGCTCGCGCACAGGCCCGAGCCTGCGTCGGACGAAGCGGCGTCGCTGGGCGTGCCTTCGCCGCTCGCCGGTGACCCGGTGGACCCGCCAGGCGTGCCGCCGGCGCCCGGCGAGCTCCCTGCGGATGCGCTTTCGGCGGCGCTGTCACCCGCGCAGTCCACCGCCATCTTCTCGCGGGCGGCGCTGACAGTCGCCTGCGCTCCCGCGAGCGTCGCGCGGTCGGCCGCCAGCGAGGCCCGCGCGCTTTGCAGCATACCCTCGCCGCTGCTGACGGACTGCTCGGCCTGTTGTACAGCGGACGGCGGCGTGCCTGCCGGCATGCGGATGCTCGACGAGCCCGCGTAGCCGAGCGTCGCGCTGACCTGCGTCTGCGATGAGAGTTCCCGTTGGGTCACGGTCGCAAGCGAGGTCGGCGTCGCGTTGTCGCCGACGCCGCTCGGCTTCGCCGGGCCGCCGAACGGGTCGGTGACGATCAATGCCACAGCGGCCGCGACGAGCACCAGCGCGATCCCGGCGAGCGTGGTGCGCCGCGAGCTCATGTGCCCGTGCCCGCGCCGCCGGCTCGCCGTGCTTGGCGCCATCCCGTCGAACTCGTCGTCGAGCTCGCCACGCTCACTAGTGATTTCCGTGCAGGCCGCCGGGGATCAGCGATCGACAGGCTTCCTCGGCCGCGTGAGCCTGCGGCGAATTCAGGTTGAGTCCCTTGTGTGAGACGTGCACGCCGCCGCCGGAGAACGTCGGGTCTGGGAAGTTGGGGATGCCGTGAGTGCGGATGCACGCCGCCGCCTTCAGGTACTCGGACTGTTCCTGCGGGCTGATCTGGTGATTGGAGTCTTCTCCCGGACCACCACCGGGCAGCAGCTTGCGGCAGGCTTGCTGCGCCGAGTTGAAGTGGGGATTGCTCGAGATCGACGGATTGATCCCGATTGCCACCTTGACTTCGTTGCCGTTGGTCGAAACTTTCGGGTCGGGGAAGTTGGGAACCCCGTGTGCGCGCACACACGCCGAGTACGCCACAGCCTGGCTGTCGGGCGATGCCGCGCCCGCCGAGCCGCCGCTGGAGGAGCCCGCGGAACTGCTCCCGCCGCTGGAGGAGGCCGAGGAACTGCTCGAAGCGGTGCTCGACTTCGTGCTCGACCCCAGATGCGCGACGTCCGAGCTCGGCGAGTTGCTGCCACAACCGGCGATGAGCAGCGCCGCCGCCACCAGCGTCGTCGCCGCAATCGCCGTTCGCCATGGTCGGCCCAGTCGGTTTGCGGCCTGCGGCTCTGTGATCGTCTGTGTCGCTTTCATCTCGTCTCTCCTTGCGCCGGCTGGATGCTTGAGTGCACGGCGTTTGTACGAGATGGCCGGTTACACTACGGTGTCAGGGCCTGTAACCGCGCTGTAACCAAAAATGCGCCACGCTGCGTGGTCCATGCGAGTGCTACTGGTGGAGGATCACGCTGAGCTGGCCGAGACGGTCGCCACCGGCCTGCGCCGCGAGGGCATGGCGGTCGACGTCGCGCTCGACGGCCACGACGCGCTCGCCCACCTCGCGCTCACCGACTACGACGTGCTCGTGCTCGACCGTGACCTCCCCGGCGTGCACGGCGATCAGATCTGCCGCTCGCTGGTGAGCGAGAAACGCGACGGCAGGATCCTGATGCTGACCGCCGCCGGCTCGATCGAAGATCGCGTCGACGGCCTCAGCCTCGGAGCTGACGACTACCTGCCCAAGCCGTTCGCGTTCGCCGAGCTGGTGGCGCGCGTGCGGGCGCTCGCCCGCCGCTCCGGCGCGCCGTTGCCGACGGCGCTCGTGCACGGCGACCTGCGCGTCGATCCCGCCAACCGCCTCGTCAGCCGCGGCGGTCAGCGCCTCGCGCTCAGCCCCAAGGAGCTCGCCGTGCTCGAGTACCTGCTCGGCGCCGAGGGTCGGGTCGTCTCAGCCGAGGAGCTGCTGGCGCGCGTGTGGGACGAGAACGCCGATCCGTTCACGACGACCGTCAAGGTGACGATCAGGCGCCTGCGCACGAAGCTCGGCGAGCCGCCGCTGATCGAGACCGTGCCGCGCGGCGGCTACCGGATCTGAGCCTGGCCGTGAGCGCCCCCGACACGCTCCAGGCGAGGGCCGGCGATCTGCGATCGCCCCGGCGGCTTCTTCGTCGGCGCCGGCTGCGCCTTCCCCGCTACACGATCCGCCTGCGCCTCGCCGTGCTCTACGGCGGCGTCTTCCTGATCACGGGAACCCTGCTGCTCGCGCTCGTCTTCCTAACCGTGCGCCACTCATCGCACGGCACGATCGTCTCCGCGCAGGCGGCCGTCGCGAGGCTCGTCGAACGACATAGCGGCCAGGTGGCGCCGCCGGGAGCGACGCTGTCGCCGACGCCCGAAGGCCTCGCGATTCAACACGCACGCGCCCAGGCCCACCAGCTCGGGGCGGTGGCGGTCAACGTCAGCAACAGCGACCTGCATCAGCTGCTGATCGGGTCTGCCATCGCCCTGGCATTCATGGTGGTCGCCTCGATGGCGCTGGGATGGCTGCTCGCCGGCCGCGTGCTGCGTCCGCTGCAGGTGATCACCACGGCGGCCCGCGAGATCTCCGCCTCGAACCTGTACGAGCGCCTCGCGCTCGACGGCCCCGACGACGAGCTGCGCGAGCTGGGCGACACGTTCGACGAGCTGCTCGGGCGCCTCGAGTCCTCGTTCGAGTCTCAACGCCAGTTCGTGGCCAACGCCTCGCATGAGCTGCGCACGCCGCTGACCCTCGAGCGCGCGATCCTCGAGGTGACGCTCGCCGACCCAACGGCAAACACGACCTCACTGCGCGCGGCGTGTGAGCGGGTGCTCGCGATCGGCGAGCAGCAGGAGCGGATGATCGACGCGCTGCTGACCCTGGCGCGCAGCGAGCGCGGCTTGGAGCGCCGCGAGCCTCTGGCGCTCGACACGGTCGCCGGCGAGATCCTGCGCGAGCGGCGTGAGGAGATCGCGCGGCGCGGCCTGCGCCTCGACGCCACGCTCGAGCACGCCAGCACGACAGGCGACCCACGCCTGGTCGAGCGGCTCGTGGCGAACCTGCTCGACAACGCCATTCACCACAACACCGCCGGCGGCTGGGTCGCAGTCACGACGGCGATCGATGCCGGCGAGGCTGTGCTGACGGTCGCCAACAGCGGGCCGGTGATTCTCCCCGAGGAGGTCGAGCGGCTGCTGCGGCCGTTTCATCGGCTCGGCGCCGATCGCGTCACGCATGGCGACGGTCACGGTCTCGGCCTGTCGATCGTCGCCGCCATCGCCACGGCCCATGGGGCGAGGCTCAGCGTGCACCCGCAGCCCGAGGGTGGCCTGCGGGCAGAGGTGCGCTTCAGGAACGTCTAGCCAGAGGCGGATATTGCCGCTGGTTGTCCGCAGTGCCCGCTCTACCGCGGGAGGCGGAATGGCAGTGGCGGAGAATGCCCCTCGATCCTCGTCAATGACGACGAAAGGCAACAGCCGCCTGAACGGCCTGCTCTAGAGTCAGCATGGTGCTGCTCGAGCATTGGTTGCCCACGCCGGTTCCAACGAGGTGCGCCTGTCATCACGATGCGACATCGAGATCCGGGATATGAGCGAGATCAGGGATAAACGATGACCGAGGCGTCGACCGAACCATCGGCGGAGCTGTCCATCCCCGTGCTCAGTCACCGCCGTGTGCTCACGATCATCGGCGCGCTGATGCTCGGGATGTTCCTGGCGGCTCTCGATCAGACGATCGTCTCGACCGCGCTGCCTACGATCGTTGCCGACCTCCATGGTGCGTCGCACCTCGCCTGGATAGTCGTCGCCTATCTGCTCACCGCGACCGTCTCGACACCGATCTGGGGCAAGCTCGGCGACCAGTACGGGCGCAAGTTCTTCTTCCAGGCGGCGATCGTCATCTTCTTGTGCGGCTCGGCGCTGTCGGGACTCAGCCAGAGCATGACCGAGCTGATCGCGTTCCGGGCCGTTCAGGGCCTCGGGGGCGGTGGGTTGATGGTCGGTGCTCAGGCGATCGTCGGCGACGTCGTCTCTCCCCGCGAACGCGGTCGCTACCAAGGACTGTTCGGGGCAGTGTTCGGTGTGGCGAGCATCATCGGTCCCCTACTCGGGGGTATCTTCGTCGACCAACTCTCCTGGCACTGGATCTTCTACATCAACCTCCCGGTCGGCGCCGCCGCGCTCGCAGTCGTGGCGATCCAGGTTCCAGGCAACCTCCGTCGCGTCCACCACGTCATCGACTATCTCGGCACCGCCGTGCTGATGCTCTCGGCGAGTTGCCTCGTGCTCTTCACGAGCCTCGGTGGCACGACATATCCCTGGGGCTCGCCAACGATTATCACCCTCGGGGTTGCCGGAGCGGTACTGCTCGGCATCTTCGCTCTCGTGGAGCGAGGTGCGACCGAGCCGGTGTTGCCGTTGCATCTCTTCTCGATTCGCGCGTTCTCGGTCGTTAGCCTCGTCGGCTTCATCGTCGGCTTTGCCATGTTCGGCGCGATCACCTACCTGCCCGTGTTCTTCCAGATCGTGCACGGCGAGTCGCCAACGGCCTCCGGCCTGCAGCTGTTGCCCCTCCTGGTCGGCCTCATCATCTGCTCCACCGGATCAGGGATAGTCATCAGCAAGACCGGCCGCTACCGAGCTTTCCCGATCGCCGGGACCGCGCTTATCACCGTCGCGCTGTTGCTCCTATCACAGGTTGGGATCGGGACGAGCTTGATCGTCGCAGCGCTGTACATGTTCGTGCTCGGCGTGGGCCTCGGCTGCGTCATGCAGGTGCTCGTGCTCATCGCGCAGAACGCGGTTCCCTATTCGGAGCTCGGAGTCGCCACCTCGGGCGCGACGTTCTTTCGATCAATCGGGGGATGCTTCGGTGCTGCGATCTTCGGTGCCATCTTTTCGAACGTTCTCGTCGGCAACCTGGTGAGTCACCTCGGCACTGCGAAGCTGCCAACGGGACTGTCGAGCTCGAGCATCACACCGGCCATCCTGGACAAGCTTCCGCAGGCAGTCCATCACGGCGTTGCCGCCGCCTACGCGGAGTCCATCCAAACGGTGTTCATGATCGCCGCGCCAATCGGCTTTATCGCGTTCCTCGCGTCCTGGCTGATACCCCAGATGGAGCTCCGGAAGGGAGTGGGCGCATCTCTGGGCCCCCCATCGGACGCTCTGGCTACGCCATCCGATCTGGTGGAGCGTGGACCAGTAGGGACAGTGGCCACACGGCGCGCAACGCCAACGGAGATCGCCTGACCTATTGTCCTCGCAGCCGCTTACCAACCAAGCGGGCGTCTCGCGGTAGACACCTGACACTGTCGTTGCGGACGATCTCCGAGCGCCTCGGCTGAGGACGGGCAGACGCCTGCTTCGCGCGGCGTAAGCGATCATGTCGCGAGCCCGCGCTGCTACGACTGGAGTTCGTCCAGAGCGGTCACGTGATTAGCACGCGCCGTGTAGCGCTCGCACGGGCGAAGCAGGCGCCCTGCTTTCCGCGCAAAGCATGGTGCTTGTCATGAGCCGCGTGGCTGTCGATACCGGCTCTCGCCTCGTCCAGGCACCGAAGATCGCCATTCCGTGAATCGCAATGGTTGCGAGGTATTGACGGTCCCACAGCTTTTTGGAAGACTGATCCGCGATGCGCTGGGAAGGGGGACTTGGGCGATTCGGCCGTGCCGCGTGCCGGCTCGTTCGGGCAGCCGCGTCGAAGGGCAAGCGGCGTCGGGCATCCGCTGGGGGCGCAGGCGAAGCTGCGAATGGCGCCGCATCCGACGACAAGGGCCTACAGGTCGTCTCGGCGACCGATCGCTATGAGGCGTCAAAATGGACTGGGAAGACGTTCAGGCGGGCGCTGCTCTGCGGCGAGCGCCCTCCGCCGATCCCGTCCTGGACCGGAGTCCTCGAGGAGCCCGAGGCGGGCAAGATCGGGATCGCCTGCTCCGGCGGCGGGATCCGCTCCGCCGCGTTCGGGCTCGGCGCGCTGCAGGTCCTGCAGGACGAGAACGTGCTCTCGCAGGCGCGCTACCTGGCGGGCGTCTCGGGCGGCTCCTACGTAGCGGCGGCGTTCTGCATGGTGCGCAAGACGTGGGAAGGTGAGGAGGCGCCGCAAGAACCGGACAAAAAGTGGCACGCGCGGTCGCTGCTTGCGCGATGGCAGACGCCGGATGGCGAGACGGCGCTAGAGGGCTGGAGGCGGCTGGTGCCGCGTCGGCGGCCCCTCGGGCCTGAGCCCGAAGGCGCCACGGCGGGCTGGGATGACTCAAACCCGCATGAGATCGCGCGCCACCCGCCGTTCTTCCTGGGCTCCCCCGAGGAGCAGTACCTGCGCAACCGTAGCTCCTACCTCGCTCCGGGCGCGTTTGGCAAGATCGAGCTCGGCTACCGGCTGTTGCTCGGCATGACCCTCAACCTGCTCTTCATCGGCGCCGGGCTGGCTGCGGCCGCGTGTCCGCTGGCGCTGCTCTACGGCTGGCTGTACCCGTCGTTGATCGCGCACCTCGTCCACGGCGGGCTGTGCATGCGAGTGCCCCCGAAACCGGTGGGCGGCGAGAAATATCGCAACGCGCTGTGCGAACTGCTGCCGCTGAACCTGCCCACGGAGCTGTGGATGGCGCTCGCGGCGCTGGCCGGCGTTGCGCTGTTCCTCGGCGGGGCCTCGATCCTCTGCTACCGCTGGCGGGCGTTCGTCACGATGGTCCTCGAGGTGTGGTCGCTGCGCCTGCTGCTGGTCGCCTTCATCGGGGGGTTCATGCTGATCGGGCTGCCCGTCCTGCTCTCGCTGTTCCGGGCATGGGGCACCGCGATGCCAAACAAAGTCACGCATCTGGCCGACGGGCTGAACCTCCCCGAGCACCACCCCTATCGCCCGAAGGCAACCGGTGGCACCTCGTTCGGCACGGCCGCGGTGGCCGGCGCGGGCGGGGTGGCCACGCTCGGCGGCGCGGTGCTGCTGCAGCTGCGCGCGGATTGGACGGCGGCTCGGAAAGTGCTTGCCGAGGCCGGGACCGCACAGAAATGGTACGCGAAACTGGCGCCTGCGGTGCGTCGCATTCTGGCCTACCTGATCGCCGGACTGGCCGGGCCGGTGCTCGCGCTCGCGCTCGTCGTCGAGGTGATGTCGCTTGTGCTCAACACCGAAGCCGACTGGGTGCGCTGGGTCATCGCCGGTGGAGCACTCGGGGGCTTTCTCATCGCCTACACGTTCGCCGACATGACGACGTGGTCGCTGCACTCCTTCTACCGGCGCCGCCTGTGCTCGGCGTTCGCCCTCAAGCGCGTCGCCCGCGAGCGCAAGCCGGGGAACCCGGTTGAGACGGAGAGCCGCATTGAGCCCAGGAATCCGGTCGCGCCTGCGAATCCGCGTGACGGCGGGGACGCGAACACGGCGGAGGAACGGTGGGATCCCCCGATTGCAGACGTGGAGTCGGGCAAGGCGGTCGAGCGCAACTACCGCCGGGCGGTCACGATCTCGAGAACGGGGATCCCGCCGGACGCCGACGGACAGCAGGCGTGGCCTACGCTGCTCGTTTGCGCGGCGGCCAACATCTCCGACAATGCGGCGACGCCGCCCGGACGTGGGGTCACGAGCTTCACGTTCAGCGCGAGCACGACGGGAGGGCCGCTCGTCGGCGCCGTGCCCACGAGCGAGCTGGAGCAGATGTGCGACAAGGCCCGGCTGAGGTACTTCACGCTGCCGGCGGCGGTGGCCATGTCCGGCGCGGCGCTTTCGCCCTCGATGGGCAAGATGACGAAGGGCCCGCTGCGCTTGCTGATGGCGCTCGCCAACGTCCGCCTCGGTGTGTGGGTGCCGAACCCGCGGAGAATGAAGAACCCGCGGCGCGGCAAACGCGGGGCCAACCTTGGCTTCGCCACGCCGCGAGCCTCCTACCTGCTGCGCGAGCTGCTCGGCATGAACCCGCTTAACGCGCCCTACCTATACGTGACCGACGGCGGCCACTATGAGAACCTCGGCCTGGTGGAGCTCCTCAGGCGGGGATGCACCGAGATCTACTGCTTCGACGCGAGCAACGATAACTTCGACGCGATCGGGGACGCGGTCGCGCTGGCGCGTAGTGAGCTCGGGGTCGAGGTCGACGTGAAATGCAAGGACATGGAACCTGACGCTAAGACGGGACGTGCATCGAAGGACTGCGTGTCGGCCGAGATCAAATACCCGGGCAAGAACGCGCCTGCCGCGACGCTCTACTACGCGAGGCTCGTGATGACCGACGAGGTACCGGCGGACGTCATCGCCTACCATCGCGCTGACCCGCACTTCCCGCACGACCCCACGACCGATCAGCTCTACACCGACCAGCGCTTCGAGGCCTACCGTGCGCTTGGCGCCAACACGGCCCGCAGCGCGCTGGCGCAGCGTGATACGAGCCAGGCCGAGGGATGCTGCCGCCGATTGCCGGCAAGGGGCTGACGCCTCCTCGCCGGCCGGCTGATCGAGATCCTCCGCTCGAGAGACGTCGGCGCGCGCGCCGGATGCAAGAATCGCGGATGCAGTCGGGCCTCGCCGGATTCGGACTTGGTGTCTTCGTGGCGCTCCAGCTAGGGCTGGTGTCTCTGTTCCTGATCCGCTCGACGCCCCGGCCACCATGAGCGCATCGCCAGGACTCATGCCCCGGTTGAATAGCCCCGAGTTCCTTGGAGGCGGTCCAGCTTGGCCGGCGGACCGGACCACCAGCCGCATCAGTTGCACGTAAGCGTTGTCTCGTCCAGGTCCGCACTACTCCTTCGCGTGGGCAAAGCAGGTGTCTCGATCGACCCTCGGCGGATGGCTGCTCTGGACGATTAGCAAAGCGCGAAAAGCCGTGATCGCGCACGACTGCTTTCGCGTGATGGCGATCGTAGGATGCTCGAGCCTGCACCGGGCGGGGGCTATATCGCGTTGTCCGACGCGGGCGGTTAGACGGTCTGCGGCTCGCGGTCGCGTGCCGGGGCGCACAAGCCGTGCAGGATCAGCTCGAGATGGCGACGCCAGTTCGCGCTGCCGGGTTGGAAGTACATCGTCGATGTGATCCCGCACATGATCATCGCGAAGTCGTCGAAGCTGAGCCCCTCGCGGACCGCGCCGGCGGCGATCGCGCGGCGGATGATCCGCGTGACGACCTTCGCGAGCGCCGCCTTCTGCTCATCGATGCCCTCCCACTCGAGCTGGTTGGAGCCCATCATCGCGAGCTGAAAGCCCATGTCGCCCTCGACCGCTTCGGCGGAGCTGCGCATGACGCTCTCGAGCGCCTCGAGCGGATCGGGGATGTCCTCGGCGAGCGTGGCGATCTGCGCGAACTCCTGGAAGCGGTCGCGCACCATCGCGGTCAGCAGCGCGTCCTTGGTGGGGAAGTGCCGGTACACGGTGCCGATGCCCACGCCGGCGTGTGCGGCGATCTCGTCCATCTGCGCCTGAGCGCCCTCGCGGGCGAACAGCTCGCGGCCGGCGGACATGATCCGCTCGCGGTTGCGCTGTGCGTCGGCTCGGAGTGTGCGGTGATCTGTGGACATGACCTTGACAAACGGAATCTTAGCTCCGTATGATGAGCAATGCAAGTGGAACCGTACTTCCGCTTCCGCATCATCCTTCCGCCCGCATGACCACGAGAGGACACCATGACCATCAAGCAGACACACTCGGCGGTGCAGCGATGAGCGCCTGGCGGTCGCTGAGCGCGACTCCCGACCTCAGCTCCAAGCGCGGCAAGGACCTCGCGCTGGTGCTCCTGGCGATGACGCAGTTCGTGATCGTGATCGACGCTTCGATCGTCAACGTCGCGCTGCCGTCGATCGGCGCGCACCTGCACTTCTCCCGCGATGACCTCTCGTGGGTCGTAAACGCATACACGCTCACATTCGGCGGATTTCTGCTGCTCGGCGGACGTCTCGCCGACCTGCTCGGGCGCAGGCGCATGTTCATGCTCGGCCTCGTGCTGTTCTCGCTGGCCTCGCTCGGCGGCGGCCTCGCCCAGTCGGAGGCGTGGCTGATCGGCGCGCGCGCCATCCAGGGCCTCGGCGCAGCGATCGTCTCGCCGGCGGCGCTGTCGATCATCACGACCACGTTCGCCGAGGGCGCCGAGCGCAATCGCGCGCTGGGCATCTGGGGCGCCGTCGCCGGCGCCGGCGGCGCCGCGGGCGTGCTGCTCGGCGGCATCCTCACGAGCGGACTGAGCTGGCGCTGGGTGCTGTTCGTGAACGTCCCGATCGGCATCGCCGCGGCCACGCTTGCTCCCCGGCTGCTGCTCGAGAGCCACGCCGAAGACGGCACCGAAGGCTTTGACATCCCCGGCGCCGTGACGGTCACGGCGGGCCTCGCGCTGGGCGTCTACGCGGTCGTCGACGCCGTCAACGTCGGCTGGGGCTCGACCGGCACTCTGCTCCGGCTCGCCGGCTCGGTCGTCCTGCTCGCGGCGTTCGTCGCGATCGAGCGCCGCCAGCGCCACCCGCTGCTGCCGTTCTCGATCTTCCGCCTGCGCACGCTGCGCGGAGCGGACGTCGTCGGCCTGCTGATCGGCATGTCGCTGTTCTCGATGTTCTTCTTCATCTCGCTGTACCTGCAGGACGTCCTGCACTTCTCGGCGATCAAAGCCGGGCTCGCCTACCTGCCGCTGGCGACGGGCATCATCATCTCCGCCGGCGTCGGCTCCCAGCTCGTGACACGCATCGGCTTCAAGCCGGTCCTGACCGGCGGTCTGCTGCTGATCGCGGCCGGCCTGGTGTGGTTCTCACGCGTGCCAGCGCCCGGCGGGTCCTTCAGTGCGGACGTGCTGGGCCCGTCGCTGCTCGCCGCATTCGGCCTCGGGTTCTCGTTCGTGTCGGTGACGATCGGAGCGATGACGGGGACCAAGCCGCACGAGGCCGGGCTCGCGTCGGGACTGATCAACACCTCCCAGCAGGTCGGCGGCGCGCTCGGCCTCGCGATCCTCGCCACCGTCGCCAACAGTCGCACTCAAAGCCTGCTGAGCGCCGGGGTGCACAGCTCCTCAGTCGCTCTCACGAAAGGCTTCGACCGAGCCTTTCTCGTCGGCGCCGGCTTCGCGATCGTTGGCGCGATCCTCACCACGCTCCTGATCTCCACGCGCGACAGCCGCGAGCAGGCCGCGGCCGCGCGGAGCGGCGAGCTCGAGACGGTCGCGGTGTAGAGCGCGGCGGGCGGTCTACGAGGTCGATCGGTTGGACTTGCCGAGGCGTATGTGGTTGCCAGTGCCGAGTCGACTGGGGTCGGGTCGATCCTGTCCTTCGATCGCTCGATCGATCGCGCCAAGACGGTCTCGCGCATCGAGCCCCGGCCCGAGCAGACCTAGTCCCGTGCGTGCAGGATCCCGCCCCAGTCGGCGGGATCGACGTCGGCGAGCGTCTGCGAGAACGTCCACTGGTGGCCGGCGTGGTCTTCGGCCGTGTACTGGCGCTCGCCGTACATGTGGTCCGTCGGCTCCTCGACGATGCGCGCGCCGTGCGCTCGCGCGCGCTCGCGGTGGGCGTGCACGTCGTCCACGCGCACCATCACCGACTGCGTCACCTCGTCCGGCCGCGGCGGACGGCGACTGCCGCGAACGTCGCCGAGGATCACCGCGCCGTCGCCGACGTTGAGCTGTGAGCGGTGGTTCTCGCCGATCTGCAGGCGCTCGACGAACCCGAACGCGGCGGTCAGCCACGCGACAGCCTCGCGCACTTCCGGGTAGATGAGAACCGGGACGACGGTGGCGGCGGGGATCGAGCGGTTGGGCTGCACGCTGATCGAGAGACTACTTCTGCTTGCCCGCCCAGCCGATGATTGCGCGCGAGGGCCTGATGACGGTGCCGTCGGCGAGCTTGAGCGCGGGCAGCTTGGTCGACCCGGTCGCCTCCCGCAGCTCCTCGCGCGACCCTTTGCGCAGGAACGGTATGGGGCTGCCGTGGCCGGCGACGACGGTGTCGTAGTCGACGTTGGTGGCGCGCAGCGCCTCGTGCGCGCGGCGGCAGGGGTGCATGCGCGGACCTTCGTCGTTGCCGTGACAGACGAACAGCGTGGGCTTGTCGGCCATGTCGATCCTCCGTTCGGGGTTGGCGGCGAGTCTACGGGCGCGAACACATGCAGCCGCGCTCGAGGCAGGGGCGCAGTTTGTGACCGCCGTCCGTAGAAACCCCTCACGGCGGCGCGTAGATACCACGCACGTGTTGCGGTGGCATATGCCGATGGCGGTCGCTGCGGCAGATGCGAGGATTGCGCGCATGCTCGTCGTCGTGGCACTCGGCGGAAACGCGCTGTTGCGCCGCGGCGAGCCAGCTGACGAGCAGCACCAGCGCCACAACGTCGAGCTCGCGGTCGCCGCGCTCGCGCAGCTGGCGCAGCGTCATCGTGTCGTGGTCACCCACGGCAACGGACCGCAGGTGGGGCTGCTGGCGTTGCAGGGCGAGGCCTATCCCCAGATCGCGCCATACCCGCTCGACGTGCTCGGCGCGGAGTCGGAGGGCATGATCGGCTACCTGCTCGAGCAGGGCCTTGCAAACCGGCTTCCGGGGACGCCCACCGCCACGCTGCTCACGCAGGTGGTGGTTGACGAGTCCGACTCCGCTTTCCAGAAGCCCAGCAAGCCGATCGGCCCCGTGTATGAGCGTGAGACGGCCGAGCGTCTCGCCGGCGAGCGCCGCTGGAGCGTCGCCCCCGACGGCGAGCACTGGCGCCGCGTCGTCGCCTCACCGGAGCCCAAGCGGATCGTCGAGCTGCAGACGATCCGCACGCTCGTCGAGGCGGGCGTGCTCGTAGTCTGCGTAGGCGGCGGCGGGATCCCGGTGATCGTCGACGAGCACGGCGCCCTGCGCGGCGTGGAGGCCGTGATCGACAAGGACCGCTCCGCGGCGCTGCTCGCACGCGAGCTGGACGCGGATGCGCTGCTGCTGCTGACCGACGTTCCCTACGTCGAGCGAGACCACGCCACCGAGCGCGCGCAGCCGATCCGCGAAGCCTCGGCGCGCGAGCTCGACCCAGCCGATTTCGACGGCGGGTCGATGCGCCCCAAGATCGAAGCCGCCTGCCGCTTCGTCACCGAGACGGGCGGCATCGCCGCGATCGGCGCCCTGTCGGACGCCGCCGCGATCCTCGCCGGCGAGGCCGGAACCAAGATCGTCGCCGCGAGTGCCAGGGAGGACTGAGAACCGCGATGGAGATAGACGGGACGGTCTGCATCGTCACCGGCGCGTCCTCGGGGATCGGCGCGGCGAGCGCGCGGCTGCTGAGCGCGCGCGGAGCGCACGTCGTGCTCGCGGCTCGGCGCGCCGATCGACTGCAGGCGCTGGCAGCCGAGCTGCCGGGCTCGCTGGCGATCCCGACAGACCTCACCGCCGACGGACAGATCGAGCGGCTCGTCACCCGGGTGGTCGAGACGTTCGGCAGGGTCGACGTGCTCGTCAACAACGCCGGTCAGGGTCTTCACGTCCCGCTCGAGCAGCTCGTCCCGGTCGACCTGCGCGCGGTCTTCGAGCTCAACGTGATCGCGCCGCTGGTGGCGATGCAGGCCGTGCTACCGGTGATGCGCGCTGGATCCGGCGGGGCGATCGTCAACGTGAGCTCTGCCACATCGCTGCGCGTGTTCCCGGGGCTCGGCGGCTACTCGGCGACCAAGGCGGCGCTCAACATGCTCTCGCAGGTCGCCCGGCTGGAGCTGGCCGATGCCGGCGTGAGCGTGTCGGTGGTGTACCCGTCGGTGACCGCCACCGAGTTCCACCAGAAGCTGCGCGCCGGTCAGCTCATCAGCGGCGCTCGGCGCATAGCACCCGACCCGCCCGAGCTGGTGGGGGAGGCGATCGCGTTCGCGATCGGGAGCGGCGAGCCCCACGTGCTCGTCGCCGATCCACCCCGGCCGATCATCCCCGGGGACAGCGATGGCTGGGGCGCCCTGCTGGCGCGTCAAGCGCCCACCGGCGGGGACGCCCGCTGAGGCCGGCGGCGCGTGAGCGCCGGTACCGGTAGCGGCGCTGCACCGGAACAGTACGGAGGGGAGGTCCGCTCTCAGCACCGATGAATCGCCTGCGTGCAGCGGCGAGGATGGAAGACATGCCAGGCACCGCCACGGATGTCGCGCAGGCGCAGACGGCCGCTCCCGCGCTGCCCCCCAACGTGATCGAGGTCCGCGATCTCACGAGACGGTTCGGTGAGTTCGCCGCGGTGGACGGGATCAGCTTCGACGTGCGCGCGGGTGAGGTGTTCGCGTTCCTCGGCCCGAACGGCGCGGGCAAGTCGACGACGATCAACGTGCTGTGCACGCTCGCCCATCCGACCGCCGGGCACGTGAGGATCGCGGGCTTCGACGTCGTCGCGCGGCCGAAGGCGGTGCGGCGCAACATCGGCCTCGTCTTCCAGGACCAGACTCTCGACGATCGGCTGACGGCGCAGGAGAACCTCCGCTTCCACGCCGTGCTCTACCGCGTGCCCAGCGGCGAGGTGAACGAGCGCATCGCACGTGTGCTCGAGCTCGTCGACCTGAGCGACCGCCGCTACGACCTCGTCTCGGAGTTCTCCGGCGGGATGGCGCGCCGGCTGGAAATCGCCAGGGCTCTGATGCACGTCCCCAAGGTGCTGTTCCTCGACGAGCCGACGATCGGGCTGGACCCGCAGACGCGCGCGCTGATGTGGGAAGACGTGCTGCGGCTGCGCGAGGAGGCAAACGTGACGGTGTTCCTGACCACGCACTACATGGACGAGGCCGAGTACGCCGACCGCATCGCGATCATCGACCGCGGCAGGATCGTCGCGCTCGACACGCCGCAGGCGCTGAAGGCGGAGATCGGCGCCGACACGGTGGACCTGGGGACCACGGACGACGCGGCGGCGATCGCGGCGCTGCAGCGTGCGGGGTATCGGGTGCAGAGCGCGTCGGGCGGAGCACGCGTGTTCGTCGAGAACGGCGAGAACGCGGTCGCCGCGCTGATCGAGACCGTCGGCGTCCCCGTCCTGAACGTTCACGTCCATCAGCCCACGCTCGACGACGTGTTCCTGCATTACACGGGCCGTGAGATCCGTGAGGCGCACGCCGAGGCGATCCCTGCGCGCGTGCGCGCCTGGCACGGCAGGAGGCGTTGAGGTGAGCAGCGTTCCCCTGCACGGCGGCATCCCCGAGGGCCGCGACACCGTTCTGCGCGACGAGCTCCGCACGACCGGCATGGTGTGGCTGCGCGAGCTGATCCGCTTCGAGCGCACGCGCACGCGCATCCTCAGCGGGCTGATCCAGCCGATCCTGTTCCTGATCGTGCTCGGCTACGGCATGAGCGGGCTGGTCGGCAGCACCGCGGGGTTCGACTTCAAGAAGTTCATGTTCCCCGGCATCATGGCGATGAGCGTCGTCACCACCGCGATCTTCTCCGGCATGTCGATCGTCTGGGACCGCGAATTCGGCTTCCTGCGCGAGATGCTCGTCGCGCCCACCAGCCGCGCGTCGCTGGCGCTCGGCAAGACCGCCGGCGGCGCCAGCGTCGCCGCGGTGCAGGGCACGATCATGCTCGTGCTCGCGCCGCTGATCGGCGTGCACCTGACCGTGCTGCTGGTGCTCGAGATCATCGGCCTGGAGCTGCTGATGGCGATCGCGCTGACGGCGTTCGGCGTGTTCGTCGCGAGCCACATCGAACGGATGGAAGGCTTTCAGGTGGTCATGCAGATGCTGCTGTTCCCGATGATCTTCCTGTCGGGCGCGCTGTTTCCGCTGAACGCGCTGCCGGGCTGGCTGAACGTGCTCACGCACATCAACCCGCTCACCTATGCGGTCGCGCCGCTGCGCCAGGTCGTGTTCGCCGCGCAGCGCATGCCACCCGCCGCCCGCAAGCGCTTCCCCGCGACCATCGACGTGTTCGGCCACACGCTCTCGATCGGCACCGAGATCGCGATCGTGGTCGTCTTCGCTGCGATCTTCATCGCGCTGGCGATCCGCGGGTTCTCGCGAACCGAATGAGCCGTGCGCGAGCCGAGCCGAGCCGAATGCGCCGGGCGCGGCGCGTGCGTGCCTACCGGTCGTCGCCGCCGCCGGCTCGTGCGTGGAGCAGGCGGTCGAGCGCGCGTGTAACCGTGAGAGCCTGGGTGTCCAGGGGCGCCAGCGTGTCCAGCTCGAGCACGTCCTCCTGCGGCAGCTCCTCCAGCGGCTGAAACGACCGGTACTGCTCGGCCACGATCTGTGCGCCTGCATCGGACACGCGCGCGGGGTCGTGCTCGCGTCGTGCGGCTCGCTGCAGCGCGACCTCGAGCGGGACCTCGCAACGCACCACCAGGCGGGGCATGCCCGTGCGAGCCAGGCGGCCGAGCAGCGTCGAGCGATCCGCACGAGAGCGGCAGGTCGCATCCACGATCACGCCGCTGCCGCGGCGCATCAGCTCATGCGCCTGGCCGGCGAGCAGCTCGTAGGTGCGGTGCGTGAACCGGTGGCTGTAGTGCTCGGGGCCCGCACGCTCGGTGGCACTCAGGCCCGCGGCGGACTTGCGCACGGCGTCGGAGGAGAGCACCGCGAACCCCGAGCGATCTGCGAGCTCGGCCGCCAGCGTTGACTTGCCGCTGGCCGAGGGCCCGCAGATCACCAGTGCTACGGGAGCTCGCGCGCGCCAGCACAGGCGCTCGGCGAGCGTCCACATGGACTGCGCCTGCGCGAGCAGCTCCGCGCCGCGCGCGTCGTCGTGCTCGCCGGCGGCTATCAGCGCCACCTTCGCTCTGACCAGCGCCGTGTGTGCGCCGTAGAAGCTGAGCAGCGCGTCGCTGCCCGTGTCCAGGCCGCCCGCCCGGTAGGCCGAAAGCAGCGTCTCGGCGGCCCAGCGCTGGCCGTGGGCCTCCAGGTCCATCGTCAGGAACGCCAGATCGCGTGCGATGTCGCCGCGACGCAGCGATGGGTCGAACTCGATGCGGTCCACGATGCGCACGCTCGGGATCGCCAGCACGTGCTCGCAGCGCAGGTCGCCGTGCACGTCGCGTACCAGGCCGGCAGCTCGACGCCGCTCGATCTCGCGCCCATGCACACGCACGAACATCTCGCCGAAGCCCTCGGCGAGATCGACCGGCAGCTCCAGCAGATGACCTGTGGCTGCTCGCAGCTCGCCGACGTTGCGGCGCCAGATGCCCAGCACCTCGGCCGCGCCGCCGCCGGGCGCGACGGGCGCCGTGCGATGAAACGCGAGCAGGCGGCGCGCGACTCCCTCCAGATGCTCGGCGCTCAAGGTATGACTAGCGATCAGGCCCGCGAGCGTGTCCGCCTCGTTGAAGCTGCGCATCTCGACGGCGTACTCGACGGCCTGCGTCGCCGGGTCATCGGGCGCGAACGCGAAGCCGTCACCGGTCCTCACGATCGCGCGCACGCCGAGATAGATGCCGGGCGCGAGCTCCTGGTTGACACGCACCTCCTCGATGCACGCGCGGTGCCGGCGCTCCAGCGTGCTGTAGTCGAGGAAGCCGAGCGCGACGGGCTTCTTGATCTTGTACGCGCGCTCGCCGGCGACGAACACCCACGAGGCGTGCGTCTCGTGCATGGCGAGCGGCTCGCCACCGTAGGTGGCAGGGTCCGCCAGGGCCGAGAGCAACGCGGACTCGATGGCGCAATGCTGACACTGGGACGCGAGCACAGCATCCGTGAAATCCCGCAGCAGCCTGCGGGAACGCGCCCGAGGCTTCGGCGGCAACACCCCGATGACCCGGCCAGCGCCACGCGAGAAGCTGGTATCTCCGGTAGGACTTTCAGGAAAAAGGAGAGGGCGATGATGGGTTCGACAGTGCCGGCGGTCGCGGGCAGCCGCAAGCGTCCGTGTCTCGCCGCCGGCCTGGCGGCCGGACTGCTCGTGCTCGGCGGTTGCGGCGGGTCCTCCAAGAGCCCGGCGACGCAGTCCACGGGCACGACCCCGACGGTGTCCACTGCGACCCAGACGCCACAGCTCGTGGTCGCGACCGCGCTGGACAACGCCCGCACCGTCGGCGCAACCTCCGGCGGAGTCACGGCGATCCTGCATGCCGGCACCCACCGACCGAAGGTGGAAGTGCGATGGCCGATCCATTTCACCGTCACCCGCGGCGGACGCAAGGCCGCGGCGAGCGTGAGCTACGAGTACCTGTTCGGCGGCCAGGTGGTGGCGCGCCGCTCTCACTACACCTTCAAAGGACGCTTCTCGGACGTGTTCAAATGGCCGTCCTCCGCCGTCGGCTATCCACTCACGTTTCGCGCGGTGATAGCTTCGGGCGGGGTGACCATCGACCTCGACTACCCGGTGCAGGTCAGCAAGTGAGCACCCGCGCGGGCGCGGAGGTCCTCGTCGAGGGTGTGAGCAAGAGCTTCGGGCAGGTCAGCTCTCTGCGCGAGGTCTCGATGGGCGCCGCCGCGGGGGAGGCTGTCGCGATCACCGGCCGCTCCGGCTCCGGCAAGAGCACGCTGCTGGCGCTGATCGGCGGCCTCGAGCAGCCCGACACCGGCCAGGTCAAGATCGACGGCCGCGCCGTGTGGACGGAGCCGCGGCCGGCGCGCGCTCGCCGCGAGCTCGTCGGCTTCGTGTTCCAGCGCCACCTGCTGCTCGGGGCGCTCTCGGCGCGCGCGAACGTCGAAGTGCCGCTCGTCGGCGCCGGCATGCACCGCTCCGAGCGTCGTCGCCGCGCACTCTCGCTGCTGGATGAGGTCGGACTCGCCGACCGCGCCGATCACCTCCCCTCGGAGCTCTCCGGCGGGGAGAGCCAGCGCGTCGCCGTAGCGCGGGCGCTCGCGAACGAGCCGCGCCTGCTACTCGCTGACGAGCCGACGGGGGCGCTCGACTCGCATACCTCCGAGCGCGTGCTCGACCTCCTGTTCAGGCTCCGCGATCACCTCGGCATGACGCTCTTGATCGTCAGCTACGACCCCTCCGTCGGCGCTCGCGCCGACCGCACGCTCACGCTCATCGACGGCAGGATCGAGGCGCCGCAGGCCGACCTCTGCCCGCGTTAGTGAGATCGGGCGATGCTCGCGATCATCACCACCAACCTGCTGAGGCGTTCGGCGCGGACGCTGTTCACCGCGCTGGGCATCGCCGTCGGCGTGGCCACGATCGTCGCGCTGCTGTCGTTCACGCAGGGGCTGAAGGAAACCGCGGCCGGGTTCGTCCATCTCGGCGGCTCGGAGCTGGGCGTCTTTCAGGCCAACGTCTCGGACCCGACGGCGTCGCTGCTCCCCGAATCGCTCGTCGGGCGCCTGGACGCTCGCCCGGAGGTGGCTCAGGCGACGCCGCTGCTGCTGATCGTCGAAGGCGTGAAGGCCGAATCCTCGGCGATCGTGTTCGGCGCCGACCCGGCCGGGTTCTTCACCCACAACCTCGTGCTGACGGGCGGGCGCCGCCCGCTGGCCGGAGGGCGCGAAGTGCTCGTCGGCGACCGCCTGGCCGCGCAGCTGCACCTGCTCCCCGGCGCCCTGCTGCTAATCGAGGGGCATTCCTACCGCGTGGCCGGGATCTACCACGCCGGCATCCTGTTCGAGGACTCCGGGGCCGTGCTGGCGCTCACGCAGGCCCAGCAGCTGACGGGTCGCCCCGCGGAGGTGACCGACATCGTCGTGCAGCTCTCACCGGGCACGCGCGCGAAAAGCGCCGCTCGCAGCATCGAACGCGTCTTCCCGGGCACGCAGGCGATCACCGATCCGCAGCAGGCGCTGCGGGCAGGCGCCAACAGCACGTTGATCTCCAAGGCCATTTTGGTGATCGTGATGATCGCGTTGATCGTGGGCGCGATCAGCGTCGCCAACACGATGGCCATGTCGATCATGGAACGCCAGGGCGAGATCGCCCTGCTGAGCACCGTCGGATGGTCGCCCGCGCGCGTTGCCAGCCTGATCTTCGGCGAAGGCGTCGCCGTCAGCGTGCTGGGCGCGGGGGTCGGGCTGCTGCTCGGCGTGATCGGCGGCGGGCTGCTGGTGGGCGCGCTCGGCGTGAGCACCTACGTCTCGCCCTCGGTGACCGCCTGGGGGCTCGGGCGCGGCCTGCTGGTCGGCGTGGCGATCGGTGTGCTCGGCGGCATCTATCCCGCGTGGCGGGTGACGCGCATGACGCCGCTGAAAGCGCTGTCGAGCACCTGACGCAACGCGAGCACCTGACGCAACGCGAGCACCTGACGCAACGTCACCGCGCGATCGCTGCGCCGACGCTAGCGCGCAGCTGCTCGCGCGCGTCGGGGTGCGCGGCGTGCTCGATCATCAACCGAGCCTGCGCTCGCGCGCTGCGCCCGAACAGGTGCGCGCAACCGTGCTCGGTCACCACCGCCGAATGCTGGAAGGAGGTGACCGGCTGCGTGAGCCTGGGGACGATCGTCGAGCTGTCGCTGCGCTCATGCCAGGAGCGCAACGCGATCACGGCGTGACCGCCGGGTGAGTGCAGGGCGCCGGTGACGAAGTCGGGCTGGCCGCCGAAGCCCGAGTACAGGCGCCCGCCGATGTGGCTGGCGCCGGCCTGGTCTGAGAGGTCGACCTGCATCGCCGTGTTCACCGAGACCATCGCCGAGTGCGCGGCGATGCGCGCCGGGTCGTTCGTGACCTCCGTGCGGGTCATCCTCAGCCTGGGGTTGGCGTCGACCCAGCTGTACAGCTCCGGCGAGCCGAACAGGAAGGAGCAGATGATCGGGCGCCGCGGCTCCAGCGCCCCCGCCCGCTCGAGCCCCATCACCCCGTCGCTGATCATCTCCGACCAGATCGCTAGCTCGCGCCTGCCCTCGAGCGCGCGCAGCATCGCGTCCGGCACCTGACCGATGCCCATCTGCAGCGTCGATCCGTCCTCGACGAGCTCCGCGACGAGCTCGGCGATCCGGTCGGTGTGCTCGTGCGCCGGCCCGATCGCGGGGGAGGGGAGATCTTCATCGACCTCGATCGCGAGGTCGATCAGCTCTTCGGAGAGCTCGCCGTCGCCGAGCGTGTAGGGCATCCGCGGGTTCATCTGCGCCACCACCAGGCCACCGCGCGCGCGGACGCTCTCGACGGCGGCGACCAGGATGTTCACCTCGATCCCGAGCGACAGCTTCCCGTCGCGCGGCGTCGAGGTGTGCAGCAGCACGACGTCGGGGTGACGGACGGTCGCAAACAGCCGGGGGACGAGCGACAGGCGCATCGGCAGGTAGTCCAGCCGCTCGCCGGCCTCGCGCATGCCGGGCCCCACGAACGGCGTCTCGAGCACCACGCCCTCACGTACGGGCAGAGGGGACTGCGCCGCGAGCATGAACAGCCGGTAGCGCTCCCGCGCCTCCTCCAGGAGGCCCAGCAGTCGCCACGGCGTGGCGTGGTTGCCGCTCGCGATCGCCCGCGGCTCGGACGCCGGCAGCGCCTCGAGCGCCTGGACGAGCTGCTGATCGGTTATGACCCGCACGCGCCCAACCCCCTCTATGCCGCGGCGGGCACCGGTGTCATCACCCTCGCCGCGAGGTCCACCAGGCGGCTGGCATAGCCCCACTCGTTGTCATACCAGGCGATCACCTTCACCTGCGTCCCGTCCATCACGCTCGTCAGCTGCGAGTCGAGGATCGAGGAGAAGGGCGACTGGACGATGTCGCTCGAGACGATCGGTTCCTCGCTGTAGGACAGGATGCCGAGCAGCGGGCCGTGCTCGGCGGCGTCGCGGAACGCGCCGTTGACCTCCTCGGCGCTCGTCGCGCGTCCGGCCTCGACGGTCAAATCGACGATCGAGCCGGTCGGGGTCGGCACGCGGATCGCGATCCCGCCGAGCCGTCCGTCGAGCTCCGGGATCACGAGGCCGAGCGCCTTCGCCGCGCCGGTGGAGGTGGGCACGAGGTTCAGCGCGGCCGCGCGCGCACGGCGCAGATCCTTGTGCGGGCCGTCGAGCAGGTTCTGGTCCGCCGTGTACGCATGGACGGTGGTCATCTGACCGTGGCGTATGCCGACCGTCTCGTGCAGGACCTTGGCGACGGGCGCGAGGCAGTTGGTGGTGCACGACGCGTTGCTGATGATGTGGTGACGCTCGGGGTCGTAGACCTGCTCGAAGTTCACGCCGATGACCACGGTCGCGTCGATGGGCTCCGATCCCTTGGCCGGCGCGGAGATGATCACCTTGCGGGCACCGACCGTGAGATGCTCGGCGGCCGCCGAGCGGGTGCGGTAGCGGCCGGTGGACTCGATCACCACGTCCACCTCCAGCTCACGCCACGGCAGCTTCGCGATCGAGGACTCGGCGAGCGCACGGATCGGGCGCCCGGCGACCAGCAGCTCGCCCTCGATCGACTCCACCGTGCCGGGAAACGCTCCGAACACGGAGTCGTGACGCAGTAGATGCGCGAGCGTCTCGGCGTCGGTGAGATCGTTGATCGCCACGATCTCGAGATCCGCGCGCTGTTCGTGTGCGATGCGAAGCACGCTGCGTCCGACGCGGCCAAAGCCGTTGATGGCGACTCGAGTGGGCATCTTGATCTCTCCTGTTGCTCGTGTCTTTGAGAAGTGGCCTGGGGTCGGGGGGCTCCAACCTCAGGCAACACGCACGTTAGGCGCGAGACGCGGCCGCGTCATGGGTGCTCAGCCCCATGTCGAGGTGGTGATAACTACTGATCTACCGTCGATGCGAGTGTGGCGGATCGCCCCCGGCGCCGGCGCCGGTTCCGGCCGCGACGAGCGCCTGGACCTGCGCAACGCTCGCCGGATCGATCGCGTAGCCGCTGACGGCGCGTCCCGCGATCTCCGCCGCCGCGCGCGGCTCGAGCATGATGCGGGCGGCGACGTACGCGGCCGCCAGCGCGCTCGGCGGGTCGCGCAGCAACGGCGTCAGCTGCTCGCCGCTCACGGCACAGACGCCCCGATGGGCGACCGCCTCGCCCATCCCGCGTAGCAGCGAGCTGCGCGACTCGCCGCGCGCGGCGGCGCCCAGCAGCATCGCGATCGCCCCGTGCGTGCGAACCCCCGCCCGACCCACGCGAGCGGGCCCGTCGAGATGCTCGCCCAGCGTCAGGCGAACCTGCAGCTCGGCGATGTTGACCCCGCTCGCGGCGGCGTTCCCCGGCTCGACCGTGCGCGGGTTGCACTCGATGTACTGAGGCGAGCCGTGCTCGTGCAGGTAGTCGAGCGTCAGCCCGCCGTGCCAGCGCAGCGCCTCGCCGAGCGCCGCGATGTGCATTCGCGGGGCGGCATGATCGACGCTCAGGCGCGCCGCGGCGCTGCCGCCGATGCCGGTCGCGCGCTGGACGCTCGTGTGCGCCGCGACCAGGCGGCCGCGATCGAACAGGCCCTGCACCTGCCCGTAGCGCCCGGACGCCGGCTGCTGAGCCATCAGCGGCGCCCGATCGAGCAACGCGGCGAGCGCGTGCTCGCGCGAGCGCGCGTCCACGACCTCCCTGACGCCCTGGCCGGCCGTGCTGAACGCCGTCTTCAGCCAGTAGGGGAAGCGTAGGTCCGCGAGGTCCCCGGCGCCGCGAACTGGCCGCCACGCCGGCTGGGGGAGCCCCAGCTCGTCGAGCAGCCGCGCGAACGCGAGCTTGCTCTGCACGCGCTCGAACACCTTTGCCTCCGCGACCGCCACGCGTACGCGCGCCGTCAGCAGCGGGCGAGCGCTCGCCAGCAGCCACGCCTGCTCGTGCGTTGGCAGCACCACGTCGATCCGACGGCGCGCCACGACCCGCTCGAGCGTCTGCAGATAGCCCAGCGGGTCGGCGCCCGCGGGCGGGCAGCGGTGCACGCGGCGAACCCAGCGGCTGAAGCGGTCAACGCACAGCGGATCGGCGTCGAGCGCCTCCAACCGGTAGCCGCGCGGCCCGAGGCAGGTGACGACCTCGCGCGAGGTGAGGCTCGAGCCCTCGGTGAGCAGCACGCGGACGTCCCGGGGCGAGGCAGAGGGCGGGGGAGAGGCCACGCGCCAAGCATCGCCGATGCGCCACGGCATGTCATTGGTGAGCAGTCTCCGCGTGGTCGGTGAGAACTACTGAGCGGGTTCAGGGTGGAGTGCGGTGGCCGATGGGGCCGCGCGACGCTTGACTGTTGTTGAGATCGCCGACTAGAAACGAGCCGAGGAGCTGTGAGCCGATGAGCGTTGCCGCCGAGTCCAATGCCTCTCCCGCGACAGACGAGGCCGTCCGCGTATTCGCGAGCCTGCGCCGCAGTGACGTCGAATACGCCGGCGGCAAGGGCGCGAACCTGGGCGAGCTCACCGCGGCCGGGCTGCCGGTGCCCGACGGCTTCGTCGTCGGTGCCCCCGCATACGCCGCATTCCTCGTGCAGACCGGGCTGCGCGAGCGCCTGGCGGAGCTGCTGGACGCCGTCGACGTGGAGGACACCGCCGCGCTGCAGGCGGCCGCCGTCGCCGCGCGCGAGCTGTTCGACCAGACCCCGCTGCCCGAGCCGCTCGCGAAGGAGATCCGCTCGCGTTACGGGGAGCTGGCGGGCCGGACGGGCGAGAGCGCGGGCGGGGATCCAGTCCCCGTCGCCGTGCGCTCCTCCGCCACGGCCGAGGACACCGCCGCGACCTCGTTCGCCGGGATGAACGAGACCTTCCTCAACATCCGCGGCGCCGACGCGGTCATCGACGCCGTGCGCCGCTGCTGGCGCTCGCTGTTCGGCGCGCGCACGATCTACTACCGCGGCATGAACGGCTTCGGGCAGGCCGACATGGACATCGCCGTCGTCGTGCAGCGCCAGGTGAACTCCACGCGTGCCGGCGTGATGTTCACCGTCAACCCGGCCACCGGGCAACGCGACGAGCTCGTCATCGAGGGCTCCTTCGGGCTCGGCGAGGCGGTCGTCTCGGGCTCGGTCTCGCCCGACCGCTACGTCGTCGAGAAGGCGACGCTCGCGATCCGCCGCCGCGAGGTCCACCACAAGGATCTCGTCATCGAGTACGCCGCCGACGGCGGCACCGTTCAGCGCGCCCTCTCCGAGGAGGAGGCCCTGCGGCCGGTGCTCAGCGACGAGGAGGTCATCGCCGTCGCCGGGCTCGGCCGGCGCATCGAGGAGCACTACGGCTTCCCGCAGGACACCGAGTGGGCGTTCGACCCCGCCGGCGCGCTGTGGATGCTGCAGAGCCGCCCGATCACCACCCTGCACGACGTCGCCGCGGACGCCGCCACGGCGGCGGCCACGGCTGCCGCCGGCGAGCCCTCGGAGCCGCAGACCGTGCTGCTGCGCGGTCTGGGCGGCGCGCCCGGCAGCGCCAGCGGCGCCGCGCGTGTGCTCGCCTCGCTCGACGACGCCACCAGCCTCAACGACGGCGACGTGCTCGTCACGCACATGACCTCTCCGGACTGGCTGCCGTTGATGCGCCGCTCCGCGGCGATCGTCACGGACTCCGGCGGCATGACCTGCCACGCGGCGATCGTCTCGCGCGAGCTGGGCATCCCGTGCGTGGTTGGAACCGGAGAAGCGACGCGCAAGCTGCGCGACGGCGAGATCGTGACGGTCGACGCGACCCGCGGCGTGGTCTTGGAGGGTGCGCGCGCGAGCGAGCCCGCGCAGGGGGCTGCAGGCGACTCAGCCGCCGCCGTATCCAACGGCCGGGGTGTCGCTGTCCTCAGCGCGCCGGTGACCGCGACGCAGATCCTCCTAAACCTTTCCGAGCCCTCGCAGGTGGCGCGCGTCAAGGACCTTCCAGTTGACGGTGTCGGGCTGCTGCGCGCCGAGATGATGGTGCTCGAGGCGCTCGCCGGCGATCATCCGCGCACGCTGCTCGAGGAGGGGCGCGGGGATGAGTTCGTCGCGCGGATGGCCGAGGGGCTGAGCACGTTTGCCGCAGGCTTCGCGCCGCGGCCCGTCACCTACCGCACGATCGACTTCCGCACCAACGAGTTCTCGGGGCTGCGCGGCGGCGAGCGCTTCGAGCCGCACGAGTCAAACCCGATGATCGGCTACCGCGGCGCGCTGCGCTACACGCGCGAGCCCGACGTGTTCGCGCTCGAGATGGCCGCGCTGCGCCAGGTGTGGGATGCGGGGCTGCAGAACCTGCACGTGATGCTGCCGTTCGTGCGCTCGACACGCGAGCTGCGCGCCTGCCGCGCGCTGATCGCGCAGTCCGGGCTGCTCGATCGCCCCGGCTTCGAGCTGTGGGTGATGGCCGAGGTGCCGTCGGTGCTGTTCAACCTCGCGGAGTACGCCGCGCTGGGCGTCACCGGCATCTCGGTCGGCTCCAATGACCTCACGCAGCTGCTGCTCGGCGCGGATCGCGACAACGAGGTGCTCGCCGAGACCTTCGACGAGCGCGACCCGGCGGTGACCGCGTACCTGCGCGAGCTGATCCCGCGCGCGCACAAGCTCGGGCTGCGCACCTCGATCTGCGGTCAGGCACCGTCCGTGCACCCCGAGTACGCCGAGCTGCTCGTGCGCGCCGGGATCGACGCGATCTCGGTCAGCGTCGACGTGGTCGACCGCACGCGCAAGCTCGTGGCGGCCGCCGAGCAGCGCGTGCTGCTGGACGCCGCCCGCGGCGGCGGCGCCGCGACCGAGCGTTCGGCCGCTGGCCGCGCCGAGGGGTAGCCGGTGTTCGAGGTGCGCATCCATGGCCGCGGCGGCCAGGGCGTGGTGACCGCCGCGGAGATGCTCTCGCTGGCGGCGTTCGACGAGGGCCGCTACGCGCAGGCGTTCCCGAGCTTCGGCTCCGAGCGCATGGGCGCGCCGGTGGTTGCGTTCTGCCGGATCGACGATCCCGAGATCCGCACGCGCGAACCCGTGATGGAGCCCGACGCGCTGATCGTGCAGGACCCCACGCTGCTGCACCAGGTGGACGTGTTCGGCGGCTGCAAGCCCGACGGCTTCATCCTGATCAACTCCGCCAAGAGCTTCGACGAGCTCGGCCTCGGCGAGCTCGTCGACGACTTCCGCCGCGAGCGGCTGCTGACGGTGCCCGCGTCCGAGCTCGCGCGCGAGCACACCGGGCGGGCGGTCGCCAATGCCGCGCTGCTCGGCGGCTTCGCGGCGCTCGCCGGCGTGATCTCGCTGGACGCGGTCGCGCGCGCGATCCGCGAGCGCTTCGCCGGCGCGGTGGGGGAGGGCAACGTGGCCGCGGCGCAGGCGGCCCACGCGTGGGTCGCAGACGAGCAACGGGAGCTGAGCGATGTCGCGCCAGCTTGAGGGCTCACGGGCAGTCGCCGAGGCGGTCGCGCTATGCCGCCCGGAGGTCATCTGCGCGTACCCGATCTCACCCCAGACGCACATCGTCGAGAACCTCTCGCAGCTCGTCAAGAGCGGCGAGCTGGCGCCGTGCGAGTTCGTCAACGTCGAGTCCGAGTTCGCCGCCATGTCCGTCGCGATCGGCGCCTCGGCGACGGGCGCGCGCTCCTACACCGCGACCGCCAGTCAGGGGCTGCTGTACATGACCGAGGCGCTCTACAACGCCTCCGGGCTGGGCCTGCCGATCGTGATGACCGTCGCCAACCGCGCGATCGGCGCGCCGATCAACATCTGGAACGACCACAGCGACTCGATGTCCCAGCGCGACTGCGGCTGGATCCAGCTCTACGCGGAGACCAATCAGGAGGCGCTCGACCTGCACATCCAGGCGTTTCGACTGGCGGAGGAGCTCTCGACCCCGGTGATGGTGTGCATGGACGGATTCATCCTCACGCACGCCGTCGAGCGCGTCGACATTCCCGGCCAGGAGGACGTCGACGCGTTCCTGCCCGCCTTTCAACCACGCCAGGTGCTCGACCCCGACGAGCCGGTATCGATCGGCGCGATGGTGGGGCCGGAGGCGTTCATGGAGGTCAAGTACCTCGCGCACGCCAAGCAGATGCAGGCGCTCGAGCTGATCCCCGAGATCGCCGGCGACTTCAAGGACGCCTTCGGCCGCGACTCCGGCGGTCTGATCCGCGCCTACCGCGCCGAGGACGCCGAGACGATCATCGTCGCGCTGGGCTCGGTGCTCGGCACGATCAAGGACACGGTCGACGAGCTGCGCGAGCAGGGCATGAAGATCGGCGTCGTGGGGATCACGTCCTTCCGCCCGTTCCCGATGGAGACGGTGCGCGCCGCGCTCGGCCACGCGCAGCGCGTGCTCGTGCTCGAGAAGGCGCTCGCGGTCGGCGTCGGCGGGATCGTCTCCGCGAACGTCCGCATGGCGCTCACCGGCATCCAGCTGCACGGCTACACCGTGATCGCCGGCCTCGGCGGGCGGCCGATCACGAAGGCCTCGCTGCGCGGTCTGTTCACCGACGCAGCCGCCGACCGGCTCGAGCCGCTGACGTTCCTCGACATGAATTGGGAGATCGTGGAACGCGAGCTCGTGCGGATCGGCTCCTCGCGCACGTCGGGGCCCCACGCCGAGAACATCCTGCGCGACGTCGGGCCCGTGGCGGCGGGCCCGGTATGAGGAGCCCGCGAGCATGAAGGCGCCCGCGATCCGCTTCTACCAGACGGGCAGCATCGCGGTCGGCAACCGCCTGCTCGATCCCGAGCAGCGCTCCGTGCAGGCCGGCGAGCAGCGCACGAACTCGATCACCTGCGGCCACCGCGCCTGCCAGGGCTGCGGCGAGGCGCTCGGCGCGCGCTACGCGCTGGATGCCGCCATGCGCGCGACCAACGGCCGGATGATCGCCGCCAACGCCACCGGCTGCCTGGAGGTGTTCTCCACCCCCTATCCCGAGACCTCGTGGCGGATTCCCTGGATTCACTCGCTGTTCGGCAACGCGCCCGCCGTGTCGAGTGGCATCGCCGCAGCGCTGCGCGCGAAGGGCCGCGAGGACGTGCGCGTGGTCGGGCAGGGCGGCGACGGCGGCACCGTGGACATCGGCATGGCGTGCCTGTCGGGGATGTTCGAGCGAAACGACGACGTGCTGTACATCTGTTACGACAACGAGGCCTACATGAACACCGGCGTGCAGCGCTCCGGCTCCACGCCGCCGGCCGCGCGCACCGCCACCACGCAGGCCGTCGGCCCCGAACCGGGCAACGTGTTCGGTCAGGGCAAGAGCGCGCCGCTGATCGCGATGGCGCACGAGATCCCCTACGTCGCCACCGCCACCGTCGCCGAGTTGCGCGACCTCGAGGCGAAGGTGCAGACCGCGATGGAGATCCGTGGCGCGCGCTACCTGCACGTGTTCGTGCCCTGCCCGCTCGGCTGGGGAAGCGCCTCCAAGGACACGATCAGGATCGCGCGGCTGGCGAAGGAGTCGGGCATCTTCCCCGTGTTCGAGGCGCGCGACGGCGAGGTCACGGACGTCTCGGAGATCCGCCGGCAGGTGCCCGTCGAGGACTACCTGCGCCCGCAGAGGCGCTTCGCGCACCTGTTCAAGCCCGAGCCGCACACCGAGGTGATCGCCCGCATCCAGGCCGGCGCCGACCGCAACATCCGCCGCTTCGGACTGCTCGGCGACGCCGGAGCGGAGCCCATCCTCGCCGCCCGCACTGCGCGCGCTGACGCGAGTGGGGAGCGGGGCGCATGATGGACAAGCCGTTCGCGATCACGCTGGACGTCGGCTCGAGCCTCGCCAACAAGACCGGCTCCTGGCGCGAGGAGCGCCCCGTGTACGTGCACCGCATGCCGCCGTGCAACCACGGCTGCCCGGCTGGCGAGAACATCCAGCAGTGGCTCTACCACGCCGAGTCCGGCGACTACGAGGCGGCGTGGCGCGAGCTCGTCAAGGACAACCCGCTGCCCGCGGTCATGGGACGCGTCTGCTACCACCCGTGCGAGACTGCCTGCAACCGCGCGCAGCTCGATGAGACCGTCGGCATCCACGGCGTCGAGCGCTTCCTCGGCGACGAGGCGATCCGGGAGGGCTGGAAGCTCACCGCCGAGGCTGAGCCCACCGGCAAGCGCGTGCTCGTCGTCGGCGCGGGGCCGTCCGGCCTGTCCGCCGCCTACCAGCTCGCGCGTCGCGGGCACGCGGTCACGATCCGCGACGCCGGCCCGATGGCGGGCGGCATGATGCGCTTCGGGATCCCCCGCTACCGCCTGCCCCGCGACGTGCTCGACGCCGAGGTCAAGCGGATCCTCGACCTCGGCGTGACGCTCGAGTGCGACGCGAAGGTCACCAACATCCTCGAGGCGATGCGCGACGGCGGCTTCGACGCCGCGTTCCTGGCGGTGGGCGCGCACATCGGCAAACGCGCCTACATCCCC
>Ga0187890_10000335_pt1 | contig 33563 bp, 32 predicted proteins | sample June2016WEW_21_1_FD_133005 | JGI IMG/M metagenome (GOLD analysis project Ga0187890, IMG submission 133005) | Peatland microbial communities from SPRUCE experiment site at the Marcell Experimental Forest, Minnesota, USA - June2016WEW_21_10 | ecosystem: Environmental > Terrestrial > Soil >... | reverse complement strand
GACGATCGGCGGCGCGCGGATCTCGCCGCGGTCGGTGCGGACGGCCTCACCGGTGCGCCCCTCGACCTTCGCCGTCTCGAACTCGAACTCGCCCTGTGCGGTCAGCAGGCCGCACAGCAGCCGGTAGTCGAACGTGGAGAACGACCACGGCAGTGGCCAGCGCGCCGTGCGATAAGGGGTGTGGACGACCATCTCGTCGAAGCTCTGGCGCCAGGAGTCCATCAACCCGAGCGCCTGCAGCCAGACGGTGGGCATCGCGCAGGCCGACGTCTGGCGCTCGCCGAGCTCGTAGCGGTCGATCATCAGCACTCGCGCGCCGGAGCCGGCGAGCTCGCGCGCGACGGCCAGCCCGGCGAAGCTCGCGCCGCAGATCAGGACGTCGCAGTCCCGCTCCAAGGCGGTTCGCTGCGCTCCCCGCAACGTCTGTCGGACAGGCATATGGCCCGCAATGATACGGCTGCGCTACGCTTCGGCCGGTGCAAACAGTGATGGAGAATCCTCAGGCCCGCGTGGTCGACGGGTCGAACGGGCTCTTGCTCGAAGTCGACGGGCAGATCGTCCCCAACTACGACGCGACCTTCCGGACGATCGAGGAGGGCGAGGTGGTCACCGGCCACGTCGTGCGAATCGACAAGGACGAGGTGCTCGTCGACATCGGCTACAAGTCCGAGGGCGTCATCCCGGCGAACGAGCTTTCGATCCGCAAGGCCGTAGATCCGAACGAGGAGGTCCACCTCGGGGAGGAGGTCGACGCGATCGTCATGACCAAGGAGGATCAGGACGGCCGCCTGATCATGTCCAAGAAGCGCGCCCGCTTCGAGAAGGCGTGGCGGCGCATCGAAACGGCGGCCGAGTCCGGCGAGCCGGTCGAGGGCACAGTCATCGAGGTCGTCAAGGGTGGCCTGATCATCGACCTCGGGGTCCGCGGCTTCCTGCCCGCCTCGCTCGTTGACATCCGGCGCGTGCCCAACCTCGACGAGTACATGGGCACGAAGATCGAGACCAAGGTGATCGAGCTCAACCGCTCGCGCAACAACGTCGTGCTGTCCCGCCGCGCGGTGCTCGAGGAGGAGCGCAAGGAGGTCCGCCAGCAGATCCTCGACCGCCTGCAGCCTGGGCTGGTCGTGGAGGGGCAGATCTCGAACATCGTCGACTTCGGCGCTTTTGTCGACCTCGACGGCATCGACGGTCTGATCCACATCTCCGAGCTGTCGTGGTCGCACGTCAACCACCCGAGCGAGATCCTGAACATCGGCGACACCGTCAAGGTCAAGGTGCTCGACATCGACCGCGACCGCCAGCGCATCTCGCTGGGTCTCAAGCAGACCCAGGAGGATCCCTGGCAGCGGATCGTCGACACGTACAACGTCGGCGACGAGCTCGCCGGCAAGGTCACCAAGGTGGTCACCTTCGGCGCGTTCGTCGAGATCCTCGACGGCGTCGAGGGCCTCGTGCACATCTCCGAGCTGGCCGCCCATCACGTCGAGAGCCCACGCGAGATCGTCCACCCGGGCGATGAGATCCGCGTGAAGATCCTCGAGATCGACTCCGAGCGCCGGCGCCTGTCGCTTTCGGCCAAGCGCGTCGAGGACCAGATCCTGCCCGTATCGCGTCCGGGCGAGCCCGAGCGCGAGCCGGGCTCTGAGACGGAGAACGGAGCGAGCGCCGATGAGGGCGAGACGGTCGCTGAGGCTCTCGAGACTGTTGAGGCCCCAGAGGCTGTTCAGACCGTCGAGGCCCCCGAGACTGTCGAGGACTCCGAGACTGTTGAGGCCCCGCAGGCTGTCGAGACCGTCGAGGTCCCAGAGGTCGCCGAGACCGAGGCTCCAGCAGCCGTGGAGCCCACTGACGCGGTCGAGACTCCAGAGGCCCCGGAGGCTGTAGAGGCCCCAGAGGCTGTGCAGGCCCCAGAGGCGGTCGAGCCTCCGGAGGCCGTTGCGACTGCCGAGGTGGCCGAGACGCCCGAGGCGGCGCCGAGGGACGAGGATGCATCCGCCGAGCAGCCCGCCGCTGCCGATGGCGAGGCGGACGGCGACGCGCTCACGGCCGAGTCCGCACAGCAGGACTGACTCGACCTGAGCGTCTCCGAGAAGGTGCAGCCGGCGGTGCCGTTCGTCGGGCTGACCGGCGGCATGGGATCGGGCAAGTCGACCGCGCTGGAGGCGCTGCGGCGACTGGGCGCTGAGGTTCTCTCCAGCGACGCGGTGGTGCACGAGCTCTACGAGGGCCAGCAGCTGCGCGACGCGGTGATCGCGCGCTTCGGCGCCGAGGTGGCTCCGGGTGGCGTGGTGGATCGCTCGGCGATCGCTCGGCGGGCGTTCGCTTCCGCGGAGGATCGGACGTGGCTGGAGGGGCAGGTGTGGCCGCTCGTGGGCGCGCGCGTGGCGAGCTGGCTCGAGCAGGCGCGCGCCATGCGCCCCGCGCCACGGGCCGCGGTTGTGGAGGTGCCGCTGCTGTTCGAGGCGGGGCTCGACCAGCTGTATGACGCGACGATCGCGGTGACGTCCGAGGAGTCGGTGCGCCAGCAGCGGGCCGCGAAGCGTGGACACGCGCTGGTGGACGAGCGCGCGGCGCGCCAGCTCTCGCAGGAGGAGAAGGCGCGGCGGGCAACGTTCGTGGTGCGCAACGACGGCAGCGTGGAAGACCTCGAGCGCGAGCTGTCGGCGGTCCTTGGCAAGCTAGGAAGATGAACCGGCGGATCTTCGGCACGGTCGCGGCGATCGTCTTGAGTGTGCTGTTCGTGAGCGTCGTCGCGTCGATGGTGCATCAGGCGGCGAGCAACACCGCGCTGCCGTTGAGCGACGCGAGCATCATCCGCGAACAGGCCGCGGACAAGCGGCTGGACCCGGCGCTGATCGCGGCGGTGATCTACGCAGAGACCAAATTCGACCCGCGACCGTCGCCCGCGGGCGCGCAGGGGCTGATGCAGATCCTTCCGACCACCGCCTACTACCTGGCTCACCTGTCCGGCGGCACGCGCTTCACGGCCAGCGACCTGGCGACTCCGAGCGTCAACCTGGCCTACGGCTGCTACTACCTGCGCTACCTGCTCGACCACTACGGCGGCAATGAGATGCTCGCCGTGGCCGCCTACAACGCCGGTCTTACGAACGTCGACGAATGGGTCGCGCACGCCCGCGCCGAAGGCACGCAGCTGAGCGCCGAAGCGATTCCGTTCCCGGAGACCCGTGAATACGTGCGCCGCGTGCTCGCCGCGCAGCGCGAATACCGCGCCACGTACTCGCGCGCGCTGGGGCTCGAGTAGCGTCGGCGACGGGTAGCTAATGTAGGGGCAGCCACCGCGCATGCCCGACTTCAAGCTCGACTCAGTCTTCACGCCGACCGCCGACCAGCCGCAGGCGATCACCGCCCTGGCGGAGGGCATCGAGCAGGGCGAGCGCTTCCAGACGCTGCTCGGCGCGACCGGCACGGGCAAGACGATGACGATGGCGGGCGTGATCCAGGAGGTCCAGCGCCCGGCGCTCGTGATCGCCCACAACAAGACGCTGGCGGCGCAGCTGTGCAACGAGTTCCGCACGTTCTTCCCGGACAACGCGGTCGAGTACTTCGTGTCCTACTACGACTACTACCAGCCGGAGGCGTACGTCCCGAGCAGGGACCTGTACATCGAGAAGGACTCGGCGATCAATCAGGAGGTCGACCGCTTGCGCCACGCCGCCACGGCGGCGGTGTTCGCGCGCAGGGACGTGATCGTGGTGGCGTCGGTGTCGTGCATCTACGGCCTGGGCTCGCCGGAGACCTATGAGATGAACATGCAGATCCTCAAGCGCGGGGAGATGATCGATCGAGACCAGCTGCTGCGCAAACTGGTCTCGATCCAGTACACGCGCAACGACAGCGTGCTCTCGCGCGGCAGCTTCCGCGTGCGCGGCGAGACGCTGGAGGTGTTCCCCGCATACGCCCAGACGGCCTTCCGCGCGACGATGTTCGGCGATGAGGTCGAACGGCTGCAGCAGTTCGACCCGCTGACGGGCGAGCTGATGGACGACGATCTGGAGCACGTGGCGATCTGGCCGGCGACGCACTACAACGTCAAGGAGGGCACGATCGAGGCGGGCGTGGCGGAGATCGGGCGCGAGCTGAACGAGCGCTGCGAGCAGCTGGAGTCCGAAGGCAAGCAGCTGGAGTCCCATCGTCTGCGCCAGCGCACGCAGTACGACATGGAGATGCTCAGGGAGGTGGGGTTCTGCTCGGGGATCGAGAACTACTCGCGCATCCTCGACGGGCGCAAGCCGGGCGATCGCCCGTACTGCCTGATCGACTACTTCCCGAAGGACTTCATCTGCCTGATCGACGAGTCCCACCAGACGGTGCCGCAGATCGGTGGCATGCACGAGGGCGACCGCTCGCGCAAGCAGACGCTCGTCGACTACGGGTTCCGGCTGCCGAGCGCGCTGGACAACCGCCCGCAGACGTTCGCGGAGTTCCTGTCGATCACGCCGCAGCTGCTGTTCGTGTCGGCGACGCCCGGAGAGTACGAGCGCACGCAGTCCACGCGCGTGGTCGAGCAGATCGTGCGCCCGACGGGGATCGTCGACCCGGCGGTGGAGGTGCGCGAGACCAAGAACCAGATCGACGACCTGATGAACGAGGTCCGCAAGCGCGTGGATCGCAACGAGCGCGTGCTGGTGACCACGCTCACCAAGAAGATGAGCGAGGACCTGTCGCAGTACCTGCTGGAGATGGGCTTCAAGACGCGCTACCTGCACTCGGAGATCGATACGCTCGAACGCATCCAGATCATCCGCGACCTGCGCCTGGGCGAGTACGACGTGCTGGTGGGCGTGAACCTGCTGCGCGAGGGATTGGACCTGCCGGAGGTCTCGCTGGTGGCGATCCTGGACGCCGACAAGGAGGGCTTCCTGCGCGGGGAGACCTCGCTGATCCAGACAATCGGACGCGCGGCGCGCAACATCGAGGGCACGGTGCTGATGTACGCGGACAAGGAGACCCGCGCCATGAAAGCGGCGATCTCGGAGACCGATCGCCGGCGCGAGATCCAGCTCGCGTACAACGAGGAGCACGGGATCACGGCGGCGACGATCGTCAAGGGCATCTCGGACATCGCCGAGTTCCTGCAGGCCGAGTCGAAGGTTCCGCGCGGTCGCAAACGCCGCACCGCCAAGCGCGGGGCGAGCGAGGAGATGCCCAAACATGAGCTCGAGCGGATGATCGTGGAGCTCGAGGAGGAGATGGTCGCGGCGGCCGACGATCTGCGCTTCGAGTACGCGGCGCAGCTGCGTGACGAGCTGCGCGAGCTGCGTCGCGACCTCCAGGAGATCCGCTCGCAGGAAGCTCCCGCGGGCGAGATCTTGCCTATCAAGACCTCCACGGGCGACATCGCTTAGGATGCCCGCCGTGGACTTCGATCGGCAGACAGTCGAGCGCAGAGACTTCCCTATCGGCCGGCGCGGGTATGACCCAGCTGCCGTGGACGCGCACCTGCGGGCGCTGGCCGACGAGCTCGAGGAGCTGCAGCGCGCGGCGATCACGGGCGGCGCCGACGTGTCGGTGGCGTCGACCGCTGGAACCCAGGTGCAGAGCATCCTGCAGGCGGCGGAGACGGCGGCAGCGGAAATCGAGCGCCACGCGCTCGAGAACGCACGCCAGGTCCGCGAAGACGCTGACCGGGACGCAGACCGGACTCGCGAGGAGGCCGTGGAGCGCGCGCGCCAGCACGTGGCGGCGGTCGCGCAGGTGACGGCGAGGCTGCTGGAGCACGTCGGCTCGATGGACGGCGAGGTGAGCGCTCTCGTGGAGAGCATGCGCGCCGGCGCCGGCCGGCTGGCCGCCGATCTCTCGGCCGTGGAGACGGGCATGAGCGAGCTCTACGACGCCGCCTCTGGACGAGCCAGCGCGGTCGCTGAGGCCGAGCAGCCGCGGCAATACGCGCCGGAGCCTGCGCGCACGTTCGAGCCCGAGTCGCAACGGGCGTTCGAGGCTGAGCTCGACAACGCGTTCGAGGCCGCGCCGCAGCCCGTGGGCGCGCAGGTCCAGTCGGGGGCGCAGGAGGGCGCAACGGGCGGCAGCGATCTCGACGGCGCGCGCCTGATCGCGCTGAACATGGCGCTCAACGGCGAGTCGCGCGCGGACACCGAGCGCTACCTGGCCGAGAACTTCCAGCTTCCGGACCGGCTCAAGCTCATCGACGAGGTCTACTCGGCGATCGAGGGGTAGGGCTGGGCGCGCGGATCGCGCGTCGACTCGGAACAGCGGTTCTCTGAGGCATCCCAAGCCGTCCGTATCGTCGGCTGCCAGAATGAGGCCATGGCTACCCAGTCGACGCACAACATCTTCACCGACTCGCCGCTTCCGCTCTATCGGCTGGATGTCGGAACCTATACCCGTCTGGTCGACGCGGGTGCGCTGGAAGGGGTGGAGGTTGAGCTGCTCGACGGGCTGCTCATCAACAAGTGGCCCCACCGCGACGATTGCATCCACCGACTCGATGTGGGGACCTTTGAACGCATTGTCGCGTCGGGCGTGTTGGAGGGTCGCCCGATCGAATTGCTGGAAGGGCTGCTGGTCGAGGTGAGCCCGCAGGGGCCAGAGCACGCGGCCGTGATTGAACGCCTGACAACTTATCTCGCTTCCGCGCAAGGACGCGTGAGCGTGCAACTCCCCATTGAAACACAGTGGGGTTCGCTGCCGGAACCAGACCTGCTGCTGACAGAAGATCAGCGGTCCCGCGATCGTCACCCGCGTACGGCGCTACTCGCCGTAGAGGTCGCAGTGACCTCGCACGATACGGACCGCGGAAGCAAGGCGAGGATGTACGCCTCGGCCCCCGTGCCTATCTACTGGCTCGTGGATGTGCCAGCCAGGACCGTCGAGGTACGCACTGAGCCCGGCCCGGGTGGCTACGCCCACTGCGAGGTCTACGGCGCCGGTACGAAGGTGCCGTCGCCGGCCGACGGAGTGGGCGACCTCGACGTGGCGGCGCTGTTCGCGTAGGTGACGGCGTGCGCGAGATAACTCCACCGTCCGACTCCGTATAACTTTAGTTATACGCTCCGCAAAAGGGCAGATACTCCACACGGGCACGGCACGCGCGGAACCCCGCAAATTGCGCCTGTCGGCGTAGGCGAACGTCTGTTCGCCCAACTATCATGGCTCCTAGATGCCGCAGAGCAACCAGATCGTCGTCTCGGGAGCCCGTGAGCACAACCTGAAGGACATCTCGCTGACGCTTCCGCGCGATGCGCTGGTCGTCATAACGGGCCTGTCCGGCTCGGGCAAGTCGAGCCTGGCGTTCGACACGATCTACGCGGAGGGCCAGCGCCGCTATGTGGAGTCGCTGTCGGCGTACGCGCGCCAGTTCCTCGGTCAGATGGACAAGCCGGACGTGGACTCGATCGAGGGGCTCTCGCCGGCGATCTCGATCGACCAGAAGACGACGTCGCGCAACCCGCGCTCGACGGTGGGCACGGTGACGGAGATCTACGACTACCTGCGCCTCTTGTCGTCGCGCGTGGGCAAGCCGCACTGCCCGATCTGCGGTCGCCCGATCGTGGGCCAGTCGGCGGAGCAGATCATCGACCAGGTGATGGAGCTGGCGGAGGGCACGCGCTTCATGGTGCTCGCGCCGGTCGTGCGGGGACGCAAGGGCGAGTACGGCAAGCTGCTGGAGGAGCTGCGCGCGGACGGCTTCGCGCGCGTGAAGATCGACGATCGCGTGCGCATGCTGGAGGAGTCGATCGTGCTGGACAAGCGCTACAAGCACGACATCTCGGTGGTGGTCGACCGCCTGGTGATGCGCCACGACGTGCGCAAGCGCCTGGCGGACTCGATCGAGACGGCGGTGGCGCTCGCGGATGGCCTGGTCGAGGTTGAGATAGTCGGGTCGGCCGCGGCTGGAGCCGGCGACGCTGGACGCGCGCTGGCTGGTTCGCAGGACAACGGCGGGCGGGGCGATGGGGACGATGGCGGCGGGCCGAATCGCGCGAGCGCCGCCAAGGGTGCGAAGGGCGCGAAGGGCCCGCGCGCGGCCGCTGCGCAGATCGAGCCGGGCGTGAAGCCCGAGCCGGGGACGCTGTTCACGTTCTCCGAGCGCTTCGCGTGCCCCGAGCACGGCCCGTCGCTGGTGGAGCTGGAGCCGCGGATCTTCTCGTTCAACTCGCCGCACGGCGCGTGCGAGCGCTGCACGGGCCTGGGCTCGCAGATGGAGATCGACCCCGAGCTGGTGGTGCCGGACCCGTCGCTGTCGATCAGCGAAGGCGCGATCGCGCCATGGGCGAACAGCAGCTCCAACTACTACGAGCAGATGACCGAGGCGATCGCGGAGCTCTACGACGTCGACCTGGAAGCCCCGTGGGAAGATCTGTCGGAGGAGCAGCGCGACGTGTTCCTGAACGGCACCAACGGCGAGCCGGTGCAGGTCACATATAGGAACCGCTACGGGCGCCAGCGCTCGTATGCGGCGAGGTTCGAGGGTATCGTCAAGAACCTGCAGCGCCGCTACCGCGAGACGGACTCGGAGTGGACGCGGGAGAAGATCGAGGAGTACATGTCACTGCGCGCCTGCCCGGTTTGCGGCGGGGCGAGGCTGCGCGCGGAGTCGCGCGCGGTGCTGGTGGCGGGCACGCGCATCGAGGACTTCTGCGCGCTGTCGGCGCACAGGGCGCTCGAGTGGCTGGAGGAGGTCGAGCTGTCTGATACCGACAGGCACGTCGCGCGCCTGATTCTGCGCGAGATCTCCGAGCGGCTGCGCTTCCTGGAGAACGTGGGGATCGGTTACCTGTCGATGGACCGCGCGGCGGCGACGCTGTCGGGCGGCGAGGCGCAGCGCATCCGCCTGGCGACGCAGATCGGCTCCTCGCTGGTGGGCGTGCTGTACATCCTGGACGAGCCGTCGATCGGCCTGCACCAGCGCGACAACTCGAAGCTGATCGGAACGCTCGAGCGCCTGCGCGACCTGGGCAACACGGTGATCGTGGTCGAGCACGACGAGCAGACGATGCGCGCGGCCGACCACCTCGTGGACCTCGGCCCGGGGGCGGGCGAGCACGGCGGGAGGATCGTCGCGCAGGGGACGGCGGCGCAGGTGCAGCGCGTGAAGGAGTCGCTGACGGGCCAGTTCCTCGCCGGCACGCGCACGATCGAGGTGCCGAAGCGGCGGCGCACCCCCAGCGGCTACATCGAGATCCTCGGCGCGAGCGAGCACAACCTGCGCGACATCGACGTGCACGTGCCGCTGGGCGTGCTGACGTGCGTGACGGGCGTGTCGGGCTCGGGCAAGTCCTCGCTCGTCAATGACGTGCTCTACAAGTCGGTGGCGAACCGCCTGCACCGTGCGCGCAAGCGCCCGGGCGCGCACCGCGCGATCCACGGCTTGGACCAGCTGGACAAGATCATCGCCGTCGACCAGTCGCCGATCGGGCGCACGCCGCGCTCGAACCCGGCGACGTACACGGGGCTGTTCGACGTGATCCGCGACCTGTTCGCCAAGACGCAGGAGGCGCGTGCGCGCGGCTACAAGCCGGGGCGCTTCAGCTTCAACGTCAAGGGCGGGCGCTGCGAGGTGTGCCGCGGCGACGGGCAGATCAAGATCGAGATGCACTTCCTGCCGGACGTGTACGTGCCGTGCGAGCAGTGTCACGGCAAACGCTACAACCGCGAGACGCTGGAGGTGCGCTTCAAGGGCAAGAGCATCGCCGACGTGCTCGCGATGCCTGTGGAGGAGGCGCTCACGTTCTTCGAGCACATCCCCAAGATCCGCCGGCGCCTGGAGACGCTCGAGGCGGTCGGGCTCGGCTACGTGCGCCTCGGCCAGCCGGCGACGACGCTCTCCGGCGGCGAGGCGCAGCGCGTGAAGCTGGCCACCGAGCTGTCGAAGATCGCGACCGGCATGACGCTTTACATCCTCGACGAGCCGACCACGGGGCTGCACTTCGCCGACGTGCAGCGGCTGCTGGCGGTGCTGCAGCGCCTGGTCGATGCCGGCAACAGCGTGGTCGTGATCGAGCACAACCTCGACATCATCAAGAGCGCCGATCGCCTGATCGACATGGGCCCGGAGGGTGGGGAGGAGGGCGGCATGGCGATCGCCGTGGGCACGCCCGAGGAGGTTGCAGCCGAGCCGGCATCGCACACGGGACAGTTCCTAGCTGCGCTCTTGACGCCCGCCGCTGGCGCCTCGCCGAACGGCACGCCGAAGGCGAGCGCTCGGGGCTCCGCCGGCAAACGCAAGCCGCGCACGAAGGTCGCCGCCTGAGCGCGATGGCCGCCGGCGAGGGCCATGATCGGGCCGCTGGCGGCGCAGCCGAGCTGGCGCGCGAGGCGCGCCTGTGGGTGCAGAAGTGGCGCTGGTATGAGCGCAACTCGCTGCCGTGGAACCGCGCGCGCATCCACTGGGAGCTGATGCGCCGGGAGGCGTTCGTGCGCTGGCCGGTGCACGGGAACGTATTGGAGGCGCTGCACGAGGGGCGGCTGGAGGTCGGCGCGCAGGCTCTGTTCGAGCCGGGCGTGTGGATCACCGCGCCGGGCGCAGCGCGCGTGCGCATCGGCGCGGGGACGTTCCTGAACATGGGCGTGATGGTGGCGGCGCACGAGCTGGTGGAGATCGGCGATCACTGCATGCTCGCCAACGGCTGCTTCGTCTCGGACGCGAGCCACCGCTACGACGACCTGGAGAAGCCGATCACGTGGCAGGGCTTTGAGAGCAAGGGGCCGACGCGCATCGGGGACAACTGCTGGCTCGGCGCGAACGTGGTTGTGACGAGCGGCGTCACGATCGGCGAGCGCTGCGTGATCGGCGCGAACAGCGTCGTCACGCATGACGTCGAGCCGTTCTCGATCGCGGCAGGGGTGCCGGCGCGGGTGCTGCGTCGGATAGAGCTCCGGGGCAACTAGGCCCGCAGCGGCGCTTGAGCGCTCAGACGGAAGTTGCACCTAAAGATAGGTTATAGTCTGGACCAGATAAACTTAGACTCAAACTTGCGATTGAACGGAGCGTTATGTTTCTCTCCATCGAGATCGACGACGAGGTCTTCGAGGTCCTCAGGCATCAAGCTGAGCCGTTCGTCGATACGCCCAACACCGTTCTACGGCGCCTCCTCGGCATCGATCGAGCCGAGAATCCGCTGACGGAGGTTGCCGAGAAGACCGGGGGGGGCACAATGCGAGCTGTGCCCGGAATGCTTCTGCCGGAGCGTGAGTATGAGGTACCGATTTTGCGCTACCTAGACGAGCGAGGTGGGCGAGCACCAAGCCGCGAGGTTGTGGAAGCCGTCGGTGAGGCGCTGGACGGCAGGCTCTCCGAGTTCGACAAGCAGGAATTGAAGTCGGGTGGCATACGCTGGCAGAAGCGGGCGGCTTTCGTACGGCTTCGTCTGGTCGAACGGGGCGAGCTCGTGGAGAAATCGCCGCGGGGTACGTGGGAGATCAGCGAGAAGGGACGCGAGCGGTTGCGATCCCGATGACGCCTCGTCCCGCACCGCTTGAACTGCTCGACCGCCAATTGGCGGCGGCCACGATCGCCCATGAGGCTGCCGCTGACCTACACCGGGAGCTGACGGAGCTGGGCGCCGATGACGATCATACTCGCGCGTTGCTGAAAGAGTCGGCCTTTCTGGCACTTGAGCGGATCCCGGCGCTGGCACGTCCGCTGCACCCTCCAGCACTCGAATGGGCCGAGCAAGAGCTGCTGGATCCGCCGGCAGCGGAGCGCACCGCCAGGCGCTTGGAGGGCGACCTCACAGAGCTTCTGCCTGCATTCGCCGAACTACACGCGCGACAGAGTCAGATCGTCGTCGAACTGCTCGATCTGGTCGGTCGCGCCCGTTGACGCCGTCGGCGGCGCTTAGGCCGACAGGCGTGCGGCAGCCGCCTGCTCGTAACGGTCCGCCAGCGCCAGAGCTGCGTTACGGGTTCCCATCATCTCACTCTGCCCAGCCTGCGTGCGCAGCTCCTGGGCGCGGGCACGCAACTGCTCCGCGCCCTGCGTGCTCTCGCGCAACCGACGGTCCATCAACTCGGTAAGCCAGCGATCCTCGTCGTGCAGCGGTGGCCAAGCCCGAACATCCATGTTCCGAGTGTAGCCACGCGCGGGCGCCGCCAGCTAGCCTCCTGCTCAGTGGACCTCTATGAGGCAATGCGCTGCGCGCCGACCACACGGCGCTTCAAGCCTGATCCGGTGCCGCAGGAGATGCTGACACGCGCGCTCGACGCGGCGCGCTTCGCACCCAGCGGCGGCAACCGCCAGGGGTGGCGCGTGATCGTGGTGCGGGACCCCGAGCGGCGCGAGGCCTTGCGCGATCTGTACCTGCCGGGCTGGCGCGCGTACATGGAGCAGACGGGCGGCGCCGCGGTGTTGGCGGACCCCGACGCGTTCGACCGGGCGATCGTCCGCCGCGTGCAGGGGGCGAACGAGTACGCGGGGCGGCTGCACGAGGTGCCGGTGCACATGGTCGTCGGCGTGCGCCTCGAGGATCTCGCGGTCACCGACGCGAAGCTCCCGCGCCAGAGCATCGTCGGCGGCGCGTCGGTGTACCCGTTCGTGCAGAACCTGCTGCTGGCGCTGCGCGCGGAGGGCCTGGGGGCGGCGATGACGACGCTGCTCGTGCCGTCCGAGGCGGAGGTCAAGCGGCTGCTCGAGATCCCCGACGAGATCGCGCTCGCGGCGCACATAGGCGTCGGCTACCGCGCCGATCCGTGGCCCAAGCAGCTCGCGCGCAAACCGGTGCGGGAGTTCGCGTTCGCTGAGCGCTACGGGGAGCCGCTGGCCTAGCGATGGCGGCGCGAGGCCTGGCGACGGCACCCGGCGGCGTGCGCCGCGGCACGTACTCGATCGTCGCCCACGACGCGGTCACTGGTGAGTTGGGCGTGGCGGTGCAGTCGCACTGGTTCGGCGTCGGCGCGGTCGTCGCGTGGGCTCGCCCCGGCGTGGGCGCGGTCGCGACGCAGTCGGTCGCGGAAGTCACGCACGGGCCGAACGCCCTGGACGCCCTACAACGAGGGCTGCGTGCCGAGGACGCTATCGCTGAGGTCTTGCGCGTGGACGAGCTCGCGCGCTATCGCCAGCTGGGAGTCGTCGACGCCCACGGCCGCGCTGTGTCGTACACGGGCTCGGACTGCATTCCCCACGCCGGCGACGCGAGCGGTGAGGGATTCGCGTGCCAGGCGAACATGATGGCCGGCGAGACCGTGCCGGGCGCGATGGCCGCCGCCTACGACCCTCACGACGGCGATCTCGCCGAGCGCCTGCTCGCGGCGCTCGACGCCGCGGAGGCGGCCGGCGGCGACGTGCGCGGGCGTCAGTCAGCGGCGCTGCTGGTCGTACCCGCCGATGGGGAGCCGTGGCGCACGCGCTTCGACGTGCGCGTCGAGGACCACGCCGCGCCGCTGGTCGAGCTGCGCCGGCTCGTGCGGCTCGCGCGCGCCTACGAGATGGCCGGCCAGGCGGACGAGCGTTCCGCGGAGGGTGCCCACGCCGAGGCCACGCGGCTGTACCTCGCCGCGGCGGAGCTCGCGCCGGAGGCCGACGAGCTGACTTTCTGGGCCGGGCTCGGGGTGGCCGCGGGGGATCTTGACGCGGGCCTCGAGCTGGTGCGCCGCGCGGCCGCGATCAAGCCGGCATGGCTGACGTTGCTCGACCGTCTCTCCGACGAGCTCGCGCCGAGCGCTGAGGCCGTCCGACAGGCCATCCGCGCCGACGCCGGGCGCTGAGGCGGAGAGCCGCCCGCGCCCGTTCTGGCTGCGGCGTCTCAGGCGAGCAGCTCGTGCAGCTCGGCCAGCTCGGCCGGGTCGATCGAGTAGGAGTGCTCGGGGCCGGGGTAACGGCGCGCGCGCACGTCCTCGGCATAGGCGGTGACGCCGTCGTTCATGTCCTGCTGCAGGTTGGCGTAGCGCTTGACGAAGCGCGCGCCGAGGCCGTCGCGGATTCCGAGCAGGTCGTGGAAGACGAGTACCTGCCCATCGGTGGCGGGCCCCGCCCCGATGCCGATCACGGGTATCTCGAGCAGCGGCATCAGCTCCTCGGTGACGGCGCTGGGGATCGCCTCGAACACGAGCGCGAAGCAGCCGGCTTGCTGCAGCGCGAGCGCCTCGGCGGCGATGCGCGCGGCGGCGGCGGCGGTGCGTCCCTGCGCCTTCCAGCCGCCGAGCGCGGTCGAGGTCTGCGGCGTGAGCCCGACGTGGCCCATCACGGGGATGCCCGCGCCGACGATCGCGCGGGCGCGCTTGACGGAAGCCTCGCCGCCGCCCTCGAGCTTGACGACGTCGCAGCCGGCCTCCTTGACCATGCGCATCGCGGTCGTGATCGCCTGCTCGTCTGAGACCTCGTAGGAGCCGAACGGCAGATCGCCGATTAGAAGCGGCGTACGCAGGCCGCGGCGCGCGGCGCGCGCGAGCACGAGCATGTCGTCGAGCTCGACGGGCGTGGTGGCGTTGTAGCCGAGCACGGTCGTCGCGGCGGAGTCGCCGACGAGCACGAGGTCAACGCCGGCGGCCTCGGCGGCGCGTGCGCTGGGATAGTCGTAGGCGGTGACCATCACGATCGGTTCGCCGAGCCGCTTCTTCTCCATCAGCAGGGGAAGCGTCATCGGCAGGCGGCCGGGGTCGGATGGGGCCTGGATCGTGGGACGGCTGGACATGGCTGTGCTTCCTCTCTGACGGCTGGTTGACGCCCGCTCAGGAGAGCAGGGTCGCCACCTGCTCGTCGATCGTGATGATGCGGTTGGTGTTGGCTTCGACGTGGACGACGCGTGGTGAGTATCGCTCCAGGTCGGCCTCCTCGTAGCTGCCGTAGGAGATGACGATGATCGTGTCGCCGCGGTGCACGAGGCGTGCGGCGGCGCCGTTGACGCACATGGCGCCCGATCCCCGCTCGCCGGGGATCGTGTACGTCTCGAAGCGCGCGCCGTTGTCGACGTCGACGACGTGCACCTGCTCGTACTCGAGCATGTCCGCGGCCTCCAGCAGCTCGGGGTCGATCGTGATTGAGCCGACGTAGTGCAGGTCGCAGTCGGTCACCGTCGCGCGGTGGATCTTGGACTTGAGCATCACGCGCTGCATGTGGCGATCGCCTCTCCTTCGAGCGGTTGGCTGGGGTTGTGCGTCGCGGCGGACTCCTGCGCGCCGGCGTGACCCTGCGCGCCGGCGTGACCCTGCGCGCCGGCGTCACGCAGCGCTCCGGCTGGCAAGAGGATCTCGTTGTCGATCAGGCGAACCTCGCCGATGCGTGCGGCGAGCGCCAGTAGCGTCTCGCCGTCGAGCGTGGCCACCGGCTCGAGCGTGTCGGGCTCGACGAGCGCGACGTACTCGGGCTCGACCCCGAACGGGTGCATCGCCGCTCGCGCCGCGTCGAGCAGCGCCTGGGTCGCGCGCTCGCCACTCGCCGCCAGCGCGCTGGCGGCCGCCAGCGCGGCGGGCAGCGCCAGCGCGCGGGCACGCTGGTCGGCGCTCAGCAGCGCGTTGCGGCTCGAGAGCGCCAGGCCGTCCGCCTCGCGCACGGTCGGCAGCGCCTCGATCCGCACGGGCAGGTTCAGGTCGCGCGCCAGGCGGCGGATGACCACCACCTGCTGCGCGTCCTTCTGGCCGAAGTACGCGACGTCGGGCATCGCCATGCACAGCAGCTTGGTCACGACCGTGGCCACGCCACGGAAGTGCTCGGACCCGCGCGTGGCGCCCTCCAGGCGCTCGGTCACGCCGAGCACCTCGACGCTCGTCGCGAACCCCGCCGGGTAGACCTCCTCGACCGACGGCGCGAACAGCACGTCCGCGCCGGTCGCGGCGGCGAGCTCGGCGTCGCGGCGCTCGTCGCGAGGGTAGCGCTCGAGGTCGGCGCGCTCGTTGAACTGCGCGGGGTTGACGAACAGCGATACGACGACCACGTCGCACTGCTCGTGCGCGCGGGCGATCAGCGACAGGTGCCCGTCGTGCAAGGCGCCCATCGTGGGCACGAGCCCGATCGTGAGCCCGTCGCGGCGCGCAGGCGCTAGCGCCGAACGCAGCTCAGCCACGGTGCGCACGGTTCTCATGCGCGAAGCGAGGTTCGGTGGGGGTGGGGGCTCATCGGTTTCGGTCCAGTTCCCTGCGGATACCGGCGCGACTTCAGATCTCCAGCGGGTGCTGCGTTAGGTCCACTCGAGCGGAGCTCGTTGGCGGCCTGTGGAAGATGATACACACGGCCGGCTGTGTGTAAATGAGGCGGGGCGTTGTGTGCGCAAGCTCACACGACGCCGCTCGCCGCCTCTGGGCACGGCGCGTCCTCGCGCCCCCGCCGGCGTGCGCGCCGGCGCTGCACGTGGCGGGACTGCGGCCTCACCAGGCGTCGATATGCGGGCGCTTCTTACCAGAGCGCCGCCGCCACTCGCCAGAGTGCTCGTCGAACAGCGTCGCGATCCAGCGGCGGGAGTCGGCGGGGTCGATCACGTCGTCGATCTCGCCGTAGGCGGCCATGTTGATCCCCTGGCCGCGCTCATATGCCGCGGCGACCGTCTCGCGGAAGACCCGCTCGCGCTCCTGCTCGTCCGCGATCGCGTCCAGCTCGCGCCGCATGCCCAGGCGCACAGCGCCCTCCAGTCCCATCGCGCCGAACTCCGAGGTGGGCCAGGCGACGGTGAACAGCGGCGCCTTGAAGCCGCCGCCGGCCATCGCCTGGGCGCCCAACCCGTAGCCCTTGCGCAGCACGATCGTTCCGGTCGGGACGGTCACGTTGGCGCCGCCGAGGAACATGCGCGCAAAGTGGCGCACTGTGGCGGTCTGCTCGGCGGCGGGGCCGACCATGAAGCCGGGCGTGTCGCACAGGAACAGCACGGGCAGCTCGAAGGCGTCGCACAGCTGCAGGAAGCGCGCGGCCTTGTCCGCGCCGTCGGCGTCGATCGCACCGCCGAGATGCGTCGGATCGTTGGCCAGCACCCCGAGCGGGCGACCGTCCACGCGCGCGAGCGCCGTGAGCATCCCCGGCCCGAAGCCGCGGCGCAGCTCGAGCACGGAGCCCTCGTCGAACAGCGTCTCGACGACACGCCGCACCTGATAGACGCGCTTGCGCTGCTCGGGGATCAGCTCGCGCAGCAGCTCCTGGTCGGGCACGGATGCAGGCCCGTTGCTCACGCCTGCCCCGTGCGCTCCGCCTGCTCGGCTCGCTCCGCTGAAGTAGGACAGGTAGCGCTTGGCCAGCGCGACCGCCTCGGCGTCGTCGGCGGCGCGCAGGTCGACCACACCGTTGGCGTACTGCATGTCGATCGGGCCCACGTCGCCGGGGGCGTGCACGCCGAGCCCGCCGCCCTCGATCATCGCGGGTCCGCCCATGCCGATGCTCGAGTCCTCGGTCGCGATTACCACGTCGCAGCAGCCGAGCAGCGCGGCGTTGCCCGCGAAGCAGTAGCCGGAGGCGATGCCCACGAGCGGGACGAGGCCACTCAGCTGCGCGAACAGCACGAACGCGCGGCAGTCAAGGCCAGCGACGATCGGCATGTCGACGTCGCCGGGGCGCCCGCCGCCACCCTCGGCGAACAGCACCACGGGCAGCCGCCGGCGCTCGGCGAGCTCGAACAGGCGATCCTTCTTGGCGTGGTTGCGCATGCCCTGCGTGCCGGCCAGGACCGTGTAGTCATAGGACATCGCTACGCACGGTCGGCCCTGGACCTCGCCGACCCCGCCCACCAGCCCGTCGGCGGGCGTACGTGCGATCAGCTCCTCACGCGTGCGCCGGCGCTCCTGGGCGGCGAACAGCAGGGGGCCGTACTCGACGAAGGTGTCCGCGTCGAGCAGGTCGGCCAGGTTCTCGCGTGCTGTGCGCCGGCCGCGCTCGCGGCGCTGCTCGACCGCGTCCGGCCGTGCGGCGTCGAGCCCGATCTCGTGGCGCTCGCGCACCGCGCGCAGGTCCGCCCGCTCGCCAACCGCCCGCTCCTCGCCTGGGCGTGCTGCGCCCACACCGCCGCGGGCGCCGGGCTCGAGCGTCAGCAGCAGCTGGCCCTCCTGCACCGCGTCGCCGACGGCCACCGACACGCCGCGGATCACGCCGTCGGTCTCCGCGAGCACCTCGTGCTCCATCTTCATGGCCTCCAGCACCACCAGCGCGCTGCCGGCGCCGACGGCCTCGTCGCGCTCGTGCGCGATCGCGACCACGACGCCCGCGAACGGGGCGGTCACCTCGTGCTCGCCAGCGGACGCCATGGCAAGATCATCGCTGACGGACCCGCGCGCCGGTCGGCCCGCCCGTCGCGCGCGTCCTGGCGCCGGCGGTCATGCGGGCTCTCGCCGCAAGCAATTACCATCCGCGCGGTGTCATCGGAGGAGCGCGAGCGATCGGCAGCCGAGCGGCGTGAGGCCCTGAAGGAGGTCTTCATGCAGGCGCGCGACTGCACGCGCTGCGCCGAGCTGGCGGCCACCCGCAAAACGGTCGTGTTCGGCGCCGGCAACGCCGACGCGGATCTGATGTTCATAGGCGAGGCCCCCGGCGCGAGCGAGGACGAGCAGGGGGTGCCGTTCGTGGGGCGTGCGGGCAAGCTGCTCGAGAAGCTGCTCGAGGAGATTGGACATCAACGTGCAGATGTGTTTATTGCGAATGTGCTCAAGTGCAGGCCGCCCGGCAACCGCGACCCGCTGCCGATCGAGATCGAGAACTGCCACGAGTACCTGCAGCGCCAGGTCGAGCTGATCGAGCCGACGGTGATCTGCACGCTCGGCAACTTCTCGACCAAGCTCCTGCGCGGGGACCCGACCGGCATCACGCGCCTGCACGGGCAGCCTGAGGTGCTCGTGCTGGGGGCGCGCGCGGTGCGCCTGTACCCGATCTACCACCCGGCGGCCGCGTTGTACACGCCACGGATGCTCGAGACGCTGCGCGAGGACTTCACCCGGCTGCCTGAGCTGCTCGCCCTCGGCGCGCCCGAGCAGCCGCAGATGCAAGCGGTGCCGGAGCTCGTTGAGGCGCCTGAGCCCGCAGAGTCGATCGCGACGGCGCGCCAGCCCCCGGCGCAGCCGGCGCAGCGTGACTCCGATGTCGACCAGCTCGGGCTGTTCTAGACACCTGTCCAGTGGCGTTTTCCCAGCAAAGGCAGGGCTTTCTGCGGCAGCGTCGAAAAATATGCCCAGGTCCTAAAGTCAAAAGGCAAGGCTGCCGATGAAGATCCTGTCTCCATCCCTCCAGGAGTAACGACCGGCCCGCGCTCCATTCTCCCGCGGGCCGGTCTTTTTTGTTGAGGCAACGCCTGTGGCGGGACGGACGCCGACAGGCTTTAGAGTCTCGGGGTGGCCGTACGGAGCGTCGAAACCGCTGGTCCCGCCGAGACGGAATCGCTCGGTGCCGAGTTGACGGCGGTCCTGGACGACGGTGACCTGGTGCTGGTATGCGGCGAGCTGGGCTCGGGCAAGACCACGCTCGTGCGCGGCGCCGCACGCGCCCTCGGCGTGAGCGATCCCGTCACCAGTCCCACGTTCAGCATCGGCCACCGCTACGCGGGGGACGGGGTTATCGTCTCGCATCTGGATCTCTACCGGCTGGCCGGCCTCGAGCGCGAGGACCCGGCGCTGCTCGCCGACTACCTGGGGCCGGGTCGGATCGCGTTCGTGGAGTGGCCCGAGGACGCGCATGTGGAGCTCGCGGACGCGCGCATGCGCGTGACTCTCAGCCACGGTGGAGGCGACCGCCGGCGAATCGACGTGGACGAGCTCATGGACGTCGCTGACGCGGTGGATGGGGCGGATGTGGTGGATGGGGCGGATGTGGTGGATGGGGCGGATGTGGTCGATGGGGCGGATGTGGTGGATGGGGCGGATACCGCGGATGGGGCGGATACCGAGGATGGGGCGGATCTGGCGGACGTGGCGGATGGCGGTGGGCCGCGATGATCGTGCTCGGCTTCGACACCGCCACGCGCGCGACCGCGGTCGCGCTGCGCCTGACGGACGGACGCACCATGCAGGCGCGCGACGATCCGCCATCGGGCGCGCACCCCGGACACGCGACGCGGCTGCTCGAGATGGCCCGCGAGCTGCTCGCTGGGGCCGGCATCGCGTGGAGTGGGATCGACCGGGTCGCGGTGGGGGTCGGGCCGGGCACGTTCACGGGCCTGCGCGTCGGCGTGGCCACGGCGCGCGGCCTGGCGCAGTCGCTGTCGGCTGAGCTCGTCGGGGTCTCGAGCCCGCGGGCGCTGGCGTTGGCGGCGCTCGCGGCAGAGCCCGCTCGGTCCGGCGAGCTGGGCGCGGTGCTCGCCGTGATCGACGCTCGCCGCGGCGAGGCGTTCGCGGCGGCGTACGAGGCCGGCGACGGTGGTGCGCCGCAGGAGCTCGCGTCCCCTCGTGCGCTGGCGCCGCAGGAGCTTGCGAGCGTCGTCGCGCACGTTGATGAGGCTGATCGGCGCCATCGGTGGCTGGCGGTGGGCGACGGCGCGGTGCGCTTTCGCGAGCAGCTCGAGGCCGCCGGGGTGCTCACGCCGCCGGACTCCTCGGTGCTGCACCTGGTTAGCGCCGCGGCTGTTTGTGAGCTGGGTGCGCACGCCGCGACGGCGAGCCTTCACGAGCTCGTGCCCGACTATCGTCGGCGCCCGGACGCGGAGCTAGCCTTGGTGGCTGGTAGAGAGTCCTCTTGAGATGACCGAGCGAACCGCCCACGAGCAGCCGATCGAGCAGGCGCCAACCGTGGAGGTGCGGCGCCTCAGCTACCAGGACCTGCCACAGGTGATCGCGATCGAGCGGCGCGTGTTCCCGACGCCGTGGTCGCTTGCGATGTTCGTGCTCGAGCTCTCCAAGCAGTCGGGGATCTGCCTGGCGGCGAGTGTCGCGGGTGCGGATGGCGAGCAGCGGCTGGTCGGCTACCTGATCTGCTCGCGCTACGACACCGTCTGGCATGTGATGAACGTGGCGGTGGACAGCGATCATCAGCGCCTGGGCATCGCCTCGGCGTTGCTCGCGGAGCTCTACGAGCGCGTCGGCGACGGCCGTGCGCGCTTCACGCTGGAGGTGCGCCGCTCCAACGCGGTGGCGATCCACCTGTATGAGCGCGAGGGCTTCCGCGCCGCGGGCACGCGCCGGCGCTACTACCAGGACAACGGCGAGGACGCACTGGTGATGTGGCGCACGCCGGCGACGCTCGAAGGCTCGCTCGGCGACGTGCCCAATCCCGGGCCGGTATGACGATCCTGGCGCTGGAGACCAGCTGCGACGACACGTGCGCGGCGATCGTTGACGCGGACGGTCGTATGCGCTCGAACGTGATCTCCTCGCAGGAGGCGCACGCGCGCTTCGGAGGAGTGGTCCCGGAGATCGCCTCGCGCCATCACCTGGAGCTCGTGAACCTGGTCGTGGAGCAGGCGCTGGAGCGTGCCGGCGCGACGCTCGACGACGTCGAGCTCGTCGCGGCGACGCAAGGCCCGGGGCTCGTGGGGGCGCTGCTGGTGGGACTCTCCACAGCAAAGGCGCTCGCCGCCGCCAGGGAGCTGCCGTTCGCGCCCGTGGACCACTTGCAGGGACACGTCGCCGCGAACTTCCTCGCGGGAGGCGAATCCAGCCTCTCGGGAGGTGACGGCTCGCAGCTGGGAGCGCCGGCGGGCGCCGCGGCTCAGGAGCCGTTCGAGCCGCCGTTCGTGTGCCTGATCGCGAGCGGCGGGCACACGCTGCTGGCGCTGGTCAGCGAGCACGACGGCTTCGAGGTGCTGGGCCGCACGCTCGACGATGCCGCCGGCGAGGCATTCGACAAGGGCGCGCGGATGCTGGGGCTCGGATTTCCCGGCGGGCCGGCGCTCGAGCGGCTCGCTGCGGACGGGGACCCCGAGGCGTTCTCCTTTCCCGGATCGGCGGGCGAGCGCGCGCGCGGCGGCCGCGGTGCACGTCACAAGACATATGCCGACAGCCTCGACTTCTCGTTCGCGGGCGTCAAGACCGCGCTGCTGTACACCGTGCGCGAGCTGGGGGAGGCCACGGCGCGCGAGCGTGCCGCCGACTTGGCGGCGTCCTATCAGGCGGCGATCGTGGAGCTGCTGGCCGCGCGCGCCGAGCAGGCGCTCGCGCGGACCGGGATCGCGCGCCTGGCGGTGGGCGGCGGCGTCGCAGCCAACGGCGCTCTGCGCCGGCGCCTGGGCGAGCTTGAGACGACGCTGCACGTGCCAGTGCGCGCACTGTGCACGGACAACGCCGCGATGATCGCGAGCGCCGCCCGCTTCGGCCCCTCGCTACCGTATCCAAACTACCTCTCGCTCGACGCCTACGCGACCGGCGAGCATCCGCGGTGAGATCGCTGCCAGTGTGCTCCGAGCTCGCGCTCCAGCTCACCAGGAGGGAGCCGTGCGGCCCTGGCCGCGGAGATCATGTATGTGGCCGTCCGTGGCCACATACATGTCACGGTGTCGCCGGCGTCAGCTAGGCGACTGTGTTGACCTCGATCTTTTCTTTGTTTTTCAGTTTCGTCAGCAGGGTCTCTCCGGATTGTTCATTTGGCGCTCCGCCGATGGAGGACTCGAGCACCTGCTGGGGTCCGCCGTCGAAGTTTTCCGGTATCTGATGGCCTTTTCTCTGTTTGAATTTTTCGTTTTCTTCGAGCACCATTTTGTTCGTCGTCACTTCGTGGATGACCGATCCGGTGACGACGACTTTCAGGAAGCCGCCGCATTCTAGTTCCGCGATGTTGCCCGAGGTGGCGGACAGCGCGATGCCGGCCAGGTTGCTGATGGGTTCGGATTCTTTCTTGATGAGATTGAGTTCGCCATCCAGCGCGGAGGTCGTGACTTCACCGGCTTTCGCTCCGGGCGACTGGCAGGCGAAGACTTCGAGGGCGGTGCAGCCCTTGAACGTGGTGTTGAGGTTGGCTATTGTTTTCGGCCCGCTGTATTCACCGGTGGCGCTCAATTCTTCGCATTCCACCGTTTTGCCTCCGACCGTTTCAAGGGTCACCGGTTCCTGATCTTCTCCCCGGCCTCCGTGCATCGCGAGAGTTTCTTCGCATTCTTTAGCTGTATAGCCGTGTTCTTCGAGGATTTTGTTCGCCAGCGGTAGGTTGCCTTCTTCTACTGCTTCGCGCCATTTGAGGCAGACTTTGTCTTTGCCCGTGAGCACAAACCGCGATTCGGACGTGAACTGCCGATCTTCGGCGGTTTCGCCGGGGCCGGATTTCCATTCGTATTTGGCTCCCGAGCCGACTTCGGTGGTGCAGCCGGCGTTCGAGTAGCCCGAGCCTTCGGCTTTCGCCTTTTTGACGCATCGGCCAAATTCGGGTGCTTCTGCCGACGCGGTCGCCACGGCGACCACGCTGATGGCCAGCGCGGCCACCAGGCACAGCCCGATCATCCTGAGTCGTGTCATCTTCGGTCCCTCCAGTTGGGATGCTTTCAATGAGCAGCCTGGGAGGGCGCGCTCAGGCAGTGACGGAGCAGCGACCGCGCAAGCACGGTCGCTGCTCTCGCCCCATCGTTTCCCGCCGACATCCGCCCCCGGCCGTCGCGGCCGGCCGCGCTCTCCCAGTGGTTGGAAGTGTCCACCGTTCGTGGCTCGAATGTCAAGCCTTTTCACGACTTGAGTTCCCGCAAATTGCAGACGTTTTCGCGGGCTGACGGGCGCTCTGGGGGCGTGTCGCGCTATCGGGTGCGTTCGTGACAACCGAACGGCCGGCAGGCGGCGGCCGGCGGCGAGCTGCTGCACGCGCGGTGCGCGCCGCGACCGCGCCGGCCGGGTGCTCAGATGCATCCGGCGCCGGGCGCCAGTCGGCGCTCCGCGCGGGTCGCGCGCGCCCCGGCTCGGCGCTAACCTCGGCCGATGGCACGCGCGGGCTGCGATGGCTGAGGTGATCGTCTACTCGAAGTCGGACTGCCACCTGTGCGTGGAGGCGATGCTCGCGCTGCGGCGCCTGCAGGAGGAGCTCGGGTTCTCGCTGCAGGAGCTCGACATCACCGCTGATGAAGCTCTGCACCGCGCCTATTTCGAGCGCATCCCGGTGGTGGTGCTCGACGGGGAGGAGCTGTGCGACCACTTCGTCGATGAGGCGCTCGTGCGCGAGCGTCTAGAGTCCCGGCGATGAGCTACGGAGAACGGACGACCGACGCGGCGACGGCCGGACACGATGGCGCCGGCTCGGCGGCCGAGCGCCTCTCGCTTGGGGTCGCGGCGCGCCTGTCGCGCTACCTGCAGGTGCTGACGCAGGCCAAGAAGATGGGCAAGGAGACGATCTCCTCGCAGGAGCTCTCCGACTACACGCACGTCAACTCCACGCAGATCCGCCGCGACCTGTCGGGCTTCGGGAAGTTCGGCAAGCGCGGGGTGGGCTACAACGTGGAGGCGCTCGTCTCCCAGATTCGCAAGATCCTGCGCACGGCCGGGCAGCACAACATCGGGCTGATCGGCGCGGGCCACCTCGGCCAGGCGATCGCATCCTCGGAAATCTTCGCCGACCACGGCTTTCGCGTGGTCGCCATCTTCGACAGCGCTGAGGCCAAGGTCGGCAGCAAGGTCGGCAATCAGATCGTGCGCGACATCGCCGAGCTGCGCCAGGTCGTGGAGGACGAGGACATCGTGGTGGGCGTGCTGGCCGTGCCCCAGGACGCCGCCCAGGGGCTCGCCGACGAGCTGGTGGAGGCGGGCGTGAAGATCATCTTCAACTACTCGGAGTCGCTGCTGGACGTGCCGCCGGAGGTGACCGTCCACACCTCCAGCCCGGCGGTCGATCTGCTCTACGCGCTGTACTTCTATCTGACGTGATCCAGTGCCCGCCCGGTTGCAGCGGGTCACTGTGCGTCACACTGGACGCCCGAGCGCTTCGCGCGAGACCCCACGCAGACGCCAAGCGATGAACAGCCTTGATCTAGATCGAGCCGCCGAGACGTTCGCGTCAGCCGCCGACCTCACGGTCGGCGTGGAGGAGGAGTTCTCGATCCTCGACCCGCGCACGCTCGAACTGGTCCCGCGCTTCGAGCAGCTGCGCGCCGCCGCCGCGGATGACGCGCTTCTGCGCGAGGGCATCGCCGGCGAGCTGATCTCCTCGGAGATCGAGATCATCTCGGGGGCGGGCTCGGATCTGCAGGACGCGTTGGCGCGCCAGCGCGAGCGCCGCCGGCGGCTGTTCGCGCTCGCCACGGCGCAGGGCGTCGCGCTCGGCGCCACCGGGACCCATCCCTGGGCCGACTATCGCAAGCAGCCGATCATCGACACCGAGCACTACCGTCGCGTCGAGGAGGGGCTCAAGTACGTGGCCTGGCGCAACAACACGTTCAGCCTGCACGTGCACGTCGGCGTGCGCGACATCGACCGCGCGGTGCGCGCGTGCGATCGCCTGCGTCCGGTGCTGCCGCTGCTGCTTGCGATCTCCGCCAACTCCCCCTACCTGGACGGCCGCGACAGCGGCCTGCACTCGGCGCGCACGCAGAGCTTCACCAAGAGCTTTCCCCGCTGCGGCATCCCCGACGCGTTCGGCGGCTGGCCGGCCTACCGCGAGTACATCGAGTTCCTGCAGCGGACCAACTCGATCGTCGAGTTCACCCAGGTGTGGTGGTCGGTCAGGCCGCACTTCAGCTTCGGCACCGTCGAGGTGCGCATCTGCGACGCGCAGGCCACCGCGCAGGAGTCCGAGGCGCTCGCGGGCCTGATGGTCGCGTGCATCGCCCAGGCGGTGCGCGACTGCGACGAGCGCGTGCCATTCCAGGATCCAGCGCCGCGGCTGATCGAGGAGAACATGTGGCGCGCGACCCGCTTCGGGCTCGACGGACGGCTGATCGACCTCGAGCGCGGGAGGGAGTATCCGGCGCGCGAGGCGATCGAGCGGCTGCTTGCATGGACCGCGCCGGTGCGCGCGGAGCTGGCGATCGATCCTGCCTTCCCCGAGCGCAACGGCGCGCAGCGCCAGCGACGGATGATCGACGCGGGCACCGCGCGCGACGAGGTGTTCGCGGCCAGCGTCGAGGAGACCAGAGAGAGCTATCCAGAGGAGGTGACGGTTTGAGCCCAGACGGCGCGCAACCGACAGACGACGGGCCCGCCCACGCCGGTGGGCAGGCGGGCGCCCCGGGCGGCGGCGCCGGCGAGCCCAGCGAGGAGGAGCTCCGCGCGGCATACGAAGCTGAGCTGAGTCGCTTGACGAGCACCGACGTGATGGCCCAGGCGGTGGTCTCGCTGCTGAACATCGGCGCTCGGCGGCTGGCGCCGGCCGGCGCTGATCAAGATCCCACCCGCCCGGCCGAGCGCGATCTCGAGCAGGCACGCGACGCGATCGATGCCGTCAGGGCGCTGCTCGAGATCCTCGAGCGCCGCATCCCGCGCGAGCTGAAACCGCTGCGCGACGCGCTGTCGCGGCTGCAGATGGCCTATGCCCACGAGGTCGGGCCGGGCGCGCCGAGCGCCGGCGAGGATGCCCCCGGGGCGGGCGCGGGCACTCAGGGCACGAGCGCCGACACGGGTCGCCAGCCGCCGACGGACGAGCGTCCGCCGGGTCCCGGACCGGCTGAGTCGAGCGGCAGGCTGTGGGTGCCCGGACGGTGACGGGCGGCCGGCGGGGCGCGTGCGGGCAGGCAGAGTGCCGGCCGGCACGATACACTGCGCCCGCGTTTGCACCGGGTAGACGCTCGCGCCGAGCGATCCGGGCGACAAATGTGCGCGCGACGATCCTCGCGCGGCACGCCAATCAGACCGCGGAGGATTTCTGTTGAGCAGCTTTCTGACGAACCATGGGGTCGTCGTCGCCCTCGTTTGCGCCGCCTGTGCGGTGGCCTACGGCCTCGTGACCACGCGATCCCTGCTCGCGCTCTCGCCGGGCAATGAGAAGATGCAGAGCATCTCGCTGGCCGTCCAGCAGGGCGCTCGCGCCTACCTGAATCGTCAGTACACGACGATCGCCGGCGTGGGCGTCGTGCTGTTCGTCGCATTGATCTTCATCCAGAACATCGCCGTCGCAGGCGGCTTCGCGATCGGCGGGCTGCTCTCGGGCTCGACCGGCTACATTGGCATGAACGTATCCGTGCGCTCGAACGCGCGCGTCGCAGAGGCCGCACGCGGCGGCGTCTCACCCGCGCTGAAGGTCGCGTTCCGCGGCGGCGCGATCACCGGCCTGCTCGTCGTCGGCCTCGCCCTGATCGGCGTCTCCGGCTACTACGGCGCGCTGACGTCGTTCTTCGGCGACAGCCCGAAGACGGCGGTGGACGCGCTGATCGGTCTCGGCTTCGGCGGCTCGCTGATCTCCGTGTTCGCGAGGCTCGGCGGCGGCATCTTCACGAAGGCCGCGGACGTCGGCGCCGACCTCGTCGGCAAGGTCGAGGCCGGCATCCCCGAGGACGACCCGCGCAACCCGGCGACGATCGCGGACAACGTCGGCGACAATGTCGGCGACTGCGCGGGCATGGCAGCCGACCTGTTCGAGACCTATGCGGTGACCGCGATCGCGGTGATCCTGCTCGGCGTGCTCACGTTCCACGAGTCCACGCAGGTCGCGCTGTACCCGCTCGTGATCGGCGGCGTGGCGATCATCGCCTCGATCATCGGCACGTTCGCGGTGCGCACGAGCTCCGGCAACGTCGAGCGCGCGCTGCTGCAGGGCCTGCTCGTCTCCGGCGTGCTCGCCGCGGCCGCGTTCGCCCCGATCACCTACTGGCTGATGCGCAACCTCACGTTCAAGGTCGTCGGCAGCACCGTAAACGCGCCCAGCTGGAGCCACCTGTACCTGTGCTCGCTGATCGGCATCGTGGTCACCGCGCTGCTGTTCGGACTAACCGAATATTACACGTCGACCCGGTTCTCGCCGGTGAAGAAGACCGCCAAGGCGTCGATCACAGGCCACGCCACGAACATCATCCAGGGCTTCGCCTCCGGACTGCAGGCCACGGCGCTGCCGGCGCTCGTGATCGTGCTCGGGATCCTCGGCTCGTGGAAGCTCGCGGGCGGTGGCGTGACCGGCATCTACGGGATTCTCGTGGCGGCGATGGGCCTGCTCTCGCTGACCGGTCTGATCGTCGCGCTCGACGCCTTCGGCCCGATCACCGACAACGCCGGCGGCATCGCCGAGATGGCGGACCTGCCCGAGGAGGTGCGCCAGGTGACCGATCGCCTGGACGCGGTCGGCAACACGACGAAGGCCGTCACCAAGGGCTACGCGATCGGCTCGGCCGTGCTCGCGGCGGTCGGCTTGTTCGCGGGCTTCCAGAAAGAACTCGAAAACAAGGTCGGCCACATGATCTCCTTCGGCATCAACGAACCGCCCGTCCTGATCGGCCTGTTGCTGGGCGGGCTGATGGTGTGCCTGTTCGCGTCGCTGTCGATCGAGGCCGTCGGACGCGCCGGCGGCGCCGTCGTCGAGGAGGTGCGCCGCCAGTTTCGCGAGCACCCCGGGATCATGGACTACAGCGAAGAGCCCGACTACGCGAGGTGCGTGGATATCGTCACGAAGACCGCGCAGCGCGAGATGATCCTGCCGTCGCTGCTGCCGATCGGGCTGACGCTGATCGTCGGGCTGATCGATCAGCAGGCGCTCGGCGGCCTGCTGATCGGGGTGATCGTCGTCGGCTTTTTCTTCGCTGTGCTGATGACCGCCGGCGGTGGCGCTTGGGACAACGCCAAGAAGCTCATCGAGGATGGCGCCTTCGGCGGCAAGGGCTCGGACGCGCACGCTGCGTCGGTCACGGGGGACACGGTCGGCGATCCGTTCAAGGACACCGCCGGGCCGGCGATCAACCCGATGATCAAGGTGGCCAACATCGTCGCGATCCTGATCATCCCGCTGATCACTTGATGTGAAGACCGATCGGAGATCGGCCAGCATGCTTGGTCTAATGCTGGTTTGGAAGGTCACGCCGCAGGCGGCATGACCGGCAGGGTCGCATGCGACCCTGCCCCGGGGTCGCACATGTGCGGCCCCACCGGACGGTGCATGCACCGTCCGGCCTGGTGGCGCATGCGCCACCAGGAACAGCGTGACCGCCACCGGAATAACCTCAAGATGAGATGAACGGCCGACAGGCGCACCGCATGGGCACGCTCGTGCTCTCGCTGCTGATGGCGGCGATCGGCCTGGCGTTGATCGTGCAGGCGGTGAGCGGGCACGCGAGCTCGATCTCGCCGCGCCTGCTGCTGGGCGTGCTGTTCATCGCGGCCGGCGGCGGGCGCTGGTACGTGGAGGTCAGGAGGGCGCGCGGGAGATGAGCGCGCAGGAGGGCCACAGCTCGGAGCGCGGCGCGCGCTCGCGCGTGATGGTGCGTCGCAGCATCGGCTCGCCGATCCTGTTCACGATCGTCTACTCCTCGCTGGCGAGCGCGATCTACTTCTCGCTGGGGGTGATCGCCGGGCACGCGCTGGGGCTCACGCCGCTGGTGTTCCTGATCGCCGCGGTGCTCTACACGGTGACCGCGATGACCTACGTCGAGGGGGCCTCGCTGCACCAGGATCGCGGCGGCTCGACCGTGTTCGCGCGCTACGCGTTCAACGAGCTGGTGAGCTTCATCGCCGGCTGGGCGATCCTGCTCGACTACGTGATCCTGATCGCTGTCACGGCGTACTCGGCGACGCAGTACCTGAAGGTGTTCTGGAGCCCGCTGGGCAGCAGCGACGAGGCGCTGGGCCTGGCGCTGGCGTTCATCGCGCTGGTGGTGCTCAGCAACATCCGCGGCTTCGGCGGTCGCCGCGTGCGGCGGGTGGGCATCCTGCTGGCGGGCGATCTGGCGCTGCAGGGCTTCATCGTCGTGCTCGGGCTGGTGCTGTTCTTCAACCCGCACACGCTGCTGAGCCCGATCCACCTGGGCACCGCGCCCACGTGGTCGCACCTGCTGTTCGCGATGACCGTCGCGGTGATCTCGTTCACGAGCCTCGAGTCCGCGTCGGGCCTGGCGGGGGAGGTGCGCATCAGCCGCGGCGGCCTCAAGCGCCTGGTCGGCAGCACGACCGCGACGGTGGCGTTCCTGTACGTGGGCATCGCGCTGGTGGCCGTCACGGCGCTGCCCGTCCGGGGCGGGCACACCGAACTGGCGGGGCGCTACCTGAACGCGCCGATGATCGGCGTGGTGAGCCACGTGCATCCGCACTGGCTCGCACAGACGCTGATGTACCTCGTCGCGGCGATGGCCGCGGTCACGCTCGTGGCGGCCGCCAACTCGGCGATGCTCGGCCTCTCACGCCTGGCTTACTCGCTGTCGACCAACCGCCAGATCCCCAGCGGCCTCGGGCGGCTGCATCCCGAGCGCTCGACGCCGTACGTGCTGATCGTGCTCGCGGGCCTGATCGCGGCGGGGCTCGCGGCGACGGAGGACCTCGACTTCCTGGTCGGCATCTACGCGCTCGGCGCGACGCTCGCGTTCACGATCGCGCACCTGTCGATCTGCCGCCTGCGCTACTCAGAGCCCGATCGCGACCGCCCGTACCGGGTGCCGCTGTCGGTCAGGATCGGCGGCGGCGAGCTGCCCCTGCCGGCGGCGTTCGGGGCGCTGGCCTCGGTGGCGGGGCTCGGGGCCGTGCTGGTCGTGCACCCCGCCGCGCGCTACGTCGGCCTCGGATGGATGGCGGTCGGGATCGCCCTGTACGTCATCTACCGCCGCGCCGATGAGACCTCGCTGCTGCGCCGCGTGACGGTCTCGCCGCGCGTGCTGCGCGCCGAGCCGCCCGGCGAGCGCGACTATGGCTCGATCCTCGTGCCGCTGTTCGGCACAGACCTCGACGATGACATCGTGCAGACCGCCGCCCTGCTGGTCGCGGGCGAGCAGACCGACGAGGCTGCGATCGACGCCGCCACGATCGAGGCGGTGTGGATGTTCGTGATACCGATGTCGCTGCCGCTGGACGCGAGCCTGCCCGAGGCGCAGATCAAGCACGCCCGCCAGGTGCTCGCGCGAGCCAAGGCGGTGGGAGAGGAGTACAACGGCGTACACGTGGCCACGGCGACCGTGCGCACGCGCCGCGCCGGCTACGCGATCGTCGATGAGGCGCGCAGGCGCGGGGTGGAGGCGATCGTGCTCGGCGCCGAGGAACCGTCGCTGATCCGCGGCGGCGCGCGCCTAGGCGGCCGCGGCGGGCCGCTGGAGGCATACGTGGGAGACATCACCAAGTACGTTGTGCGCAAGGCCGGCTGCAGGGTGATCGTCACCGCGCCCGCCGCGCGCGACTCGCCCGCGGAGCTCGCCCGCCGTGCCAACCGGGCCGGCGCCCCAATGGTCTAACCTGCGAACCTATGACCAACCGTTCATCCGCATGTTCGTCCTGATCGTGGGCGCCGGGCGCGTCGGCTCGGCGGTGGCCAAGTCGGCGCTCGCCGCCGGCCATGAGGTGTCGGTGCTCGACGAGGATCCGCTCTCGCACGAGCGCCTGGACGCCGGGCAGAGCAAGAGCTGGGAGGACTCGGGCGGCCAGTTCACGGTCGGCACCGCGCTCGAGACCGACGCCCTGATCCAGGCCGGGATCGAGCGTGCCGACGCGTTCATCGCCTCGACCGCCGGCGACAACACGAATCTCGTGATCGCGCAGATCGCGCAGAGGCGCTTCGGCGTGGAGAAGTCGATCGTGCGCGTGATGGACCCCGCGCGCGCCGACTGGTACGGCGAGCAGGGGCTGCAGACGATATCCCCGACCAAGCACGCGATCGACATGTTCGAGCGCGCGCTCGAGCCCGAGGCGGCTTAGCGGCATGTACGCGATCATCGCCGGCGCCGGCAAGGTCGGGCGCAACCTCGCACGCGAGCTGATCACCAAGGGGCACGAAGTCACCCTGATCGAGTCATCGCGCAGCTGCTACCTGGCCAACGAGGACGAGTTCGAGCACGCGGTGCAGTACGGCGACGCGACCGAGCTGTGGGTGCTCGAGCGCGCCGGCATCCAGCGCGCCGACCTGGTGATCGCGGTCACGGGCGACGACGAGGACAACATCCTCGTCTGCCAGGTCGCCAAGGAGAAGTACCTGTGCGAGCGGATCATCGCGCGCGTGAACAACCCTCGCAACCACGACCACTTCAGGCTGCTGGGCATCCAGCCGGCTGTCTCCGCCACCGACCTGATCCTGCGGCTGATCGAGCACGAGGTGCCGCGCTACGGCCTCGTGCACCTGCTCGCGCTCGAAGAGGAGCGCCTGGAGATCATCGAGCTGGAGGTCGACGCCGACGCGCCCACCGTCGGCGAGAAGGTGGCCGACATCGCCCTGCCCGAAGGCGCCCTGATCATCTCCGTGCTGCGCGGCGGATCCGGCTTCGTGCCCAAGCACGACACCATGATCGAGGCCGGCGACGAGGTCCTGCTCGTGCTCGACCCCGGCCTCGAGGAGGCGATCACCGCCTACTTCGCGCCCAACGGCACGCCCGCCGCGTTCTGAGCGCCTCAAGCACGTCTCCAGGGCGCGGCTGGCCGAGCCCTCGCACTCGGTTGCGCGACACCGCGCGCGGTGTCGGATCCGCTGGAAGGTTGGCTATTCTCTACGCCAGACACTGTCCGGGATAGTCCAATTGGCAGTGACGCCCGGTTCTGGTCCGGGAGATTGGGGTTCGAGTCCCTGTCCCGGAGTGGCCGTCGTGAGGTGCAGGCGGGGTTGGGCGAGGTCTACGTCCTGCGCGGTCGCCGGCGCGGGGTCGCCGCTGGGCCCGTCACGTCCGCTGGCAGCCGACCGACCTGCCACAGACCGGCGTCGTGTCGCGCCTCGAGCCAACGCTCGGCGTCGCGCTGGCCGAGCGCGATCAGCTTGTCGACGAACTCGCGCGCGAGGAACAGGTAGCTGAGCAACTCGCCGTGGACGGCGCTGCGATCGGCGTTGACGAACTGCCCGAGCAGCGCGAGGTCGCGATCGCGCACGAGGCCGCGGATACCGGAATAGCGACGCTTGTAGACCTCGCGCGCCAGGCGCCCGATCTCGAGACGATCACACGGCGCTATGAAGATGTACGGGATCGTTCGCCGATGCTTGCGTCCCGCGCCCTTGGCCCCGGCGGACCGCGCGCCGCCGGCGGGTGACCGGGTGGGTAGGAGCGTCTCGTTGACGGTGGCGAGCGTTGCGACGTCGTCGGCGAGCTGATCGGCGAGCACGACCTGGAGCAGCTGTGCGACGCCGTCGAGCATGTCCGGCCGCCTCGAGGCCGCCACGGGCGTCGAGGAGGAGTTCAGGCCGATCACAACGACGCGCTCGGCGCCCAGCGAGAGCGCCGGCTTGAGCGGCGCGTTGAGGCGCACGCCACCGTCGCTGTACCAGCCCGCCGCTGTGCGCGGCTCGCGGATCTCGACCGCCGGGAATGCGCCCGGGATCGCCGCCGACGCGAGCACGTGCTCGGGTTTGAGCACGGTGGAGACGTAGTCGATCGCGCGCGTCACGTCGGGCTCGAGCGCCGGGCCGCCGTGATGGAAGACGACGCTGCGTGTGGTCGCGTATGCCGTCGCGACGACGGCGGCGGCCGTCAGCGTGCCGTCCTCGATGTTGTCCTCGATCCGCTCGAACGAGACGAGTCGCTCAAGCGTGCCCCGTAGCGGCGAGGTGTCCAGCAGCCCGGACGGGTCCGCGCGCGGCAAGTGGGCGAGCATCGCGACCGTGCCCACCAGACGACGGAGCTCGGACGGCGATGTCAATGGACGCAGCGCCTTGCCCCAGCGCAGCTCGCGCCACATGTCCAGCGCGGCCGCGGCCGCCACCTCGAGCGGTTCGTGCGCGCGAGCCGCGAAGAACGAGCCGTTGAGCG
>Ga0187890_10000333_pt1 | contig 33566 bp, 31 predicted proteins | sample June2016WEW_21_1_FD_133005 | JGI IMG/M metagenome (GOLD analysis project Ga0187890, IMG submission 133005) | Peatland microbial communities from SPRUCE experiment site at the Marcell Experimental Forest, Minnesota, USA - June2016WEW_21_10 | ecosystem: Environmental > Terrestrial > Soil >... | reverse complement strand
CGTGATGTTGAAGTAGTTGGGCTTGTCCTCCCATTCGCCGCTGCTGCCGTTCTTGCGGCGCGTGTTGCATGCGACCCGCAGGCTGCACACCGAGCTGCCGCTCGGCAGCGAGCGCAGCTCCGGGTCGGCGGTCAGGTTTCCGGTCAGCACGACCCGGTTGATGTTGGTGGCGGCCACGGCTGTCTTCCTTTCAGCTTGTCGGCCCCCCGCTCGGCGGGAGGAGTCCTCTGTCGTCTAAGGAGTGGAGGGCTCGAGTCTAGAGCGGAGCGGGGGCGCAACTCACGGCCCGGTGAGGTGGGCTCGCTCGTATCCCGCTCATTGCGAAGATCGCTTCGCCCGCGGTGAGGTGCGGAACACCTCATCCCAGTAGGGCGCGCTGATCCCGAAGCCACGGGTGTCGTCCTGGAAGTGATGGCGCATGTGCCGCTCGCGCAGCATCCTTCCCAGCCGTCCATGGGGGCGGAAGTGGTGCAGGTAGTAGTGGGTCAGGTCGTAGATCAGGTAGCCCGCGAAGAAGCCCGCGCCGATCGCGGGCGCGTAGCGTGCGCCGAAGATCACGTACAGCAGACCGAACACGGCCGCCCCCAGGGGCACGCTCACGGCCGGCGGCATCACCAGGCGCATGGGGTCGTTGGGGTGGTCGTGGTGGACGCCGTGGATGATCCAGTGCAGGCGTGCTCCGAACCCGTCCTCCGGTTCGAAGTGGAACACGATCCTGTGCAGCCAGTACTCGAACAGCGTCCACAGCGCATAGCCGCCCGCGGCCAGGCCGACCGCAGCGAGCACGCTCACGTTCGACAGCCCCCACGCTCCGAGCGCGACGATCGCCGGCACGAAGATGATCACGGGCACCATCGGATGCACACGCGAGAGCGCGTCGAGCACCCTCGAGTCGAACATCGGCGGCGACGCGCGCAGCACGTCGCTCCTACTGCCCGGCCTGTCGTCGATCTCCTCAGCCCAGTTCATGCGCACGATCTTAATAGCACTGCGTCGCGCGCGTGCCCGTAGTCTGCCCCGCGGCTATGCGGGCTCGGCCACGGCGAGCTCGGCCTCCACGACCACGCCGTCCGGCGCCGCCTCGACGCGCTGGCCGATCTCCGATCGGTCGGTCTCGACGCGGCGGGCGGCGGGCGCCGAGGACGAGCGCATGTCGGGCGCGTCGGGGACGCCCGGCGCGAGCTTGATGATTCGAAAGCGCATCACGCCGTCGGTGATCCGCAGCGTGCGGTCGAGGCCGCTGAGCAGCTCGCTCGAGCCGGCGTGGAACTGCAGCAGGTGGTACTCGGCGCTCGCCTTTTTGTCGATCGGGTAGGTGAGCGGGCGCTCGCCCCACTCGTCGTGGCGCAGCAGCTCGCCCTGCGCCTCCACCGCGGCGCGCGCGTCGGCGACGATCTTGGCGCGTGCGCTCTCCTCCGCCTGCGGGTCAAGCAGCAGCACGAGATCGTATGTGGGTGCGGGCAGGGTCATACGGCTTCGGCGCAAAGAGTAGCGCGTCCGCTGTTGCGGGCAGTGCATGCACTGCCCGGAGGGACCGCACATGTGCGGTCCCCAGGACGGCCGCATGCGGCCGTCCCAGCCTTGCCGCATGCGGCAAGGCTCTCCAGATCGGCCTTCAATCAGGCATCTGACGGAAGCTCGTCAGCCGGCCGTCTACCGGGTGGCGCCCTTGGCGCGGATGTCCGCCAGCTGCTCGTCGATCCAGTCGCCGGGGTCGCGCGAGGTGACGATCTGCGCGAGCCCCTGCGCCCGCCGCCGGCGCTCGCGGCGGTCCATGGTCAGGGCGGCGTAGATCGAGTTGGCCAGCTCCTGGATGTCGAACGGGTTCACCGACAGCGCAAACTCGCCGAGCTCCTCATGGGCGCCGGTGTTCTCCGACAGGATCGAGACGCCCTCGCGCTCGTTGACGATCGGCCCCTCCTTGGCGACCAGGTTCATGCCGTCGAACATCGCGTTCACGAGCAGCACGTCGTAGTGCTTGTACGCCGCCATCGCCTCCTCCAGATCGTCGCGCAGCTTCAGCTGGATCGGCATCCAGTCGGGGGTGCCGTGGCGATGGTTGACGACCGCCACCAGCGCCTCGATCCGCTCGAGGTACTCCGCGTACTGCGGCACGTCGGTACGCGATGGCATCAGCTGGGCCATGAACGTGACCCGCTCGGTGAACTCGGGGTGCTCCTCCAGGAACAGGTCGAACGCCGAGAACCCGCGCAGCACGTTCTTGCTCAGGTCCGCGCGATCCACCCTCAGGATCAGGAAGTCGCGCCGGCGGCGCAGCAGCTCCTCCTCGAACTCCCGCACGCGCGCGCTCTGCGCGATCTGGCGCGTGGCGCGGTGATCGATCGGCAGCGGATACGCCCGCACCCACACCTCCCGCTCGCCGGTGCGCACGAGCCCTCGCTCGAAGTCGACCTCCAGGTCCATCAGGTCGCGGCAGCACTGCAGGAAGTTGTGCCTGTAGGAACGCGTGTGGAAGCCGACGATGTCGTTCGCCAACAGGCCCGTGAAGATCTCCTCGCGGATCCGCGTCGGCAGCACCCGCCAGGCGTCCGGCTGGGTCCACGGGATGTGGATGAAGTGGTGCAGGAACACATCCGGGCGCGCGCGGCGCACGAGGTCGGGCAGCGTGTACAGGTGGTAGTCGTGGACCATCACGACCGGTTCGGATGTGCCCTCCAGCTGCTCGACGACCGCGCGCGCGAGGTCCTCGTTGACGACGTTGTAGCCGAACTCGAACGCCTCGATCTCCTCGCGGCGGATGTCCGGTGCGTTGGACAGGTCCCACAGGTAGTGCTGGATGAACCACAGCATCGGGTTGGCGAACACGTTGTAGAAGCGGTCGTAGGCGTCCGGATCGCTGACCACCAGGCGCACCTGGTACTCGCCCCCGGCCGGCGAGCGCACCGAAAATGCGCCCCCTCCGTGCTCGCGCGAGATCTCCACGTCGTACTCGCTCATCGCCGAGGCGATCCAGATCACTTCGCGATGCGAGGCCAGGCCGCTCAGCGCCGTCACCAGCCCCCCAGAGCCGCGCTGCACCTCTCCGTGGGCCTGGAAGGTCACGGGCCCGCGGTTGCTCACCAGCACCAGCGCAGGACGCTGTGCCGGCTCGTCGGTCATGACTCGCGCAGCTCGTTGAAGATCTTCAGGTAGTCGCGCAGGTAGCGCGGCGTGAGGAAGTGCTGGCGCACGTGCTCCTTGCCACGCCTGCCCAGCGCGCGGCCGAGCTCGGGGTCACGCAGGAACTCGGCGGTGCGCCGCGCGCACTGATCGACGCTGGAGACCAGGTAGCCGGTCACGCCATCCTCGATCTGCAGCGGTATGCCGCCGACGTTGCCGCCGACGAACGGGCGCGCCTTCCAGATCGCCTCCGAGACCGTCAGCCCGAAGCCCTCGCGGGTGGACTTCTGGATCAGCACGTCGGCGTGCGACTGGAACGCGTTGACCTCGATCGCGCCGACGTTGTTGAAGTTGTTGAGGATGTGTATGTCCGGGTCGCCGTCCGCGTGCGCGATCGTCGAGTTGAAGAAGTCCCAGCCCTCGGGGTCGTCGCTGGCCATCGAGCCGACCAGCGCCAGCTGCACCTCGGGCATCGTCTCCTTGACCTGGCGGTAGGCGTCGATCACGCCCAGCGGGTCCTTCCACGGATCGAAGCGCGAGACCTGGCAGATCAGCGGCCGGTCGACGTCGATCCCGAACTGCCCGCACACGAACGCGCCGTCCTCGGGCGAGAGCGCCATGTTCTTGGGAGTCAGCGGGTCGATCGCGGGCGGCACCACGTTGACTTTGCCTTTCATCCCCTCGGGCACGTAGTCGCGCATGTGGAACAGCGACTGGGGGTACTCCTGGATGTAGGGCAGCAGCTGGCTGATCGTGTCGGGGTTCGGGGTGGAGACGTCGATGTGGCAGCGCCACACCCAGCCCTTGGCCTTCTCCGGCACCAGCTGGCACAGCGCCGCCGGCTGCGGGTCGTGGATCAGGCACACGTCCCAGCCGCCGGTGAGCTCGCGCGCGTTGATCTCGTTGTACTTGCGCCAGGTGGCCCACTGCTCCTCGTCGAGGTCCTGGGGAGCGCCCTGGAGGGCGTTGTGCATCAGCTTGGTCGCGTTGAAGAACTCTTCGCGGCCGTAGATCACCTGCCACTCGCAGTCCAGGCCCACGTCGCGCATCAGCGGCACGAGCGTGTACAGGATCTCCGAGACGCCGCCGCCGAACGCCGTGGCGGAGATGTGCACCACGCGCTGGCCCTGCAGCGGCTCGGCCAGCTCGCGGATCTCCGCGATCAGCTCGCGACCGCAGATGTGCGTGTAGTCGGCGAGCGTCTTGTGGGCGACGGCGACGGGCTGCAGCACGCGGCGGCACGATACCTAACCCGACGCCTGGACCCGTGGACGCAGGCTTCTCGCAACGTCCGGCGGCCGGCGCGCGGGCGGGTGGGCGGGCTCGCATTGCTCCGCGCGAGAAGCCGGCTCGCGGACTATGGTCTACGGGCATGCTCAACGGGCGCCTCTACCGAGCGGCATTCGTGCCCTTTCTGCTCGCGCTTGGAGTCGCCGCGTTCTCGCTCGGCTCCCGGCCGCTGCCGCTCACCTCGACGCTCGCCCCCGACGCCTTCGAAGGCGCGCCCGCATACGCCGAGCTGCAGAAGCTGGTCGCCGACTTCCCGCAGCGGCGCCCCGGCAGCCGCGGCGACGAGGATCTGGCGCGCTACGTCGCCGGCAAGCTGGAAGCCCTCGGCGGCACGGGCGGCGGCGGCTTCTCGGTGCGCACGTATCACTTCCAAGCCCAGACGATCGACGGCGAACGCTCGCTGAGCACCGTCGTCGCGCAGCGCCCGGGCTCGACCAGCGCCGCGCCGATCCTGATCCTCGCGCACCGCGACGCCGCCGCGCCCGGGGCCGAGGCGGAACTGTCGGGCACGGCCGCGCTGCTGGAGCTGGCGAGCGTGTTCGCCTCGCGCGAGACCAAGCGCACGATCGTGCTGGCCTCGACCAGCGGGGGCAGCGGCGGTGACGCGGGCGCGACGCAGCTGCTGTCCGAGCTCTCGAGAATCGGGGGCACGACGGCCGCGGGCGGCGGTCAGGGGCCGTTCGACGCGGCGATCGTGCTCGGCGACCTCGCCAGCACGCATGCGCACCCACCGCTCGTGGTGCCGTTCTCGGGCGGCCTCGGCTCCGCGCCGCTGGAGCTCCAGCGCACGGTCGCCGCGGCGATCACCCAGGAGGTCGGCGTCAACCCCGGTGCGCCGAGCACGCTCGGGCAGCTCGCGCACCTCGCGTTCCCGCTGAGCGTCGGCGAACAGGGCGTGCTGAACGCCGGCGGCATCCCGGCGGTGCTCGTCCAGGCCTCGGGTGAACGAGGTCCCGGTGGGTGGGGAGCTTCATCGAGAGCAGGGGTGAGCATGGAACGCCTGGAAGGCTTCGGGCGGGCGGTGCTGAGCGCCGTCGACGCGCTCGACACGGCCCCGGATGTCCCTCAGGCGATGCAGACCGGCCTGCTCCTGCAGCACAAGACGATGCCTTCGTGGGCGCTGCGGCTGCTCGTGCTGACGCTGCTGCTGCCGCCGCTGGCCGCCGCGCTGGACGGGCTCGCACGCGCGCGCCGCCGCCGTCTGCCGGTCGGGCGCTGGACGCTGTGGGTGGCGAGCTGTGCGCTGCCGTTCCTCAGCTGCGCGGTGCTCGCCTACGTGCTCGGCTGGCTCGGGGTGCTCGGCGCGACGCCGTCCGCGCCCGTCCTGCCCAGCGCGCTGCCGTTCGGCGGGCGGGCCGCCACCGCGGTGGTGGCGGTCGCGCTGACGTTCGCGCTGACGTGGCTGTTGTGGGGTGGGCTGATGCGGCGCCTGCGCTGGGGCGTGCGCCCCGATCCCGATGTGGCGGGCCTGTCGCTGCTGCTCGTGCTGCTCGCCGTCGGCGTGGTCGCATGGGTCGGCGATCCGCTCACCGCGCTGCTGGCGCTGCCGGCGCTGCATCTGTGGCTGGCGCTCGCCGTGCCCGACCGGCTGGAGATCGGCCAGGTTCCCCACCGCCTGGTCTCGCTCGCGCTCGTCGTGCTCGGCGTGCTCCCGCTGGTGGCGCTGATCGCCTTCTACGCGCACCAGCTCGGGTTGGGAGTGGGCGATGTGGCGTGGACGGGCGTGCTGCTGCTGGCGGCGGGACAGGTCGGGCTCGGGGGAGCGATCCTGTGGAGCCTCGCGTTCGGCTGCGCCGCCGCCGCCGCGATGCTCGCCGTCAGGGCACGGCAGGCGCCCCCGGGGATAAAGGAGGCGGGCGGGATCGACGTCACGATCCGCGGTCCGCTGTCCTACGCCGGTCCGGGATCACTTGGCGGTACGGAGTCCGCTCTGCGACGATAGGGGCAGTGTCAGAGTCGTTTGCCACCGCAGCGCCCAGCGCGGCGCTCGCGCCGGCCAAGGAGCGCCGGTCGGGCTCGGCGCGCGCCGTGCGCGCGCTCGCCGTGCTGATGATCGTCGCCGGCGCGCTCGCGCTGCTCGACGCGATCGTCACGCTCGTCTGGCAGGAGCCGATCTCGGCGCTGTACGCGACGCTCAGGCAGGACCACCTGAGCGGCGATCTGAGCAAGGTCGAACGCGCGGCGCCGACGCCCGTCGAGCGCCGCACGCTGGCGAGCCTGCCGGACGAGCGCGCCCGGATCGCGTTTCTCGCCGGCGAGCTCGAACGCCACGCGGGCGACGGCGCTGCCGTCGGGCGCATCGTGATCCCGCGGGTCGGCGCGAACTACGTGGTCGTCGACGGCACCGACACCAGTGACCTCATCAGCGGGCCCGGGATCTACAAGGAAACGAGCTTCCCCGGGATCCCCGGGACGACCGCCATCGCCGGCCACCGAACCACCTACCTGGCGCCGTTTCGCGAAATCAACCTCCTGAAGCCCGGCAACCACATCCTGCTGTTCATGCCCTACGCGCACTTCACCTACACCGTCATCGGCCAGCGGGTGGTCTCCCCGAACGATGTTCGCGCCGCCGTCTCCGAGGTCGGCTACAGCCGCCTCGTGCTGTCGGCATGCACGCCCGTGTTCACGGCCGAAAAACGCCTGCTCGTGTACGCGCGGCTCACGCGCACCGTGCCGGTTGGCGCCGCGCGGCTGCTCCCCGGCGGCGCGATACCGCAACCGATCGAAGCGCAGCCCCGCCGCCCGCCCGCGGCGCCGCCCGCGCTACCAGCGATGCTCGTATCCCTCGATCCGGACAGCGTCTCCCCGCTCGTCTGAGAGCGTCGCGCCGGGCGCTCCGCTGCGCACCTCGCCGATCCAGCTGACCCGCACCGCGCCGGCGTCCGCCACGGCCGCCTCCACGCGCGCGCGGTCCGCGGCGGCGGCGCAGAAGCACAGCTCGTAGTCTTCGCCGCCCGCCGCCGCAAGGCGCCAGGGCTCCACGCCCAATGCGCCCGAGACCTCGGCCACACCCTCATGCAGCGGCAGCGCCGTGAGCGCCACGTGCAGGCGCACGCCGCTGGCGCGGCCGATGTGGCCGGCGTCGGTCGCCAGGCCGTCGGAGAGGTCGATCATCGCGTGCACCCCCGCTGCCGCCAGCGCGCGACCCTCCCGCAGTCGTGGCATCGGCGCGCGCGAGCGCGCGAGCGCCGCCTCGGCCGCGGGCGTGCGCGGCGCCCGGCCCTCCAGCACGGCGAGCGCGGCGCCGCAGGCGCCCAGGCTCCCGGTCACGCCGACGAGGTCTCCCGCGCGCGCGCCGTCGCGGCCGACCAGCTCATCGGCGCCGTCCGCCCAGCCGACCGCGGTGACCGACACGATCAGCGCCGGCGCGCCGACGACGTCCCCGCCGGCGATCGTCGTGTCCGTCTGCGCCGCAAGCGCGCCGGCGGCGCGCACCAGCTCGAGCGCGCGCCGCTCGCCGAAGTCCGCGGGCAGGCCCAGCACGAGGTAGGCCTCGCCCGGGTCGGCGCCCATCGCGGCCAGGTCCGACAGCGCGCCCGCGAGCGCCCGGTGCCCGACCTCGGCAGGTGTCGCCCAGCCCTCGCGCAGGCGGAAGTGGACGCCGTCGACCGTCGCATCGACCGAGGTGACGCACACCGCCCGTGCGCGCACGATCGCCGCGTCGTCCCCGGTCCCGCGTATGACCCGCTCCGCCGGGCGCGAGCTCGCCAGCTCGGCTTTGATGGATTCGATCAGGGAGCGCTCAGCGATGCCGGTGCTCGCGAGTCCGGTGCTCAGCGGTGCCGGTAGACGATCCGCGCGCGGTCGAGGTCGTACGGCGAGAGCTCGCAGCGGACGCGATCGCCCGGCAGGATGCGAATCCGAAAGCGGCGCATCTTGCCCGCGACGTGCCCGAGGACCACGTGGTCGTTGTCCAGCTTCACGCGGAACATCGCGTTCGGCAGGGCCTCGATCACCTCGCCCTCGAATTCAACCTTGTCCTCCTTCGCCACGCCGCACCCCATCTGGTCGCCCGCTCCCGGCGAGCATGACCGTTAGTTGTTCCTATCAGGACTCAAACTACCAGCGCCGGAGCTGCGAAGGGGCGTGGGCGGGCGCGAGGGGCGCGTCAACCGGGCCCCGCCCCACCCGCTCCGCCGGTCTGCTTGTCGACCGGTTCTTCCGCAGCATGCTGCGCAGGCGGTGTGCTCGGTTCCTTGGCGGGCGGCGTGGGCACCACCTGCGCAGGCTGTTCGGGAGCTTCTTTCGGCGCACCGTTGCCTTTGCCGCCCGGCTTCGTGGCGGCGGGCTTGTGGGGTGTCCTCGCGCCGGTGTGTTCGGGTGTGTGCGCGGCTTCCTGGGCGGCGAGCGCGAGGCCGGTGCTCGCGTATTTGCCGTAGAACGGCTCGTAGGAGATCGCTTCCTTGGACGGTGGGAATTCGACGCACGGCTTGCCTTCGGTGACCGCCGCCATGTAGGCGTGCCAGATTTCCGCCGGCAGATAGCCGCCCTGCTGGGGCTCGCCGTGCACGTCGGTCATCGCGATGTCCCGCTTGGGGTAGCCCATCCACACGGCCGTCGCGTAATCGGGGGTGTAGCCGTCGAGCCAGGCGTCGTACAGTTCTTCGGTCGTGCCCGTCTTGGCGGCGGTCGGGCAGTCGATCGCCGAGCGCGTCGCGGTGCCGCCCTCGACGTTTTCGTGCAGGATGCTCGTCTCCACCGCGGTGACGGCTTCGCTGAGCACCTTCACCCGGTGCGGCCTGCCCCAGTCTTCGTCGACACGGCCGCCGGGGAACACGACCTTGGTGATCGCGATCGGCGTGTTGCGATAGCCACCGTCGGCGAGCGTCGCGTAGACGTCGGCCATTTCCAGCGGCGTCACGCCCACTTCGAGGCCGCCGAGCGCTTGGGCGGGGTTGCCGAGCAGGTGCTCCTTGACTCCCATCTCGTATGCGGTGTGCGTGATCGTTTCCTCACCCAGGTCGGCGGCGAGCTGCGCGTAGACGGTGTTGTCGGATTTGAGCGTCGCCTGAACCAGGTTGATAGGGCCATTCTGCTCGCCCCCGAACGTTTTGACCCCGTAGGTCGGATAGCCGGCCAGCCACCCCGGCTGAAGCGTGTGGGAGTCGTAGATGGTGGAGTTGGGGTCGATGCCACGCGTGAGCGCGTCGGCGAGGTCGATCGCCTTGAACGTCGAGCCGGGCTGGCGATGCCCGTCGGCGGCGAGGTTGTACTGAGACTGCTCGTAGCTCTCGGACTCGGCCATCGCCTCGATGTCGCCGTTGTGCGGGTTGATCGTCACGATCGCCGAGGCCGGGTCGCCGGGCTCGTTGAGCACTTCGGCGATCGCCTTGCGCGCGAGGCGCTGCATGTTCAGGTCGATCGTCGTGTACACCTTCAGCCCGCCCTGCTCGACGGCCTTGGCGCCGTAGCGTTCGATCAGCTGCTGGCGCACGAATTCGAAGAAGAAGCCCTCTTTGCGTTCGGAGTAGTAGTAGCCGCGGTGGGTCTCCAGCGGCGCCCGCTCGGTGGCTTGTGCCTGCGCCCTGCTGATGTAGTGCAGTTCCGCCATCTTCGCCAGAACCTCGTTGCGACGTTCCTTGGCGGCCGCGGGATTCACGAGCGGGTTGTACTGCGAGGGCGCCTGCGGCAGGCCGGCGAGCAGCGCGCACTGCTCGAGGTCCAGCTGCGAGACGGGCTTGTCGAAGAGGATGCGCGCCGCCGCCTGCACACCGAGCGTCGTCTGCCCGCCGACGGTTCCGTAGTCGACGTCGTTGAGATAGCTGTTCAGGATCGAGCGCTTGCTGTGGTGTTCGTTGTATTCGATCGCGAGCTTCGCCTCGGCGATCTTCTGCTTGAGCGTGCGCTCGTCGCCGCCGAGATAGAGGTTGCGCACGAGCTGCATCGTGATCGTCGAGGCTCCCTGCAGGGCCTGCCCGTGCACGAGATCCTTGATCGCGGCGCGGAAGATCCCGGTCACGTCGATGCCGTCGTCTTTATAGAAGCGCTGGTCCTCGATCGACACGGTCGCGTTCTTGAGATCGGCGGGGATTTCGCTCCAGCCGACGGGCGTGCGCAGTTCGTCGGACTGGATCGCGCCCAGGCGCGATCCGTTGGCGGCGTACACCTCCGAGGTGCCTCCGCCGATACGCGCGTGACGGGAGGCCAGCCCGCGAGTGTCGTGGGCGGCATTCAGGACGTAGCCGACCGCCGCGATCACTCCGACGACGAGCGACATCGCGACGACGCTGGCCCCGACGAACAGGATGCGCGTGCTTCCGCGGCGGTTGTGGCGACGCTTTCGTGCTTGTCGGGACATCTCGGGGATTCGAGATTACCGCGCGCGTTGTGATTTCCTGGCGCTTGCGAGCGCGGCGATCTCTACGCTCCGATGCCAATCATGAACTCCGACACCGCCGAGCTCGCATGAACTCCGACACCGCGGAGCTCGCCGTCACGGACAGCGGGGGCGAGCTGGCCGGCCCGCTCGATCCTCCGCAGGCCGCCGGGCAGGCGTCGGCTCAGGATTCTCTCGCTCCGGCCCGGGCGTGGCTCGCGCGCCTGCGTGCGGACCCCGCGCGGATGGCCGCCGTGCGCGAGAGCTGGCGGGCGCTGTGGAGCTCGCGGCTGCTCGTGTGGACGGCGGGTGTGGGCACGGTCGTGGCGTTCGGCTTCGGGCCCGAGCGCAAAGCCTTCGATCCTCCGGGTGTGACCCGGGGCTTCGGCTGGCTCGGCGACCTGCTGGCCGCCCCGGCGGCGCGCTGGGACGCGGCCTGGTACCTGGTGATCGCCCGCTTTGGCTACCGCCCCGACCTCAGCGCCTACACCTCCTCGCGCACGGCCTTCTTCCCGCTGTATCCGCTGGGACTGCGGAGCATCGCGTGGTTCGGCGTGCCGCCGGTGCTCGCGGGCGTGCTGCTCTCGCTGGGCGCGTTCGCGCTCGCCCTGTACGGCATCCATCGTCTGACCACGCTCGAGCTGGCACGTGGCGCGTGGCCGTCGCTCGCCGGCGAGCGCGTCGCCGAGGCGGCGCGCCTGGCGGTGCTGCTGACAGCGTTCGCGCCGATGGCGTTCTTCTTCTCGGCGGTGTACTCGGAGTCGCTGTATCTGGCCCTGTCGGTGGGGCTCTTCTGGAGCGCGCGCCACGGACGCTGGATGTGGGTCGGCGTGCTCGGAGCGCTCGCCGGCGCCACGCGCAGCACCGGCCTGGTGCTGATTCTGCCGGCCCTGGTGATCTACCTGTACGGGCCGCGCGAGGACCGCGCGCCCGATCGGCCCGGAGAGCGGCGCTCGCGCCTGCCTGCCTGCGCCCTTCGGGGTGTGCCCGTCAGGGTGAGCCCGCGCTACCGGCTGCGGCGCGACGCGCTGTGGCTGACGCTGCTGCCGGTCGGCGTGGTGCTGTACGGGGTCTACCTGGCGCTTGCGGGCGGCGACCCGCTCGCGCCGCTGCACGCCCAGGAAGTGTGGAGCAGGCACTTCGCGGGCCCCTATGTGGGCATCTGGGACGGCGTGCGCGCGGCGTTCGAGGGCGCCCGCCAGCTGCTGTCGGGCCAGCGCCATCACATTTACTTCCAGACCGGCGGCGACAGCCCGTTCGTGATGGCCGGGCACAACCTGATGCTGATCGCCTTCCTCGCGGCGGCGATCCCGGCCGTCGTGGGGGTCATGCGCAGGCTCCCGCTCGCGTACGGCGCCTACGTGCTCGCGGCGCTGGCGCTGCCGCTCTCCTACCCGGTGACCGCGCAGCCGCTGATGTCGCTGCCGCGCTTCCTGGTGGTGCTGTTCCCGCTCGGCATCTGGCTGGCGGCGTGGCTGGTGGAGCATCCGCGCCTGCAACGCCCCGCGCTCGCGCTGTCGGCGGCGCTGATGGTCGTCTTCCTCGCGCAGTTCGCCACCTGGCATTGGGTGGCGTAGGCGATGGAGGGATCGCAGGACGCGGATGGCAGCCGCTCGCCGGACACCGCCTGGCCGGTATGGACGGCCCCGGTCGCGCTGCTCGGAGGGCTCGTGCTGGCGATTGTGGGCGGTCTCGTGCTCGAGATTCCAGCGACGCTCGTGTTCGGCGTGAAGCTCTCGAGCAACAGCCTCCCACCCGGCCTGTCGATTGCCGACACCGTGGTGCAGGACGTCGGGTTCGTGGTCGTCGCCGTGTACTGCGCGCAGCTCGGCGGGCGGATCGCGCGCTCGTGGCAGTTCGGCCTGCGCCGCCCGGGGGCGGGGTGGTGGCCGGCTGCGCGCCTGATCGTACTGCTGCTGATCGCGTTCGTGGTGCTCAGCGTGATCTGGTCGGAACTGGTCCACCCCGGTAAAGAGAAGACGCTCGAACAGCTCGGCTCCAACGAAGGCGCCGCGCTGCTGGTGCTGAGCGCGGGCCTGACGTGCGTGGTGGCGCCGATCTGCGAGGAGTTCCTGTTCCGCGGCTACATCTTCACCGCGCTGCGCAACTGGCGCGGGACGCTGCCCGCGGCGGTGATCACGGGGCTGCTGTTCGGCGGGGTGCACGTCGAGTCGGCGCCCGTGCTCGACCTCGTGCCGCTGGCCGCGCTCGGCTTCGGCCTGTGCCTGCTGTACCGCTACACGGGCTCGCTGTACCCGTGCATGATCGCCCACTCGCTGAACAACTCGATCGCGTTCTCCGGCCTGGAGGGCTGGGGCTGGCAGTCGCTCGTGCTGATGGTGAGCGCGCTCGTGGCGATCGGCGCGCTCGTGCTCGCGTTCAAGCGCGTCGGGCTGATCGCGCCCGAGGCCCGTCTCGCCCGGCCTGGCGCGTAGGATTCACCCATGCTCCGCGGCCACGTCCTGGGCAGCGACCGGGCGAGCGCCCGCGCGCGGCTGCTGGCGGCGCTGTGCACGACGCTCTTGTGCGTGAGCGCCGCGCCCGCCGCCGCCGAAACGACGGCTGCGTCTCCGGCGCCCGCCTCGACTCCGTCCGTGCCATCGCCGGTCCCCGCGCCCGGGGGAGTTCGGCTCGTGCTGCAGAAGGTCGGCGGCAGCCCCCCGTTCGCGCTCGTCGGGGCGCGGATCGTGGTGCGCGGCATCGTCACGCCATACGTCGCAGGCCAGACCGTCGACGTGAGCTTCTACCGCGACGGGCGCAAGCTGGCGGTTGACGTCGCAAGCGTGCTCCCGGTGGGCAGCGGCGCGGGCCAGTTCCACCTCGACTTCACCAGCCACTACGGCGGGCTGGTGCAGGCGCGCGCGGCGCACTACGCCACATCGCAGCAGCAGGCGTTCGGTGGCCGCTCGCCGGCGGTGCGCTTCGTCAACCCGAACGTCGGCCCCGGCGATCGGGGGCAGTCGGTGCGGCTGCTGCAGTCCGAGCTCGACGTGCTCCACTACGCGGTTGCGCTCACGGGGGTGTTCGACGAAGGCACCGGGCAGGCGCTCGTCGCCTACCGCAAGATGACCGGGCTCGAACGGGTTCCGTACGCGGGCAGGCGGGTGTTCGAGCTGCTGGCGCGCCGCGCGGGGAGCTTCCGCGTGCGCTACCGCGGCGACGGCCGCCACGTCGAGGCCAACCTGACCAGGCAGGTGCTCGCGGAGATCGAACCGGGCGGGCGCGTGCGCAAGATCTACACGATGAGCTCGGGCAAGCCCTCGACGCCGACGGTGATCGGGCGCTTTCAGGTCTATGAGAAGACCGCCGGGGAAAACAGCGAGGGCATGGTCGACTCCAACTACTTCATCCGCGGCTACGCCATCCATGGCTACCACGAAGTCCCGACGTACGCCGCCAGCCACGGCTGCCTGCGCGTGCCGATCCCGGATGCGCCCGCGATCTACGCATGGGTGCGCAACGGCACGCCGGTCGACGTGTACAACGAAGACGGTGGCGGCAGCGCCCAGGTGCGCGCCAACGCCGGCCCGTAGCCGCGCTCTACACCCGGACGCGCAGCGCGCGCGCCAGATAGCCGAAGCCGAAGCCGTAGACGGCGAGCGCGAGCAGCAGCTTCACGCCGCGGACCACCCATTCGCTGCTCGAGCCGGAGACCACGCCGGCGAAGGGAGACGTGAGTTCCGCGGATGCTTCGTCCAGCGCTTTGTGCACGCTGCCCGGGCGGGAGCCTTCGCTGTTGCCCTGCGCGCCCGACCCCTTGCCTGACGCTGGCGATTTGCCTGTGAGCTCTTCCTGCTGGTGTTCGGATGCGCCTTTGCTCTGTTCGATCACGAACGCCCCGAACGACAGGATCACGATCGCGCATATCACGAATGAGGCAAGCCTGAGCAATTTCACGATCGAGGGAACCACAGCGGTAGATTAGGAGCCGGCGTGGACGTCACGGACGAACATACGAGCGACCTGCCGCACGCCCGCATGCGCCTGGTGCGGGAGCTCCGCGAGCACGCGCTGGTGATCGGCGAGGTGACGCTCACGAGTGGCGCTCGCGCGCAGTACTACGTGGACGCCAAGCGCGCGATCCTGCGCCCCGAGGGGTTCGCCGCGCTCGCCGCGCTGCTCGCCGCGCAGGTGCACGAGTGGGACGGCACAGCGGTGGGTGGCATGACGATGGGCGCGGACGCGGTAGCGTGCGCGGCGCTCGCCGGAGGAGCCCGCGTGAAGGCGTTCTTCGTGCGCAAGGACGCCAAGGCACACGGGCTGCAGCGTCGCATCGAGGGCCCGCCGCTGGACGTCGACGACCGCTGCGTGGTCGTAGAGGACGTCGTCACGACCGGTGGCTCGACGCTCGCCGCGATCGCCGCGCTGCAGCAGGACGGGCTTCAGATCTGCGGCGTCGTGAGCGTGCTCGACCGGCTGGCCGGCGGCGGCGCTACGATCGAGCGCGAGGCGGGCGCGCCGTACGTAGCGCTGAGCACGATCGACGACGTCTACCCCGAGCGTCCCGACCGAGAGGCCGACTGACGAGCGTGGCCCACGACGAGCCCGAGGATGCTGCCGCGCCGCTGCTCGTGCGCCCCGCCGGCCCCGAGGACGTGCCGCTGCTGCTGGAGCTGTTCTGGGAGCTGGCCGAGTACGAGCACCTCGAGCACGAGATGCGCGCCACCGAGGAGCGGCTCCGCGACGCGCTGTTCGGGGCGCACCCGGCGGCCGAGGCGCTGATCGCCGAGCGCGGCTCGCAGGTCGCCGGCTACGCGCTGTTCTTTCCCACGTTCTCGAGCTTCCTCACGACCCGGGGGGTGTGGCTGGAGGACCTGTTCGTACGCCCGGCGCATCGCGGTGCCGGCGTGGGCAGGGCGCTGCTGGCAGCGGTTGCCGCGCGCGTGCACGAGTCGGGCGGCGAGCGGCTGGAATGGGCCGCGCTCGACTGGAACGAGCTGGCGCTCGGCTTCTACCGTCGCATCGGCGCGCAGACCATGAACGAATGGATCACGCACCGGCTGGTCGGCGAGGAGCTGGAGCGGCTGGCAGGCGTTTCGGACGCTGGCCCCATCGCCGAGCGCCGGTAGCCTTGCGGAGGACCCGCCGCCGCCGCGGCTGGGCAGCGCCCTCGTAGTCCAATGGATAAGACGACCGCCTCCTAAGCGGTAAATCCAGGTTCGACTCCTGGCGGGGGCATAGCGGCGAAGAGGCTGCAAACAGGCGGTTTTCGGGTTTTCGGTGGCGAGCAGCCGTGGTCATGTAGGTCTTGAAACGCCGATCCTGGCCTCTTGCTGCCCATTGCTGCCCAATCAGCACCGCCGAGCGTGCCCTCCAGCCTCGGTTCACGGGACTCAATTCCCGAACGCCGTGTCGGCCCTGCTCCCGGTTACGCGGCGATGCTCCGAACTGGAGTGCAGTCTGCGCGCGCTTGAGCGCAGCCGTGGAGGCGAAAGCCGAGGGCAACTATCTCCGCATGGCACGGACCAGCCGCTTTAGATCTTTGGTCGCTTTGGCGTTGCGCCGTCAAGACGCGCGCTTGTGCTGCTGTCGGGCTTGGGTGAGTCCGGTGCAATGCCAGCCGCCGCGAGTGCAGCACCGAACGAACCGAAGCGCCAAAACGGGTGGTTGCGGCGGGCACGAGTGGTGGCCCCGATCGGGCGCCCGCCGAACGCGGTCCGGCGTAATAATGAGTCTGCCATGCAAGATCACGACGACCGTGCTGCCGGTGACGACCGCGCTGCCTCAAGTGCGAATGACGATGAGATCGCCCGAATTGAGTTCGGCGTCGACGAGGCGGTCAAGAAGGACACTCGCGCCCAGTGGCTGCGAGAGGTCGCAGGAATCACTGCTGGCGGGGCCGTCGTCGCCGCTGCCGCCGCCGTAGTTGCCGCGGCTCCCGAGGCGTTGGCGGCAGCGGCGGGCATCACCGCGGCGGGTGCCGCAGTCGGCCAGGTAGCGGCACTAGCTGGCCGACGAGACAAGAAGGTCGCGCGTGGTTCTCGAACCGGACCCGATCCGCTTCGTGGGCTCGCCCCGGCGCGCCTAGCAGCCCGTCATAGCCTGACACGGGCGGCGAACGACCCCACGCTCGTATTTCAGGATGGGCCAACCGTGTGAGCACCGTACCCAAAGCCGTTGGGCCGGACGAGCCTCAAGGCGGGCGATCCACGGGTTCGCTTGCGGAGGTTGATCACGCCCTTGCACTTATGCGTCAGGCGCTAGCCGCTCATCCGCTGCCAAGCACGTTCTCGGACCAAGCGTGGACCGAATTGCTCAAGCGGGAGTCGGAGTTCGTGGGAGAGCTAGGGCTCGAGTCCATTCGCCTCGCGCGACAGAAGCGTTGCGACGTTGTCTCCACGTCGGACGTTGGCGAAGCAGATAGCTCAATCAGGCAAGCCGGCCTGGCGAGCCTCTGGACCAGTCTTCAGACTGTCGGTGGTGTGCTCGCAGGCGCGGGGGTCACCGGGCTTATCGCGGTCGTCGGGGAAAAACATCCTAACTCGCTCCTGCTCGCCTTTTCGATTATTGGCCTCGCCGTCGGTTCGGCGATCATCGCTTTCACGCTTGGCCGAATATGGCCCAGGTGGAAACGGTAGTCCAGCGATGCGGTCCCATGGGGCGTATCGGCGGCCGGGAATCCGCGCCGAACGGGCGCGTTCGACGGGCCAGCGGTACCTCCAGGTTCAACTCCTGGCGGGGGCATTGGGCGAAAGACCCTGCTATTGGGCCGGTTTGGAGACCGGGCGCTTCTCGCTGCGAGCTTTCTTCCGGGCACTTGAGCCTCGCTGCTGCCCGTTGCTGCCCATTCAGATCGCTCACCCACCCCGCTCTGTTAGCTCGCGCTGATGGTCAAGAAGCTGATCCAGTGGCGGCTTCCACCCGAACCGGAGAAAGAACTCACGCGCCATCTCAGCTGCTGCGACACGTCCCTCGGCAACGAGGTGCTCACGGGATATCTCGACCTCCCGTGATAGCGATGGAACGCCCGATATCAACGGTCGACTGAACTCCATCCGATTCGGCTGTCCGACGATCAGACCGCGTCCCTCAAGCGGCGCAAGTGCGGCGGAGATAACCATGTTTTCGTCGCCCGACGGGCCTATAGCCAAACGCGCGGCAAGCTCGAACGCCTCTGTGAGATAAAAGAGGATCTCCCATACCTCGATCACCGACGGGGCGCCCGCACCTTTACCTTCGTCACGCCAGTCGGCCGACACGGCACGCAGGTGCGAGAACTGTCCGCTCATAAAGAACCGCCACGCCTCGCGGTGGATCACCATGCCGTCGATGTCTTGGCCAACCCAGTCGCCGCCGCGCAGGAGTTCGTCGCGGCCGTAATTCGCGTAGGGAACGGGCCAGCCTCGCATCCGCACCGCAACTGAGGGGATGATCTCGTCGAGCTGCTCGTAAGGCACGCGATCGGCGACGAAGGTAGCCGGTCGGATCACGACATCCCAGTGGCCGCGCGACCGAACCTGGTCTGTGAGCTCACTCACGCCACGCCTCCCGAAGCTGAGACTCGAACTGCTCTTGATCGCGAACCGCGGCCTCTTGGCGAGCTGCCGCATTCGTGACGAGACGCACGCCGGCCCGCTCGGCCGCTTCGACGTAGGCCCGAAGGCGCTTCTCCGCGGCGAGATCGAGGATCTCCCGCATCTCTACCGAGGACGCCACCTCCGCTGTCTCAGGCAGCTTGCGCGATCGAGCGTACAGCGCTGCCTTGCGGAGGACCTCGGGGTATCCCTCCGCACATAGGTGGGGAATGTCGGCAAACTCGTGTACTTGGAGCACTACGACCGTGGCGCCGCTGGAAAGGGCGACGGGCGCGGCGTCGAAACGGACTGGTGGGTCGCAGTACGCGGCCAGACGCGCCGACACGTCGTCGTAGGCAAGCCATGACGCGCGCTCGTCCTCGTTGAGCCCGGGCAGCATCTCCTGGGGTGCCTTGTCGTCAATCCCGATCACGATCTGGCCCCCGTCGCGCAGGTTGCCCATACTGAGCGCTGCGCGCGCAACCTTCGCTAGAAATCGTTTGTCGTCGCTCTTACCGTGCCCCTTGAGCTCGAAGCCACGGCCCTCATAGCCCGTGCCTAGTGCGCTTTCGAGCTCCTCTGCCGTGAACATGGCAGTGAGGATATGGCAGCGCAGCGAGGTCTTCGGGCGCTGTCCGGCTAGTCGGTGGTCTCTTTTTCGGGCGGGGCGAGCTCCGTCTCCATGCGACGGATCGCCTCGTTCACCGCGGCTTCGGCGATGACGCGAACGCGGTCTCGCGTGGCGACGTCCAAGGCGCCTGGGTGCTCGAACGCTACGGGACTCCGCCACCGCAGTATCCGCCACTTCCGGAGGAGTGAAGCCGGACGCGCGGCGGCGTTTAGGCTGCCGGGATCAGGCTACGGAGCATCGCGGCCACTTCCTCGCGCTGCCCACTTGGGAGCGGGAGGTCTTTGACGCGGCTGCGAAGGATTTCGCCTTGCACGAGGCCGCCCGCGAGCGCCTCTCTGGCGTAATCCCAATCGCGTTCTCGTCCCGCCGCACACTTGGACAACACGAGGTCGTGCACCTCAAGGCACCAGGCGATTGCCGGCCGGACGGATCCAGGGCGAGGCGGAACCTCACGCCGCACGAGCCGGTCCTCCCAACCGGCGGGTGCCTTCGCGGTCTCAGGCCCCACGCCATGGGCGTAGTAGCCGAATGCCACATGGAATTGGGAGCCGTCGCCCAGGGCGCCGTCGATCTTGTCGGCGTCGGCCGGGTTTGCAAGCGCGTAGAGATCGGCCTCCATCGACTGCAGCAGCTCCTCGGGCGGGTCGTCGAGGGAGCCGAGGATTGCCTGGCTTCCGATCACGACGAACTCCTGTTGGCCCGTGACGTTTGCGGGGCTCCGAGTATGTGGTCGAACTCGTGCGCTCGCACGTCAGCCCAACTGCAGCGTGCGCCGCCGCTCTGGCTCGCTGAGCATGCCGGCAAACGGCGAGTTCTGGCGCAGATCGTCGCTGCCTTGGTCTTCGCTGACGAGCGCCCGGCGTATCTCGGGGATCGGACGGTCAAGTAGCTGCTCCCATTGCTCGGCGTAGCGGGGGTCGATACGTCCCTGCTCGCGCCAACGCAACAGTGTGTGACGCGCCTCCTGGACCATGGGACGCCTCAGGCGCTTCGCGACCACGCGGTGGTAGGCGAGGCTGCGAGCACGTGCATGGTCGTGCCCTTGCTGGGATTCTCCAGGCGGGCGAGGGATCCGGATCTGCTCGGCTGCCTCGCGCTGACGAGTCATGGTCGGGGTGAGCGTGTAGCGGGGTCTTTGGACCTCGTCCTCGGAATGCGTAGCCTCGTAGAGGGAGAGCAACGCCTGGACCGGCACCTGCTCTTTCCCGCTTTCGGTAAAGACAACCGGCAGATCGGCCTGCTTGATCCAGCGCTGCAGCGCAGTGTGGCTGACCCCGAGAACCCGACCCGCGAGCCGGCGGGACACGGTCTCTCCGAGTTCGCGTTCGAGGGACAGGCGGACCTTTGCGAGCTCGCGGTCATTGGGGCTGCGACGCAAAGCACCGCGTAGCCGAAGGATGTTTTCCAACAGCTCCTGTCGTCGTTCGACCTTTGTCATGGCCTCCATGGTAGCAGGCGAGTTGCCAAAAATCACCGAAAATGGCAACTCGATTCCACGCCAACCGTCCCGCACTCGCCTCAAACTGCATGCCGGTCCACCGGCGGTAGGCACCTAAACGATTGGGCAGCAAGCACCCCATTCTGCTGCCCAAACCCCACCGGATCGCGCCCAATCCCGCCTGATCCAAGATCGTGCCAGACGGGCCGGGTCGCCTGTAACCGCCCGCCGATCCAACCTTCCCGGCTACTGCGCGAGCGGTTCTCCTAAGCGGCAAATCCAGGTTCGACTCCTGGCGGGGGCACTTTCGCCTGCAAATCGAGGGGCAGGCTCGGTGCTTTGGCTACTGCTCGCTCGAGAAAAGAGATCCAGGTCGCTAACGCGATGCCTGTACGGCAGGCCGGCCGACTGGCTCATGATCGCCATGGAGCACGTCGGGATCGAGGTCGTAGCCGTTCGGCCATACGACTGTGCCAAGTTCGGGATCGACGCGCACCTGGCGGAAGTAGGCAGGGTCCTGCAGCGGCTCGGCCATTGGCCCCCAGAGGTCGCGTGAGAGGTCGACCTCGCGGCTCAGGCCGTCGGTAAAGGTCAGCCGCAGCCGGAAGCCCTCCAGCGGCTCTACGGCGCTAACACGGGCAAGCGGGCGAACGTCGTTCATGGCAGTGGGTCAATGCTAGCGAGCGGTGTGCGGGCCTGCGCGCGCTCCCAGTCGTCCTGTAGCTCAGCCTGATGCAGCGCGGACCACTCGCGGATGAGCCGCAAGGCTCTGATCGGCAGTTGTCCGGCCAGGGGGTCACCAGTGTCAATGGCGATCTGCGCCTCGTACTCCCCATAGCGGGCATGGAAGTGGGGCGGCGCATGATCGCTGCTGTACATCGTCACGACGATCCCATAGAAAGCGCTGATCCGCGGCATCAGGAACCCCGTCCGAGGTGTCCGCGGTTGGGCGGGTCATAAGCGCCTTGCGTACGGCAAGCGCGGTGCGATCGGTTCCAGAGCATCATGGCTCGCGCAGGCTACTCACGCCCTGCGATGCTTTATTCGTGTGGGCAGCAGCTTCGTTGTGCTGCCCAAACCCCGCCGGATCGGACCCAATCTGGCCCGATCCACGATCCGCGCAGCAGGCCGAATCGCCAGTAACCGCCTATAGATCCGTCCCTTTCGGCTGCCACGCAGGCTGTCCTCCTAAGCGGTAAATCCAGGTTCGACTCCTGGCGGGGGCACCTTGAGAAAATGCCTGGTAAGAGGACACCCCGTGATCGAGATCGTGAGGTCCGGCTTGCGAGCGTCGCCCGCGAAGGCCGGGGCGCCCCGGGGGAAGGGCACGACGGTTATGCTGGCGAGACGGTGGGTGCGCATCAGAGAGATCACGGCCGTGACCGGCGCCGCTTCGCGGAGCGCAGCGCCGTGGCCGCAGTTCCGCGGCTAGGAGTCGCCGCTCGCCTGGCGGTGGCAGTGGCGATGCTCCTCGCGGCGGGTGCGATCGCTGCGGGCTCCGCGTCCGCCTCATACATCGTCTACGTGTGCGGCGCGAATCTCTGCGAGGTCAACCCCGACGGCACCGGTCAGCGTGCGCTGACGGCCGACGGCGGCGGCGCCGCCGGCTCCTATAGCACTCCCTCGCTTTCGCGCGACGGCACCCTGCTCGCATTCGACGAGGGCAACACGGCCTATGCGATGACGATGCCGGGCGGGACGCGCACGACTCTGAACATCGGCAGCGTCCTGGCGACGTTCATGCGCCCCGACGCCGGCCAGGTCGCGTTCATCAAGGATGAATCCGGATCGATCGCCTACCTGCATACCGTGAACCCCGACGGCAGCCTCTTCTCCACCCCTAAAGAGTCCGGCTACGCGCTGACGGCGGGCTGGCTGGGCACTACGCTGCTGCGCGACGGAAACAGCAACACCGCGCACGAATGCGCGCCTCCCGGGGGCAGCAACTGCGCCGCGCACTCGATCTGTCGGGCGGAAGACCCCACGTGTGGTCTTCCGGCCGGTGAAAACAAGAACGTCGCCGATGACCCGGTGCGCGACCTTTACGACCCCGCAGGCTCGCCCGATGGGAGCAAGGTGGCGGTGATGGCGGTGCCCTATCCCCTGGGCGCCGCCCACGCGAGCCCCACGGGCGGCGCGATCGCGCTGTACAACGCGTCGACGGGCGAACACCTGAGCGACCTGACCTCGGGCAACGAAGACGCCGGGCCCGCATGGTCGCCGGACGGCTCCGCGATCGCCTTCACGCGGGGCTCCTCCGCGATCTACACAGTGCCCGCGGGCGGCGGGGCCCCGCAGCTGCTCCTCACAGGCGGAAGCCAGCCGACGTGGGGCGGCGAACCCGGGGACACCCTCTCGACCTCGGCGTCGACGCCCGTCTCCACGACTCCGGTGCCCTCCGCCGCGCAGGCCGCCGCGGGTACCGTCGCTGCGAAAGGGAGTGCGGCCTCGGTATCGCTCAGCTGCGGCGCGGGATCGGGAGCCTGCGCCCTGCAGCTCCTCCTTACTGTCTCAGAGACGTTGCGCGGCCACACCCTCGTCGCGCTCAGCGCAAGCGGCCATCGACGGGTCACGCACAAGACGGTCGTCGTCGGGCGCGCGAGCGTCACCCTCGCGCCGGGGCAGTCGCGTTCGGTGACGGTCTCGCTCAACGGGACGGGCAAGGCGCTCCTGAGCCGCCGCGGAAAGCTCCTCGTCAAGCTGACAGTCACGCAGGGCGCCCGCGTTCTGAAGACGGCCAAGCTCACGCTGCACCCGCCAGCCAAGAAACACAAACGCTGACGCGCCTCACAGCTCGCCGGGCAGCGTCTCCACGAACACGCCGCCCGTGGCGCGCGCCGCGCGCGCGTTGTCGTCACGCAGCTTGATCGCCACCGCCGCAAGCACTATCGCGCCGCCGACGATCGTCGCGGCGTCGGGGCGCTCGGAGGTGCCGAGCCAGCCCCAGACGGAGCCGAGCACGGACTCGAGCATCAGGATCAGGCCCATTGACGCGGCCGAGATCAGGCGGGCGCCCATCGTGAACAGCACTAGCCCGAATCCCTGCTGTCCGAGGCCGAGCAAAGCAAGCCAGCCGACGTCGGCGGTATGCAGCTGGCCCGCATGTATGAACGGCAGCCCGCACACGACGAGCATCACCTGCGCCAGGGCGGTGGCGGGAGTCATCGATATGTGCCGGTGGCGCCGGGCGAGCACGATCACGACGGCGAACGCGAGCGGCGAGACGACCGCCATCAGATCGCCCAGCGCGCTGCCGCCGTTCGGGATGCCGACCATCACTCCGATGCCCACGACCGCCAACGCCATCGCCCCCCAGGTGCGCGCCGAGAGCGGCTCGCGCAGAGCCCAGAACGCGAACAGCCCGGCCAGGATCGGTGTGATCGCCTGGATCATGAGGACGTGAGCGACGGTCGTGTGGTTCAGCGCGACGATGAAGCTGGCCGACGCCACCGCGATGCCGGCTGCCACCGCCACACCCGCGAGGTTGGCCACGGAGTTGAAGGCGGCGCGCAGCTCCGCGCCTTCGCCAACTGCCACGAACGCGAGGACCGCCACGAATGCGAACGCCGCGCGTCCGACGATCTGATCGGCCGCGCCGGTTGACACCTGGCGCTGAAGGATGCCGCCGGTCGACCACGCGAGCGCCGCGCCCAGCGCATACGCCTGACCGCGGCTGTGAGAAGGAGATGCGGGCTCCACCTGTCCAATCTAACGATCGTCCACAAAGGTGTGACTCACGGAGACATGCGCATACTCTGCGGCTGTTGGCAGGGACCAAGAATGGCCATCGGGTCAACCCATGGCGGGATCCAAAGGGGGCTTGAGATGTCGACCGTGCCCACGTACCTAGCGCCGAGCCCGCAGACGCGACCGTCGAGGCTGAGTGGCCGGATGTCCTCGCGCGCGCTGGCGGCGGCTGGGGCGCTGTCGCTGATGCTCGCGGCCGCGGCCTTCCAGAGCCTGGCTGGTGAGCACGCGCCGGTTGCGTCCCCCGTGCGCTCCAGCGGCCTCTCGCACGACAGGCTTCTCAGCCTCCCGCCGGCGGCGCAGGGGCCGGTGTCCGCGACGTTGGGCGCCGATGCGCCCGTCTACCTGGTGACCCCATCCAAGAGCGGGTTCGCGGCGATGAGCCCTGGACAGCAGCTCAGCTCTCGTTTCGACCGGGCCGGGGTGTCGCTCAGCTCAGGAGCGACGCGCCTGCGGTTGAGCCTGCAGGCTGTGGGCTACGGGAGCTCCCTGACGGCGCTTGGCGCGGTCACGCCATCGGCGACGGCCAACCGCGTCCTCTACGCGCACGGCGCGCTGAGCGAGTGGTACGCCAACGGTCCGCTCGGCCTCGAGCAGGGCTTCACAGTCGCCAGGGCGCCATCCGGGCGCGCGGCCGGACCCCTGACGCTCGCGATGGCGCTCTCCGGCGACACCAACCCCTCGCTGGCGTCCGGTGGGCAGAGCGTCACGTTCAGCCACGCAGGAGGTTCCGCGTTGCGCTACGGCAGCCTGAGCGTCGCAGACGCTCGCGGGCGCGCCCTGCACAGCTGGCTCCAGCTTCAAGGCGGGCGGCTTCTGCTGCGCGTCGACACGCGCGGCGCGCGCTACCCGCTGCGGATCGACCCGTTCATCCACCAGGGCGAAAAGCTCACCGTCAGCGGGCTCGCCGGCCCCTACGGCTACGTCGGCATGAGCGTGGCGCTGTCCGCCGACGGCAACACAGCGCTGATCGGCGCCCCCGCGGACAACAGCGGCCCCTCAGGCCTCGAATACCACGGCGCGGTGTGGGTGTTCACGCGCTCGGGCTCGACCTGGACGCAGCAGGGCGAAAAGCTCACCGGCGGCGGCGAGAGCGGTGGGGGCTGGTTCGGTCAGAGCGTGGCGCTGTCCGCCGATGGGAACACGGCGCTGATCGGTGCTCCGAACGACGACCATGAAGTCGGCGCGGCGTGGGTGTTCACGCGCTCGGGCTCGACCTGGACGCAGCAGGGCGAAAAGCTCACCGGCGGCGGCGAGGTCGGTGAAGGCTACTTCGGGCGCAGCGTGGCGCTGTCCGCCGACGGCAACACCGCGCTGATCGGCGGCTACAACGACAACGAACACCGCGGCGCGGCGTGGGTGTTCACGCGTTCGGGCTCGACTTGGACGCAGCAGGGCGAAAAGCTCACGGGCGGTGGAGGCCTCGGCTTCTTCGGTTGGAGCGTGGCGCTGTCCGGCGAAGGCAACACCGCGCTGATCGGCGAATGGGGCATCGGCGGCGGCATCGGCGCGGCGTGGGTGTTCACGCGCTCGGGCTCGACCTGGGCCAAGCAGGGCGGCGCGCTGACGGGCGGCGAAGCGAGCGGCTACAGCTGGTTCGGCTACAGCGTGGCGCTGTCCGGCGAAGGCAGCACCGCGCTGATCGGCGCGCCCCACGGCGACGGCTACGCCGGCACAGGGTTGGTGTTCACGCGCTCGGGTGCGACCTGGACGCAGCAGGGCGAACGGCTCACCGGCAGCGAAGAGATCAACGGTGAATTCGGCGGTGAACTCGGCTACAGCGCGGCGCTGTCCGCCAGTGGCAACACGGCGCTCGTCGGCGGCCGCGTCGACAACGACTTCCACGGCGCGGCGTGGGCGTTCGAGCGCTCCGGCTCGACGTGGGCGCAGGAAGGCGGAAAGCTGACCGGCAGCGAAGAAAGCGCCAACCGCGAAGAGCTCGGCTGGAGCGTTGCGCTGTCCTCCAGCGGCGACACCGCACTGGTCGGCTCACCGTGCGACAAAGCGTGCGTCGGCTCGGCGTCGGTGTTCGTCAACAGCACACCGCCGCCCAGCCCGCCGGAATATGGGAGGTGTACGAAGGTCGCGAAGGGCACGGGCAAGTACGCGAGCGCTGGCTGTACGACCTTGGGCGGTAAAGCTGACTATGAATGGGATCCCGGGGCTGTGAAATCCGGCTTCACGCTGACGTCGGCTGCAGTCACATTCGAAACAGTCAAACGCTCGAAGGTGACATGCACGGGTGCGACGGGCTTGGGTCGATACACCGGATACAAGGCCGTCGGTGGGGTGAGCCTCACGCTCACAGGCTGCGAGCGATCAGGTGAAAGATGCTCGAGCGCGGGCGCCGGAGCGGGAGAAATCGTGTCGAGACCGCTCGAAGGGGTCCTGGGCGTCGAACAGCTCGGCGCGAGCGCCAGCCAGGACAAGATCGGCCTGGACCTGTTCCCTGTTGGGAGAGCGGGCTCTCTCATCGCGTTCAGCTGTGGCGTCAGCACCGCGTCGCTGCGAGGCTCGGTAATCGTGCCGGTCAAGGCGAACAGGATGTCGCTGGCCTCGACGCTCAAGTTCAAGGCGTCGAAGGGCAGGCAGAAGCCGGAAGGCTTCGCGGGAGAAGCGAGGGACGTCCTCGAAGCCTCCTTCGACGAAGGCCCGTTCGAACAGGCTGGGCTGACCGCCACGGTCACCCAGGCAAACGAAGAAGCTGTCGAGGTGAACCCGGTCGTCTAGCAGCGGCACGCGCCGATCGACCCGCTAGCCTTGCCCCACAAGGTGCTCGTCGCCGGCCGCACAGCCGCAAGCGAGCGTTCGCTCAATACAAGGGGGACCAATGATCGCAAGGCGATCCTCGCTGCTCGCCAGCGCACTGCTCTGTGGGGCGCTCGTCGCCGGTTGCGGGAGCAGCAGCAACTCCACCACGAGCGGCTCGACAGCCACCACGACCTCGACCTCGAGCAAGCCGGCCGCAGCCGCGACGACGTCCACGCCCTCGACGTCCTCGACGAGCACTGCGCCCAGCAGCCCCGTCAGCGCGGCCGACCTGGCGGCGGCCGTGGCGGAGTGCAAGGCCGTGGTCCAAAGGTCGCCGACGCTCTCGGCGAGCTTGAAGAGCAAGGTCGAAGGGATCTGCAACAAAGCCGCCAGCGGCAATCTCGCAGGAGCGCGCGCGGCTGCAAAAGAAGTGTGCGTCGAAGTCATCAACGCCTCACCGATCCCCGCCGCGGAGAAGGCACAGGCGCTCGCCGCCTGCAAGACCAGCTAGCGCGAGCCGCGACGCAGGACGGGGCCGCGGTCAGCTTGCCGCGGCCCCGTCCTGATCCTCGTCCTCGTCACCCTCGTACAGCGACTCGCACGCGAGCTCGCGCGCCCTGCCGTCGAACAGCTTGATCTCCAGCAGGTCCTGGCGGTAGTCATCCGGGGCGATCAGCGTAAAGCGCTCCTCGATCAGCTCGCACTGGTCGACCGCAAGGTCGGCCAGCTCGGCGGTGACGATCCGCCCCCCGGAGATCAGCGGGCGCCCCCACACGAGCGTCATCGCCGCCGTCGCCCCCGACTCTCCGCGCCAGGCGCCGATGATCTCGTCGCACAGGTCGAGCTTCCAGTCGGGGTTTCGCTCGGCGGTCTCGTCGGTGAAGTCGACGTGCGCGGAGAAGTCGCTCGGCTCGTCGTCGCCGCTGCCCGGGAGGAAGCGCACGTACCCGAACAGCTCATATCCAGTCGAGGTCAGCGTCGTTCCCGGAACGTATGTGTGTCCATGCCACGTGCGGTCCGGGTACCACGCGATCGCTCCCGGCCCGCCCAGATCCTCATCCTCGGCGTCGAGTCGCAGCGCCGCCCCCAGAAACTCCTGGCGCAGCCGCTCCTCCCAGCGGCCGTACGGAAGCTCCTCCTGGGGAGGCTCGGCCGCAAAGCGGGGGACGAAGCGTTCCTCGGGAGGCATCGTTGCAGCGCAGCCTAGCCGTCCAGAGGATTGGAGGCCCGCCCACCCAGCCCGCCCGCCCCGCCCACCCCGCTCACGTATCGCGCAGCACGGCCGCGGCGTGCTCCGGCGCGACGATGTTCAGGTTCACGTCCGTTGACAGCTCGAGACCCGCCAGATGCGTCAGACGGGGCAGCACGTCGATCCGCCAGCAGAAGTCCTCGGTTCCGCGCGGCGCGGTGCGCACCCACAGATTCAGCGGTGGGCTCGACCCGAGATGGCGCGCCAGCCGGCGCAGGCCATCGTGCAGCAGCGCCGCACCCGACGGTCCGCTGTCCTCGAAGCGGGCACGCGGCGTGCGTGGCGCGAGCATCAGCTGGAACGGCAGGCGCGAGGCGTACGGGGCCATCAGCACCGCCTCGTCGTCGATCGCCACGATTCGCTCGCGCCGGCGCACCTCCTCGGCGACAAGATCGCCGAGCAGGCTCTGGCCCATGGTGCGCGTCGTGTAGGCGCTCGCGCGCTCGCGCTCTCGGGCGATCGCAGCGGGCACGAAGTCGAGCGCATACAGCTGCGCGTGGGTGTGCGGCAGCGACGCGCCTGCCTCGCGTCGCTCGTTGACGATCAGCTGCAGGTAGGAGCTGGCCGCGTGCGTGCGCATCCGCTCCCGCCAGGTCTCGACCGCGGCCACGACCTGCTCGAGCGGGAGCTCCGCCAGCGACAGCACCGGCTGCGGTCCGTTGATGATCACCTCGTGCGCGCCGGTCGCCGGCTGGGACTCGAACAGATCGGGTTGGCCGCGCATCTCGGGCGCGGGCGGCGACGGGGCGGGTGGGCTTCCATTCCGCTCGGCGGGGCTCAGCGCGGGGTACAGGTTCGGCACGACCCGCACCGTCCATCCCGGCGAGTCCGCGGCACCGCCGCCGGGGCGCAGCGCGTAGAGCTCCGGCGGCGTGCGGTCCTCGTGGCCCTCGGCGAACGGGTCCTTCTCCGAGTCGATCGGCTCGGGCGGCTCGCACCGCGGCTCGCCCCCGGGGCGCCGCGAGCGCTCGCCGGCGACGATCGTCCTGTGCCCGCTGAGCGGGTCGATGCGCAGCTCTCGCAAGGTCAAGCGTCCAGCGCGTAGCGCCTGACGGCCTGTTCGAGCTTGGCCACGCTGAGGAAGGGACCCTGGTGGATGAACCTGCTGCCGCTGCGGTTGACGAACACGGTCACCGGCGTGAACGTCGAGTCGGTGATCGCGAGGCCGGCCTGGCCGTTGGGGTCATAGAAGCTCGGGTAGCTGATCGGGAACGAGCGCAGGAACGTGAGCGCGTGGGCGCGGTTGTCGCCTGAGTCGATTCCGAGGAACGCCACCTCGTGACCCTGGGAGAGGGAGACGCGCTGGAAGACCCCGAACTCCTCGCGACAGGGTTCGCACCAAGAGGCCCACTTGTTGATCACGACCGGGGTGCCGCGCAGCGCGGCCAGCCGCGCGCGCAGCGCGGGCAGCCCGCCGGAGACGATCTCGTTGGCCTGCGTGTGCAGCGCCGCAAGCGCCGGCGGCGAGCCTGCGAGGCGTTCGCGCATCTGCGCGAGCGTCAGCATCGACGGCGCCGCCGGCGGCGGGGAGTCGCTCAGCTGGAGCAGTCCCACCACGAGCACCGCGATGACGGCCGCGGCGGCGACGGTGATCGAGAGGCGCTTCGGCGTCATCGCCGTAAGGGTGTCAGATCGCGTCCACTTCAATCGCGCCTCGCCGTGCTATATCCTGGAGGTACGTAAGAGCCTGGTCGCTATCAGCATCCGGCGAAGGGCGCCGTTGGGCGCCATCTTTCGAGTCGCGCCGAAGCTCAGCTTCGTTGGCGGCTCTGTCTCGAAGTCCACAGCCTCAATGGCCGAGTCCACCTCAGTGGCCCTCGCGGCCGCGACCATTCCAAGTTCCGCCGACATAGCGCGTGCGGAGAAGTTCGTGCGCGAGCGCTTCCTGCACGAGGGCGAGGACCCGGGCGTGGCGCTTGCGCCGGGCACGCCGCGCCGGCGCGCGCTCGACCAGGCGCTCGCCGAGCTCCAGGCCGACCCCAAGACCAAGAATCCATCGACGGCGTGGCGGCGCGAGTTCTCGTTGCTGCTCGGCCTCGAGCGGCTGCTCTCCGACGAGGAGCCCAAGCTGGAGGACGGCACCGTGCTCTCTGCCCACCAGGTCGACGCGTTGTCGGGCACGCTCACCGCCCTGCTGGCGGAGGCGCAGCAGCGGACCGCCGTCGACGGCAACGGCCGCACCGCGTCTGCGTCGCCCGAGCTGCTGGCCTCAGCCGACATCCTCGGTCCGGACGCCGCCGCCAACGGCAGCGCCGGCGCGCCGGGCGCGCCCGCAGCGCGAGATCGCGACGCGGACGAGGAAGAGGATGAGGAAGACGACGAGGAGGACGAGGACGAGGACGAGGAGGACGACGATCTCGGCCCGGTGCAGCGTGCGGCGCCCGACGAGGAGGACGAGGACGAGGACGAGGATCTCGAGGTACAGGACGAGGACGATGAGGAGGAGGCAGAGGAAGAGCTCCAGAGCGAGTCCGAGGAGGAGCCCCGCGACTGGGTCGACGAGGACGACGAGGAGGAGTCCCTCGCGGATCAGCCCGAGGATCCAAACGCCGCCAAGCGCTTCTGGTTCGAGCACGCCACCGGTGCCGGCAAGACGGTCGCGGCGCTGGGCTTCGTGGAGGCCTCGCACACGGGCGGCGTGCTGATCCTCACCCATCGGCGCAACCTGGTCGACCAGTTCCTCGGCGAGCTGCGCGACCGCGGCTACTCCAAGCGCATCAGCCGGCCGCTGCTCAAGGGCGAGGACTCGGTCAAGGGCCCGGTGACGGTCGAGACCTACCAGTGGTTCGTGCGCAACGCCGGCAAGATCTCGAGCGCGTACACGATCGTCATCTGCGACGAGGCGCACACCGCGCTGGGTGAGAAGACGAGCGGCGCGATCCGCGAATGGACGGGGCCGATCTTCATCGGCATGACCGCCACCGGCGCGCTGATCGCACGCCACGTCACCGACCTGTTCCCCACCCAGACCTCGCGCTTCGATCTCGCGCAGGCGGCCCGCCGCGGCGTCATATCGCCGCTGCGGTGCGTGCGCATCTCACCCGGCGTGGGCGTGCGCACGATCGCCAAGGTTCCCTTGCGCCGGGGCGAGGTGGACACCGAGTTCGACCAGGACGAGCTGGCCAAACTGCTCGACCAGCAGCCGTTCAACCTCGCCATGGCCAACCTCTACAAGACGCGCTTCAACGGCGTGCCCGGCGTCGTGTACGCGGCCGGCGTGCGCCACGCGTACAACCTCGCGGAAGCGTTCCGCGCGGAGAACATCAAGGCGCAGGCGGTCTCCGGCGAGACGCCCAAGCGCGAGCTGGTCGAGATCCTCGCGCGCTACGAGCGCGGCGACATCGACGTGCTGATCAACGCGCAGCTGCTCGCCGAGGGCTGGAACAGCCCGCGCGCGACCGTCTGCGTGCACCTCGCGCCGACTGCGTCCAAGCGCATCTACCAGCAGCGCGTCGGGCGCGTGACCCGTCGCCACCCGGGCAAGGAGGCGGGCCTGGTGGTCGACTTCGTGCACCCCGCCACCAAGCACGACGATCCGGTCGTGACGCTGCACTCGCTGCTCGATAGAGATGTTTATAGGGGGGGAGCGATCGTGGTGGGACCCGTGCGTCGTGGGCGCGGGCGCAGGATGCGCGTGGAGCGGCGGGTGCTGCCCGTGTGCGCGGAGGAGGAGCGGCGCTTTCAGGTGTTCGAGCGCGAGCTGTGGCGGATAGCGGTCGAGCACCTCGACTACGGCGAGCAGCACCTGTGGGCGGCGCTCGCCGGCGCGCGCGTGGCCCCCAACGGCTGGCGCAGGGCACGCGCGATGCTGCACTTCGACCGCACCGGCGAGCTCAAGAGCCGCTTCCTGATCACTGCGGTCAAGCGCAACAAGAACCCGCAGCTGCGGCTGCGCGCGCTGACCGACATCGCCGCGCTGCGCGATCCCGACGCGTTCGACGAGGCGATCGACATCATCGGCGGCTGGCCGCGAGAGGAGCGCAAGGAGGCGACCAAGATCATGCTGCGCGCGCTCGTCGAGCGGCGCATCGGCCGGCGCGACCAGGCCAACGCGTGGATCTGGCGCCTGGCGGAGTACACGCGCGACGTGCACGAGGAGTACGCCGTGCAGCGCTGGCCGGAGACCAAGCGCCTGCTCGGCCTGCTCGTCAACTCGGCCGGCGGCGCGCACGCGCGCAACGCGCGCCGCCTGATCCACGCGGCGCGCAAGCAGGACCGTCGCCTGGCCGCGGCGCTGCTGGCGGCGGCGCTCGCCCACACCCCCGAGGCCGAGGAGGCGCTGCGCGGCGCGCGTACGCGCATGGCGCGCAAGCCCCCCGCGCTGGCCCGCGAGCTGCTGCGCAACTTCCCCAAACGCCGCGCGCGCAACACCCGGCGCAGGCGCAAGGGCGCCAAAGCTGCAAGCAATGGATCGGGCCCTGATATCCAGGCGGCGGCCGCACGGGGCGCCGGCGCGCAGGGCGAGGCGACTCGGGCCGCAGCCGAGTCCCGCTCACAGCTCGCAGGCGGATCCGAGGCGCAGCTGCAGGATGAGGTGCGCCGCGACGTGCGCGAAGCGCTCGACCACAACCACGCGTAGCGTCCGCTAGGCGAGCTCTCGCAGGTGGACCTCGCCGGCGCCGATCGTCGTGCGCCCACCGTCCGCCAGCGTCACCACCAGCCGCCCCGTCCCGTCGATCCCCTCGGCCCGTCCGCGCCCGAGGCGCTCGTCCGCGCCGTGCGTTCCCCAGGCGATCTCGCGACCGCGCAGCGCGTCTCGGGCGCGCCACGCCTGCAGCGTCTCCTCGGCCGGCTCCTGCAGCCGATGCTCGAGCGCGTCGAGCAGTCGCGCGAGCGTCGGCTCGACGTCGGCTGGCGTGAGCCCGAGCGTCCCCGCCGGCAGGACGGCGCCCGAAGGCGCGTGCCCGTCCGAGCCCGGGCGCAGCTCGGCGGGCAGCTCCTCCAGGCGTACGGCGACGTTCAGCCCGATCCCGAGCACCGCCCAGCCCTCCTGTGGTCGACCCTCGACGAGGATGCCCGCGAGCTTGCCGAGCCCCGCGCCGGCCACCGCGATGCCCGCGCTCGCGGCGGCTGGCGCGTCAGCTTCGGCATCAGTTGGCGCATCGAGTCCGGTGCTCGCCGACTCGATGACGATGTCGTTCGGCCACTTGATTCGGGCCTGCTCTCCCGCGACGTCGCACACGGCCACGGCGGCGATCAGTGGCAGCAGCGTGGGAACGTCGCGCAGCAGCAGCGAGGCCAGCAGCGAGCTTCCCGCGGGCGCGGACCAGCGCCTGCCCTGGCGCCCGCGCCCGGCCGTCTGCTCGCCTGCGGTCACGAGCGTCCCGTGCGGGGCGCCGGCGAACGCGAGCTCGCGCGCGCGCTCGTTGGTCGAGCCGGTGCGGCGCAGATGCAGCCGCGGGTGACCGATGCGCGTGGCGGTAGGTGTGGCCCGAGCAGGAGGCTGGCCGCTCACATCGGGCGGACTGTCAGCTCATCGTCCGCGCCGGCGCCCAGCAGCTCCGCGG
>Ga0187890_10000332_pt1 | contig 33571 bp, 33 predicted proteins | sample June2016WEW_21_1_FD_133005 | JGI IMG/M metagenome (GOLD analysis project Ga0187890, IMG submission 133005) | Peatland microbial communities from SPRUCE experiment site at the Marcell Experimental Forest, Minnesota, USA - June2016WEW_21_10 | ecosystem: Environmental > Terrestrial > Soil >... | reverse complement strand
TCAACCCCGATCGTATTAACCTTCATCTTGGACGCTCCTTCAGTCGTAGTGGTTTGTATTGCACTTTCCACTCTGGCACACTCGATGCCGTTTCGATCGGGGGCGTCCATTCCATTGCTTACGAACCTTTGAGTGTTGCTTTGCGGTAATGTGCCTCGACGGTGGCCAACCGGAGTGTTTCACTACGCTTTCCAAACGTTTGTATCAAGTGGACAACTCTTTTGAAACCTTTTATATTTACGAGTCGAATTTCGTTCGGAGAAATGAGAGCCACTTCATGAAATCCCCACTTCATCTCGTAGCTCTCGTGCTCGTCGTCGCCACGGTATCCTCCGCTCAAGATTCGAAATTCTCGCCCAAGGATCACCAGATTCCCGTCCCAGAGTGCCTGACAATGAAGGCGCTTTGGGAAGGAGGCTGGAAACCGTGCAGCCAGACAGAACATGAGGCCTGGCTTGCCGATATTAAGCACTGGAGGATTGAACGTCGTATACGTGTCGGCTACGATGGTGCCAGATATGATATGCCCGCCTTGAAATGGACCCAGTCGAGTTTCATGCAACCCCAGATGATGGTCGAGGATCGGTACTTTTACGATCCGGTGGCGGGAAAGTACACCGTAGATCGATACCTTGATGACCTTGAGAAGCGCTACGGCGGTATTGATGCCGTTCTGATCTGGCCAACTTACCCGAACATGGGAATCGACAACCGGAATCAGCAGGACATGATTCGCAGCATGCCTGGAGGCGTCCCGGGCTTGAAGCAAATGATTGCCGACTTCCATCACCGCGGGGTGCGCGTTTTGTTTCCCATGATGATGTGGGACCAAGGTACTCGCGATCCGGGCATGTCTTGGCCAGATGCAATCGCGGGCTTGATGGCGGAAATCGGCGCCGACGGCATCAACGGCGATACGCAGCATGGCGTTCCCTTGGTATTCTCATTAGCCGCTGACAAGATCGGCCACCCACTCGCGTTCGAACCCGAACACGGCCCGTCCGACGAGGGCTTGGCGTGGAATGTCATGACGTGGGGCCAATACCAATTTCCCTTCACTCCTCTTGTCGACAGATACAAGTGGCTTGAGACGCGCCACATGGTGAACATCTCGCACCGCTGGAACCGTGACAAAACCGACGATCTGCAGTTCGCCTTTTTCAACGGTGTGGGATGGGAAAGTTGGGAGAACATCTGGGGCATCTGGAACGGAATCACTCCACGCGACGCCGAAGCGACGCGGCGCGTTGCAACAATCGAGCGTGGAATCGCACCGTTCCTTGTCAGCAAAGACTGGGAGCCGATGTCGGCCATGCTGCGGTACGGCGTGTTTGCCAGTCGCTGGCCGCTGGGAGAGGAAGCAGTTTGGACGATCGTGAACCGCAATGAGTACGACGTCGAGGGCGACCAGATCGAGGTTGCAGCGAACGATAATGTTCGTTATTTCGATCTTTATAACAGCGTGGAGATCACGCCTCAAACCGGGCCGGGGGGCGGAACGGTGCTGGCCTTTTCGATCGAGGCGAAAGGATATGGTGCGATCCTGGCGACGAACGCCGCACTAGATCAGAAAGTAATGGCCCTGATGTCCAAAATGAAAGAGCTGACGGCAACGCCCCTGGCCAGTTACTCGCACGAATGGAAGGTTCTGCCACAGCAGATTGTGCCGATCCAACCGACGAAGACCGCAACAAGTGCCCCTGCGCGGATGGTCAAGGTCCCTCAAGGCGATTTCCTGTTTAAGGTTTCCGGAATCGAAGTCGAGGGATTCAACGACAATGGTGTCGATGTGCAGTATCCGTGGGAGGACTCTCCGCGGCGCTTTCATGAGCATCCCATGCACGTCTCTTCTTTCCATATCGACAAGTACCCGGTGACCAACGCTGAGTTCAAGAAGTTTCTGGACTCCACTCACTATCACCCCAAGGACGACCTAAATTTACTCCGAGATTGGAAGGATGGGAGCTATCCGGCGGGATGGGAAAACAAGCCGGTGACGTGGGTCTCCCAGGAAGACGCGCGGGCCTACGCGAGTTGGGCCGGAAAGCGCCTGCCCCATGAGTGGGAGTGGCAGTACGCAGCACAAGGTACGGACGGTCGCCTCTATCCTTGGGGCAATGAGTGGGATAACAGCGCCGTGCCGGCCCCTGACAAATCGCGTACCATGCGAGGTCCGGATGCGGTCGATGCACACCCTAGGGGAGCCAGTCCGTTCGGAGTGATGGATATGGTAGGAAATGTGTGGCAATGGACAGAGGAGTTTGTTGACCAGCACACTCGCGGCGGCATTCTTCGTGGCGGCAGCTACTATCAGCCGCAGGGATCGATTTGGTACTTCCCTCAGGCTTACAAACTCAACGAGCACGGCAAGCTGCTGATGATGTCCCCCAGCATGGACCGCTCCGGCGGAGTCGGGTTTCGTTGCGTGCTAGACTCGGAATGATTCTCATGTCGTGTCTGCAATCCCGAATAACACAGTCCGCCGATGCCTGAACGCGGAGAACCATGACACCACGCGTTACAATGCGGCAGATCGCTGAGCATGCCGGCGTCTCGATCGGCACGGTATCGCATGTGATCAATGAGACCGCGATCGTCCGGCGGAAGCTGCGCGACCGAGTGATCGAGGCAATTAGCAGTATGGGCTATCAGCCCAGTGCCTTAGCACAAGGACTCCGGAAAAATCGAACCAACATGCTCGGAATGGTGATTCCGGATATTACGAACCCGTTTTTCCCAGGTGTAGTGCGCGGCGTCGAGGACGTAGCTTACAAGCGCTCCTTTCGCGTGATTCTGTGCAACGCTGACAACGATCCTTCTAAGGAAGCATCCTATGTTCGCGAACTGAACTCCTATCACATTGCCGGTCTGCTAATCATTCCAGCAGCCGGTCCAGACATCGCAGGTCACCTCCGAGACTACTCCTTGGCAGCGGTCCCTGTGGTGTGTCTTGACCGCGTCCCGGAGGGCTGGAAGGGAGATGCCGTCCTGGTGGCCAATGCGGAAGGTGCTTATGAAGCAACACGGCATTTGATTCAAATGGGACATAGGTATTTAGCTGTGATCTCCGGGCCGCTCAACCTGACGAACGCCGCGGAACGATTGAAAGGCTTTAAGCGAGCACTAACCGAGGCCCGTATAGAGATTGGGCCAGAGTTTGTGCAGGAGGCGCGCTTCGATACAGTGAGCGGGTACCAGGCAGCTCTCCGCCTTCTTCGGATGCTACCGCGCCCAACTGCTATTTTTGCGTGCAACGACCTTCTGGCTTTTGGTGTACTGCAAGCCGCTCGTGAACTTAACCTGCGATGTCCCGAAGACTTGTCGATTGCCGGTTTTGATAGTCTTGAGTTCACCAAACTCACAGATCCTCCATTAACGTCCGTTTATCAGCCGGGATATCAGTTAGGTGCGACCGCCGCCCATCTTCTGTTTCAGAGGATTGACGGGCTGCGGTCAGCCCCGAAAAAGGTCCTTCTTCCAACCGAACTGAATAAGCGCAACTCTGTTGCACCACCCCATGCCGCCGTCGAGGAAACGCTCGGGCCAATATCCAAAGAGCGCAGCCGCCTCGTGCGCAGTTAAAGGATTCAATCTTATTTCTACGCTGTTGACAAACGCAGGCACCGGGCTTAGCACTTGGCTTCAAATCATAATAAAACGTTTCAAAATGGTCATCTGCGAAAAGCCACTGGCTACAACCGTAAGCCGGGGGCGATCCGCTACGGCTGAAGAAGGCCCTGCTGGTGATCCCTGCATCTGCTGTCGTCATGGTCGCCCTGGACTTAGCGATCCGAATTTCGCTGCATTAGGACAACGGTACAAGAATGTGATGCACCCGCTTGCCGTGAAAGCTCGCGCTGTTCGCGCCGTCATGCGCCCATATGATCCGGATCGATCCTGACGTTCCGATCACGTCGGATGCGTGTCGTCCGGCAGGCAATTCTTATCGGAGGTACTACGCTCGGCCTGGGAGTACTAGGCGCGGCGTATGCACAGAGCACTGCTACTGCCATCGTGTGGATCAGTCTTGCGATTGGTGGGTTGTCTGCAGCCGCGCCTGTGGATTGGTCCATACTGTCATTGATTGCCCGCGGGAAAGCGTGGGAACGCTAGGTGGAATCTTGAATTTCGGCAGTCAACTCTCGGCGATTGCCGCGCCGATTGCAACGGGTTATGTTGCCCAGGCGATGCACTCCTTCTTTTGGGCCTTCGGGGCAGCGGCCGCGTTTCTGCTAGTCGGCATCGCTGGGTATGGATTCTTGCTCGGCTGGATCGAAACAATTCCCGAGCCGTCCTAACTCTCGCACTCGCCGCAACGGCTTATAGTGCTTGATGGCTTCTGTTCGCGAATTGTAGACCTCAAGGTTGCCGTCAGCCCAAACCGAGAGTTCCAGATAATGGCCCGCATCCGGTCCTGGAAGGTTGGCGATAATGGATGCAGCAGAATTGTGCGCCGCCTTCGTTCGAGAAATGAAGCTGCCAGAGATCCTCGAGTTTCGGAGAGTTTCCTGATGGTATCCCAGGACGAAGGTGATCCACCATTGTCCTCACCGTTGTCCATGACGGCAATGCGAGGCGAAATGCGAGCAAGAAGAGCCGGGCCTCAGTTGCTCTGCAACCAGCCATGGATGCGAGACGATGAATAGATCGACGGATCCCAGCTTGTTAATGGGGCAAACGGGTTCCAATTCCTTATACAACGTAAGATCGCCCAGATGGAGAATCCGAAACTTGCCGAATGTGATGATCGTACCTCGGGAGTGGGAGATTCAGCACTCATACTGAAGCGACCAGTTTGTAGCGTGAAGAGAATCTTGCGACCACAACCGCGTCCTTTCCTGTTTGCCGACGATCCGGGAGCCGCCACTTGGTGGCACGAACCGCAGTGCCGCGCTGTTGCACCATGGCTTTCCATGCTCCGGAGTTCGTCTTCAGGGCCGAGCGCACCTTGGCACGAGCTTGATCCTCTTCTCTGTCGCGTTCTCGACTACTTTGCGGTTGTAAAGTAACGGGAAGTACTGGCCGTTGCGCCACATCTGTGCCAAGTCCCGATAGTGCGGGCTATCTGGATCGCCGGATTGGCCGGGGTGGTTGACGGCCTTCGAATTGTCCCAATTCCCAACGTCGACCACCATGCGAACCGACGGACCGCCCATCTGACGAAAATCGCTGATGCGATACGCCGACTGACTAGGCACAAAGGGACTTCCGTTCTTCTCGATTGGTCCGACGTTTATCTTGGCGCGGGTAGCATCATCGACAATCGCCGCGAAAGGATGTTCGCTAAGGTTGTATTGCAGCTTGCCCCAATTCCACTGTCGCGCGTCAGGGCCCTGCAGTTTTTCCATTTCTTCGTAGGCCGAACGAAGGCTTGTCAGCATTAGCTGGTTTCGTTTCTTGGCTGCATTCCCGCCAAAGCGCCCTTCGGGATGCTCTAGGACATACAGCATCACTGCCGGATCGGGTGCGTCCATCGCGTCGGCCGCGCTCTGGCTGAGCACTGCACATTTGAAGTCTCTCCCAAGATGCCGGCTAAACCAAACCTCATGCAGAGCTGATGCTGGCACGTCGGAGTCAACGCTGGCATTCCAGTTCGTAAGGAGGCCAAGAGCAGCCTTGGTCTTCGGATCGTCGCTCGAAAGCGGTTTCAGCAGCGCGACAAGGCGCCTTGCCGGGATCGATACCTGGTCGTTCTGTAGATGCACCGAGTCCTCGATCGAGAGCTTGTGCGCCTTCGACATGACTTCATCGATTCGCTGATGGCGTGAGCTGTTCGCCCATTCAAACCCGAGTTTACGCTCCTTGTAAGGATAGTCAGAGGGAATGTTCATTTCATTCGACGTGGTGATGTAGCCCGAGACGGGGTTGTACACTCGCGGCAATTGCTCGCCTTTCCAGCGCCCTGCCCATTCGAATCGCCCATCGCCGGGTACCGGTAACAATCCATCCCAACTGGGGCGAATGGGCGCCAGTCCTCCAGCCACCCATCCGATGTTTCCTTTCACATCTGCATAAACGTGGTTCAAGGTAGGTGCGCCCCAGTATTCGATCGCCTTCTTGAACTGATCGAAGTTTCTGGCGCGCATGTAGCGCACCGAACCGTAATAGGGCGCCATGCCGGGCTCCAGCCATGCGCTCCGTACAGCAAAGGCGCGGTTCTTCCCCTTCTCGATGTAGATTACCGGGCCGTGTCTGGTGAAAGTGAGGTCAGCCAGCACGGGAACTTGACCTTTGACCTTGATCTCCTCCTGCACTACCCGGAACGGCTCCCAACGGTCTTGATACTTGTACTGGTTCGAGTTTGCCGGGTTCAGTTCGTAGATGTAGAGATCCTCCTGGTCGATCGGGAAGATCGTGTAGCCGAAGGCGATCCAGTCGTTGTGGCCGAGCGAAACGCCAGGAAGCGCCGGCTCATTGGCACCTATCACGTGCAGCGTCGGCGCATTGAGATCGGAGATGTAGCGCAAGCTTGGCTCCGAATACGCGCGATGCGGATCATTGGCCATGATGGCCCGTCCGGTCGCCGATTTCCAAGGCGCAATCACCCAGTTGTTGCTGCCTTCAAAATTCTCTGTGGGCTGCTCGCTACGAGCTGTCTCGACTGCTGGAGCAGAGTCTGTACTCGCCGTAGCTTTGAGTGCCGCAGGTGTCAGGCGGACCTCCTGCGTCGCTAGTGCGAAGACTTTCAGAAGGTCTTTCGGCAAGCACGGATCGATTCCTGGAGGCAACTGCGGCTGCCACGGCGGTTGCAGCCCAAGTCGGACTTCATCCGACTTCAGGTCTGCGGCGCACATTACTCTTGATCTTGCAACTTCACTGTCGAGATTGCGTGTCAAACCATGGCTGCGGATACGGACAACGTCATCGGCGCTCCACTTCGCGGGCGCGTAGTTGAGCTCTTTGAATTCCCAAGGGACGCGGTCTGGATGGTGCGCTAACCAGTCTATATACGCGTTAACGCCGGCCACAAAGTGTTCAGCAATCTGCTTCGCATCGGGACTGTATGCAGCCCACTCCTTGTCCATGTCTCCCCGGTAAAGAAACAAGCGGGTGGCTTTGTCCTGCTCGAGGAAAGCAGGCCCGAATACCTCTGACAATTGCCCCAGACCGCGCCGACGCCACAAATCAATTTGGAAGAGCCGATCGCGGGCTGCATTGAAGCCCTGGGCAAAAAACAGATCCGCCTCGTTCTTGGCGTAGATGTGTGGCAGGCCCCAGTGGTCGATCAAAATCTCAACTGGTTGTCGGAGACTTGGCAACGGGATGATCTCGGACGGGACCTTGCTTTGCGGCACCGCGTGGACCGGGACAGTAGCCACGCACACCGCCACTAGAAGCACACATATCGCGAGGGCTGATGATCGGACGGTGCGACGTGGATGATGCAGGTAAGCCTTGAGCATGGAACCTCAGGCAGCGTTGCGGGCCGCGATCACCCCCCGGATGAACTTCAGGTTCCGGCGCATGTCGGCCTCCACCGACGTGGGGCAGTTGGTCTCGAGCTGGGCCCACCCGTCGAAGCCGACGTCGGCTAGGGCGTCGACCACCGCTTTGAAGTCGATCATCCCTTCACCAAGGTAGTGAGGGTTATCCTTCAGATGGACCTCGCAGATGCGAGCGTGCCCCAGCCACCCGATCTCCTCCACTACGTCGAACCCGCGCTGGGTCGAGTTGCCCACGTCGTAGTAGGTGAGTACGGCGGAGGATTTGGACCGATCCATGATTCGTACATTGTCTCTTGCCGAGATCGTATCTTCGAGACCAAGGATGACACCAGCCTTCTCGGCAGCAGGGGCAATCTCCTTGAGGATGTCGCCCACCTTTTCCATCTCCGCCACGGTTTCCAGCGCGCCATTGTCGAAGAAAGGAAGCAGCACGACTCGCACGCCCATTGCCTTCGCTATCGGAATCGAGTCGGCTACCCACCGCTGGCCTAGAGGATCCGACTTCAAGTAGTTCCGATGCAGGATTTCGAGGCAAAGTGATGCGATCTTTAGGTCCACTCGCTTCGATTCGTCTAGATATGCTTTCTGCAAAGCAGGATCGGAAAGGGGCAGCTTATCCGCCCCCTTGCCGATGCTAACTTGCACTCCGTCGAAACCCAACTCCTTGGCTAGCGCGATGGACTCAATCTTGCCGTCCTGTCTCAGACTCCAGTCCGTGACGCCGACCTTGAATTTGACACCAGCCCCTGAGGCGAACACCGGAAAGCCAGAAGTCGCAAGGACCGCAGAGGCACTGACACCGATGCTGATGAAATCCCGTCGAGTTATAAGCCGCATGCTTCGATCCTCGCCATTGTTTGGTCCATCACAGTAGATGTTCGGCTAGACCTATGCGGATGTGTAAAATCCGTTGCGGTCCAGTCGGGTGCGATGGCAACGTTTCGGTCGAAGCCGGCATGCGCCGGAAGCTGAAGTTCGTGCGCGGGCTCATCGCGGCCCAGAACGCCGGCTGAGAAGCTCTTGCCACCACAAATGTAGGAGCTATGTCGTTCGAGCGAGTAGACTCGTGTTCCTCGTTTATCGAAGCACATTAGAAGACCACTTTCGCCGCACACTGGACGATGCGGGCCTCGTTTGCTCCATTGACCTGCCCAAAAGGGAATTGCGTGTTGCCGCTGGGGTAGGTCGTATTCACGCCGTTCCAATTTGTGTGGTTAAAGGCATTAAAAGCGTCTGCCCGGAACTCTAGATGGACACTCTCATACAGAGGGAATGTCTTTGCCAGCGAAATGTCCGCCCTGTTCTGTCCTGGACCTCTTACCGTTCCAAAACCGGAGTCTCCACGGACATTCTGCGGAGGTACCGAGAACGCCGCGGTATTGAATTGACGCGAGAAGCTCTTATCCCCGTGACTCAAGTTCGGGTTGCCGGAAACGAACAGTTCATCAAAACCTGCGCCGTCCTGAGCGCTCGAACCAAAGCCGGTGGGACAGATGCTAGTGCCAGCGTCGCTGGCAGGGCAGGGTGTGCCGGGCCCGCCATTAGTCACGGTGAGCGCTTCGCCGGACTCCAGAGTAAAAATTCCGGCTAGGCGCCAACCCGTCAGCGGCAACCTGGCCCAAACCGGCCACGTCTTGCCATACTGCGGGCTCCATATTCCGCTTAAGACAAAGCGCTGGCGGTGGGATTGGTTGCTTTCGCCGCGGTCGTTGAGATTCGGGTATTGAAATCCACCAATGGCACCTCCCGAAGCAACTCCATTGGCCGCCAAATTGTTGACGACTGGATAATCTCCAACCGTCTTGCCCCACGTATAGCTACTCAGAAACTGAAAGCTCCGGCTGAAATCGTGCCGGTACTGAGCGATCAATGCGTTGTAAAAGGAGTTTATCATCGGACGCATCACGTAAATATCGCCAAACCTGCCGACATTGTTGGGACGAGCCGCGTTATACGTGGGGTCCCCGACGCCGCCGCCGTAGGTCCATCCCGTTTGATACGGGGGCAGGTTTATGTTTTCTTCATTCTGTCCTTTCCGGCCTTGCGCTCCCGCGTAGGACAAGGTGAAGACATCGTGGGTTGCCACCTGTCGCTGCACGTCGAGGAGCATGCGCTGGATGTAGGGCAGCGACGTCGATTTCTGATCGTAGTACGTGATCGAAGTGTATTCCCCAGCTCCGGGGTAGCCTTGGCCCGGGCCGGTGGAAACGGCGAATGATCCTAAAGTCGTACTCGCCGTCGGGAAAATATTCGACAGATTGAGGAACGGCGTGTCGACAGGCTTGCCCAGAGTCGTATTGTCCACGTTATAGTTAACCGCGGCTGAAGTTCCATAGGCCGCATTGAGGAGATTGTTGGATATCACATTGGCGCCCGTGTCATAGAAGATGCCGTACCCGGCTCGGATTACAGTCTTAAGGTTAGGACTATAGGCGATGCTGAGGCGGGGAGCAAAACCCAGCTTGGGAGCCGACAGATAGTGTATGGGCAAACCCGTGGCGATGCCTGGATATTCCAGAACACCGCCATCGGAGGTGGGAGTATAGATGGCGCAGCAGGGAGCAATGGAAGGCTTGGGCGTATAGTCCGGGATGCTTAAGTCATAGCGCAGGCCCGCTGAAATCGTCAGTTTTGGGCTGACGCGAAACTTGTCGTTGGCATAGAAACCCCAATACGGAAACAAGATGTTGTAAACCGGCGCCGTGGTAGTGGGTGCCCCACTGATGACATAGCGTACCCACAGGTCGGAGGGAGTACCCATCACTAGATCCGCGATGCCGTCGCCGCCCTGGTAGCCAAGATTGCCGCCGCTCGCGCTGAATGCCTGTTCCGAGTTGCTCCCAGTACCGTTGCCCGGGCTTGATCCAAAATTTACTTGGGTCTCGTAGTCCCAGTCCATCTCGCTCTTCCGGAGGTAGTTGAAGCCGGCGGTCACCATATGCCGGCCACGCACCCAAGCGAGATTGTCGGAATACTGTAAGGAACCATTCTTATTATGTCCTATGTCAGTGAAGCCCGGAATGGCGTAGGTGCCCGGGTATATGACTTGCGACGCCGCGCCGGAGTTGCTGGCGATCACACCCAGGAATCCGCGGGTCATGCTGGAACCAGTGTTTTGAAATAACTGGTTGAGAGGATTGCTGCTGCCGTTAAGCCAGCTCACCTGGCTGGATGCTAAGTAGCCCAGAATGCCTTCACCGACTCCAAAAATAAATTCATTGGTCAGGTGCGGAGTGAATATATGGGCGTAGTTCACCGTCACCAGGTACGCCTGGCTTTGAATCGGAAGGTCATAAAGTTGGGAAGGCGTAAGGCCACCGGTAATAGTTTCGTGCCCGTTGGATTTCGACCAGGTCACGAAGACGTTGTCATTGGTTGTGACTCGCGCGTCGAATCGGGTGTCGATGTGATAGTTGGAAATTCCCGGAGTCTGGAAGCTGACATAGTTTACCTGGTTGCTGGGCGTATTCGGAAGGTTTGGCAACGGATACAGGGCATTCAGGATCGCCGTGGAGGCAGGGTTGACCAGGCCAGCCAGGTCGAGACGATTGCCAGCAACTGGCGGCCGCGAGCTGATACCAGTCGTCGGGTCATAGGTCGTCATGAACGGGTTATACAGTTGAATAGGGCTGGGGTTGGTACCGTTGCCGTCACATGCGGGCGTTCCGCACAGCAACTCGCTGAAATCCCCCGTGCGCTCTGCAGCCGAAGGAACCGAAGCAGCTAGCTCTTGATTGCCATCGTGCTCGATGAAGTCTTCGTAGTTCACGAAGAAAAAAAGCCTGTTCTTGAATCCCGGTATTGGTATCGGACCGCCCAGGTTGCCGCCAAATTGGTTGCGGATCAAGATGGGCTTGGCGGTGGGCGCGCCGGTAATGATCTGAAGTGCGTTGGACCAGGGGTTGAAGGCATTCAAGTCGGTGTTCTCGAGGAAATCGTAGCCCTCGCCGTGGAATTTGTTCCCACCACCCTTGGTTTGTATGTTTATGGCGGAAATGTCGTGGCCAATAGCGGCAGAGAAATCTGTTATCTGGACTGTTCCCGTACCAATCGCTTCCGCGGACGGCGCAAAGCTGATGCTGCCGATATAGTTGTCGTTGGCGTTGACTCCGTTGATGTAGAAGCCGTTGTCGCGCGAACCCACAAACGAGCCGCCGACGGTATAAACGGTTCCACCCATCGCGAACTGCGCGCCAACAGAGAAAGTGCCCTGCGGGTTGATGTTCGGCTGCGGATATGTAGCAACTCCTGGCGACAGAGCCGCGATGGCGGTGAAATTGCGCCCGTTCAGGGGCAGATCCTCGAACTGACGCGCGGTAATGTTCGTTTCTACATTCGCGTTCTGTGTCTCAAGGACGGCGGCCGCCTCGGCCGTCACGGTCACAGTTTGGTGCGTGGAGCCTGGGTGTAACCGGAAATCGTAATTGGCGACTGTACCCAGATTAACCGTAATCGTTGCGGAGGTTTCGGTTTGAAATCCCTCGTGGGACGCCGTCAACCGATATTGCCCCGCTGTGAGGTTAGTGAACGCAAAATGACCTTCCTTGTCTGCCGCCAGTTTGCGGCTCTGGTTCTCGTTGACGTCGAGCAGGGTGATTTCCGCGCCCGGAACAACCGCGCCGGAGGAATCGAAAACACTCCCCCCCAGGCTGCCGCGTTGCGCAAACTGCGCCCACGAACTGAGGGAAAGCGTCAGCAACACGACAGCCGCGAACGAATTGAATCGCAAAGCTCTCCTTGCCATGCATCCTCCTCGGATCAGAATCCAATCGAATCGGTATCAGATTTCCTGACGAATCAACCTAATCCGAAAGATCGCCTTGTCTCTCCTTTAGCGAGGGGATACTGTCTACCGGAAAAATATTCCACCTCGTTATCGTCTACCGTTCGACGTTAATGAAGAAAAAGACTTTGTTCCTAGCATCCAAATACCTGGAATCTTGATAGGCCCGCCCCAGGCTACCGCCAAACTGGTTCTCTGTATCCTGTAGCTTATAAGGCGATCCAAACTGAGTGGCGTTTACAGCGCTTTGGCTCATCAGGCCTTCCTGCATCGAGGCGCCGTCGAGCGCAGCTTCATCTCCCATCTTCTGTCCGCCGTTAATTCTTGTCTCGAACGGATTGTTGCCAGCACCTGTATTCACACCTGGAAGGATCACCACCAAGGACGCTGCGGACCGCGAACTGCCCGAAACATTTAAGGGAAGATCCTTGAGGACGTCCGGACTTATTTCTCCTCTAAGCTGCGCGTCTTCATGATTGATCGGGGAAGCCTCGCCGGTAACCTGCACAGTCTCACTAGTCGCTCCAACCTTTAACACCACGTCAAGGGTCGCAGCCTCATTCAGAGCAAGTACAATTCCCTGCTCGCTGAAAGGGGCAAACCCGGTCGCCGAAACCTTCAGAGCGTAGACTCCCGCCTGCAAGTTGATGAAGCGATAAATGCCGTCAGAATCAGCGTCGACCGATCTACTTGTCTCGGTGGCAAAAGCGGTCAGTGTGAGGCGGGCCTTCGAAACAACCGCTCCCGTCGAATCCCTGACCGTTCCACTGAGGCTGGAGTTTATGCTCTGGGCCCTGAGAGAACCGACCGATATCATCAGAAAAACTGCATTCAGCAAAACCAAGCTCACACGTCTGCCGAAACGCACTTGGGAAGTAGACATCGCGGTTTTCTTAATTTGAAACGCTTCAAACCAATTTAACCAACTAACCTACAGTCATGGTCCCGCAGTTGTCAAGAACAAAGTTTTCAATTATTAACTTACTCACAACCCCGTATTCTTTGCGAGAGGATCAGGATAAAGGAATGCAGTAAGAGCCACATCCCGCCTCTTCACTTCATGAAGTTCAGGCACGGGAATTCCTAGAAAGCAGTGCTAGCCCGAAGGTCCAGTCTTTCCGCGCGCGCCAACGAATTCAAAAATCGGTGCCGTGTGGAACCGAAGCCTTCGAAGAACACGCATATTCGCACAGGAGTGTTGGAAGCGTAGCAGGCACCGGGAGCAGTCTGCTGATTTGGCGTCGGCCGATCACCGCGACAGATTGATGACACTTGACACACAGTTCGGCTCATTGTCACGCTGCGGGGATCTGGAAGTGGCGCGTAGCGAGTTGGATGCAGCGATCAAGGAATTCCCCTCTGAGCCCGGTCTTTACCAACTCCTTGGCATCGTCGACGCGCAGCAGGGAAATCGCGCTGCTGCAAAATCAGACTCCTTCCGGAGCTGCAGGAAAGAGCGCAAGCATTGGCAGTGCGCTGTGCCGATCAAGCCGGATTGAATCGGCCCCTGCAGGCGGCGAGCGTCGCCGAAGAACTGTTGAAGAGTTCCGACCTGAGCGAGGGCTGACATTGTGGGCATCTGGCCGCAGGTCGAAGCGCGCGATGAGGCCCTAGCTGTGCGGATGCTCGAGCCCGACAATTTTCGCGTGAATGCCAACCTGCTGATTTTGTACCAGATGACGGGCGACGCGCGCGCGGCAGAGCAAGAGTCACGGTTTAAGGAGATCGAAAAGAAACGGGCGAAAGATGAACGACTTCTCTGGCGGACCATCGAGGCGCCTCCGTATTGAGGGTCGTGTTGAGCGAAGCTGCTCGCGGATGAACAGGTAAGGCGATAGACTTCACAGGTCAAACGCAGTGCGAAGGCTCAGTGTGAGGATTTTCTCCACACATCGTGTGCACAAGGCCGAGAACATTAGGATCAATTCTTCTTGGGTTTATGGCGTGGAGCCATTTGAGAATTGACATGCCTCTACAATCGAGAGTACATATTACTTTGACGTTGGAATTGAAAGCTTTCAATCTCGCGAATCCTAAGAGCTTTCAAGAGCAACGGGGCTTGTTCTTTTCGGGGGATGAACCACCTTGACAAACCACTCGTTTGAGTCAAAAGGCAAACTTCTGCAGGCAGGTAATACGACGGCCGCGATAACCACTACCAAGCCTTGGCGTTCATGTGGATCCCTGTTGTTTCTTGTTCTGTTGCTTTGTGGGGGGAGCGAGATCAAGGCGGCCGACTGGCCAACTTTCGGGCACGATCCGCAGCGCTCGGGTTCGACTGAGGATGGTGTCTTCTCCGCCGAAAACGTGAGCGGCATCGAGCTCAAATGGACAACACAAGTGGACAATGTCCCACTCGCATTGAACTCTTTGACGGCACCTCTTCTGGCGAGTAACGTGGCTACCTCTCAGGGAATCAAGACGGTGGTCTACGTGGCCGGCTCTTCGGATACTTTCTTTGCTCTAAACGCCGACGACGGCAAGGTACTCTGGAACCGATCCTTTGACTCTGAAGTCCTACCGGATGGTGAGAGCTTCTTTCTTTGTCCAAATGCCGTTAACGCAACGCCAACAATTGATCAAGAAAAAGCCATCATTTACACGATAGCGCGGGACGGGAAACTGTACGGGCTCGACTTGGGATCCGGGATAACTAGATTTGGACCGTTCCAGTTTGTACCTGCTTTCGCGAAGACTTGGAGTTTGAACTTCCACGACGGCGTGGTGTACACCACTACATCCCAGGGCTGCGGTGGCGATCGCTCGGGAGTTTACTCGATGGATGTGACAGATGCCATGCACCCCGTGGTTCACGAGCTCTTGATTCAGAAAGGTCATGGCGGTGGGATGTGGATGCGTGGGGGCGTTGTCATCGGGGGCGGCGGGCGCTTGTACGTTTCGACGGGGGATGGCGACTTCGATTCGACTGTGGGTGATTATGGGAGTAGCATCCTCGCTACTACTTTGCCGGATCTGCGGTTGGTTGACTATTACACACCTCTAAACTGGAAGGAGATCAATCAACACGATCTCGATATTCCGTCGGGGAGCCTTCTCGCTTTTTCATACAAGCACCGCGATTTGATCGCAGGGGGAGGTAAAGAAGCCGTCGTTTATTTGTTGTACGGAAATTCGCTGGGAAGCAAAGACCATCAAACCCCGCTGGCCGTCACCCCAAGACTTGCGAATGACACTAAGGAACTGGAGCAAAAAGGTATGTGGGGCGCACCGGCCGTTTGGACGGACACCAAGAACGGCCAAACTTGGCTTTACGTCACCATCTGGGGCCCGGTCTCGAAGGACGCACCTCCATTCCCCTTGACCAATGGGGAAGTTCCTCACGGTTGCATAATGGCGTTCACTGTCGTTGAGGATAACAGGACCCAGCAGCCGATTCTGCGGCCTGCCTGGATCTCGCCTGATTTCAATCTACCCGATCCGCCGGTTGTCGCCAATGGCGTCCTGTTTGCGCTCGCCACAGGAGAGAACCCTCAGCAGACGCATGTCCAAGGGCTAATGCATTTCAAGAACGTTGAAGAATGGAAACAGAATCTCCTGACCACGGAACAACGGGCGACGGGGACCCGCCCAGCCGTGCTGTACGCTCTGGATGCGAAAAGCGGAAAGCTTCTCTATCAGAGCGGTACTGCCATGAAAAGTTGGGTCCATTTCAGCGGCCTAGCGGTGAGCGATGGTCGAGTCTTTGCGGTTGACCACAGTTCACGTATCTATTGCTTTGGCCTCAAGGACTGAGACCAGGCACGTTGGCCTCTTTGCAAACGGATACTAGTTAAGAAAAGTTCTTTCGGAGCAACCCTAATGCCCCTCAAGACGGTAGTCATATCAGTGCTTGCCCTTTTCAGTCTGGCTTGCATGGCAAGTGCACGGGGCACGCAACCTACAACAGAAAAATGGCAAGCACCGCCGGACGCTGCCGCCAAGCCTAATCCGGAGATCAGTAACCCCTCCGCAGGGGCCACTGGACGCAAGCTCTTCACCCGAACCTGTATCGTTTGTCACGCAGAGGACGGCAGTGGTCAGGACTCCAGGGGTGCCAACCTGCGCTTACGCGAAGTGCAGACCCAGAGCGATGGCGCTTTATTCTGGAAGATCACCAATGGCAATACCGACCATGGCATGCCCGCCTTCGCCGCATTACCAGAGGCCAGTCGATGGGACATCGTTATTTTCCTCCGTACCCTGAGTGACATCAACGGCCATATGTCCGAGAGTTCCGGCGAACACAAAAAGGAAGCACCCCCTACCTCGGACAACCACAAACAGCGATGATTCAAAGAGTCGTGCGTGGATTCCGGCATGCCGGCTACCGGTTGATAGCGTGCGGTTTCTTTGTATACCTAACGGGCGGCACGCCCAGTCCCTATGTGCGATTCACCGACATCACGGAGTCCAGCAACATCGACTTCAAACAAGAAAACTCCGCTACATCGAATAAATATCTTGTAGAAACCATGGGGGGTGGCGTGGCCCTCCTAGATTACGACAAATGATGGACGGTTGGACATCTTTTGCACGAATGGCGCGAGAACTAAGGACCCTTGCCGGACGGTGAGCTGCCAGACAAATCGGACCGGAAGGTCTGGAACCGTCTCTATCATCAGAATGCAGACGGCACGTTCACCGACGTTAAGATGGTGGCCAGGGACGGAGTTGAACCATTCTGCGTGCATTGTTATCAGTAAGTTGCTGATTCTATGATCCGCACATTCCGCACATTCCGCTCAGATTGCAAATCCTGTGTGCGTTTTGTGTGCGGTCGCCAAGGGATCGATTCTCAGCTGAAGCTGAGGAGCAGGAGTGGCAGCAAGTCTTTGCAGGCATGCTCCCACACTTCGGGATTCTCCAGACTCACGTTCGCTTGGCTCGTATCGTGGCGGATGATCGCTTTGCCGCCGCGCTGCGCTTTCGATCAACCCGGGACGAGCGGTATTGTTGCAACTCGTCTGGCGGTACGAGGCCGCTAATTTCACATCCCCTGAGCTCTGCCGCCGCCTTCAGAGCGGCCAGTATCATGAAACTTGAAAGTGGCAAGCTCATCTCGCGGGATGCTTCGACTAGTGCCCCTTTCGTTTTTGGTCTCGGATAAACCATTACCTGCAACGCTTTTCCGCGCGCCAATTTTGTGCCCGTCTTTCTTGCCCGAATCCCTGGGGCCTTCTTCATATTCCCTCCTTCGACTAATTCAGTCTCAATTTCGGTTTTTCGGGCATTGCGACCATAGCGTGGCCCGGAACCTAAATCCGACTGCTTTGGCAGCTCAAGTACCTTGCAGAGCGAGCGCCGAGAAACTGCAGCAGTCGCGGCGTCTCGCCATCGGTCTCCCGACGATCGAACTGCGTTCTTCACAGCCTTCCCGCCAAGGGCGCGGGAGAATTTTGCAACGCGAGCTGCGTGCTCGTGCGGATCGTCGGCTGTCAGCGCCCAGAAGGAGAGTGTCTCGTCATCCGGAAGCGACATGTGCAGGATTTTGGATGGTCCGGACCGTTTTTTGCTAATTTTTTCGAGTTTTGACATGTATTTACATCCTGGCTATCACGATTGCCCACGTACCCAACCAACGAACTGCACTCCATGCGCATTAGCTCCTATGTGGGCCTTCTGATTGGCAACAAACTAGGGCGACGGCCCCGTTGACGCTTGGGCTCGACCGAAGTGTTTTGTTCTGTACCCGAAATCGTTGGCCCTTCGCGCTCCGGCTGCGGTGCGCGCATGCGAGGTTGTTGGTACGTCAATTTGCAGTAAACCGAATAAGTGAGTCGAACATCTCCGATGCAGTACTGCTTAATGGCGTCCAGGTCTCGAGTGGACCACCACTGCGCAACATCCATCCCGTGACCGCTCTTCTGACCACAGCGAAGGGCAGCGCCAAGAGCATCGAGAGATACGTATTTTCTGAACCCCCAATTTGACCAGACTTGCATCGAGTCCCAAACGTCGACCGTGTAAAACTTGCGCAAGTCAATATTGCGAGACGGGCGAATGTTCATGATCCACGAGCGCTGGCGGATGAAGGGAATGTCAAACTCGTGCACGTTGTGACCGACGATTACATCTGCAGGCTGGATCGTAGCCCAGAATTTCGTTAGGATCTGCGCTTCATCTTCTTCAGCGATCGCCAACTCCGTGATCTGCGCGCCGTCATCGATCAGCATCCCGATGCAGACGATCCGACCAGTGAGCGCATCCAAGGCGCCTTTAGCAAGATTGGGGTCAATTGAGATAGTTTCAATATCCAGCACTACAGTGCGCCGGTATTGCGTTGATTCCAAATTGGCTTCGTGCATATTCTCTCCAAAACGACACTTTCGTCGCTCCGTATTCACTGCACCCGTGCCTTTCGTGCTAATTGCCTGCTGAACGCCGCTCGTGCAATAAAAGGAAGACTCGTATGCATTGAGTGGTGTCAGCATTGATTCGTTTGCCGCCGCACTTGAGGTCGCGGTGAACGTCTTATATTTGCATAGAAATAAATTATATCTATACAACTTTTCATGTCAAGCAGAAAAAAGCCGGCCCCTCCATCTATCGATTGGAAAACGGTAGGCAGACGCCTACGAGAATTGAGAGGCTTCGATGTGACCCAGGCCGATTTCGCGCGGCGGATCGGAGTCAGCCAAGGCTACCTCTCTTCAGCAGAACGGGGGCGGACGGAGATCGGACCGGAGATTCTCTTGCGCATCAGTCGCGAGTACGGGAAGTCAATTGAGTGGCTGCTTACCGGAAAAGCATCAACAAAACACGAGTAACACGTTAACTTGTCACGAGGCATCAGATCGAAAAGGAGACAGAGCAACTCGCCGCACAAGTAGGAAGTCCCGAGTTCAGGCAACACCTGTCGAATGGAGTGCGCTCGGCATCCCCGTAGGCAGGGAAATCGTCGACAACTCCTCCCTAAGCCAGGTGCTGAACATGATGCCGCAGCTCGGCAAGGGACTGTGCGCCGCCGGAAGGGATCTGACCAATTTCTTCATCGTGCCTATCCTGAGCTTTTTCCTTCTGAAAGATGGCCGCTGGATACGGGACAGTCTGATGGAGATGCTGTTCGGCGAGCAGGACGGTGCCGCCGTCGCCTGCGAGAAGCGGCGTGCGGTGGAAAGTGTGACGCGGGACGCGCATACGCTGATTCTCCAGTACATGCGCGCGCTGCTGTTCCTGTGCCTGGCCACGCTCATCTCCTTCACGATAGCGCTGAGGCTGATGCATGTGCCCTATGCGATTCTGCTGGCGCTCGTGGCATTCCCGCTGGAATTCGTGCCGCTGGTGGGACCGCTGACCGGGGCCGTGGTCATCCTGGGCACATGCGAGTTCAACCGTTACCCGCATCTCTTCGGGGTCGTCGTTTTCCTCGGCGTCTATCGGCTGTTCCAGGACTACGTGCTCTCCCCGCACCTGATGAGAAAAGACGTGAAGCTGCACCTCGTGCTCGTGTTGTTCGGGGTTTTCGCGGGCGGCGAACTCGGCGGGGTAGGTGGCATCTTCCTGAGCGTGCCAATTCTGGCGTTAGTCAGGCTCGTGTACTACGAGCTGCGAAAGCGCCGTGTGTCGGCGGCGAGTCTGCCGGAAGCGGCCAATGAGAGGGGGACTCCGCCAGATTTTCAGACTGTCCCGGCATGTGCGGGGCCGCTGTCATTGCAGCCAATATCCGAGCCACGGCATTCAGGCATGTAGGAGGGCATGAAGGTCAGCGTGAAAACCGGTGATTAGAGTATAAAAGCTCTGCATCGCCCCGCAAACAGCAGCAAGTGTGGATAAAACGGCGGTACAATGCAGCTAAAATGCCGACTGACAAACCAGAAATGCCAGTGCATTGGTTTCTTTCCTGCGATTCTGCAACCTTCGAAGCATGTAAGAAAGATAAGAAATTCCCACACTTGGTAGCACTCGCAAGGGCCGTGAATGCCCTAAAATTCATCGATTCGACTATGGAACTCAACGATGTACTTTCGGGACCGACTCGCTTCCGTGATCGCATGAACACGTTTTTCTTCGCGTCCGCAATTCTCTATGAGGTACTCGTTCTGATTCGGAAGATGAGTCAAGCGTTCCGAGACGACGAAGAGTTTCGAAAAGGGTTACATCGTATGAGCAAGAGCAAAGCAGCGAGAGAGATCGAAAACCAACATCTGCGCGCGGTGCGGAACAGAGCGGTATTCCATTTCGATGCGAGTGCCTTCGGCGATGTGATTGCGACAGGGAATTTGGCCGCTCCGTTTGTGAACTGCGTTGGCCACCGGAATGATGACATTCACTATGCGTATGCCGATCTTGCGACGGCGGCAATTCTCGTTGGCTCCGGATTTGCAGAGCCAAAGTTTTCCAGAATACTAGAAACCGCCATGAGAAATATCAGGGTACTGACAAGCAATTTCGTCACAGAAGCGGAGCTGCTAATCGCGACACATTTGTTGCGACTAGGCTTCGTTGAATACGTGGGTAAACCCACAGGCTTTGCCACACCCAACCCTTAAAACGGCCGGCCATCATAATCATTTTCCCGAACGCAAGATTCAAGCTTGTTGACGAGCTTTGCTTCTCTGACGTTGGTGATTCTCGAAGCCGCCAGAATGTTCCAAAGCTTCGCCGCCAAAATTCGATCAAAGTTACACGCTTGCCTGATTTGTCGGTCTTGACTTCAACCCCGATAAAACACATTATCGCGTTTAAAGACAGTGGGTAAGCCTGCTTTGCTGGCTAATACTCCAAGGGACTGATGTCACCTATTCCGGCTGGCGATCGCGCTAAGGCCGCCATCCAGAAATATCAGTACAACTCTTGTGGTGAGGTCACGTAGGCGGGGCATGATACGGTGTCAATCTTATGTGTTCCGATATATTGGACCTGAAGTTGGTTTGAAGCCGCATGAACCTTGTATAAGTTCAACTCGGCCTTCTTGCACAATCCTGCCTTAGCGCTGATGGTGTAATAAGCGGTTGCTTTGGTTATCGCCTTACGCGCCGAGGCTTCAATTGTCTGGAGGGTAGGTTCATCACCAACGTCGTTCAATTGTACCCATATATGTAGCTGGAGAGCGCCTTCCCCTGGCCCTCGCCAGAGATCCAGCATGCTTTGGCCGTCCAATCTGGGAAAACGGATGATTATTGAGAATTGAATAATATAGTGACATTCTTGGCATCTTATGCTAGTCTGCGGGCATGGGAAATCCAGCGGGAGTACGGCGAGACTTTGAAGAGTTAGAACGGCGTCGTCTGGAGGCGGCAAAGCTGTTGCGCCAGGGGGTGCCTCAGGCGGAGGTAGCCCGTCAGGTGGGCGTGCATCGGCAGTCGGTCAGCCGCTGGGAGCGGCAACTGCAGCAAGCTGGAGTGCGGGGCCTGAAGAAAGCAGGGCGCGCGGGTCGCCGCCCGCGTTTGCGCCCCGAGGACTTGCGCCGCATCGAGAAGGGCCTGAAGCGGGGTCCGGAGGCACTGGGCTACCAGACTGGGCTGTGGACATCCTGGCGTGTAGCCCATCTGATCGAGCACGAATGTGGGGTGAAGTACCACCCCTCCCAAGCTTGGCGCATCCTGCGGCAGTTGGGCTGGAGCTGTCAGCGTCCGGTAGGACGCGCTCTGGAGCGGGACGAGGAGAAGATCCGGCGTTGGAAGCGAGAGCGTTGGCCGGAGATTAAAAAAAAGCCCAAAAAGAGGGGCGAACCATCGTCTTCATCGACGAAAGCGGATTGAGCGAGCGGCCCCACCGCTGCCGGACCTGGGCGCCACGGGGACAGACACCGGTGCTGCAATATCACTTTAACTGGAAGACTTTGTCGGCGATCGCGGGGGTAACGTGGTGGAACTTCTATTTCCGATTGTTTCCCGGCGCGATCCGCAGCCCGCAGATCATCCTGTTCCTCTCGCATCTGTTGCAGCACATTCCCGGCAAGTTGCTGATTGTCTGGGACGGGCTGCCGGGGCATCGCAGCCGTGCGGTGTGGGACTTCATTCAACAGCAGCACGGAAAACTGTGGGTCGAGTTTCTTCCCGGCTACGCGCCGGAACTGAATCCGGTCGAGTACTTGTGGTCGCACTGGAAGCAGCACGAGCTACCCAACTTCTGCCCCACGACGTTCGGCCAGTTAAGCCACCACGCTCGCCGGGCCCTGCGTCGGATGCGCCGGCGTCCGACTCTGATCTGTGCATTCTGGCAACAAGCGGAGCTGTTTCCACTGTAACTATATTATGCAACCCTCAATAGCTGCTGCTTTGTGAGAAGCTCAATGATTTCTCGGCGACTCTTTCTGGCATCAATAAGATTTTCTATCACTATCGCGTCCTCCACGGTCTCTCTGTTTTTGGCGGTTCCGGGGCTCGGGCCGGTCCAAGTGGTACATGCACCCTGCGATCAGAATCCAAACAGCCGGAGAATGAATGCCCCGACTTTGCGTTGTCGGCCGCTCCTCGTAAGCGGAATGCCGATGGTCCGGGAAACTCTGGACTTGAAAACTGAAACTCCGAGAAATCTCCAAATGGAAAAGCCCCCGAGGTTCATCGCTTCCAGCCAACACAAATCCGGCGAGTCTTGTAACCCCTCATCATCACCCCTCCTGTCAATGCTGCGATAGTGACCGAAGTTCGCTCGCGGCGACTTTGTGTCTGATGTAATCGAGGGGTAGGGCGCTTCTCGTCTCAGTCAGTAGGAAAGCTGGCAGGTGGGTTCGGCTGGGTCGGGACCCGCAGGCATTTGAACGTTTCCGGCGTGAAGCGCGGGCAGCATCGGCACTCAACCATCCCAACATCTGCACCATTTACGACATCGGCAAGAGTGGCGAGCAGTCGTATATCGCGATGGAGTTTCTGGATGGCATGACCTTGAAGCATCGCATTGCGGGGAAACCACTCGAAACCGATGTGCTGCTCAGCCTGGCCATCGAAATCGCGGATGCCCTCGATGCGGCTCACGCCAAAGGCATTGTTCACCGCGACATCAAGCCCGCGAATATTTTTGTCACGGAGCGGGGTCACGCCAAGATTCTCGATTTCGCGCTGGCCAAGGTCGCGCCGGCTAACAGTTCATCGAGCCAGATCGCCTCTGCCAAAACCCAGACGCACACGATGGACGAGCACCACTTGACCAGTCCGGGCACGATGGTGGGAACGGTTGCCTACATGTCACCGGAGCAGACCAAGGGGAAGGAACTGGATGCGCGTAGCGATCTCTTCTCCTTTGGCGCTGTGCTGTACGAGATGGCGACGGGCACGCTGCCGTTTCGCGGCGATACGTCTGCGCTCATCTTCAAAGCGATCCTGGATAGCGCTCCGGTAGCTGCGGTGCGGATGAATCCTGACCTGCCGCCCAAGTTGGAAGACGTTATCAACCGGGCTTTGGAAAAGGACCGCGACCTGCGCTACCAGCATGCCTCCGACATGCGGGCAGAGTTGCAACGGCTGAAGCGCGACACCGAGTCTGGGCGCGTTGTACTTCCCGCCGCATCTTCGACTGATGTTGGGATCGAGAGGACTTGACGACGTCGGTGCGTCGCAATAACCCGTCGTGCCTCTCTCTTTCAGCGAGCCATCCGAAAACCTAGTCCGATGCACGAGGAGTGGCTGACTTCCAATGCAGATGTCTTCGAGACCTCGGCTCCCAATTGGGGCCCGAGTTTTGCCAAGTCGTCAGTGCAGAGCGTGGCCTCGTGGCTAGCGCGAGAGATGGAGACGTAGCCGAAGCGGGAGTTGAGCAGGTCGGGGTGGACACTGGTCCTCGACGATGCCGGTCTTCGTCAGCCTGCAGAAGAAGTTTCCGGCTGTCGGCGTGAACCATGCGGCCATGTCGAGATCGAGGGCTCGGGCCAGCTCGTGTGCGTGCGCGAAGCGCTCGCCATCCAGACGGTCGCCCTTGCCCTGCACGGCGTTGACGATCAGGAAGGCGGCGTGATGGTAGTGGTCGTAGTCGCGGTGATGGTCATGGTGTTCATCGTCGCGGTGTGAGCGTAAAGGGGTTCCGAATCGGTTCTATACGCAATTATGGTTCGTTTTAATTGCGCTTAGACGGCATAAATTGCGTATAGACGGTATTTTTGTTGCGTATAACCGTTGATAATTGCGTATAGCTGTGTTTTAATTGCGCATATAACTCTATACGCAACGATAGGACACTATGCCTCCTCGCATTCCGGAAGAATCCCTGGCTGCTATCGAGCAAGCGGTCGCGAAGCACCCCGACGGGGCGAGCTTGAGCGACGTGGCCGAGGCGCTCCCGGAGCGGCTTGCGGATCGCACCCTACAGTACAGGCTCAAATATCTCGTCGACAAGGGGCGTCTGATCACGGACGGCGAGGGGCGGCGGTGGACGCGATATCGCGTACCGGCGGCGGAGGCGGAGCCACGAGCGTTGGCGGTCGAAAAGCCTGCGGCTGTTCCCGCAGCAGCGGAGAAGACGGAGGAGGAGGCGGTGCCGCTGTCTCCGGCCAGCCAGGAAATGCGCGCCTATTTGAGCCAACCACTCAATGCGCGCAAGCCGGTTGGCTACAACCGTGAATTTCTCGACTCGTACCGGCCCAACGAGACGCTCTATCTTTCGGAAGAACAGCGCGCGCATCTCGCGCAGGTCGGCAAGCCAAACTTTGACGATCAGGCAGCGGGCACTTATGCAAAGCAGATTTTGAACCGGCTGCTCATCGATCTGTCGTGGAACTCAAGCCGCCTTGAGGGCAACACCTATTCGCTGCTGGATACGACGCGGCTGATCGAACTCGGCGAGGCGGCGGTAGGTCGGGACCGGCTGGAAGCGCAGATGATCGTCAACCACAAGGACGCGATCGAATTCCTGGTCAATGACGCGGAGGCCATCGGCTTCAACCGTTACACGATCCTCAACCTCCATGGCATTCTGGCGCAGAACCTTCTGCCCGACCCGGGCGCGCCGGGGAGGTTACGCCGTATGGGCGTCGGCATCGGAAAGTCCACTTTCCATCCTCTGGAGCTGCCGCAACTGATCGAGGAGTGTTTCAACGAGGTACTGGAAAAAGCCACGACAATCAAAGATCCGTTCGAGCAGGCGCTGTTTGCGATGGTGCAGTTGCCCTATCTGCAGCCGTTCGATGACGTGAACAAGCGCGTGTCGCGCCTGTCGGCGAACATTCCGTTCATCAATCGCAATCTTTCACCGCTGTCCTTCATCGACGTGCCGCGCGCGATCTACATGGATGCGATCCTGGGCGTTTATGAACTGAATAAGATCGATCTGCTGCGGGATGTATTCATCTGGGCGTATGAGCGGTCGGCGGCCCGCTATGCCGCCGTGCGCCAGTCGTTGGGCGAGCCCGATCCGTTTAGGTTCAAGCACAAGGCCGCGTTGCGGCAGATCGTCGGCGAGGTGGTGCGCGGGCGGATGGACAGGAAAGCCGCCGCGGCATATATCACGGCCTGGGTGGAGAAGAACGGCATCCCGGAGGCCGACCGGGAGAAATTCAGGGACATGGCCGAGAGCGAGCTTGTCAGCCTGCACGAAGGAAACTTCGCGCGCTACCAGATCAGGCCCAGTGAATTCGAGGGGTGGCAACAGGTCTGGCGTGAGCGCAAGAAGTCATCAGCGACAGACGGCTGAAAGACCTCATCCGCTTCTATTCGATCCTGAATCAGCTCGAAAAAGCGATTGGCGCCGCGCGAGCCCTGGCTGATTGCCGCGGCCGCATGAAATGGCCGTCGCGTGGCGTCGACTTCTTCCACGAAACCGGCGAGAACCGCTCCGATACGGGCGAGGGGCCCCGCGTGCTGCGGGTCGGAACGCATGCGCTGAAAGCCGGCGGAAGCACGACGCTCTGGGCCGCCTTGCGAACGCATTAACCTGAAAATCCGGCACACTCCTAGCACACAGCCAATTCGAATAACGAGATTTCACGCGTGGACGAGAGAACGTCCGGCTCATCGGCCGTCAGTCGGACTTCGCCCGGTAAAGACTGTCAACAACCATTACAGCTCCGCCTCAGCTCATCTGACCTCACAATCTGGACCGCTGTCGTGTTTCCTTGTTGATTGGACTGGGCTTGCTGATTCTAAAAGACTTCCATGCATGGGGACCCCTAAAAGTTTGCTTTATTGAGTACACTTTTGCCGTAATTAAGACACCGCGCGAACCGCATTTTCCCAGCCGAAACCAACGTTACATTCTTGATTCCACGCGACTTCCCTTCTACCTACTTCCACGTTGTTTTGCTTTAATGACTACAGCTTTGCCGTAATTGATGGCCTTTCTTCGAAATCATGCTTGCTTGCGGCACTCTCAGTAGCGACGAAACAACCCAGTGTATTAGGCTATATTGTTGTATTTAGTGTAAAGACCTTGTATATTAGGTTCATGTTGCCACTGTCCGAACTAGGCGAGCGGATCGCCACCAAGCGCAAAACGCTTGGCCTGACGCAGCCCATGCTTGCAAAAAAAGCCAGGGTCGGACTCTCCACGCTCGACGCCCTGGAGAACGGACGGCTGGGCGAACTTGGATATTCCAAGATCACCAATATTCTCACGGCGCTGGGAGTCGAGCTGAAGCTTCAGGAAGCAAGCGCGGGCCGGCCGACGCTTGAACAACTCATGGAAGAGGGACGGGATGATGAAGGTCTGGACCGACGCCGCTGAAGCGGGACTACTCGATCGTCACGGCGAGCGCGGGAGTACGTTTGCTTACCTCGCCGGCGCTGCGCCCGCGCGCGCGGTCTCGGTGACGATGCCGTTGAGGCTTGAGTCGTGGAGCGTGCCCTTCGGCCTGCTTCCGGTTTTCGAGATGAACCTGCCCGAAGGAGCACTGCGGGAGCGGCTCCGCCTTGCCTTTGCGAAAGCCACCGGCACCTTCGACGAATTCGACCTACTGTCCATTGTCGGTCGCTCGCAGATCGGACGCATCCGCTATACCGGCGACAAGGAACACCTGCACGAGGACGTGCCCTTCCAGTCAGTGGACGAGATTCTCGAACGCAGACGCGGCGGCGACCTCTTCCGCTACCTGCTGGAGAAATTCGCGTCCTTCTCCGGGATTAGCGGCGTGCAGCCCAAGATCCTCGTGCGCGACGAAAAGGCTTTCGCCGAGATGGAGCATACGGGACACCGCCTCTCACAAAGCTACAAAGGCGCGACCCACATTGTGAAGCTGTGGGAGCCCAGCGAATATCCGCAACTGGCAGCCAACGAGTATTTTTGCCTCACCGTGGCGCGCAAGTACGGACTCGACGTGCCCCCTTACCGCCTGGCCGAGGACGGCATGGCGCTGGTCATTGACCGTTTCGACCTGCGCCTGGACGGGACATATCGCGGAGTTGAGGATTTCTGCGTGCTGAACGGCCGCAGGACCGACGAGAAATATCGCGGCAGCTACGAGACCTCAGTCATGAAGCGATTTGGGCAGTTTGCAAACTCGACGCATGTGGCCGAGGACATGGAAAAGCTGTTTGCCCTAATTGCCCTGAATTGCGCGCTTCGCAATGGCGACGCGCATCTCAAGAACTTCGGGATTGTTTACGACGACGTTCAGGGCGAAGCGAGACTCGCACCCGTCTATGATCTTGTGACCACCTCCGTCTATCTGCCGAAGGACAGCATGGCGCTGACCCTTAACGGCACAACGAAATGGGTGAGCGCGAAGGAATTGCAGCGACTGGGCGAGACGCGGATGGGGGGCACCCCCGCCCGCGTCCGGCAGATACTTGAACGCATAGAAGCTGCAATTGCGGACACCTCAAAGGATCTGCAAGCCTACATTAAAGCGCACGCGGAATTCACGGAGATAGGCAATCGCATACTCCAGCAATGGGAGGAAGGCGTCGCGCTTTCGCTCAAGGCGGCCTGAGCAAACCGCCTGCTCTTCTAATCCCGCATTTATCGCAAGTAGATATCTAAAGGTTGTATCGATTGTGAGGCCTCTGGACGCCGAAACATACGGAAAATCAAAAGGTAGATTTTAGCAGGGTTCAATCCCGCAAAGATCGGAAGTATAGCTCTGCTGCCCCTGTCCCCAACTGTTGTCCTGCCGATTCTAGAGGATTTACTTCCAAAGTTTCTGATAATTAGGCCCATGCGAGTCAGGCTCATAGGCGGGAGCCATTATCTTGACAGAAACTGGAAACGCAAAATCTGTGCCGATCAATATTGCTTCGCCGGGTGCAAGTGTCGGAAGAAAACTTGCGGCAGCCCGATCAATATCGCCGGATGCTTTTTCGACGAGTTCCCGGTCACTATTGTTCGTCAGCCGATGAACGATCATTGTTCCCATTAGCGAAATGATACCGGACAGCATCTTTTATCGTCCCCTTAACGTCCCCAAAACTAAGGGCTCCCAAAAGGTATGAGTTCGAGCGAGACCAGCTCGCCTCACTAGCGGCAATCCTTCAAGCACTTGATGCGCTTCCTGGACGTCAAGAGCAGCACGAAGCGACAAGGGTTCAGCGTTCCCGCGCCTTCGGTGGCTCTTTGGCCCGCTCCCTCAGAGCATCCAGGTCATGGTGAGAATAGTAAAAACCGGCTCGCACAACACCAGCAATGCTATGAAGGTTCTGAACGCTTTCGACGGGGTTTCCATCAAGTAGAACTATGTCTGCGTTCTTGCCGACTTCGATGCTGCCCATCGTTGCAGTGCGTCCGAGGAACTCAGCAGGGTACAAGGTGGTCATCTGGAGAATCTTGAACGGGGACAGCCCGGCCTTGGCAAGCTCGTCGAACTCCTGGTGAATCGATTGGCCTGGTGCCTGACCACCACCATCGGTCCCCACCATCATTCGAACGCCCGCATCGTCGAATAGTTTCGTGAGTACCAACTGATGCTGATATTCCTCGCGATCGGTCGCGTGCATGGCCGGAGGAAGCTTGTGGAACTTGTCTGTAACCTCACGCCACTCCTTGAGAGACTCAGCCCGTATGTAGGGCAACGCAGGATCACTTAAATACTCTGGCGAATCGGCAAGCTCCTGAGTCCGCAATCGCACCAAGGTAGGAACGTTCCAAGTATCGTTGGCGACAAAGACTGCTGCCAGCGCACGGCAGTCTACCTCGCCATAGGTATCGAAGGCGCGCTGTAACCTGGCACTGTATGCCGCATCTTCAAACGCCGCAGGATTGATGAGGCGCTTCTGCAGGTGCTTCATCAACATCCTTTGCACGAAAACAGGAATTGTGATCGGTGGCGTCTTCACGGTCGGGTGTTGCGCGGCATCCGCGAGCAGTACCGCTCCCTCTGTCGAACAGCCGATCCAGATCGAGTCTCCGGGACCAAGATGCTCGATCGACCGGAATCCCGCCCGCGATGCCTGCGCGGCGTCCACGCCCTCCTGCAGATGACCGAGGACCGGAAGTCCAACACGCTTACCCTCTCCGATAGCCGCGAAGAACACGTCCGGGCTAACCAGGCCAACCTTGATGAAGTCGGCTCCCTGATTCTTCTGTTGGCGAATTTCTTCCGTGACTCTATCGGCAGACCGGGAGTTGAAGGGCGTTAGTATGCTTCCGGGCATCACCAGCAGCGCGGGGGCGTCTTTCCCGACCGGCAGTGTTCCGTCATGACGCTCTTTCAGAAATTCAGGTGATCCAGTCATCTGCCGAAAACCCGTGACCCCATCGGCGAGCATCCTTGCGAGCACAGAAGAGGAGTCCATCTGATCGATGACATGCATATGCATATTGTTGAAGCCTGGAATTGCAAACCTGCCCGTAGCGTCAATCGACATAACCGACGGATCACTTGATGCCTCTGAGGTTGGTGTAATGCTTACGATTCGCCCCTTGTCCATCAGAATGCTCATTCCAGGAGCAAGCTTGCCATCATGCGTATCCACGATGGTGACTCCGTCCAATCGCAGCTTGCCCGAAATAGGCAACTCAACCTTTGGCCGAGGTTGTTTGCGGCATCCAGAGAGCACTACGGCAAAGACCGCGAGTAGCGCCGCTACTTTCAAAGAGAATCGTGACATGAATCTTTGCCTTTCGCTGATGCAATCCATGGCAGACTTTGCTAGCGTCTGGTCCAAGTCAAGAACGGGACGGTGAGTGTGCTTGTCAAGAACTATCAAGATCGTGCGCGAGGAGAACCTCGCCTTTGAATGACTTGTGCGCCTCCCTGATAAGGTTGGGCGCGTTGGCTTCGGTCGTTCCGCTGATGCTCAAATGTGTGAAGACCAGGCGCTGTGCGCCGGCCAGCGTGGCTATCTTTCCGGCCTCTTTTGGAGTGATGTGCTGCGTACTGAAGTGCTCGATCATGGCCTGCTCGGCCTGCGCCGACATCTTTGAATCGTGAATCATGGCAATCGCGGCCTGAAGGTCGATTACCTCACTCACAAGGAGATTTACGCCCTTTTCTAAATGAGCAACCGCGTCGCTTGGACCGGTATCACCGGTATACCCAATTCCGTAGTCCTTATAGTCGAAGCGGTACGACAGAGTCTGGCTGCCGTCGTCGGCGGGATGGCCGGGCGGATCGTCGAAGTGAGAATTTCGCGCCGCGCGAATGCGAACCCCATCCACGGATAAGTCGCTACCATCCCTTATGACGACGACTTTGGTCAACTCCTCAGGCCCAGGCACTGCTAGAGCTACGCCCATTCCGATCTCGACGGATGGTTTCAACGATTCCATAATTCCGGCGACGACCACATCGGTTCCCGGGGGGCCGTAGATTGTAAGAAGAGTATGCTTACCCGTCCCAAACCATCGGAGCCCAATGAGTCCTTGCAAGCCTCCGATATGGTCCATATGCAGATGGCTGATGAACACGGTGTTCACCTGCAACGGCTCATACCCCGCAGCCACTAGCCGTTCCAAGGCACCATCGCCGCAGTCGACAAGCCATGGCTTGCCATTCACGACGAGAAGATTGGCGGGCTGAGATCGCTGGGCGTTCAGGATCGGTCCTCCCTGCGTGCCCAGGGTTATCCAACTCAACGGATGATTGAAAGTGGTTATCTGAGCCGAAGCTGCTCCGGTCGGGACGACAGTGTTGATCACGAGCAGTGCTGCGAGTGTCCAAATAAATCGCGTTTGCGTGATTGATGAGGAGTTCATTGTCGTGTTCCGTGTTGCTTACCCTGAGTACGAATGTGCCTACAATCGCTATGAAAGGAAGCGCCATGACATTCGTAATCTCCAAAATGCTTCCTACCGACTCGCGGGATAGACAGGAGTGAAGGTGAACTCAAGACCACAACCCTTCGGCTGGTATTGCGGAGACGCGACCGTACAACGAAGCGCTCCGCCGACGCTCAGCCGTTGCTCCCCTAGCTTCACCAGCTTAGATACCCGAATGGGATTCACGATCGCCGTCCAACGACCTGCCGTCCAGTTGTAAGTGTCATAGGAGGTCATCGCGTAGGTCCAGGCTTTCTTCGTCGTATAAGCCAGGAATGGTTGCGCATAGGTTTGGCTTACCGAGGGATGGCTGTCACTACCCGCTACGGACCAAACGTGACTCGCGAGTAGGCCAATGTTAGTGTGGCCCTTGTGCTTAAGCACCACGGCGGTCGGCCCGATGCCGAACTTGCGCGTGCTGAGCAGTCCATTGGTGCCTGTCGGAATCAGGAAGATCGGACCGGCTCCCCAGATTAGGGACTTGGTATGAACCGGGGAAAGAAAAAGGCTTTCCGTCGAATCGCTCAAGCCAGACTGGGTCGTTCGCCCATAGAAGTTTTGCTGATAGACAATTGGGATTGTGGTACGGCTGAGCAGGTTCCAGTCTGGTGAAATCTGCGCGGGATAGACCGGTTGTGCCTCCGTCGTGTAACGGAAGCCATCCTTGTTGGGACCGAGGTTGAAATCAAACCAGTTTTGGACGGGGATGCTGATCATCGCAGCCAGAGGATTCGTCAGCTTCTGAGCCAACTCAGCAGACTCGTTTGTCTCTGCAGCGTCCGGTTTCGGTGAGACAGCGCTGTCAACCGTGCTTGCACTAGATGCCAGCGCTTGCGCAGTGAGAGTCAACGGGGCAAAGACCACCAAGGCGGCGAAAATTACGCACACGGCCTTCGCTCCGGCCACTGGTATTCTAGGCCCAGATTTTGCTGGCCGAGAAAAGGCTGGAAAAATGGGGATGCTCTTCGTCCTCATGAGGCTTGACTCCTTCAACCAAACACGCATCCCGCTAAACGACAAGATTGGAGTTCGTTTCGTTGGATTAACATCGCGATCCGATTCCACGCCTTTGCTCGATGGCACCTGCGGAAGGAGCGGATGACGCCTAAAATATGCTCAAGCTGTTTGCCGCCTTGACCCTGGGAAGCTTTGCGTGCTTCCCAGGATCTTGCGGATGAGGGCTAAGCAGCTCGGGGTGCGAGGTGAGGTGCACTCTCGGCCAGACGGAGCAAAGCAAGCGTATTGGTGGAGAAAATCTTCTCGCGATCTCCAGCGTCGGGGATCGTCTCGTCTATGAGATCGATGTGCAGCTTTGGGCTCATTGGAACCGGCCCGAAATCGGTTCCAAACAGAACGCGGTCGACGCCGCACATTTCTATCATGGCTTTGAGGCCGATCGCGCTTGGACCCATGGTATCCACGTAGATATTCGACTTGAAATACTCCGAAGGCCTACGAAGGTTCTTATCCACCTTTTGGATCGGTGGATTTTGGATGCCTTTGTAGTTCAAATCCCAATTCCAATCGAGTCTGCAAATCACGGGAGCGAGGGCTCCACCCATGTGAACGAAAAGAACCTTGAGCTTTGGGTATTTATCGAAGACGCCGCTAAAGATCATGCGAGCTGCCGACAGCGCCGTATCGAACGGCCGGCCTACGGCTTCGATGAGCCTGTACTGCTGCATTGCAGCAGCGCCTATCGATACTAGGGGCGGATGAATATGAACGAGAACATCCTTGTCCTGCGCGTACTCCCATAGCCATTCGGCCTTGGGCGAGTCGAGAAAGATCTGATCTGGACCGGCTCCGTAGCTGCTCGAAATACTGATGCAACAAGCTTCTTTGCAGGAAATCAGCGGATCTATAACATCACGCGTATTCTCTTCCAGAGCATGAGCGTTGGCCATGCAGGCAATGTCCTTGGGGAACCTAGCCTGAAGCTCGAAGGACTCGTCGTGCAGGAATTTGAGCGTGTCGATGGTGCTCGCTTTTATGATGTTCTGGGCGAACGTATCGATTTCGCCTCCATAGCTGTTCACACAGAGCGTAACCCCACTCTTCTGCTGAATCTCCATCGAATAATCAACGTCAACCGACTCGCGATAGAAAAACATTTCGCCTGCATTGGCCTGAGGCAACGGCTTTGAGTCATCAAAACCTATCACTACTGTCCGGCTAAATTTTCTGGCAGCTGGCCTAACTCATTGAAGATAAGCTCGATAACGCATGTTTGGAGCAAGAACGATTTGAATGGAAACAGACTGGATTCGACCTCTTTCCGCCT
>Ga0187890_10000330_pt1 | contig 33658 bp, 30 predicted proteins | sample June2016WEW_21_1_FD_133005 | JGI IMG/M metagenome (GOLD analysis project Ga0187890, IMG submission 133005) | Peatland microbial communities from SPRUCE experiment site at the Marcell Experimental Forest, Minnesota, USA - June2016WEW_21_10 | ecosystem: Environmental > Terrestrial > Soil >... | reverse complement strand
TGGTGATGGTGCCAGCCGCGAAGCGGAGCGCGCGGGCCGACCGGAGCAGCGCGAAGCGGATGTCCGGATCGTGCAGGATCGCGGGAACCTCGGCCGCCCATTCACGGTCGCGCTCGTCCCGGGTGTCGCCGGCCGGAGGGCGCGCCCGGTCCGGTCCGGTCGGCCCGGTAAGCACCCTAAGTAATCACCCCTGCGCTGAGGGCGGCGCTTCAGGCCGCCCGCGCGCGGGTTAGAAGAGAACGTAGAGCTTGCGGATGTTCTCGTGGATCTCCCAGGTGCCGGCCCAGCCGACCGGGAACACGGCGCTGTCGCCGGGGCCGATGTCCTGGGGCTCGCCGCCGTCCGGGGTGACCGTCATCCGGCCGCTGACGATGTGGATGGCCTCGTTGGTCTCCAGCTTCCAGTAGGAGGGGCCGGCGGTGCACTCCCAGACGCCCACCTCCAGGTCACCGTCGGCCCAGGTGGTGGTACCCGACGTGTGCATGGGGTCGCCGGTGGCCTCGGCCAGGGGCCCCCAGTCCTCGAGTTCGCCGTGCAGCGCGGCGGCGGACAGGAAGGGGGTCACCGGGATGGTGGTGTCGGTCATGGTGTGGCTCGGTCCTCTCAGGGTTAGCGGTAAGTCAGTGGTTCGGGGTGCTCGGGGATTCCGGGCTTTCGTGCGTTCAGGCTGACTGGGGGAACGGGAGCGCGATCGGGTCCGTGGGGACCTTGCTGCGCCCCTGCTCATCGAAGCGGTCCAGGCCCAGGCCCGTGGTGTCCACCACCGCGGAGAAGCCGGCCTGGGACAGGTCGGCTGCGGCCCGGGCCACGCCGGGGCCCCACATCATGCCCGCGCCACCCGCCGCGGCCACCGTCACCCCGGGCATGGGGCCGTCCGGGCCGAGTGCGGGACCGATGATCGGCAGGTGATCCGGGGTGTAGTCGATGGTGGCCGCCCACAGCCGCCGCAGCCCGAGGCCCGCGGTCACCGGGACGAGCCGGTCCAGCCGGGCGCGCATCAGGGCCAGGTAGGGCTCGTCCACCTCGGTGGCCCAGCCGGGCGCCTCCTCGGGGTTGCTCATCCCGAACAGCAGGCCACCTTCTTCCGGCCGCCAGTACAGGCCAGACGCCAGGTCGAAGACCATGGGTACCCGGGAAGGATCCAGGTCGGGGTGCGGCTGGGTGACCGCGATCTGGTGCCGGGCCCCGCCCACCGGGATCCGCAGGCCCGCCAGCCGGCCCACCTCGGCCAGCTTCGGCCCCCCGGTCAGGACGACCGAGCCGGCCGCGATCGGCCCCGCGCTGGTGTCCACCCCGGTGACCTGGTCGCCATCGCGCCGCAGCCCGAGGAAGCGGACCTGCTCGCGCACCACGACGCCGGACTGGGCCAGGGCCACCGCGTAGGCGGTCACGTTGCGGGTCGGGGTGATGTAGCCGTCGTCCGCGCAGAAGGTCCCGCCCAGGGTCTGCCCCGGGGCCAGGGTGGGGTTGCGCTCGTCCACCTCGTACGGGCTGAGCCACACCACGTCCAGGCCCAGATCCAGCTGCATGGTCATGCGCTGCCGGGCCGCGGTGACCTCAGCCTCGGTGAAGCACGGCAGCAGGTATCCCTGGGCCACGAAGCCGGAGTCGATGCCGAGTTCGTTGCGCTGGCGCCGGTAGAAGTTCTGGGACCACTGCCCCAGGCGCACCGCCTCGGGGGTGCCGCCCTGGGCCCGGACCACGCCCGCGGCCCGGCTGCTCGCGCCCTGGCCGAGCATCCCCTTCTCCAGCAGGACGACCCGCAGGCCGTCCTGGCGCAGGAAGTAGGCGCACCACGCGCCCACGGTCCCGCCGCCCACGACGACGACGTCGGCGGTGTCCGCATGGCCGCTGAAGGGCATTGGCACGAACTTGATGCTGACATAAACTGAACAGTCAGTCAAGGTACGGGGATCGTGCCGGACGTGACACCGGCCCCGGCGGACGGGCCAGGGCGAACTCGGCGAGGAGCTCAGCGTGTACGGATTGTCAGACGGGGATCTAGCCATCCAGGCGCGGGCCGCGACGTTCGCGGACGAGCTCATCCCGTTCGAGGCCGAGGCCGAGATGGCGGGCGGGGAACTGCCGCCCGACGTGGTCGCCGGGCATGCGAAGCGGGCCAGGGAGCTGGGGCTGGCGTCCACCAACATGCCTCGCGAACTCGGCGGCGGCGGCTGCACCACGCTGCAGCAGGTCCTCGTCCAGGAGCAGATGGGCCGGGTGACCAACGCCCTGGGCTGGGTGGCGGCCACTCCCCCGTCGTGGCTGCCACCCGTGGCCACCCCGTACCAGATCGAGCACTTCGTCCGCCCGGCCATCGCCGGGGAGCGCGAGGAGTGCTACGCGATCACCGAGGAGGGCGCCGGGTCCGACGTGGCCGCCCTGGAGGCCACCGCCCGCCGGGACGGCGACGGCTACCTGCTCAACGGGGTCAAGTGGCACGTCACGTCGTTCAACACGGCTGACTTCGCGTTCTTCCAGGCCGTCCTGGCCGCCGGGCCGCACGCCGGCGAGCACGCGATGTTCCTGGTCGACCTGCCCAGCCCCGGGGTGACGGTGGTCCGGACCCCCGCGTACTCGCACACGATCAGCCACCATCACCCGATCGTGGAGTTCACCGACGTCCGCGTCCCCGCCGCGCACCTGATCGGCGCGGAGGGGGACGGGATGTCGTTCGCCTACGAGTGGTTCCGGTTCGAGCGGCTGATGGTCGCGGCCCGCTGCGTCGGCGCCGCGCAGCGGCTGACCGCGGAGATGACCACGTTCGCCAACGAACGGCTGGTCCAGGGCCGGCCGATCGCTGAGTTCGGCACCGTCGCGGCCATGCTCGCGGACAGCCTGACCGAACTGTTCGCGGCCCGGTCGCTGGTCTACGAGACGGCCCGCGGCATCGACCGCGGCATCGACGTGAAGATCGCCCACGCGCAGTGCTCGATGGCCAAGCTGTACGCCTCGGAGATGGCCGGCCGGGTCGCTGACCGCGCGGTCCAGGTCTTCGGCGGCCGGGGCTACATGCGCGAGAACGTGGCCGAGCGCTTCTTCCGGGAACTGCGGGTCGAGCGCATCTGGGAGGGCACCAGCGAGGTCCAGCGGGCCATCATCGCCGCGCAGATGGCCAAGCGCGGCCCCGCCACCCTGGCGTGACCGGCGAGCGGGCCTAGAGCCCGGGTCCGCCGTAACGGCCCTGGACGTCCGACCCGCCCACCCCGCCACGGGACTCGCTGGCGCCGCGGACGTTCCGCGCCTCCAGGCCGAGGTCGCGGCGGGCAGCATCCAGCCGGCGCCGCCTCATATCGAACACGACCCCGCAGGCGAGCAAGACGACGAAGACCACAGCGATGACCAGGACGGGATTCATGGCGCCTCCTCCCTGAGGGGATTCTCACTGTAAGTCCCCGCGGGTGGCCTGGCACGACCTGAGACGGCGCGCCCGGCCATGGCGACACGGAAAGCTGGCGTTCCCGCCACGGCCCGGTGCCGCGGCAGCCGGCGGCACCGGCGAGGCCCGGCGGGTGATCACCCCGGTCCCGCGGTGAGGCCGGCCGGAGGATCTAGCTCTGGGGCACGTGATACGCCACGAGCGGCACCCAGCGCATCGTGGGCACCGCGGTCACGCCGGCCGCGCCGAGCCCCGCGCCCAGCCGCCCCTCCAGGAACGCGGCCTGGTCCGCCTGGGACGTCCACACCTCGACCACCACGAAGCTGCCACCGGCACCGGGGCCGGCCGCGTGCGAGAGCAAGCCCGCGGGCCAGTCCCCCTTGCCGGTCTGCGGGTCGATGCCGAGGTTCGCGTTGACCGCCGCGTAGTCGGCCTCGTTCAGGCCTGCGAACTCCAGGATCAATGCTTCAGGCATGTCTGATTCCCCCCGTTGATGACGATGTCCCCGCCGTAAGCATGTCACTACCTGGGTAAAGAGGACACCTCTGGCGCCCGCTCAGTCCGCGCCAGGACCCTCGCCGGGACGGGAAGACCGGCGCTGGCACGGATTTCGTTGCGGAGAATATTGACCCGGACCGCCCCGGCCCGCGCTTGCTTTCACACGATTACTTGTGCGAGAGTAATCGCGTGTCTTCTATTCGCTTGTTCATCCTGGGCACGCTGGCGGCGAGCGGGCCGCTGCACGGGCACCAGATCCGCCATCAGGCCCAGTCGGACCGCACCGAGCAGTGGGCCGACGTCCACGTCGGGTCGGTGTACGGGGCCCTGAAACGGCTGGCCAACGAGGGCCTGGTGCGCGAGGTGCGCACCGAGCGGGTCGGCAACCGGCCCGAGCGCACCGTCTACGAGATCACCCGGGAAGGCCAGCGGGCCCTGGCTGCCGTCCGGGACGAGGCGCTGCACGAGCTCACGCACCCCAACGATCCGTTCGACCTGGCGCTGGCCCAGTCCCGGGACCTGCCGGAGGAGACGCTCACCCAGATCGTGGCTCACCGGCTGGCCGGGTTCCGGGTCCGGGAGTCCTCGGTGCGGCACCGGGCCGAGACCGCGGATCCCTACCTGAACGAGGCGGAGCGGATGATCATACGCCACCTCGCCGAGCGCACGGCCGCGGAGGTGCGCTGGCACGAGGAACTTCTCCGCCGGATGCCGAAGATCGCCGCCGACTTCGAGGCCGGGATCGGCGCCCCCCAGCAATCACCGCCCGGGGAGGACTGAATGACCACCAACGCCGGCCCGGACCGGGCGACCGCGGCGGCCGCCCCCGCCGGGCACGGCTGGCGGGCCGTCTCGATCGTGCTGGTCGGCGCCTTCATGGCGCTGCTCGACACCACGATCGTGAACGTGGCGCTGCCCAGCATCCGCACCGGGCTGCATGCCTCGTCGTCCAGCCTGGAATGGATCGTCGCGGGCTACGCCCTGGCTTACGGCCTGGCCCTGGTGCCCGCCGGGCGGGCCGGCGACAGGTTCGGCCACAAGCCCTTGTTCCTGGTCGGCCTGACCATCTTCACCCTGGCCAGCGTGGCGTGCGGCCTCTCGCAGAGCCCGGCCGAGATCGTCACCGCCCGCGTCGCAGCGGGGTTCGGGGCCGGGGTGTTCTACCCGGCCATCTCAGCCACCATCCAGCTGTCCTTCACCGGGCCGCAGCGCTCCAAGGCGTTCGGCGTGCTGGGCGCGACCATCGGCGTGTCGACCGCGCTCGGCCCGCTGCTGGGCGGCCTGATCATCGCGGGCGCCGGGGTCACCGACGGCTGGCGCTGGGTGTTCCTGGTGAACCTGTTCATCGGCGCGGTCACGGTGCCGCTGGCGGCCTGGCAGCTGCCCCGCTCGGCGGCGCACGCGCGGCGCGGGTTCGACCCGGCCGGCCTGGCCCTGCTCACCGCCGCGCTCCTGCTGCTGCTGATCCCGCTAGTCGAAGGGCAGCAGGTGGGCTGGCCGGCCTGGTGCTGGGCCTGCTTCGGCGGGTGCGCCGTGGCCATCGCGGCGCTCGCCGCCTGGGAGGTGAGCGCGGGGCGGCGCGGCGGCGACCCGCTGCTCAAGCCCGCGCTGCTCAGGCAGATGTCGTTCTCCGCGGGCGCGATCTTCGCCGTGGTCTACTTCGCCGGCTTCGCCAGCGTGTTCTTCACCCTGTCGATCCTGTGGCAGGAAGGCCTTGGGCACAGCGCGCTGATCACCGGGCTGGTCATCGCGCCGTTCTCGCTGGGCAGCCTGATCGCCGCCGCGCGCAGTGACAGGCTGTCCGCCCGGCTCGGCCGGATGGTCCTGGTCACCGGCTGTGTGCTGGTCATCGCGGGGCTCGGGTTCGCGGTCCTCGTGGTGCATCTCACCGCGCCTGAGGTCAGCGGCTGGTACCTGGTGGCGCCGCTGTTCGTGGCGGGCCTGGGCAACGGCATGACGATCGCACCGAACCAGGACTTCGTGCTGGCCAGCGTGCCGCGCCGGGAGGCGGGCACGGCCAGCGGCATCCTGGGCACCGCGCAGCGCGTCGGCACCGCGCTGGGGATCGCGATCATCGGCACCGTGCTGTTCGGCACGCTGGTCGTGAAGCCCGGCCCGGACGCCGTGGCGGTCGCGTTCAGTCACAGTGCGGAGCTGGCGCTGCTGGCCAACGTGGGCTTCGTGGCGGCGGCCCTGATCCTGGTGCTGGCCCTGCCGCGCCGGATCCCGGGGTCACGAGGGCTAGGGTCAGCCGTCCCTGGTCAGGCGCCCTCGGTCAGGCGCCCCTGGTCAGACCGTGGCCGCGGCGGCGCTGCCGGTGTTCCAGACCGGCTGGCCCAGGTAGCCGCGGGCGATCATGGTGACGAACTGGTAGACCGCGTCCTCCTCGGCGGACAGCGGGCCCGGGACGGCGTGCGTTGAGCTGAGCCCGCGCTGCACCGACTCGCAGGCGTGCCAGTCCTGCTGGTTGGTGATGTCCCAGAAGTCCACCGCGTACCCCGGGTCGAAGCCGGGCGCGTCCACGGCCTCGGGCGCGAACGCCCAGGTGCACTCGATCCGGGTCCGGTCCGCGGCCAGCGGGGTGAGCCGGTGCGTCATCACGTAGTCCGGGTGCAGGCTGATCAGGACGTTGGGGAACACGTTGACGTAGATGACCGTGCGCAGCCCGGTGGCGTCCAGGTTCCGCAGCGCCACCCCGCGGCTGGTGCCGTCCAGTGACATCGTGGTCATGCCGTCGCGCAGGTCCATCCAGCCGCCCACCCAGGCCCCCGGAGCCGAGTAGTTCTCGCCGCTCTTCGGCGGGCTGACCTTGCACAGCTCCGGGTGGATCTGCGGGCAGTGATAGCACTCGTGATAGTTCTCGGTCAGGATCTTCCAGTTGGACGCGACCTCGTAGTCGTGCTGGCCGCGGACCGCGAGCCGGCCCATCTCATACGGGGCCAGCAGCTCATCGAGCGTCCCGAGGGATTCGGCGAGCGGCGCGGAAGTTCCAGATCCATCAACGAAGACCAGCCCGTGCCACTCCTCCACCGGGAGCTCCACGAGTCCCCAGGCTTCGGCGTCGAAGCCGGGCCGGTTCTTAAAGCCTGCGGCGGCGCGGAGGTTCCCGGTCAGCCCGTAGGTCCACGAGTGGTACGGGCAGATGATGACTCCAGCCTGGGCGGAGGCGCCGCAGGGCAGAAGCTCGTGGCCGCGGTGGCGGCAGGAGTTGGCGAACGCGCGCAGTGCGCCATCGTCGCCGCGGACAAGCAGCACGCTGCCCTCGCCGACCGGCTCGGCGCGCATGTCCCCGGCGGCCGGCGTCTGGGAACTGCGCCCGACGCACATCCACCCGCCGCCGAAGAAGTGCTTTCGCTCCCAGGCGAACACGTCCGGGTCCACGTAGGCGGCGCGGGGCAGCATCCGGCTGCTGCCGAACGGCCGCAGCGATTCCTGGACGGCGGCCTCATCGAGCGGGGCGGGCGGGCGGACCGGGGACGCGGCGGGCGAAACGTGCGAGGCAAAGTCCTGACTGACCATACAGTCAAGGATAGGCCGACGCCCCCGGCGTGTCCAGGGGACGGTGTGTCCAGGGGACGGGATGTCCAGGGGACGGGATGTCCAGGGGGGGTTCGGGCTACACCAGCCTGGCGAACCGGCGCAGCGACGAGGCCAGGCTCCACTCGGCGATGGGCCGGACGACCAGCCAGGCCAGCCTGCCCAGGGCGGGCGGCAGGGGCAGTTCCAGATCCTCGGTCCAGCGGAACTCGCACTCCGTCTCGACCGGGATCACCTCGAATATCCCGGATCCGCGCACCACCCGGCCGGTGTGCCGGACCACGCACCGCAGCGGCGGGTCCCATTCGCTGATGACCATGGTGTCGGTGAAGCCGACCGGGCCGACTCCGGTCCAGCCGACCACCGTGGCGCCCAGGCCCTGGCCGCCGCGCACCTTGGTGGCCCAGATCCACTCGTGCTGGCGGGACCAGTCGGTCACGAGGTCCCAGACGTCGTGCGGGTCAGCAGCCACGTGCACCTGGGCAACGGCCCGCAGGGGGCTGGCTTGGCTGTTCACGTCGGTCATTCGTGATCACCACCGTTGTCTGAGGAGCCGAACCGCAGGTAGATGGTGAGCGCGACGATGAAGACCGCGACACCCGCAGCCAGGTAGAGCACATCCAGTGTGTCGCTGGCGAACTCCAGCAGGACGTCCGCGAAGCTCACCGCGGTCACCAGGATGATCATGGAGATGACCCGCGCCTTGAGGTCATTGAGGTCGTTCATCTCCAGCCAGGCCGGCAGCGGGCGGCGCGTGTGCGCCGGGTCGATCCGGGCGACGAACAGCTCGTAGAGGCCGATGGCGGCGATGATGAGCGTCGCGCCGATCAGGAACAGGTCGATCTCGATCAGGAACAGTTGCAGGTTGCGGGGGACGAAGGGGTTGTCCGCGATATCTATCACCGAGTGCACGGCGTAGACGGTCCCGTAAACGTAGGCGCCGACCCCGGACAGCAGCAGCACGACGACCGGCAGCACCACGGTCAGCTGGGTCAGGGAGAGCCCCCGCTCGAAGTCACGGCGCACCCGCCGGCCGATCAGCGGCCCCAGTTTCGGCGCGGCGTCCTCGTCTTCGCCGTTCGCTGGCTTCGGCTCAGTCATCGGCCCCTGCCGCACTATCGCTGGCCCTGGCGGGGAGCAGCCCCCGAGTGGTAATCGACATGCTGGCGCCAGCCCTCGCCGCGGTCTTCCCCGTGATCTTCCTCGGCGAACTGCCCGACAAGACCATGTTCGCCTCCCTGGTCATGGTCACACGGGGCCATCCCTTCGCTGTCCGGCTCGGGGCGACCGCGGCTTTCGCCGTGCACGTGGTGATCCCCACCACCGTGGGCGTCCTGCTCATCGACATCCTTCCCCACGCGGCCGTGGAACTCGCCGTCGCCCTCACTTTCTTCGCGGGGGCCGGGCTCGCGCTCTACGACGGGCCCGCGGGGCGGGGGCGACCAGGAGCAGGTGGATCCGGGGTGGCGGTGATGCGGCGCCGGCGCAGCGCGATCACCACCTTCGTGATGGTCTTCCTGGCCGAGTGGGGCGACCTGACCCAGGTGCTGACGGTCAACCTCCCTTATGCTCGGGGGGCATGAGAGGCCGCAACCCGGAGCACTTCGGACAGTCACTTTCCCGCCGGGGGAAGTGGGTCATGGGAGTGATCGGCGTGAGCGCCCTGGTGATCATCACGGGGATCGGGTTGTGGTCCGGGCTGCACCGGGGCAGCTATGACCAGTCCAGGAACGGCTGCATCAACCTCTCGGTGGTCAGCTCCACCGGAGGGGCGGTCATCCACGCGTGCGGAGGCAAGGCCCGCACGATCTGCCGGGCCGCCTACGCCCACACCGACGGCCAGTCCAAACTGACCCAGACCCAGTGCAAGCTCGCGGGCATCGGACCCAGCCAGACGGGCTGAGCCCGGGGGCCGCGCCTGGCTCAGATCATGATCTTTCCGCCGGCGATGTCCAGCGTGATGCCGGTGATCCAGGCGGACGCGGCGGAGGCGAGGAACAGCGCCGCGTTGGCCACGTCCCCGGGCCGGCCGAGGGGGAAACCCGCCCCGAGCGCCTCACGCTGCGGAGCCGGAACCCAGGCCCGCATCTTGTCGTTGAGCACGGCCGAGGGAGCCAGGCAGCTGACCCGGACGCCGTCCGGGGTCACCTCCCGGGCAGCCGGGCAGCAGCGCGGGACGTGAGGCAGGGCTCGTGCCGCGGCAAAATCGGAACGCGGCAAAAAACTGCGGGCCACGATGCTGGCGGCCGGGTAGCCGACCTGCATCGTGGCCCGTCTCGTGGAGGTGGCGGGAATCGAACCCGCGTCCTTCAGTGCGTCACCAGGGCTTCTCCGAGCGCATCCTGCCTCGCTTTTCTCGGCCCCGGCAGTCCTGCAGGCAAGCTGCCGACGGGCTCAGTCGCTGTTAGATGTCCCGACCAGTCCCGCGACCGGGCTGGGCGGTGGATCCTCCTAGCTGATGCCAGGCACCGGGTCGGAGGCATCCCCGGGCTGACAACCTCTAACTCGCGGTTATTTAGGCCGCGAGGGCGAGGTGAGTGCGCTTAACCTTGGCACTTATGAGGTTTGCGGTCACAGTATTAACGAGGTTATGTCCGCCGTCCTCGGCTCGCTTCCCCTGGATCAACCACTAAAGTCGAAGCCTGTCACCCCCTGTTGAGTTATCGTCCTTCCGGACGCTACAGGATCAACGCTGAACGACCAAGCGAGATTCCGCCGCACCGCCCGGTGAACGCAAGATGCCCGATGGGTCGCCCGCAAAGCGGGCCCCATCGGGCACCCCACGTCGTGATGAGATACCCCCGTGGACGCTGGCGGTGGCCGAAGTACGCCCACGGGGGTCGACCGGCAGGGTCGGGGCCGGTCTTCACGCCCGGACCTCCCCCGAGATGAGGTCCGGTTCTCATCACGGCGACTGGGGCGCAACCCCCCAAGCGGCTCCCAGTCATTAGGTAAGACGTCGGGGAGTAGCCGTTTGGTTGCTCTGAGTTACAAAAATCTTGGATTAGTTCACGCTCCGCAATCGGCAGCCGCCGGCAGGCCTTACGGGCAGGTGTCTCCTGGCCGCCCGGCCGCAACGGCGAGGAAACAGGCGGCGGTCAGCCCAGGTGCGACAGGAACGCGGCACCCAGCGAGACTGCGGACGTGGACGGGGATTTGGTCAGCTCCAGCACGGCGAACGCCACGTCGCCCCGGTAGCCCACGAACCAGTGCGCCCAGTACTTCGAACCGACCGCGGCCCGGGCCGTCCCGACCTGCCCGTACACCGGAACGCCGCCCAGGTTGGCGCCCCGGGCGGCGCCGGAGACGACCGCGTCACGCATCAGCGTGCGCAGCGAGCCCACGGTCTGCGGACCGGCCACCACCCGCGGGTCCAGGCCGGGGTCGGGCGGCGAGGTCACCAGCACCGGGGGACGCCACTTCCCCGAGTCCACCCCCGCCGCGACCAGGGCCATCGCCAGCGGGCTGGCCTTGACACCCTGTTCGCCGATGGTGTCCGCGGCCAGCCCACCCTGGGTCTGGGACGCCCGGAACGACCCCGAGGACGCCCTGAGCGGCAGCTTCCACCGGGCACCGAGGCCGAAGGCCGTCGCGGTGCTGGCCAGCCGGGAGCCGCTCAGCCCCTGGGACAGGGTGGTGAAGGCGGTCCCGCACGATTGCGCGAAGTCCATGCTGAACAGCGGCTGGGTCCCCAGGCCCGACACCGCCGGGACGTTGGTGAAGATCCGGCCGCCGACCCTGGTGCTGGGCAGGCAGGGAATCTGCTCGTTCAGCCCCGTGCGGTTGGAGAGAAGGGCTGCCGCGGACACGATCGTGAACGCCCCGCCCGGCTGGTACTGCCCGGCCAGCGGCTCCACCCGGATCCCGCCGCCGGGGTCGTCGGCGACGGCGATGATGCGGCCGGTAGAGGCCTGCACCGCGACGATCGCCGAGGCGGCAGGCTGCCCCGCGACCGCGTCGGCCGCGGCCTGCTGCACCCCGGCCTCGATGGTCGTGCGGACCGCGGTTCCCCTGGTGCCGTCCCACTGCTTGAGCACTGCCACCTGGTGGCCAGCGCGGTCCTCCGCGATCACCTCGGTCTCCGCCGAACCCGCCAGCCTCCGCTGGTACACCTCTTGCAGCCCGGAGACACCGACCGTGGTTCCCGGCCGGTACGAGACGCCCTGCTGCTGGAGCACGGGCGCCAGCTCGGTGCCAACCGTGCCGGTCACGTCGGCGGCGGTGGTGTCGAACAGGCGGCGGGACACCTGGCGCATGAACAGCCCGGGGACCCCGCCGAGTTTCTTGCGCAGCGTGGCGTAGGCCGCCGGGGAGAGCGTCGCCAGGGTCAGCGGGTGGGTCTGCGGGGCAGCCCGGATCACGCTGAGCACCTGCTGGTCATCCAGCCCGGTCACGAGCGCGAACGCGTCCGCGGTCTCCTCCGGGTGGGCCAGCTGCCCGGGCCGGACCTGCGCTATCCAGGCCGGTGAGGGGTGGATGAGCGGGGTGCCCTCCGCGTCCAGCAGCGGGGCGCGGAGCGGCATGGTGGTCACCACCGCCATCCGCACTCCCTGGCGCAGCCCGGGGTTGATGACCCCCGGGCTCCACAGCACCCGCCAGCCGGCCGATGTCTTGCGCATCGCGAAGCGGCCCTCGTAGCTCCAGGGCGCGCCGTCCTGGCCGAGGTCCACCGACGCGAAGAAGTGGGCCTCGGCGGTGCCGGAGTGCTGGGTGATGGGGCCCATCGTCAGGTAGTAGGCTGCCGCCCCCAGCTGCAGGTAGGCGCTGCGCAGCGCGGTAGTCACGGTGGCCGGGGGGCCGGTGGTCAGGCTGGCGGCGGTCTTGTACTGTCCCTGGGCCCAGGCCAGCAGGAACTGCTGCGCGGCCGGTTCGGCGGACGGCTCGCCGCTGGCGAATCCGCCCGCGACCCCGATGATCAGCAGGAGGACCACCAAACCGGCGGCACCCAGCTTCAGCTGCCGCGACCTCGAGCGCAGGCCGCCCACCAATCCCCCGATGCCGCCACTCAGCGGTACGCGCCCGCCGACGGCAGGCTGCGGAGCGCGTTTGACTCCGACGAAGGGCGTGGCGGGCTTGCGTGCAGCCGCATGCGCCCCACGTCTACGGTAGGAGGCCACGGCCTGCTTCGCCATCACCCGCGCCGCCGGAAGGCACGTTCTACCTCCCGGGCGGCGTCACGTTCGGCCAAATCGTGACGCTTGTCATAGGTTCGCTTGCCACGGGCCAGAGCCAGTTCGACCTTGGCCCTCCCGCCGGAAAAGTACAGCGAGAGGGGAACGATGGTGAGCCCCCGCTCGGCCACCTTGCTGGCAAAGCGGTCGATCTCCTTGCGGTGCATCAGCACCTTGCGGGGCCGCCGCGGCTCGTGGTTGGTCCAGGTGCCCTGGGTGTACTGGGGGATATGCACACCATGCAGCCAGACTTCCCCGTCCTGGATCTGCGCGAAACCATCGGTCAGCGAGGCCCGGCCGGCCCGCAGCGACTTCACCTCGGTGCCGGTGAGGACCAGCCCGCCCTCGACGGTGTCCTCAAGGTGATAGTCGTGTCTGGCCCGCCGGTTGCGGGCGACGACGGTGGATTGCTGCCGGGATGCCTCTGCCCTGGATGCCACTGTCTTAGCGTCCGCGGGCGTCACGCGCGAAGGTAGCGCCTGAGGGTGAGGAAGGACGTGACGCCACAGAGCACCACTCCCATGACCATGGCTAGGACGATGACCTCGACGAGGTCGGCGAGACTGAGCTGGACGTTGTACGGGAAGTACTGCTGGAGCGCGTCGAGGCCCAGGGTCTTCACGGCAATGAGCAACCCGGCGGCGATCAGCCAGCCGAACATTCCTGCGATGATTCCTTCCAGCAGGAATGGTAGCTGAACGTAGAAATTGGACGCGCCCACCAGCCGCATGATGCTGGTTTCCCGGCGGCGGTTGAACGCGGACAGCCGGATCGTGTTGGCGACCAGCAGGATGGCCGCGATGACCAGGATGATCGCGACCACGATGACCGCGTTCCGCGCGCCGTCGAGCAGCTTGTAGAAGTTGGACAAGATCGACTCGACGTTCACGATGTTGTCCACCCCGGGGCGTCCCTCCACGGTGCCGGCCACCACGGGGTAGTCGGCCTGCGCGTTGCGCAGCTTGACCTGGAAGGAGTCCGGGATCTCGTTCTGGGTGACCAGGCTGGAGAACGAGCGGTCCTGCGCGAAGTCCTGCTTGAACCGCTGGAAGGCCTGGGACTGCGACTCGTAGTACACCGCCTCCACGCCCTGCGACCGCAGCGCGGTCAGGTCGTGGTAGATCGAGGCCCGCTGGGCGGCGGTGGCTGGCCCGTTCTGCTTGCACTGCGGGCTCACGCTGGTCGTCGTGCACAGGTAGATGGACAGCTGGACCCGGCCCTGCCAGTAGGTCCGGGTGTTGTCCACTTGCTTGACGAACAACAGGCCCGTGCCCAGCAGCGACAGGCTGATGGCCACCACGACCACCAGCGCAATCGTCATGGTGAGGTTGCGCCGGAGGCCGGTCCAGACCTCTTGGAAGACAAACTGTGCACGCATGGTCGCTTGAATCCCTCGGTAATTCCTCGGTATCGGTACCGCCCAAAGCCCCCCCTCAGCAGCCCGGGACGGGCCGCTGAGCTGGTCAGTACGCCTGGCCGTACACCCCGCGAGACTGGTCGCGCACAACTTTCCCGTACTCGAGCTCGATCACGCGCTTGCGCATGGAGTCAACGATCGCCGCGTCGTGCGTGGCCATGACGACCGTGGTCCCGGTCCGGTTGATCCGGTCGAGCACCTTCATGATGCCGATGGAGGTGGCCGGGTCGATGTTCCCGGTCGGCTCGTCCGCCAGCAGGATCATCGGCCTGTTCACGAACGCCCGGGCCATCGCGACCCGCTGCTGCTCGCCACCGGAGAGCTCATCGGGCATCCTGTCGTGCTTGCCTTCCAGCCCGACCAGGTCCACCACCTCGGGGACCACCTTGCGGATGAACCGCCGGGGCTTGCCGATCACCTGGAGGGCAAAGGCGACGTTCTGGTAGACGTTCTTGTTGGGCAGCAGCCGGAAGTCCTGGAACACGCACCCGATCCTGCGGCGCAGATACGGAACCTTCCAGTTGGTGAGGCGGGCGAGATCCTTGCCGGCCACGTGAATCTTGCCGTCGGTCGGCTTCTCCTCCTTGAGGACCAGCCTCAGGAACGTCGACTTGCCCGAACCCGAGGGCCCGACCAGGAAGACAAACTCACCCTTCTCGACGTCGATCGTGACGTTCTCCAGGGCCGGGCGGCTCTGGTTCGGGTACGCCTTAGTGACGTTATCGAAGTGGATCACAGGCCCATCACAACGCTCGACAGAATGCGGACGCCGCAGCCGGAATCCGGCCGCCGTACGACCCTCCCGGCTCCAGCGGACTGTCCGGTTTGGCCAGGGGCCAGTCTAGGGGGGAAACTGGCTCCGAACGTCCAACACCGCGGAAGTGACACCGGTGCCTGCTGAGGGAGGGACCCAGATGAGTTGCGAAGACCTGATCTGCGCCAGCTGTGCGGGGCCGGTGGTCGAGGCTCGCTGCCCCGCCTGCCAGGCAGCGCGGACCCAGATGCACCGACACTCCGGCGGCCTGAGCCTGCCCGTGATCGCCATGCTGCTGCTGGCCGCGCTGGCGCTGGCCGTCATGCTGCAGGTGGCCCACTAGGGCAGCTGGGCGACCCGGGCGGGATCAGCCCTGGTGGGGCTGCTTGCGCAGCCAGCGGATCTCAGCCTCGATGAAGTCGTCGATCTCGCCGTCCATGACCGCGGCGGTGTTCCCCGTCTCCAGCCCGGTGCGCAGGTCCTTGACGTTCTGGTAGGGGTGGAGCACGTAGTTCCGGATCTGGGTGCCCCAGCTGCCTGAGGAGTCACCGCGTAGCTCGGCCATCTTCGCCGCCTGCTCCGCGCGCTTGCGTTCCAGCAGCTTGGCCTGGAGCACCGCCATGGCGCTGGCCCGGTTCTGGATCTGGCTGCGCTCGTTCTGGCAGGACACCACGATCCCGGTCGGCAGGTGGGTGAGCCGGACGGCCGAGTCGGTGGTGTTCACGCCCTGGCCACCCGGGCCGCTGGAGCGGTAGACGTCCACCCGGATGTCATCGTCGGGGATCTCGATGTGGTCGGTCTGCTCCACCACCGGGATCACGTCCACCCCGGCGAACGAGGTCTGCCTGCGGCCCTGGTTGTCGTACTTGGAGATGCGCACCATCCGGTGCGTGCCGTGCTCACCGCGCAGCGTGCCGTACGCATACGGCGCCTTGATCGCGAACGTGGTGGACTTGATGCCCGCCTCTTCCGCGTAGGACGTGTCGTAGATCTCGCTCGCGTACCCGTGCCGCTCCGCCCAGCGCAGGTAGATGCGCCGCAGGCCCTCCGCCCAGTCGGCCGCGTCCGCCCCGCCGGCCTGCGCGTTGATCGTGATCAGCGCCTCCCGGGCGTCGTACTCGCCGGACAGGAGGGTCCGTACCTCGAGCAGGTCGATCTCCTTGCGCAGGGCCGCGAGATCACGGGTCGCTTCCTCGCGGGTGGGCTCGTCGTGCTCGCGCTCGGCCAGTTCGAACAGCACCCGGGTGTCGTCGAGGCGGCGGCGCAGGCCGGCCAGCCGACTCAGTTCCCCTTCGAGGTAGGACAGCCGGCGGGTGACCGCCTGGGCCCTCTCCTGGTCGCCCCACAGCCCCGGGTCGGCCGCGCGCTCCCTCAGGCCGTCCGCTTCGCGCCGCATGGCCTCCGGGTCAAGGACGGACTCCACGCTGGTCAGGGTCGACGACAGTTCCGAGATTTCATTTGCGGGATCGGTACCTGCCATGCGGGAAAGCCTACGCGAGCGCGGGCATTCGAAAGGACGATCGCCCGCTTACGGCGTGGCTCGATCTACGCTCAATGCGAAATCACGGACGTTCTGGTAGTGAACTTGCGTCCACCAGAGTGCGAATTGCACGCACCGCCACCGACAGCATCGCGACAGTGAACCTGTCGCTCTCCCAGATCTCGGTCAGGGTCTGCCCGGCGCGCTGGACCGCGGGCTCGTTGCGCCGCACCCAGTCGGCGAGCCGCTCTTCCGGGCTGCCCGGGCCGGTGACGTGGAGGACGTCCCGGGTGATGGCCGCGTGGGCCGCGTACAGGTCGTCGCGGAGCGCGGCGCGCGCCATCGTGTTCCATCGGTCGTCGCGCAGCAGCGCGGTGATCCGGTCCCGCAGCCTGGTGATCTGCAGCCGCTCACCCAGATCGAAGTAGACCTCGGCGGTCTCCTCGACGCTGCGGCCGACCGCCGCGGCGATCTCGACCAGGTCGAAGGCCGAGTAGGCGGGCACCATGGCGGCCACGCGCTCTGCCAGCTCCTCGGGCACCTCGCGGGCGGTGAAGGACTCCAGCCCGTCATCGAAGCCGGACCGGTCCCGGCCGGTGAGCAGCTTGGGCAGGCCAGAGGAGACGGTGAGCACCCCGCCGGAGAAGAAGTCGATGGTCTCGGCGATGTCGAATGGGGGCCTGCGGTTGTAGAGCAGCCACCGGGTGGCCCGCTCGGCGAGCTTGTGGCCCTCCAGCAGCAGTGCCAGCTGGGTGGCCACTTCCACCCGGCCGTCCAGCGCCTCCACCTGGGACCAGAAACCCGCCAGGTCGAAGACCTGGCGGGCGACCAGCCAGGCGCAGGTGATGTCGGGTACCGATGCCCCGGTTTCCTCGTTCATCCGGAACAGGAAGGTCGTCCCGGAACGGTCCACCATGTCGTTGACGACCTCGGTGGTGATGATCTCCCGGCGCAGCGGGTGGGCGCGCATCTGGTCGGCGAACGACTCGTGCAGCGGCTCAGGGAAGTAGGCGGTGAGCACCGACTGCAGGTAAGGGTCGTCCGGCAGCGTCGAGGCGAGCAGTTCCTCCTCGGCGGCGATCTTGACCTGGGCGAGCAGCGCCGCGAACTCGGGTCCGGTCAGGCCCAGGCCGGCCGAGCGGCGCTCGGCGATCTCCTTATCCCCCGGGAGCACTTCCAGCTTCCGGCGGAGCCGGCCGTCCCGCGCCATCTTGCGGATCATCCGGCTGTGCACGTGCAGCATCTGCGACGCCTGGGCCCGGGACGACGCCAGGGCCCGGTTCTGGCTGTAGTTGTCCTGCAGGACCAGGGCCGCGACCTCGTCGGTCATCTCGTGGAGCAGGCGGTTACGCTGGGCGGCGCCCAGCTCGCCGCGGCTGATGCTGTCCGCCAGCAGGATCTTGATGTTCACTTCGTGGTCGGAGGTATCCACCCCCGCGGAGTTGTCGATGAAATCGGTGTTGACCAGGCCGCCCGCGAGCGCGTACTCGATCCGGGCCGCCTGGGTCAGGCCCAGGTTGCCGCCCTCGGCTATCACCTTGGCCCGGACCGCGGTGGCGTCGATCCGGACGGCGTCGTTGGCCCGGTCCCCGGCGTCGGCCTGCGTCTGGGTGCTGGCCTTCACGTAGGTGCCGACCCCGCCGTTCCAGAGCAGGTCCACGGGGGCAGCGAGGATCGCGGAGATCACCTGGTCCGGGGAGAGCGCGTGGACGTCGCTGTCCAGGCCGAGCGCGTCGGCGACCGCCGCGGAAATCGGGACAGACTTTATGGTGCGGGACCACACGCCGCCACCGGCGGAGATGACCGTGGGGTCGTAGTCAACCCAGGAGGAGCGGGGCAGCTCGAACAGGCGCCGCCGTTCCGCGAAGCTGCGCGCCGGGTCGGGCGACGGGTCGATGAAGATGTGCCGGTGGTCGAAGGCCGCCACCAGCCTGATGTGCTCGGAGAGCAGCATCCCGTTGCCGAAGACGTCGCCGGACATGTCCCCGACCCCGGCGACCGTGAAGTCGTCGGTATCGACGTCGAGGTCCAGCGTGGCGAAGTGGAACTTGACCGATTCCCAGGCGCCGAGAGCGGTGATGGCCATCTTCTTGTGGTCATAGCCCTCGGACCCGCCGGAGGCGAACGCGTCGCCCAGCCAGTACCCGTAGCTCTGCGCGATCTCGTTGGCGGTGTCAGAGAATGTCGCGGTGCCCTTGTCCGCCGCGACCACCAGGTAGGGGTCGTCCCCGTCGTACCTGACCACCCCGGGCGGCGGCAGTACCCGGCCCGCCTGCAGGTTGTCGGTCACCTCCAGCATGGCGCTGATGAACGTCCGGTAGCAGGCCAGCACCTCGGCCTGGTAGGCGTCCCGGTCGGCGGCGTCGGGCAGCCGCTTGCAGACGAAGCCGCCCTTGGCGCCGGACGGCACGATGACGGAGTTCTTCACCTCCTGCGCCTTGGCCAGCCCGAGGATCTCGGTGCGGAAGTCCTCGCTGCGGTCCGACCAGCGCAGCCCGCCGCGGGCCACCGCGCCGAACCTCAGGTGCACCGCTTCCAGCCGCGGTGAATAGACGAACAGCTCGAACTTCGGCCGGGGCGCCGGCAGGTCGGGCACGGCCGCCGCGTCCAGCTTGACCACCAGGTACGGAACCTGGGCCGGGCCGCTGCCGGGCGCGTGCGCGACCGCATGGTCGGCGAAGTAGTTCGTCCGCAGGGTGGCCAGGATCAGGCCCAGGTAAGCCCGCAGTACCCGGTCGTGATCGAGGACGGCCACGTCGTCCAGCTCACCGCGGATCTCCTCGGTGATGGCCTCGCTGCGCTCGGCCTGCCCGGCCTGCCGGGCCGGGTCGAAGCGGGACTCGAACAGCCTGACCAGCAGCCGGGTCACCGTGGTGTTGGAGCGCAGCACCCGCTCGATGTAGGAGTGGCTGAACCGGGTGCCGCCCTGCCGCAGGTACTTGGCGTAGGCACGCAGCACCATGACCTGGCGCCAGCTCAGGTGGGCGTCCAGCACCAGGGCGTTGAACCCGTCGTCCTCGATCTGGCCACGCCACAGTGCATCGAGCGCGTCCTCGACCAGGCCTTTGACCGGGCCAGGATGCGGCGGCCTGGTGGATGGCGCCTGCGCGGCCGGAAGACTCGCCCGCGGCGCGCCCGCGGCCGGCGCGCCCGCGGCCGGGACGGGCCGGGCGCCGCTGGGACGCAGCCCGAAGTCGTAGATCCAGAACGGCGCGGGGAGCCCCGGCGCGGAGAACTCGTAGGGGTGCTCGTCGACGACCTCGACCCCCAGGTGGTGCAGCCGGGGCAGCACATCGGTAAGGGTGATCGGCGATCCGGTCCGGTAGATCGTCAGCCGCCAGACGCGCGGCCTGTCGTCCGTGGCGTCCGGCCGCCCGGTGTCTTCCGCGGGTTTGCCGCCGGAGAAGCCCTCGGCCTCCCACAGGTCGAAAGCCACCGGCGTGCCGGACTGGAGCATGCCGCGCACCCGGATGAGGTCACTCACCGCGTAGGCCGCGGGGACGTCGGCCTTGTAGGTCCCCGGGACGGCATCCGCCCAGCGGGCGAGCAATTCCCCGGCCTGCTCCTCGCCCAGCCGGGCCAGCGCCTCGGCGGCGAGGTCCTCGTCCCAGGAGCGCACCGCGGCGGCCAGCTTGGCCTCCAGCAGAGCCGTGTCCACCTCGGGCAGCCGGCGGCCCCGCTCGGCCCGGACCACCACGTGCAGCCGGGCCAGCGCCGATTCGCCGACGGTCGCGCTGTACTCCACGGTCGCGCCGTGGAACGCGTCGCGCAGGATCTCCTGGGCGCGCAGCCGCACCGCGGTGGTGTACCGATCGCGGGGCAGGTACACCAGGCACGACATGTACCGGCCGTAGACGTCGCGGCGCAGGAAGAGCCGGGTCTGGCGGCGTTCCCGCAGGGCGAGCACGCCCAGCGCGATCGGGGTCAGCTCGGGCACGGAGATCTGGAAGAGCTCCTCGCGGGGGTAGCCCTCGAGAATCTCGGTCAGATCCTGGCCGTCGTGGCTGTCCTGGATCATCCCGGCCGCCTCGATCACGCTGGCCAGCTTGCGCCGGAGCACCGGAATGCGGGTGATGCTCTCGTGGTACGCGGCGTGCGTGAACAGCCCGAGGAAGCGGTGCTCGCCGACTACCTCGCCTACGTCATTGACCCGTTTGACCGCGATGTAGTCCAGGTAGTTAGGCCGGTGCACGGTCGACCGGGAGTTGGCCTTGGTCAGGATGAGGCGCTGCCGGTCGCGGGCCCGGGCCCGCACCTCGGATGGCAGGGCCGCGAAGGAAGTGGAGCCCGTCTTGTCGTGCCGCAAGATCCCCAGGCCGGTGCCGGGCAGCGCGAGCAGCGCCATCCCATCCGGGTCGTCCGCCAGGTCGTACTCCCGGTAGCCGAGGAACGTGAAGTGGTTGTCGGCCAGCCAGCGGAGCAGGGCCACGGTCTCGGCCGGGGCCCCGGCGCCTTCCGCGGACAGCCGGTCGGCCAGCCAGGTGGCCTTGGCCTGCATCCGCGGATAGTCCTCGACCGCCACCCGGACGTCGTGGAGCACCCGGTGCAGATCCTGCTCGAGCTCGGCGGCGGAGTTGCCCGTGCCTGAGGTGCGGGTGCCTGAGGTGCGGGTGACCGCGCCGTGTGCGGGCGCGCTGTCGGCGCCTGGCCCGCTGATCTCGATATGAGTCCAGGATTCGGCGATCTCGTCGTGGTCGCCGCCCTGGGCCGCGAGCATCCCGCACACGTCGTGCAGCGTCCCGGCCACGTCCCGGCGGACCAGCAGCTGGGGGTGCAGGATGTGGTCGCTGTCCAGGCCGTGCCGGGCCAGCTCCATGGTCAGCGAGTCGACCAGGAACGGCATGTCGTCGGTGACGATATCGATCACCCGGCGGGACGGGTCGAACGCGCCGGGCGAGCCGGGCGGCCGCACCCGGACCAGGGCCCGGCCCTGCGGCCGGTGCGCGGCGAGCCGGGCCTGCTCCACCGCGGCCGCCGCCACAGCGGCCGGGCTGGCCGCGGCCAGGTCCTCGACCGGGACGTGCCAGTAGTACGCCCGCAGATAGCAGAGCAGGTCCCCGACGTGCAGGTCGGCCAGTTCCCCGGTGCTGACCGCCTGTGCCGCCTCGGCCAGCAGGGCTTCCCTGTCCGTGGACGAGACGTCACTCACTGACGCCGCACCACGCCATTGTGGTGTTGTCACGCGTTTCCCTCAATCACCGTTGATCGGCGCATCGCCTGCCTCCGACTCTACGCGGGGTTCCTCCTGCGCGAAGAGCCCGAGGACCTCGGGATTCGCCAGCGCGTCCGGGTCGGCCGCCTCCGCGACCGGCGTGCCGAGCAGGATCTTGCGCACCGGAACTTCCAGCTTCTTCCCGGACAGCGTCCGCGGGATCCCGGGAACCTGGTGGATCTCGTCGGGCACGTGCCGGGGGGACAGTTCGCTGCGCAACGCCCCGCGGAGCCGGCCGGTCAGGTCGTCGTCCAGGTCGCGTCCCTCGGCCAGCACCACGTACAGCACCAGCCGTCCCGGGCGGCCCAGCTGCCCGGTGTCCACCACCAGGCTGTCGGTGACCTCCGGCAGCCGCTCCACCACCCGGTAGAACTCGCTGGTGCCCATCCGCACGCCACCCCGGTTCAGGGTGGCGTCCGAGCGTCCGTAGATCACGCATCCGCCGTCCGGCAGCAGGGTGATCCAGTCACCGTGCCGCCACACTCCAGGATAGGCGGCGAAGTAGCTGGCCCGGTATTTCCCGCCACCCGGGTCGTTCCAGAAGCCGACCGGCATCGACGGCATGGGTGCGGTGATGACGAGCTCGCCGACCTCCCCCGTGACCGGCTTCCCGGCGGCGTCGAAGGCTTCCACCTTGGCGCCCAGGCACCGGCCGGCGATGAGGCCGGCCCGCACCGGCAGCAGTGGGGTGGGCCCGACGAACCCGGTGCACACGTCGGTGCCCCCGGAGAACGAGCCGAGCTGCGCGTCCTCACTGACGCCGGAGTAGACCCAGTGGAAGCCCTCGGGCGGCAGCGGGGATCCGGTGGACCCGATGCCGCGCACCGCGGACAGATCCAGGTCGCGGCCCGGGGCGAGCCCGGCTTTGGCGCAGGCGAGGAGGTAGGGTGCGCCGGTCCCGAAGTAGGTCACCCCGGTCTGCGCGGCGAGCCGCCACAGCGCGTCGGTGCCCGGGTACGTGGCGCTGCCGTCGTAGAGCACCACGGTCGCCCCGGCCAGCAGGCCGCCGGCCAGGTAGTTCCACATCATCCAGCCGGTGGTCGTGTACCAGAAGAACACGTCCCCGGGACCGAGATCCTGGTGCAGGCCCAGCGCCTTGAGGTGCTCGAGGACGATCCCGCCGTGACCGTGCATGATCGCCTTGGGCAGCCCGGTGGTGCCGGACGAGTACAGCACCCAGAGCGGGTGGCCGAAGGGGACCTCGACGAACTCCGGCTGGCCGTCACCGGCCGCGGCCGGGAGGTCGGCCCAGCTGAGGGTGCGTACCCCCGCCTGGCCGGCCGCGGCCCGGGTGGCAGGTCCCGCACCCGGGGAGGCACCGCCCGGGGAGGCACCGCCCGGCCCATCTACCATGATCACGGCGGCCAGCCCGGGCAGCCCGGCGACGATCTCACTGACGGCCTCGTCCCGGCTGAACTCCTTGCCGCCGTAGCGGTAGCCGCCCACCGCGAGCAGCACCGTGGGGCGGATCTGCGCGAACCTGTCGATCACGCTGTGCGCACCGAAATCCGGCGAGCAGGACGACCAGATGGCACCCAGGCTGGCCGTGGCCAGCAGGCCGATGATCGCTTCGGGGATGTTCGGCAGGAACGCGGCCACCCGGTCCCCCTGGCTGACGCCGAGCGCGCGCAGTGCCCCGCGGACCCGTCCCACTTCGGCGGCCAGCTCACCGTAGGTGCAGGTCCGCGGTGGGGCGTCCTCGGTGCAGGCGATGATCGCGGCGCGGGTGGGCTCGGTGCGGGCCGTGCGCAGCGCGTTCCGCGCGTAGTTCAGCGTGGCGCCAGGAAACCAGCTGGCCTCGGGCAGCTGCCCGCGCAGCGCCGGACCGTCACCGCGCTTGCCCAGGACGCCGAAATACTCCCAGAGCGTGTCCCAGAACCTGCCCGGCTCGCCGACCGACCACTCCCAGAGATCCTGGTAGTCAGCGGCGGCGACGCCGTGATGCTCGGCCAGCCAGCGCAGGTACTGAGTGATCCGGGCCTGCTCGACGACCTCCGGTCCCGGTTCCCACAGGACCTTGCCGTAATCGCTGCCGAGTAGCCGCGCCACCTCGTCGTTTCTTGGCATAGGCCCCAGCATCGAGGCTCAGCCCGCGCATCGCAACGCCAGGCGCGCGGCCCGCAGTGTGGTCCAGCTCACCCTGCCGGCGCCAGCCATCTCCGTGGCGGCCTTCCCGGCGCGGTGCCCCTGCTTATCCTCCCAGCGGGGCACCGGCCGCGAACGCCAGCATCCCGAGACCCGCGGCACCCACGATCGCGCTGACCACGCCGCGCCGCAGGCCCAGCAGCCAGGCCGCGGCGAGGGCGAGCACGCCGAGCTGCCACAGGTGCGCGAGGGCCAGGGCCAGCGGGATCGCGGCCCCGGCGATGGCGCCGATGGCGGCCGGGGCGGCCCCGGTCAGGAAGGCCTGCACCGCCGCGCTGGCCCGGAGCCGGTCGAAGTAGCGGCCGCCGGCCAGCACGAACACGAACGAGGGGGCGAACGCGACCAGCGCGGCCAGCAGACCGCCGCCCAGTCCGGCCGCCGCGTACCCGACCACCGCGACGGTCTGCACCACCGGCCCGGGCGTGACCTGGCCGAGCGCGACCGCGCTGAGGAACTGGCCCGCGGTCATCCAGTGGTAGGTGTGCACCGCGTCGTGCTGCATCAGCGGGATGATCACGAAGCCGCCGCCGTAGGAGAGGGCGCCGACCTTGAAGCCCTCCCAGGCCACCGCGAGCAGGCCGGCCGCGGCGGGCACCGCGGCGGTCAGCGGCAGCATGACTGACGGCAGCCCGCGATGTCCGGGGTCGCGCCGCTGGCGGCTGCGCTGGGACCGTACCGCGACCTCGGTCAGCCCGCAGGCCGCGAGGACGAGCACCAGCCACGGCCCGACGGTCGCCGCGGCCAGCCCCCCGGCCACCAGGTAGCCGGCCCAGCGGCCGTGCGCGGCGCGGGTCCCCGGTGCGCTCTCCTCAGCCCCGGAAGCACCGGCCCCGGAGCCACCGGCCCGGGACTCACGGGACCGGGACTCACCGGATCGCCGCCAGCTCGCCGGGATGAGGCCCGCCGCGGCGGCCACCGCCACCGCGGGCACGGCCGCGCCTGCCCCGGCCGCGACGCCGGCGATCCAGCCCGGCGGGCGGGGCGCCAGGAACAGGGCCGCGAGCCCGAGGATGATCACCAGGCCAGGGACGATGAAGCAGATCCCGCCGAGGACCGCCCCGGCCGGCCCGCGCAGCCGCCAGGCGCAGAAGATGGCGAGCTGGGTCGAGGCCGGCCCGGGCAGCAAGTTGCAGGCGGCCAGCCCGTCCTCGAAGTCGCCGGCCGGCAGCCAGTGCCGGTCCTCCACGCACAGCTTGCGCAGCAGCGCGATGTGCGCGGGCGGGCCGCCGAACCCGAGGCAGCCGATCCGGCCCCACTCGCGGGCGATGATGCTCAGCGGGACCCGCGGCGCTCCGGCGGAGGGCGGCCCGCCCGCGGCCTGCTCGGACACGCGGCTACCCTATGCCGCCCAGCCGCCAGCCTCCTCGGCGGCCGGCCCCCTCAGCCGGCCAGCCCCGCCCCAGCCGCCGGCCTCCTCGGCCGCCAGCCCCCTCAGCCGCCAGCCCCGCCCAGCCACCAGCCACCGCCGGCCCGGCTCAGCCTGCGGCGGCCAGCGTCAGCCGGTCCACCGCGCGCACGACCGCGGCCGTGTCCGAAAGATCATCGAAGACCACGTCGGCCCCGGCCTTCCGCAGCCCGCTCACGGTGGACCGGCCGCTGGCGACCGCGAGGCACCGCGCACCGCCGGTCCGGGCGGCCGCCACGTCACGGGCGGAATCGGCGATGTAGACGGTGGAGCCCTCGTCGAACCGGGTGCCGTACTTGTCGGCCGCGCGGCTGCGGGTCATCATCAGCTGGACGCCCTTCGGGTACACCTGCGACCCGTACCCGCCGATCTCGATGTCGAAGAACTGCTCCAGGCCGAAGGCGCGCAGCTTCTCGACCGCGTTCGGCTTGATCCCGCCGGTCAGGACGGTCTGCACCACTCCGTGCCGGGCCGCCAGTTCGGCGACTGCCTCGGCGGCGCCGGGCAGCAGCCGTCCCTGTTCCCGCAGCAGGTCGCGACGGGCCGCGAACGCGCTGGCCAGCTCGAAGCTGAACCGGGCCAGCAGCTCCTCGCCGCCCTGACCCGCCGCGATGCCCAGCCGCGCCACACCGTCAGCGCCCACGGCCCCGGCCGCCGCACCCGCCCCGGCCTCGTTCAGCGCCAGCGCGTCGAAGAAGATCTCCGATTCCATCCGCCCGGGCATCTGCGGCAACTGCCTGAGCGACCGCCCGGTGACCCGGCGGAACGCCTCCGCGTACGCCTCCCGGGTGACCCGGCCGACGTCGAGGAGAGTCAGGTCGATGTTCCACAGGACCAGGCGGTTAATGGGTACCTCCCGGGGTTGGCATCCCCCTAGTGGCGGGCATCGCCAGCCTATGCCCCGGGCACCCCGCCGCTCGCGCTAACGGTCCGGCTTCTCGGCGCGACCCTGCGCTCGCTGCCGCCGGCGCGCCCCTCGCGCCAGGGGCAGCACCGGCTCGCGCTCCAGAAAGCAGACTATTTTGTTCTAAATTCTATTTTCCGGTGTAATACCGCAGAATTCAAAATATACGATATTTATTAGTAGATAACGATTAGACAGGAACTCTAAAGATTAAAAAATTTGAGCTGCCCGGTACCACCCTGCGTGCTATATAACGGTCTGTTCGGAGTGGTCGTCAGGCAAGGGGGACACTAGAGGTGGTGAAGCCAGTCCGCCCGCGGCCGGGTGACTTTGCATTAGCAACGGAAAAGGCCTCGGCCATCGCCGCACCGCCCGGTACGGCGGAGGCACTCGCCGCGGTCCCCGGGATCGCGAGGCCACCCGCCGCACTCCCCGGGACAGCCGGGGCACCAGACAGCGAACCCGTGCGCAGAGCGGGGCGCCTGCGTCCCGGCGAGTGGGACCCAGATCCAGACCCGCACGTGTCTCTTCCGGTACGCTCCGCCGAGCGGCGGCGCTGGACCGCGGACCTCACTAGCCCCACGCTGGCCGGGCTGGTGCTGTACGGAGTCGGCGGAATCGGCAAGTCCACGCTGGCCAGCCAGATCACCTCGCGGGTGAGCCATCTCGATCCCGAGTGGGTCACGGCGGTCGTCCGCGGCGAAACGTCCGTGGACGGGGTGCTGGCCGGGGTGGCCGCCGCCCTCCGCCGTCATCCGGCTACGGCCCCCGGCAGCAGTAGGGCGGAATCGGCGCGGGTGACGGACCAGACCGACGTGCCGCGGGCGCACCGGCTGACACTGCTCCGCGAACACGTCCTCGCCCACGTTCCGGTCCTGCTGGCTCTGGACGACTTCGATGACAACGTGTCGGCCGACTCCGGCGGCTGGAAAATTCGTGATCCCGCCTTGGCTGAATTGATAGCAAGCTGGGCTAGCGGAACTCATCGGGGCAAACTGCTCATTACCTGCCGCCATCCATTCACTCAGCCCCCAGCCGCCGGGCCGCCGCTCGGATTCCGCCATGTCGGCCCGCTGTCCCGCTCCGGTGCTTTCGAGATGGCGAAATCGCTACCAGCATTCGGGCGGCTGAGCGAACAGGAACTCGACCGCGCTTGGCGGCTGCTCGGCGGCCATCCACACGCCATGAAATACCTGGATTCGCTGCTCGTCACGAGCGAGGTCGGTTTCCCGGAGGTGGCCCGGCGGCTCGCGCAGGCAATCGGGGCCGCGACCGGTGACCCAGCGCGGCCTATGGGGCCCGCCGCGCCCACCGAACTCCCCCCGGCGGCTGCGGAAACGATCGCGCTGGCCGCCAGCGACCTTCTGCTTGGCGAGCTCCAGGGCGAAGCGCCGAGGAACTCGCGGGTGAACGGGGCTCACCGCGGCCACGCCTGGGTCTGGCGGTCCCGCAGGACAGCCGCCGTGGCCGGGGCCGCGGTCCTGGCGACCGCGGCCGCCGGTGTCTTCGTCGCGTGGCACCCCGGGTCGCCCACGGTGACAGCCGGCGCTGGGGCGCGGCCCCGTCTCGCCGCGGTGCTGGACGACGCGGCCGCCGTCCGCTCCTGGGCGGCCGCATGGGTGGCCCGGCAGATCAGCCGGAACGCGATCGTGGCGTGCGACCCGGACATGTGCTCCGCGCTGCTGGCGCAGGGGACCCCGCCCGCGAACCTGCTGGAGTTGCGGGCGGCGACGCCGGATCCGCTCGGCTCCGATGTGGTGGTCGCGACCGCCGCGGTGCGCAACCAGTTCGGCGGCCGCCTGGCGAGCGTCTACGCGCCGGGGATCCTGGCCAGCTTCGGCGCCGGCCGCCTGCGGATCGACGTCCGCGCCGTCGCCCCCGACGGTGCGGCCGCCTACCGGGACGCACTCGCGTCCGACCAGGTCGCCCGCCGGGACGCTGGTCGTCAGCTGCTGGGCAACTGGCGCCTCCGGGTCTCCGCCAGCGCCCAGGCTGAGCTGCGGGCCGGCCAGGTGGACTCACGCCTGCTGACCACGCTAGCCGCCCTCGCGGCCACCGGGCCCGTGCAGGTGACCGCCTTCGGGGACTCCGGTCCCGGCGCGGGCTACGGCATGCCGCTGAGGTCGGCCGAGATAACCGCGCCCTTCCACTCGGACCTGGCCCGCCTGCGGCAAATGATCACGTTCCTGCGCGCTCAGCGACCGCCCTACCTCCCTGCCCGGGCGCTGATCGCGCCGGGGGCGGGTGGCTCACCCGTGCTGAGCATCGAGTTCGCCGCGCCCAGCCCGGCCGGACTGCTTCAACCGGAGCCGGCTCGCTGACCAGATACGGCACCTGACCACCAACCCTGACCGAAACCACAGCACAGCGCGACCTGGCCGCAAGCCCGGGGGCGCGGGAGACGGGGAATCATGAGACTGGCAAGCGAGGGCCGGTACGTGCTCGCGGCGATAGCCGTGATGCTGCTGGCCAGTCTGGGGGGCGCCGCTCCGGCGTGGGCGTCGCCGGGCACCGGGTGGGTCAGGCTCGCGCACCTGTCCCCCAATACTCCTGCGGTGGACGTGTACCTGTACTCCTTCGGGGACAGCCACGCACGCCTGGTCCTACACCATGTCAGCTACGGCATGGTCTCGCCGTACCAGGAGGTCCCGGCGGGAGAGTACACGGTATCGATGCGCCCAGCAGGTGCCCCGCCAGCAGAGCACCCGGTGCTGTCGACCTCGTTCTGGGTGAGAAACGAAGGCGCTTACACGGTGGCCGGGATGGGACCCGCGTCCGGGCTGCGGCTGGACGTGCTCAAGGACACGTTGACGCTGGGGACCGGGCGGGCGCTGGTCCGGGTGATCCAGGCGTCACTGCGCGACCACGTGGTCAGGGTCGCCCTCGGTGGGCTGGTGCTCGCACGGAAACTCCGGTTCGGCAGCGTGACGTCCTACCAGTCCGTCACCGCCGGGTCCCGCATCGTCCGCGTCACCGGGGAGAGCGGCGGCGCATCCCTGCGCCTGCGGCTAGCGTCGGACACCGTGCACACGCTGGTCGTGCTGGACGGTGCGGGCCGCCTGCGCCTTATCGACCTGCAGGATGCGGCGGGCAGCCAGGTGCTGCCCCACGGGGGTGCGGCGACCGGACTGGGCGGCACCGCGCCGCGACCAGCCTCGTCCCCGCTGCCGTGGCTGGGTGTGATCGCGGCCGGTGGTCTACTGGCTGGCCTCGGCATCCGCGCGCGCCGGCCGGGCCGCCTCCCCGCCGCCCGCAGGCCGTGACCCCGCCACACGCCTGGAGGAAGGGAACCAGCAGGCCCGGCATCAGCAGGCAGAGCACCCACAGAAACAGGACCAGGACTCACGGGGCCAGCAGTCGGCGGGCCGGGAGGCACGGGACCCGCACGCACCGCACGGTCACCTCGTTCGTGATGCTCGGGGCCGGCCTGGCCACCGTCGTGGCCGGCGCGGCCGGCCTGGGGCTGTCCCGCGGTGGCCGTCCCGCGCAGCGGCCGGCCGCCGTGTCCGTGCCGGCGCCGGATGGCACCGCCGCCCAGGTCACCTGGCCCTCCGCCGCTGCACGCGTCGCCCTGCCCGCCGAGCTGACCGTCCCCGCGATCGGTGTCCGGACCCGGCTGATCCACCTCGGGCTCACTCCGGGCGGCGCCTTGCAAGTCCCCTCCAGCTTCAAGGTCGCCGGCTGGTATGACCGGGGGCCCCGGCCGGGCGCGCCCGGCCCGGCGGTCATCGCTGGGCACGTCGACAGCGTGGCGGGCCCGGGGATCTTCTACCAGCTGTCGGCCTTGCGCCCTGGCGACCGCGCCTACGTCCGCCGCTCCGACGGCACCCTCGCGGTGTTCCGGGTCACCGCCGTCCGCACCTATCGCAAGGACCGCTTTCCGACCGCCGCCGTCTACGGCCCCACCCCGGGACCCCAGCTCCGCCTCATCACCTGCGGCGGCACCTTCGACCCCGCGCGGCGCTCCTACCTCAGCAATGTCGTCGTCTACGCGGTCGCAGCCGCTTCTGGGCCGGCCTCATGGCGGTCGGATCAGCCGCGGCGCGGCTAGGTGCCGCCCGCTCACCCGTCAGCCCATGTGCGGGTAGCGATAGTCCGTCGGGGGCGCGAACAGTTCCTTGATGGCCCGCGCGTTGACCCAGCGGGTCAGGTTGAAGATCGAGCCCGCCTTGTCGTTGGTGCCGCTGGCCCGCGCGCCGCCGAACGGCTGCCGGCCGACCACGGCGCCGGTCGGCTTGTCGTTGATGTAGAAGTTGCCCGCCGCGAAGCGCAGCGCCTCGGTGGCGGCGGCGATCGCATCCCGGTCCTGGGCGATGATCGCGCCGGTCAGCGCGTACGGGGCCACGTCCGCGGCCTGCGCCACGACCTCGTCGTACCGAGCGTCCTCGAACACGTGGACAGCCAGGAGGGGGCCGAAGTACTCGGTGCGGAACACCTCGTCCTCGGGGTCGCTGCACTCCAGCACGGTCGGCTTGACGAAGTATCCCTGGGAGCCGTCCGCGTCGCCGCCAGCCAGCACCTGGATCGACGGCCGGCTCCGCGCCCGGGCCAGCGCGTCGGACAGCCTCCGGAACGCGCGGGCGTCGATGACCGCGCCCATGAACAGGGACAGGTCGGCCGCGACGTCGCCCACGGTCAGCGCGTCCACCTGGGCCAGCAAACTGTCGCGCATCCGGTCCCAGACCGACCGCGGGATGTAGGCGCGGGACGCGGCCGAGCACTTCTGGCCCTGGTAGTCGAACGCGCCCCGGATCAGGGCCGTGCCCAGCACGTCCGGGTCGGCCGAGGGGTGCGCGATCACGAAGTCCTTGCCGCCGGTCTCGCCGACCAGCCGGGGGTACCCGCGGTACCCGGCGATGTTCTCGCCCACGGTGCGCCACAGGTGCTGGAACGTCCCGGTGGACCCGGTGAAGTGAATGCCGGCCAGGTCCCGGTGCGGGAGCGCCACCTCGGACACGGCCTGGCCGTCGCCGGTGACCAGGTTGATCACACCCGGGGGCAGGCCGGCCTCCTCCAGCAACCGCATCGTGTAGTGCGCCGAGTACTGCTGGGTCGGCGACGGCTTCCAGATCACCACGTTGCCCAGCAGCGCGGGGGCAGTGGGCAGGTTGGCCGCGATCGAGGTGAAGTTGAACGGGGTGATGGCCAGCACGAACCCCTCGAGCGGCCGGTACTCCAGCCGGTCCCACTCGCCGGTGACAGAGGACGGCTGCTCGGCCAGCAGGCGCCGGGCGAAATGCGCGTTGTAGCGCCAGAAGTCGATCAGCTCACAGGCCGCGTCGATCTCGGCCTGGTAGACCGACTTGGACTGGCCGAGGATCGTGGCCGCGTTGATCGTGGCCCGCCACGGGCCGGCCAGCAGCTCCGCGGCCTTCAGGAACACCGCGGCCCGGTCGTCGAAGGACAGCGCCCGCCAGCCCGGCGCGGCGGCGGCGGCCGCCTCGATCGCAGCGGCCACGTCCGCGCCGGTCGCGTTGCCGAGGTGACCGAGGACGTGGGCATGGTTGTGCGGCTCGACCACGGCGATCCGGTCACCGCCGCCCATCCGCTGCTGGCCGCCCAGGGCCATGGTCAGCTCGGCCGGGCTGGCGGCCAGCTCCTTGAGCTTGGATTCGACGGCGGCGCGCTCGGCGCTGCCCGGCGCGTAGGCCCGGACCGGCTCGTTGACCGGCGGCGGAACGTTGCTGACGACGTCCATGAGGGGTCTCCCAGAACTGTTTTCACTAGCGGTGAGCCCATCGTGCCACGCTCCGGCCGGTGCCCCGGCCCGCCCGCCCGCTAGCCGGCCAGGTAGGCCAGTTCCTGGGTTGCGTACCACATGAGCTCATGACCCTCCGCGCCGTCCACCAGGAACCGCGCGTCGTCGTCGCCGGCATCGGCGGCCGCCAGGGCCGCCACCGCCTCGCCGACGTCGGCCACGGCCCCGAGGTCATCCACGTGCCCGGAGACCACCCGGGATAGCGGGACCGGCGCGGACAGCAGCACCAGGGTCGGCTCCTCGAACCCGCCGTCGAAACCTCCGCCCCGGCCGGCTTGCTCGTCGGGCACGTCGGCCGCCAGCACCACGCGCCGGCGCGGGGCGTCCGGGTCGCCGCGCAGCAGCCGCAGCGAGGCCCTCGCGGCGTGCATCATCGCGGCGTACTCGAGCTCCTCGAGGTCCGCGCTGGCGTACCACTCACGCAGCGCGGGCGTCACCGTGAACGCCTGCACCGGCGCCGGGCCGATCTCGGCCGCGCGCAGCACGGCGGCGAGGGCCGGCAGGGTGGCCGGCAGGTAGACGCGCATCATTCCCCCTGGTTAGACGGGCAGAGCTTAGCCAGCAGAGCTTGGACGAGCAGAGCTTGGACGAGCAGGGCTATCTGGTGAGCGCGGCGATCACGGCTGTGAGAGCCGCCTCGAGCGGCTCGTGTTCCCACACCCTGACCACCCGCCAGCCCGCCGCGTCCAGCGCCGCGTCCGCGGCCCGGTCGCGTTCCACGTTGCGGCGCAGTTTGGGTGACCAGTACGACTCGTTGACCGCCGGGTCCCGGCCGTGCTGCGGGCAGACGTGCCAGAAACAGCCGTCCACGAACACGGCGACCCGGCGCCCGGTGAACGCGATGTCCGGCCGGACCCGCGCGCCGCCGTCCAGATCGAGCCGGAAGTCCTTACGGAAACGGTAGCCCTGCCGGTGCAGGGCGCTGCGCAGCGCGAGTTCCGGCTTGGTGTCGGTGCGCCGGTTGGCGCGCATGTTCGCCGATCGTCCCGGGGTGGGGGGAATCAGGGCCCGTGGTATCGGGGGGAGCGGGCTCGGCTGGTCAGCCACGGGGTCAGGCTAGAGCAGCCAGCCCCGGCGTGCGCCGGGTCTGCGGCTGCTGTCACTAAGGAAAGTAGCGCCGCTACGGAAGGCCGAGCAGCGTGGCCAGCCGGGCCGCGGTCGCGGCCGGCTCGGTGTGCAGCACGCCGGTCATCCCGAGGGCCTCCGCGGCCTGCACGTTGGCCTCGATGTCGTCGATGAACACGCACTCGGCCGGGTCCAGCCCCAGCAGGCCCGTCGCGTGCCGGAAGATCCGCTCCTCCGGCTTGCGCATGCCGACCTCGGCCGAGATGACCACCGCGTCGAACAACTCGGCGAGCACGTCGGCCGGGTAGGCGCTGATGCCCCAGGAGTTCGAGAGCATGGCCGTCTTCAGCCCGGCGCGGCGGACCCGGCGGAGCAGGTCCTGCATGGGCTCGCTGAGCACCGTGGCCGCGAACATCCGGTCCAGCAGCCCCTCGGCCAGCACTGGGCCGCCGTCCCGGCGCACGATCTGGGCGGCGAGCCTCCGCTCGAACTCCTCGTTGCTGAACTCGCCGCGTTCCAGCCCGTGGATCGGGTTGTCCTCGCCCGTCCCGTCGTACGCGCCGGTCACCCAGGCCTTCATGACCGCGTGGTAGCTGTCGTAGTCGATCTCGTCGGCAGTGATCCAGGCGCGCACGGTCTCGATGATGGGGTTGGTCATCACCCCGCCCCAGTCCGCGATCACCCCGCGCAACGGCACCCGGCCAGCGGCCGGGGCGGGGGCGGCGTCCGGAAAGGGCTGGTCCGGCCGGGAGGTCAGCTGGGGGTCAGGCACGCTTCCGATCGTAAGCGTCCCGGGCTAACGCGACCCAAACGGCGGGCATCACCCGGGGTTGACTAACCCAGGCCCGTGGTTAGTAAGACAGACCGGTCTTGTACCGGAACGCGATTCCCCCGGCCACGGCGGGGATGGCCACCGGCAGCCGGCCGGCCGGG
>Ga0187890_10000325_pt1 | contig 33879 bp, 24 predicted proteins | sample June2016WEW_21_1_FD_133005 | JGI IMG/M metagenome (GOLD analysis project Ga0187890, IMG submission 133005) | Peatland microbial communities from SPRUCE experiment site at the Marcell Experimental Forest, Minnesota, USA - June2016WEW_21_10 | ecosystem: Environmental > Terrestrial > Soil >... | reverse complement strand
TCGACCGCCTGGTCCGACGACGCCAGTGCCGCCGTGTGAGAGGAGGCGGCGCGATTCCCTGCTTGGCTGCGCCCACTCTTCAGCGCCACAATCGGCTTGCTTCGTCCCACTCGGCGGGCGATACGGCTGAACTTGCGCGGATTCCCGAACGACTCCAGGTACAGCAAGATCACATGCGTGGCGGCGTCCTGCCCCCACCACTGGAGAAGGTCGTTCCCACTCACGTCGGCCTTGTTGCCCATCGAGACAAAGCTCGACAACCCCAGGTCACGAGCCGCAGCCTCCCCCAAGATGGCTATCCCGAGACCTCCGGATTGCGACGCAAAGCCCGCTTCGCCGAAGAGCGGTGTCTCGGGGGCGAAGGTGGCGTTCATCGACACGGCCGGATTGGTGTTGATGACTCCGAAGCAGTTGGGGCCTACCAGTCGCATTCCCTGGGCGTGGGCCAGCGACGCCAGGGCGTGTTGGGAATCGGCGCCCTGGGCATTGCGCTCCGCGAATCCCGCCGTGATCACCACCAGCGATGACACGCCCTTCGCCCCGCAGTCGGCGATGGCCTGCGCAACGGCGGGCTCGGGTACGGCGATCACCGCCAGGTCGACTTGGCCCGGGATCGCCCCCACGTTCGGCCAACAGGGAACGCTGGCGACGGAGGAGGCCGATGGATTGACGGGGTAGACCGGACCCTCGAATCCTCCTGCGAGCAGGTTGCGCAACAGCTCGTGCCCGATCGTTCCCTTCTGACGCCCCGCACCCACCACGGCGATCGAGTGCGGCTCCAGGACACGACCGATGGACCTGATGACCGCCGTCCGGTCCCGGGCATCGGCGGCAGCCCTGGCGTCGGGGGTGGACTCGATATCGAGCACCACCCTCATGACCTCGGCGTTGCGTTGGTACTGGCGCACGAACCCGGCTTCGGCCAGGACCTTGAGCATCCGGTGATTCTCGGTCAGGGTGTTCGCCGCGAATTGTCGAATGCCGTGTCGGCGGGCCTCACTGGCCAGGTGTTCGAGCAGGATCGTCCCGATGCCGTGGCCCTGGTAGCCGTCGTCGACCAGGAACGCCACCTCGGCATCATCCTGCCCAGGCTCGCGGTAGTACTGGGCGAGCGCCACGATCATGTCGTGCACCTCGGCGACGAGGACGACGACATCGACACCGTCGGGGTGAGTGAGCTCCTCGAGTTCCTTGGCCGACATCCGGGGGTGAGGGCCGAAGTACCGCAGCACGATGGTTTCGGGGCTGAGTCGTGAGTAGAACTCGCCGATCGCGGGCGCGTCATCGGGCGTCACTGCTCGGACGTGTGCGGTCGTGCCATCGGCCAGAAGCACGTCGAAGCCCGGCAGCAACTCCTTCGCGTCCATGGGCCCAGCATCGCCGCCCGGGCGGGGCTCCACAAGTGGCACCCGCCTCATCTTCGGGGGGTTCGTCCCCCGAGCGCGCCCCGTGCATCGGGAAAGGGCCATTGGGCTCTGGTCGATTCCGAGACGGGGCGCCCAAGGTGTCTCATGGGGCAATTGCCGTCCGAGGACACGAAGTTCTCTCTGGTCGAGCTGGACCGGACGGAATGCCTGGAGCTCTTGGATCGCGCCACGATCGGCCGGCTGGTTCTGAGTGTGAGGTCCATCCCTGTGGCCCTCCCGGTGAATCTCTGTGTGGTCGACGAGGACGTGGTATTCGCCACTGATACGGGGTCCAAGCTCGATGCCGCGGTCGAGGGGAGGATGGTCAGTGTGGAGGTCGATGACATCGACCGCATCTACCACACGGGCTGGAGCGTGCTCGTGACAGGGCTGGCCGAGCTGCTCACCGACCCCCGGGACATCGAACGGGCCCACCATCTCCCCCTGGGGCCATGGGCGCCCGGGCCCCACCGGTTCTTCGTACGGGTCCCTTCGACCGTCGTCTCGGGACGGCGTATCGCATGGGGGTGATGCCATGATGGACGACGAGCAAGAGCAGGAGAACGTCGGCGGAGAGCGACTCCATCGCATACCAGCGCGGGTCCCAGCCCGCGTCGACGGGCTGGCGAGCCTGCGAACCGTGACCCAGCGCATGGTGGAGTCTGGCGTGGGGGCGGTGTTGGTAGAGAGCCCCCTCGCCCCCGTCGGACTGGTCACCGCCAACGATGTCATCGAAGCAATAGCCGCGGGAGCGGACCCCGACACCGTCTGGGCGGGGGAGATCACTCGGCCGACGCCCCGGATGGTGAGTTCTCAGCAACACCCGGCCGCGGTCGCCGAGGAAATGGCCGCCTACAGGCTCGAGGTCGTCGCCGTGGTCGACGAGGACGCTCCCGTGGCTCTGGCGTCCGCCCTCGACGTCCTGGGCGCCGTCCTCCGGGCCGCGAGAGAAGGGGCCGAGACCTCCTGATCCAAAGGAAAACAGAGAACAGATCGGCCGAGGGGTGGGGGCCTACGGACCGGGGGCTTGGAAAGGGACCACGACCACAGGTCGGTCAGCCTGGGACACGACCTGCTGGCTGGTGCTGCCGAGGACCAGTCCGGGATGACCACCCGTGCCGCGACATCCCACCACCAGGAGGTCGGCTTCCTCCTCCCGCGCGGTTCTGAGAAGCGCTGTCACAGGGTCGCCGTCGACCACGACACAGCGATGGGCCACCGAAGCCTCGATCAGTGGTCGGCACCACTGCTGCTCGAGCAGGGTGACCACCTGGTCTCGCTGCCCCATCGAGGGCACGACCGATCCGTCCTCGAGGTGTGTCAACAGGCCCAGGGCGTGCACGGCGACGATCTCTCCGTCGGTTCCTTCGACGAGAGCCGCTGCCCATGCCAGCGCCCGCGTGGAGTTGTCAGACCCGTCGACGCCCACCACGGTGCGAGCCGGCACCGTCATGTCTGTCGGCGCCTTCGAGTCACCGTGTTCCCCTGTGCCGACAAAGCCAGATGTCCCATTCCGTCACTTCCATGGCAGGGGTTCAGCGCTCCGGGCGGACCCCGCTTGGCGCCGGTGCCGCGAGCGGTTGGCGTGGGTCCGTTGACCAGCCGCCTCTGACCTCGTGAGCTCAGCATCGAAGGCGCAGGACGCCGGTGAGCCGATGAGCCGATGAGCCGATGATATCGCCCGACACGAGCGGCTCCAGGGGTACCCGAGGCGTCTCTTGAGGAGTCCGGCAGCAGCCGCGGGGCGCTACCCGCCGGGGGCGATCCCCGGTGCCGCCAGACCGACCCGGTTCTGGGCGCCGGCCCGCTCGAGCCTTCCGCGACCTCTCGCCTTGACCTATGTCGGTGCCTGACCGGGACTTTTGACCCTGTTTGGCGCCTTTGGCTTCGCCTGATGATGGGGGATCAACGAACGGATGCCCCGAAGCGGGCTCGAGCAAGCAGGTGAGTCGAATGGCGATTGCCCACCCAACCGCAGACACCACCACTCCCGAGGCCCCCACGCCGGGCTCGCCGGCAACCGAGCGGGCCCGGGCGCTGGGTCTCCCGTCTGCAACCGCCCTCGTGATCGGCAGCATCATCGGGACCGGCGTGTTCACCATGCCGGCCGTCCTGGCCGGTGCCGGTACCAGCTCCCTCCTGGTGTTGGGGATCATCGCCATCGGGGCCATCCTCCTCGGCACCATGTTCGGCCAGCTCACCAAGCGGGTCCCCAATTCCAACGGCGGCCTCTACGCCTACGCCCGTCACGAGTTCGGTGACTTCGCGGGGTTCCTGACGGCGTGGTGCTACTGGATCACCGCCTGGGCCGGCAACGCCGCCATCGTCTCCTCCTGGGTCCTCTACGTCGAGTCCCTCTTCTCCATCACCCACCCTTCGGCGTGGACCAACCTGGGCATCGCCTTGACCGGGCTGTGGATCCCGGCCCTGATCAACATCGTCGGCGTCCGGCAGATGGCCTGGTTCCAGAACGCGACGGTCGTCTTGAAGTTCCTTCCTCTGGCACTGGTGGGCGTCGTGGGATGGTTCTTCGTGAGGTCGGCCCACTTCGGTCCGTTCAACGCCACCGGCGGCAGCCTGTACAGCGGAATCGGCATCGCCGCCGGCGTGGCCTTGTTCTCCTTCATCGGCGTCGAGTGCGCGTCGATCGCCGCCGGCCGGGTGAAGAATCCCCGCAAGAACGTGGGTCGGGCCTCCATTCTCGGAACGGCATTGAGTGCGTTGCTGTACCTGGCAGTGACCGCGGCGGTGATGGGCCTCGTGTCGCACCAGCACCTGGTGGGCAACGGCACGCCTTTCGTCGCCGCCTTCCAAACCATGTTCGGGCACGCCACCTGGGTGGGCAAGGCGGTGGCCGCCACGGCGGTCATCTCGGGGATCGGGGCCCTGAACGGGTGGACGCTCGTCACCGCCGAGATGCCCTGGGCCGCCGCCCAGGACGGGCTCTTCCTGCCCCAGTTCGCCAAGCTCAATCGTGACGGCACGCCCTGGTTCGGCATCCTGGTGTCCACGGCGGTCGCCTCGCTTCTGATGGCTTTCGCCTACAGCTCCAAGACCGGGCTCACCGTCTTCACCTACCTCGTCGACCTGTCGGTGGTGACCGTGGCCATCCCCTACTTCTTCTCCGCTTGTGCGCAGCTCTCCTACCTGGTGTCCCGGCGCCGTCGGGTGATCGGCTGGCTGCTCGTTCGTGACCTCTCGATCGCCACGGCCAGCGTGCTCTTCTCCTTGTGGGTGGCCTTCGCATCTGGCTACCAGGCGGTGTACCAGGCGATGCTGCTCCTCCTGATCGGCCTTCCGATCTACGCCTTCTTGAAGGCCCGCAAGGAGCGCCTGGGCCAGGTGCCCGAGCCCGTGGAGCTCGCGCCCGAGACGATCAATGCTGATGACACAATCGTTCCCATCGCCCGCTGACGCTCGGCCGCCGGAGTCGTCAGCAAGAACGCAAGAGATGAGAGGAGTCGTCATGGCATCGAAGAAAGCTCTGGTGCGACCAGCCAGTCCCCGGCTCGCCGAGGGCATCGTGACCCACATCGAGCGCCAGCCGCTCGACTACCACCTTGCCCTGAAGCAGTGGGAGGGCTACGTCGAAGCCATGGAGGGAAGCGGATGGGAGATCGTCGAGGTACCTCCCGCCGACGACTGTCCCGACGGGGTCTTCGTCGAGGATGCGGTCGTGGTCTTCCGCAATGTCGCGGTGCTCAGCCGCCCTGGCGCCGATACCCGGCGCCTGGAGGTGTCCAGCGTCGAGCAGACGGTGGAGGAACTGGGGTGTTCCATCAACAGGATCCGCCCACCGGGGACACTCGACGGTGGTGACGTGCTCAAGATCGGTGACACCATCTACGTGGGAAGCGGGGGCCGGACCAACGCCGACGGCCTGCGCCAGCTGAGCGACATCCTCGGACCGATCGGCGCCACCGTGGTGGCCGTGCCGGGACCGCTTCGCAAGGTCCTCCATCTCAAGTCGGCGGTGACGGCACTCCCAGACGGAACGGTCGTCGGCTACCCGTCCTTGGTCGATGATCCGGGGTTCTTCCCCCAGTTCTTGGCGGTGCCCGAGGAGTCGGGGGCCCACGTCGTCGATCTCGGCGGGAACAAGATCCTGATGGCGTCGGACTGCCCGAAGAGTCACGAGATGTTCGCCGAACTCGGCTACCAAGTGGTCACGGTCGACATCAGCGAGTTCCAGAAGCTCGAGGGATGTGTGACGTGTCTCTCGGTGCGTCTGCGTGAGCTGTCGAGGGCACCGTCATGACCCTCGGCGTCCACTCCGAGGTCGGACAGCTCCGCCAAGCGGTGTTGCACCGCCCGGGCAACGAGCTCTCGAGGCTCACACCCGACAACATCGAGAGCCTGCTCTTCGACGACGTGATGTGGGCGAAGAAGGCCCGCGAAGAGCATGACGCCTTTGCCGAGGCCTTGCGGGAGAAAGGCGTCCGGGTCCACTACTACGGGCAGTTGCTGGCCGAGACCCTCGAGCTGCCCAAGGGCCGGGCATTCGTGCTCGACCGGGTGTGTACTCCCGAGACGGTGGGTCCTGCCCTCGTCGATTCCCTCCGCAGGCTCTTCGAGAACGTCGACGGGCCGACCCTGGCGAGCTATCTGGTCGGCGGGGTCCTCAAGGCCGATCTTCATCCCGGCCGCGTCCACAGCTTGAAGTGGGCGACCTTGGGAGCCGACGACTTCCTTCTCCCGCCCTTGCCCAACCACCTCTTCCAGCGGGACAACTCGTGCTGGATCTACGGTGGCGTGTCGGTCAACCCCATGGCGAAGCCCGCCCGCCAGCGAGAGACGCTGCACAGCCGGGCGATCTACCGCTTCCATCCCCTCTTCGCCCTCGAGGACATCATCGTCTACTACGGCGACGACGACCAGAACCATCTGCCGGCGTCGGTCGAGGGTGGCGACGTCCACGTCCTCGGGCACGGTGCCGTGCTCGTCGGGATGGGCGAGCGGACGACCCCCATGGCGATCGAGATCCTGGCTCAGGCGTTGTTCGCGACCCGACAGGCACAGCGAGTCATCGCCGTCGAACTACCCAAGTCGCATGCCATGATGCACCTCGACACGGTCATGACGATGCTCGACCACGAGACGTTCATCCTCTACCCGTACATGGAGAAGAAGTTCCGATCGTGGACCGTCACCCCGGCCGGCGATTCAGGACGACTGAGCGTCACTCGCAATCACAACCTGTGGGAGACACTGGCCGAGGTTCTCGGCGTGGACACCGTCAAAGTGCTCACGACCGACGAGGACATCCGGGCGGCGGAGCGCGAACAGTGGGACGACGGGACCAATTTCCTGGCCGTGGCGCCCGGAGTGGTGTTCGGATACGACCGCAACGTGGCCACCAACACCATGCTGCGCAAGCACGGTATCGAGGTGGTGAGCGTCAATGGGAGCGAGCTGGGCCGTGGTCGCGGCGGTCCGCGTTGCATGACGTGTCCGATCGAGCGGGATCCGTGAGCTCCCCCATGGCATCGTCCACCGAGACAACCGGAGCGGTGCCCGACCTTCGGGGCCGCAACTTCTTGAAGGAGCTCGACTTCACCGCGGCCGAGTTCCTCTCCCTCGTCGAGCTCGGGGGCCTGCTCAAGGTCGAGAAGCGTCTACGACAGGAGACCCCCCGTCTCACCCGACGGAACATCGCGTTGATCTTCGAGAAGACCTCGACCCGGACCAGGGCCGCCTTCGAAGTGGCCGCTCACGACCAGGGGGCCCATGTGACCTACCTGGGCCCCGGCGATACCCAGCTCGGGCGCAAGGAGTCCATGGAGGACACCGCCCGGGTGCTGGGCCGGATGTTCGACGGGATCGAGTATCGAGGTTTCGGTCAGGACCGGGTGGAGACCCTGGGGCGCTGTGCGGGAGTCCCGGTTTGGAACGGGCTCACCGACGAATGGCACCCGACCCAGATGCTGGCGGACATCCTCACCATGAAGGAGCACTCTGGAAAAGCGTTGTCCGAGATGACCTACTGCTACCTCGGGGACGCCCGCAACAACACCGCCCATTCGCTCCTCGTCACCGGAGCGCTCCTCGGCATGGACGTGCGGATCGCTGCCCCCCTGAGCCTGCAACCTCTGGCCGCCGTGCAGGATACGGCGCACCTGCTCGCCTCGAGCTCGGGAGCCCGGATCACCGTGAGCGAGGATGTCGCAGTGGCCGTTCGGGGTGCGGACTATCTCTACACCGACGTGTGGCTCTCGATGGGTGAGCCGGTCGAGGAGTGGAGCGACCGGATCCGACTCCTGCTTCCGTACCAGGTCACCGCGGCGGTCCTCGAAGCCACGCGCAACCCCGACGTCAAGTTCATGCATTGTCTTCCCGCCCTCCACGACCGCCACACCGAGATCGGGGCACAACTCGCCGCCCAATATGGCCTGAACGCGCTGGAGGTCACAGACGAGGTGTTCGAGTCGCCGAATTCGATCGTGTTCGACCAAGCCGAGAACAGGCTCCATACGATCAAAGCGGTCATGGTCGCCACCCTGGGGGACTGAGGTGCGGGTCGTCGTGGCCCTCGGAGGCAATGCGCTGCTCCAGCGCGGCGAACCGCCCGACTCCGAGGTCCAGGCCCATCACATCACCGCCGCGGTCGAGGCGCTCGCTCCTATCGTGAGAGACCACGAGCTCGTCGTCACCCATGGCAATGGGCCCCAGATCGGGCTCCTTGCTCTCGAGAGCGCCCGGGACCCGTCGTTGTCGCATCCGTATCCTCTCGACGTCCTCGGCGCTCAGACCCAGGGAATGGTCGGGTACTGGCTCCTCCAGGCCCTCGAGAACGTCGCCCCCGACCGCCAGGTGGCCTGCGTCGTGACCCAGACGCTGGTGTCGTCGGACGATCCCGCCTGGGGTGCACCGACCAAATTCATCGGTCCCGTCTACGGCGAGGCGGAGGCGACGCGACTCGCGGGCGAGCGGGGATGGCAGATCCGAGCCGACGGCGACCGGTGGCGCCGGGTGGTGGCCTCTCCCACTCCGCTGGCGGTGGTCGAGGACCCCCTCATCGAGCTCCTGCTGGCACAGGGGGTCGTGGTGGTGTGCGCGGGTGGGGGCGGAGCACCGGTCGTCCGGGACAGAGACGGTCGGCTGCAGGGGGTGGAAGCCGTGGTGGACAAGGACCGGACGTCGGCGATCCTGGCCGTATCGGTGAAAGCCGACGCCCTGCTCCTGCTCACCGATGTCGCCGGGGTGGTCGACGGGTTCGGCACGCCAGATGCCACGCTGCTCCGCCGTACCACTGCCGCCCGGCTCCGCCAGCTCGATCTTCCCGCGGGGTCCATGGGACCCAAGGTCGCTGCCCTGTGCGAATTTGCCGAGACGACGGGACAGTTCGCCGCCATCGGGTCGTTGGACGACGCCGAGGCGGTATTGCGCGGAGACTCCGGCACCAGCGTGGGGCTCGTGGATGTTCCCACCCGGTAGCCCCCGCCCGTGCACCTGCGTCACACGGACCCGGCGTGCCCCGGGATCGCCGTTTGCTCCCCGCGCCAGCTGTCAGGGGCGCTTGGCCATCAGCACCTTGAGGGCCCCGGTCTCTCCGGCGCGGGAAAAGGTGTCATAGGCGGCCATGGCCTGGTCGAGGCCGAAACGATGTGTCGTGAACCGAGTGGGATCGATGCGTCCGGCGCTGATCAGGCGAAGCAGTATCGGGATGCTGGACGTGTCGACCAGCCCGGTCGTGATCGTCACGTCCTTGATCCACAACGACTCGAGGTGCAACGAGACCGGCTTGCCGTGGACACCCACATTTGCGACGTGGCCACAGGGTCGCACGAGCTCGGTGCACAACTCGAATGTCTCGGGCACGCCCACCGCTTCGATCGTCACGTCGGCCCCCAGGCCGCCGGTCAGGTCCCCGATCGTTTGGGCGGCCTCCTCCGGTGTCACGGCGCGATCCGCCCCGAAGGTGAGCGCCAGCTCGCGACGACTCGCCACCGAGTCGATGGCCACGATGGCGGAGGGTGAGAACAGAGAGGACGCGACCAGCGCGGAAAGGCCGATGGGACCACAGCCGACGATGGCCACGACGTCCCCGGGGCGCACACCCCCGGCGATGACACCGACCTCGTATGCGGTCGGCAGGATGTCGGCCAGATACAGGACCTGCTCGTCGCTCACATCTTCGGGGACCGGGTACGTCGAATTGTCGGCGAAGGGGACGCGGGCGTACTCGGCTTGCACTCCGTCAATCAGGTGCCCGAAGATCCAACCCCCGCCCTCGAGACACTGGCCGAACCGCCCTTCCCGGCAGAAGCGGCAGTGCCCGCAGGCCGAGATGCAGGACAACAGCACTCGGTCCCCTTCCTGACGACTGTGGACGCCGGTGCCGCGTTCGACCACCGTGCCCACCGCCTCATGACCGAGGATCCGCCCTGGGGTCACCGCGGGGACGTCACCCTTCAGGATGTGGAGATCGGTGCCGCAAATGGTCACCGAGTCGATCTGCACGATGGCATCGGTATCCGCCTCCAGCTTGGGGTCGGGCACTTCGTCCCAACTCTTCTGACCAGGGCCGTGATAGATGACCGCTCTCATGCGAACCTCCCGGATACGTTTCTCAAGCCCATGGTCGCCCACAGCCGCCCCGGGCTCCAGGGGCAAAGGTCCTTCGTTTGGCACCGTTGTGTCTTCGGTGCCCTCGTGGTGTTCAGGGTCGGCGGGCGTCGCACCGATACACTCAGGCGCATCACCGGAACGCAGAGTCATGCGCCGTCACCGCGGGTGCACGGTGGGGCCACGACCCGGGATGCCTCGATGGCTTCGCTGGCCAGTGCGGTGAGGGGCTCGTGATCCCCGTCGCCGATGGCAAGGCGGCGGTCGCGCCGCCCGCCCTGGACATGGTCACCGCGGCCGGGATGCCTGGCGACAAGGTCCTCGAAGAACTCGGAAGCGCCGAGCCCGGACTCTCCTCGGCGGATGCGGCCGAGCGATTGGCTCGGTTCGGACCGAACGTCGTCGGGACGCACAGTGTCCGCGCCCTGGACGTGTTGGTGGGTCAGGTCCGGAACCCGCTCATCGTGCTGCTCCTTGTCTGCGCCGGGGTGTCGGGCATCACCGGTGATCCCACCGACGCCGTCATCATCGCCGTGATCATCCTCCTCAGCATCGCGCTCGGGTTCTTCAACGAGTACCGGGCCGAGGTGGCGGTGGCTGCCCTCCACGACAAGGTCCGTCGCCGGGCGCTCGTGTGGAGAGAAGGACACCCCCACCACTTCGACGTCATCGACCTGGTGCCCGGTGACGTGGTGGCACTCGGGGTCGGGGACCTGGTCCCCGCCGACGTGCGGCTGCTCGAGACCAACGACCTGGAGTGTGACGAGGCCATCCTGAGCGGTGAACCGGTCCCGGCCCCGAAGGGCACCGAACCCGTCGTGGGGGCGACCGGGGTGGACCTCGCGTCCTGCGCCTTCATGGGCACCATCGTCCACCAGGGGTCGGGACGAGGCGTGGTGGTGGCCACCGGGTTGTCGACGGAATTCGGTCGGATCGCGGCGGGGCTTTCCGAACGGCCGGCCGAGACCGCCTTCCAAGCCGGCCTGCGGGGGTTCTCGCGTTTTCTGGTGGGAGTCGCTGCGGTGCTGACGGTCGCCATCTTCGCCATCAACGTCGGCTTCCACCGGCCCCTGATCGAAGCGCTCCTGTTCTCGTTGGCCATCGCCGTCGGCATCACGCCCGAGATGATGCCCGCCATCGTCACCGTGAGCCTGTCCTCGGGCGCCCGGGAGCTGGCCAAGAAGAAGGTCCTGGTGAAGCGTCTGGTGGCGATCGAGGACCTCGGGAACATCCAGGTCCTGTTCACCGACAAGACCGGAACCCTCACGGAAGGGGCGATCACCTTCAGCCGCTCTCTGGGCCCGGGAGGAAGCGACGATCCTTCGGTCCTGGTCCTGGGACTCGTGTGCAATGAGGCGGCCGATACCCAGGACGGGCCGGTGGGTGGCAACGCCTTGGATCAGGCTCTGTGGGAGGCACCTGAAGCGCGGGCCCTGGCCGGTACCACCGCCGGACCCGATACCTATCGTCGTCTGGGCGTGCTCCCCTTCGACCACGATCGCCAACTCGTCAGCGTGAGCACGACGGGACCCGACGATCGTCCGCTGCTCGTCACCAAGGGCGCCCCCGAGACCGTCCTGGCCCGCTGCACGGCCGTTTCCGCCGAGGCACAGGACACACTCGAGCACCTCTTCGCACAGGGTGCGCGCGTCGTGGCAGTTGCCACCCGTGACGGGTCAACGATCGAGGCCATCGGATCACCGTGCGCAGCGGACGAGCACGGTCTCACCTTCGTGGGATTTCTCACCTTCGTCGACCGGCCCAAGCCCGACGCCGGCGCGTCGATCGAACGCCTGCACACCCTCGGGGTCGATGTGAAGATCATCACGGGAGACAATGGCATCGTCGCCGGAAAGGTCTGCAGCGACATCGGGCTCGAGCTTTCCGGCACCCTCGTCGGTGCAGACATTGACGCCCTTGATGACGACGCGCTGGCGGCCGCCATTCCGTCCACGACCGTGTTCGCCCGGGTGAGCCCGGAACAGAAGTCACGCATCATCAAGGTGGCGCGTCGCACGGGGGTGGCGGTGGCGTTTCTGGGTGATGGGGTCAACGATGCCGTGGCCCTGCACCACGCCGATGTCGGTATCTCGGTGGACTCGGGCACCGACGTGGCCAAGGACGCGGCAGATATCGTGCTTCTCGACAAGGACCTGGGCGTCCTGGCCGACGGTGTCATGGAGGGAAGGCGGATCTTCGCCAACACGATGAAGTTCGTGTTCATGGCGACCTCCTCGAACTTCGGCAACATGTTCAGCGCCGCGGGAGCTTCGTTGTTCCTGACGTTCTTGCCGATGCTGCCTTCACAGATCTTGCTCAACAACCTTCTCTACAACGCCGGGCAGCTGGCCATCCCCACCGACCGTGTCGATCCCGAAGCTCTCGAGCGTCCCGCGGCTTGGGACATCGGTTTCATTCGTCGGTTCATGGCGGTCTTCGGGCCGGTGAGCTCGATCTTCGACTTCCTCACCTTCGGCGTGATGCTCTGGGTCCTGCATGCCGGCCATGCCGAGTTCCGCACCGGGTGGTTCGTCGAGTCGATCGCCACCCAGACGCTGGTCATCTACGTCATCCGTACCCGGCGGATCCCCTTCCTGCGGAGCATGCCCAGTAAGACCATGCTCACCCTGCCCATCGCGTGCGCGGTGATCGGCGCCTGTCTGCCCTTCACCCCCCTGCACCATCTGCTCGGGTTCACGGCCCTGCCGGTGACCTTTTTCTTGATCCTGATGGGGATGATCGTCTTCTACCTGATCCTGGCTGAGTTCGCCAAGGCCCGCTTCTATGCCGTGCGGCGGCCTTCGGTCGAACCGGTCTCCACCCGTCGGCAACGACTGGAGCGCCGCGTCGTGCGCCGGGCCGCCCCGTTCACCCGGCACGTCATCTCAGAACCGGCTCGTCTTCTGAACCGGCTCCCGAAGGCGGACCGCGGGGCTCGAACGCCCTGATGCCTCGACCTGCGGTGCACCGGGACCCCGGTGCCCGGTCGGCTCGGCCCGGTCGGCGGGGTCGACGCTTTCCACGAGCTCTCTGAGCGCGCCGGGAATGGCCCCGGCGATGTCCCACACTCTCGGCACGAGGTCCGGGCAGGTGATGATGCCGAAGCCGACGCGATCGCCCTGGGAGAGCACCGTGACGTTGAGTGCGGCCCCGTCGGTGATGGGCCCGAACGGGTAGAGACCGAGCACTCGGGCGCCGGCCATGTACAGAGGAATGGGCGGCCCCGCGACGTTCGAAAGAATGAGGTTGTGCACAACGGGGTGGTGATCGGCGAGGTGCAGAGCCGAGTACAGGCGGGCACCCGCGCCCATTCCGTTCAGCCATGAGAGCTCGGCCCAACGTATGAGGGTGTCAGCGCCCACCATCTCGTGGATCTCCTTGGCCCGGGCATTGGCCGAGGAGATCGCCTTCAGCCGTGCCACGGGGTCGGGCTCATCGGTGGCGAGGGTCGAGAACATGACCGAGACCTTGGTGGTCCCGGCCCGGTCGGAGGTCTGGTCGTGCACCGACACCGGAACCGCAGCCAGGAGGGGGTGCTGCGGGAGTTCGCCCCGATCCCCGAGGTAGTGGCGAAGCGCTCCACCCACGACGGCGGTGACCACGTCGTTCACGGTGACGCCGAATTGGCGTTTCACCGCCTTGACATCTGTCAAGGCGACATCGGTGAAGGCCACGGATCGTTCTGCGGTGAGGGTGGCATTGAATGACGTACGCGGCGCCGTGAACGGCTTCGCAAAAGGAGCGTCTCCGTTTCCGTGCCGATTGAGACCCCACAGTGTCGTCGCCAGCCGCACGGCCGTCTCCGGTATCAGGCGGGCAAGCACCAGAGGCTCGGTGAGGCGACTCGCCAGGCTCCGGCCGAGCACCTCGATCGGGTTTGGGTCCCTGACAGCGCGCCGGTGCTTGGACGGCGGGCGAGGTGTCGGTTCGGCTTCGAGATCGAGCAGGCGCCCCATGATGTTGGCCGCCGAGACTCCGTCGACGATCGAATGATGCATCTTCAGGAGGACGGCGATGCGGGTGTCCGCCAGTCCCTCGATCACAGAGATCTCCCACAGAGGCCGGTCTCGGCGTAGCGGCCTCCCGGCGGTATCCCCGACGACCGTGGCCAGGATCCGGTCGTCGCCGGGCGGATCGAGGACGAGATGATGGAGATGGTGATCGATCTCCACATCGGGATCGTTCACCCAGAAGGGGCGGCCCAGGTGAACCGGGTCGGTTCTGAGCTTCTGGTGCACGGCATGAATTCTGGGGAGGCGCTCGGCCAGCATGGCCCGAATCCGGTCGTAGGGGTCGCCCGCCGGCATCGTGGACGGATCGAGGACCACAAGGCCACAGACATGCAGGTGCATGGTGGGCGTCTCGCAATAGAGGAAGGCGCCGTCGAGGCCACCGAGGTGCTCCATCAGGACACCTCGGTCCCTGGACGGCGGTGGCGGTGGTGACGGCGGTAGCGGTGGTCGTCGCCGGGGTGATCTGGTTCGATGAAACCCACTCCCCGATTATCCGGCCGGACAGGACGAGGCCGACAGTGGCAAAGGTCCCATCCCCCTGCCGGGTGGCGAGCCCCTAGTGGTTGATCGGTACCTGCCACGTGAGCAGTGTCCCGCCGGAGTCCAGGGTCTCGATGACCAGCTGCCCGTGGAGCTTCTCGGCCCGACGCCGGAGGTTCACGAGCCCCAATCCACCCTCGCCGACCTCGCCGCCCTCGGAATCGGTGAGACCTCGGCCGTTGTCCCGCACCTGGAGGACGCAGGAGTCACCCTTCACACTGAGATTCACGCTCACCTCCGAGGCCTGCGCATGGCGCCCAACGTTGGTCAACGCCTCTCGAACGGTGGCGTACAGGTGCTCGGCCATCTCGTCGGAGATGGCGGCGTCCACGGGACCGTCGATGGAGGTCCGGACCTCGACACCGACCACGGAGTTCAGCTCCCGTATGAGGGCCAAGACGGTGGCCCGGACCCCCTGCACGATGCCCGCCGACCCGAGCTCGTAGATGGTTGACCGGACCTGTCGGATGGTGGCATCGAGATTCGAGACCGCTTCTTTGAGTCGGTCCGCCATCCCGGCCGCATCTGCTGCTCCGGCCATGCTCTGGAGCGAGAGGGTGACCGCGAAGAGACGTTGGATGACCGTATCGTGCAGATCCCGGGCGACGCGGTCCCTGTCCTCGTAGACGGCCACCTCCTGCACACGCTGGTGCAGACGGGCGTTCTCGATGGCGATGGCGGCGGCTAGGGCAAGCGCCTCGACCAGCGCCTCGTCGTCACGGGTGAACTCCGACCAGCCGACTTTGTCGGTGAGATAGAGGTTGCCGTAGACCTCGCCGCGGACCTTGATCGGCACCCCCAGAAACGACGTCATCGGAGGGTGGTTCGGGGGGAAGCCGACGCTCTCGTCGTGGGTCCCCAGGTTGCTCAGACGCAAGGGCCGGGGATCCCTGATCAGGAGCCCGAGCACGCCTCGGCCCGTGGGCCGCGCCCCGATCCGCCGCTCTTCCTCCGGGTCGAGCCCGACGGTCACGAACTCCGCAAGAGCGGTGTGGTCGTCGTCCAAGACTCCGAGGGCACCGTAGCGGGCGCCGGTCATCGAGCACGCTTCTTCGATGAAGTGGCGCAGGAGAGAGGGGAGCTCGAGATCCGCTTCCAGCAGCAGCGTCGCTTCGAGCACCCTCCGAAGCTTGACGGGGTCCTCAATCGACCGGAATGGCACCAAGAAAGAGTCTAGCGAGGTGATGACGCAATCTCTGGCGACGAGGCCTCCGTGCCGGCGTTCCCCGGTCGCCAGAGGAGAATCGGCCGTGGTGGGAGATGGGTTGCCTTGCCGGGGTGCAATTGGGAGGATTACCAGGTGGCTCTGCGCGTCTTCCTCCTCGATGACCATGAAGTCGTCCGAACCGGCCTTCGGGCGCTGCTCGAGGCGAGCGAGGACATCGACGTCGTGGGTGAGGCGGCCACTGTGGCCGAGGCGCTGGCCAGGATCCCGCCCACCCGTCCTGACGTGGCCATTCTCGACGTCCGACTCCCTGATGGAAGCGGTGTCGAAGTCTGTCGTGAGATCCGGTCCAGTGCACCGGAAATTGCTTGTGTGATGCTCACGTCGTATGCCGACGACGAGGCGCTCTTTGCCGCCATCATGGCCGGCGCTGCGGGATATGTCCTGAAGCAGGTCGAGAACACAGATCTCGTCGACGCCGTCCGACGTGTCGCCGCCGGCCAGTCCCTTCTCGATCCGGTTCTTACCGAGCGGGTCCTGGCCCGCCTGCGCGAGGGCCCCAAGGTCGACGCGCGCCTCGCCAGCCTCACACCTCAAGAGCGTCGAATTCTGGATCTCGTCGCCGATGGTCAAACCAACCGGCAGATTGCGGCATCGATGTACCTGGCCGAGAAGACCGTCAAGAACTACGTGTCCAACGTGCTGGCGAAGCTCGGCATGGAGCGCCGCACCCAGGCCGCCACGTACGCGGCCCGCCTGGACGAGAGGACCCAGCGGGGCCTGCGAGACGACGCCTCGGGCACGTAGGAGCCCACCGTCAGCGTTGTCCCCACGCATGTTGGGGTCGGTCGCTGAACTCGGCCGACTCTTCGAGCACGTCGAGATGGATCCCCCGAGACACGAGGGCCTGCTCGAGCCGGGCCCGCTCGTGCTGGGGCTGACCGAATTTCGTGAGATCGACGTCGATCCCCAGACGTCGGGAGAACTCGATGAGGGCGACGTCGTAAGCCAACTGGTCGGCGATCGCATCCGGGGCCCAGTCGGACCCCGTGTACGACGACAGCTTGGCTCCCAACCGGTTGCGCCGTTCCAGCAGTTGGGCCAGAACGTCTCCGGTTGTCGATCCCGGAACGGAGTGCGTCTGGTCGAGCGCGGTGTCTAGAAGTTGTGAATAGACGGACATGATCCCTCACCGACCTCCTCGCCCCGGCGCGTGTGCACCCGAGGTCCGCCCGACCGCGTTGTCGTCAGGCCGAATTATTCGCCGCGCCCACTCGCAGATGGTCATGACGCTTCCCAAGGAACTCGGATCGGCGCGATTCCACAGCGCGGAAGCCGAAATCCCCGCTCGCGCCCTGGACGCGATCGCCCAACGATCCCTGCCCTTGTCATCATTTTCCTTTGCATCGTCTTGTCGTCCCAGCGTGCGCGCCGGCCCCTCCACGAGGCCAGGGCCAAAGGTCACAGGAGCCTCGACGAAGACCTCGACCGGGGGTGAGGTGCTCATGAGGCGACTTCCGTGTGGGCTCCGCCCAGGGCGAGGACCTCGTCGAATCCCTGGGCCAGACACGCCATGAAGATGTCGATATCGGGTACCGCGGCGGCATCGACCGTCACCCCGATCTCGCACGTGCCGTCGTAGGACAGCAGGGTCACGTTCACCGCCGCCCCGATGGTGGGGCCGAAAGGCACGTATTTCGTCACGCGGGCACCGGCCAGGTACACAGGAAAGGCAATGCCGGGCACGTTGCTCGCCAGGAAGTCGACGTGCTTCAGCATGCTCCCGACCGCACCGGGAGGAAGCAGGTTGAGCACTCCCGCGATGGTGTTGGAACGAGGGACCGATCGCTCGTCTCGTGCCGCTCGGCACCGCACCCCGATGCACTTCATCCGAGCGATCGGGTCGGCGATGCCGACGGGCACCGTGAACCGAGCGAGGGTGATCCGGTTCCCGGCCGCGGGGTCACCGGCCGTGCGGACGCTGATGGGAAGCGTCACTCGGAGCTCGGTCGCCGACTGGCCGTGGTGCTCGTGGTATCGCCGGAATCCCCCGGTGACAGCGGCCATGAACCCGTCGTTCACCGATCCTCCCCCTCTGGCCGATGCCCGCTTGAGGTCGTCGAGCCCGATCTCGAGCATGGCGAGGCGTCGCCTCAAGCTGCGACCGGTCATGAGGGGAGAGAGGGTGTTGGAGACTGGAGCCACGGTGCGTCCGACCGAGCGCAACATCTCGATTGCGTCCCGTGAGCTGTGCACGGGGTGACGCCCGCTTCGCCACATCGACGGGATCGCCGCGTTCGCCTGATTTCGGACGAAGCCGAATATCTTGCGCCCTTCGTGGAGGATGGACGCGGAGACGAGCTCAGCCGTCCCGTGTGCCGATTCGCACGGACACTCGGGAAGGGGACCTTGAGGTGGTGCAGAATCCGACCGGGTGTCGAAGAGGGCGAGGAGAAGTTGCATTCCCCCGATCCCATCTGTGAGCGAATGATGCAGCTTCATCACCAGGGCTGCGCCTCCTCCCGTCAGGCCTTCGACAAGGGTGAACTCCCACAGCGGATGGGCGGTGTCGAAGCCCGACATCGCCCCCAGGCGGGCCATTTCGATCACGGTGCCGGGGGTATGCGGCGGCGGGGACGCCACCCGGCGGAGGTGCCAGGTGAGATCGAAGTCGGGATCGAGGGTCCAGCGAGGGGTCGCCAGGCGCCCGGGTGGCTCCACCGGGCGGCGACGGAAGATCGGCACCAGACGTGTGGCCCGCTCGAGGCGATCCATCAGGGTGTCCCACTCCGGTGATCGATCGAGCCAGGCCACAGCGACGATCGTCGACCTCAGCGCGGGGTCGGTCTCCATGTACCAGGAGAACGCATCGCTCTCGCGCATGAACTCATCGACTCGCCCGGCCACCGCCCCTCCTCCGATAGGGAGCTCTACCAGCGTGTTTACCCAACCCGCCCCGTCCGCACCAGAGGAAAACGTCCCGACGCCCAGAGCCCGCCCCCGTTGAGCGACTCGGCTCGGCCACCAGGGGCGTCGAATGATCCTGGGAGCTAAGGGCATTCGGCCCTGTTCCCGAGGTGTCGAGTCGGCCAGCATCACCAAAGAGTCCATTTTTCGGAGTGGGGGCAGGACGAGTTCTCGTTGAGTCAAGCCCATCCGAAGGGTCATGGGGGAGGTTGCAATGTCCATCGCCACGATTCCGATCAAGCGTCGGACCAACAGCCGGCTCTACGACGCCCTGTGGAAGCGTCAACTGACCAGCTACCCGAACAGGCCCGCCCGCCTGGGCTACCTCGGCATCGTGGTGCTCACGACGATCGTCCTCTACTACCTCTACTACGTGGAGGGCGCCATCACGCCCTTGTTGCTGCCCTACTACCACATGTCGTTCCTATACTTCCTCTACCTGTTGGTCGTGTCGAACGCCATTGGCGCGTTCACCGCCATCATCGGGGGCCTCTCCGACAAGATCGGTCGGGCCAACCTGACCATCTACGGCACGCTCACCGTGGGGCTCGTCCAGCTCGTCGCGGTACCGCACATCCACAGCGAGTTCGGTTTCGCCCTCGCCTACTGCGTGATCGGGTTCGTGGAGGGCATCATCCTCGTCTCCACACCGGCGCTCATGCGTGACTTCTCTCCGCAGATGGGGCGCGGAGCGGCCATGGGCTTCTGGGCACTGGGCCCGACGGTCGGAAGCCTGCTGGCCAGCGTGGTCGCCACGCGCACCCTCGTACACCTCCACCCGTGGCAGGACCAGTTCGTCATCTCCGGCCTTGTGTGCATGGTGGTGGTTGCCATCGCCTTCGTCGCCCTGCGCGAGCTCTCCCCCCAACTCCGTGACCAGCTCATGGTGTCGGACAACGAGCGTGCTCTCGTCGATGCCCGCGCCAAGGGTATCGACGTGGAGAAAGCCACTCGGCACCCGATGAGGTCGATGCTGCGTCTGGACCTCATCGCCTCGTCTCTGGGGATCTCGGTGTTCCTGCTCATCTATTTCGCATCGGTCAGCGTGCTCACGCTGTACTGGGTGGTGATCTTCAATCGCACCACTGCCGATGCCAACGGCATCAACATGTGGTACTGGGCATGCATGTCACTCATGCTGGTGGTCTTCGGTGTCGTCTCCGACCGGTTCCGAGTCCGTAAGCCGTTCATGCTGATCGGAGCCATCGGGACGATCGTGATGACCATCGTCTTGCTGCATCAGATCGACCACCCCACCACGGGCTATTACTCCAACGTCTTCGTGGTGGTGCTCCTCGGCCTGTTCATCGGGATGACCTACACGCCGTGGATGGCCGGTTATACCGAGGCCGTCGAGGCCCACAATCCTGCGCTCTCGGCTCACGGACTCGCCGTGTGGGGCTGGATCCTGCGGATCGTGGTCGCCCTGTCATTCATCGTCCTCCCCCGCGTCATCACCACCTCCACCACCTTGGTGGACAACCAGAACGCGGCCACGAACCTCCAGACCTTCGAGCTCGCTCAGCCCTATGTCCCCGCCGCCGGGAACCTCCATCCCAAGGCCGCGCCGGCAAGTGTCATCACGGCGCTGAAGGAGATGCAGCCCTACGGTCCCGGCCAGGCCTTGGCGGCCTTGCTGCAGACCTTCGGGACCACGCACAACGTCATGGCGGGGATGGCGGCGGTGCCGCCCTCGCTCAAGCTCCAGGTTCAGGGCCTGCTCGCCTTCTCACCCCTCGCCACCGACATCCAGGCCGGGCGCGCCGTCTCCGACGGACAGATTGCGGCGGTGCATGCCAGCTCGCCCCAGCTCGCCACGTTGCTCAGCGTCGAGAAGAAGGTCATCCCGGCCCAGAAGGCGTCGAGCAACGAGTGGAAGCGGTGGTGGTGGGTGTGCGTCGCGGGCCAGCTCGTGTTCCTCGTCCTGGTGTTCTTCATGCGGGGTCGGTGGAGCCCGAAAGCGGCCAAGGCCGACTTCGACAAGCACGAGCGCTTGGTGGCCATAGAGCTGGACAAGCTCCGCGGCCGGGACTCCACAGAGTCGGTGATGTACCCGGTGTTGGCACCGACCGGCACCGATGACGGCGCATTGTGGGTGCACTAGGGACCGGTCCGCCCCGATGGGCGGGGCTCGACGATTCACACCACGTGCCAACACGAGGAGGCTCCCGTGGAGAATGCAGCAGCAGTCGTGATCGAGGGCGCGACGATCATCGAGGCCTTTCGGGCCAACGTGCGGACGATCCCGACACGTCCGGCCATGCGCCGTCGCGCCGTAGGCGGATGGGAGACCCTGACGTGGGCCGATTACGGGCGGGCCGCCGCCCAGGTGACCGCCGGCCTGGCTGACCTCGGTATCGGGGCCGGCGAGCGGATCGCCATCCTTTCGGGCAATCGGGTGGAGTGGCACCTGGCCGACATCGGTGCGCTCGCCAACGGTGGCGTGACCGTACCGATCTATCCCACGAGCTCCGCGGAGCAGGTGCGGTACATCCTCGATCATTGCGGAGCGCGACTGTGTTTCGTGGAGGACGAGGAGCTCCTGGCCAAGGTCCTCGAGGTGCGCCACGAGTTGCCCAAGCTGGACCGGGTCGTGATCTTCGACGACGGCAAGAGACTCGATGACCCCTTCCTGGTGGGTTTCCCCGGGCTCCTCGCCGTGGGGGCCGACCGGTTGCATCGAGAGCCAACCCTGGTCGAAGAGCGGGCGTCGGCGATCGCCCCCGAGCAGCCGGCCACCTTCGTCTATACGAGCGGCACCACTGGACCTCCCAAAGCGGCGGTGTTGTCGCACGCCAACATCATGTGGACGATTCGCAGCGCCGCCTCACTGGTGCATCTGGCATCAGGGGAACGCTTCTTGTCCTTCCTGCCCCTCAGCCACGTGGCCGAGCGTGGCATGAGTGAGTTCGCCCCCATCGCCGCCCGCGGCGAGACGTGGTTCGCTCGGAGCCTGGCGACGGTTGCCGAGGACCTGCTCGACTGCCGCCCGACCGTCTTCTTCGCCGTGCCCAGGGTGTGGGAGAAGCTCCAGAGCGCGGTGCTGGCCAAGATCGAGCATGCTCCCTGGCTCGCGCAACAAATGGTGCACCGGTACGTGGAGTTGGCTCTGCTCCTCGAAGCGCAACGCGCCACGAGAGGTCGGGGGGTGCCGTGGGAGACTGTGCCTCACGCCGTGCTCGACGCGGCGTTGGGCACCATGATCCGTCGGGAGATCGGCCTCGACCGGGCCCACATCCTCATCACGGCGGCCGCTCCCATCCACCCCGACCTCCTGCGCTGGCTGCACGCCATCGGGCTTCCGGTGATCGAGCTCTATGGGCAGACCGAGGTGTGCGGACCTACCACCTGCAACCCTCCTGAGGACAACCGGGTGGGAACTGTGGGGCGGGCCCTTCCCGGCGTGGAGGTCCGCATCGCCGAAGACGGTGAGATCCTCGTTCGGGGGGGCAACGTGTGCGCGGGGTATTTCAACGACCCGACGAGCACCGCCGCGCTCCTCGACGCTGACGGTTGGATGCACTCCGGTGACCTGGGATCACTCGACAGCGACGGTTATCTCCGTCTCACGGGGAGAAAGAAGGATCTCATTATCACCGCTGCCGGGCAGAACATCGCCCCGCAGGACATCGAAATGGAGCTCAAGAGCCACCCCCTCGTCTCCGAGGCCGTCGTTGTCGGCGAGGGCCGCCGCTACCTGACCGCACTACTCACCCTGGATGCCGAAGCGCTCGGGGAGTGGGCCCATGACCGGGGCAAGGTCGCGGACTTCGAGGCCTTGGCGTCCGATCCCGATCTCCGCGAGGAGGTCGATGCCATGGTGGCTGTCGTCAACGCTCGACGCTCCCGGGTGGAGGGGATCCGCAAGCACCGGATCCTGGCCCATGAGCTGACCGTGGCTGCCGGCGAGCTCACACCGACACTCAAGGTCAAGCGCTCGGTGGTATGCGAGCTCAACGTCGACCTCATCGAAGACATGTATGCGGAGGACGTCTGAGCGTCTCAGACCGTGTGTCGCCCGGGTCCCCAGTTGCCTTGTGCGGCCCGCCGAGCCAGGATCGATGCCGTGCGGACGCTTCCCCCACCTCGCGAGGTCGACGTTCCGGTCGTCGAATTGGCTCGCCTGCAGCCTCTCATCGGGGAGCAGCGTTACGCCGGGCTCGTTGCAGAAGCAGCCCGGACCCGGGCTGCCCTTCGCGGCTGCACGGTGTGGAACATCAACTCGACGGCGACGGGTGGGGGAGTGGCCGAGATGTTGCAGGTGCTCGTCGGCTACATCCTCGGGGCCGGCGTGTCGGTCCGCTGGCTCGTCATCGCCGGCGACCCCGAGTTCTTCTCGATCACGAAGCGGATCCACAACCGTCTCCACGGCGTACCCGGCAACCCGGCCCCGCTGGATGCGGCGGCGGTCGCCGCCTACGAGTCCGTCCTGATGGCCAACGCCAGCGCCATCACGCCCCAGGTTCGGCCCGACGACGTGGTCATCCTGCATGACCCTCAGACCGCCGGGTTGGCCGCACCTTTGAAGGCCGCCGGCGCCGTCGTGTTGTGGCGGTCCCACGTCGGCACCGAAGTGCCAAACCGTTGGACCGAGGACGCCTGGGCGTTCCTGCGGCCGTACCTGGCGGCCTGTGACGGGTTCGTCTTCACGCGACGGGAGTACGTGCCGGGGTGGCTGCCGATGGACCGGGTGTCGATCATCCCGCCGTCGATCGACCCCTTCTCACCCAAGAACCAGGATCTCTCCGAGGACCAGCGCCATCAGATTCTGGCGGCTATGGGGATCCTCGACGAAGCGCCCGCGGGAGCGGCATCCTTCATCCGCCGGGACGGTTCGGTTGGCCACGTGGGTCGGCGGGCGGCTGTCGTGGCCGAAGGCCCCCTCGATGCCTCGGTCCCCCTCGTGATCCAGGTGTCGCGCTGGGACCACCTCAAGGACATGGCGGGGGTGATGGCCGGTTTCGCGGCGGGGGTGGCGGACCGCGGCGATGCGCAGCTCGCGCTCATCGGCCCTGCCGTCGATGACGTCGATGACGACCCCGAAGGCCACCAGGTGCTCGAGGAGTGCATCGAGGCGTGGAGCCTGTTGCCATTTCACCAGCGCCGGCAGATCCGACTCTTGACCCTCCCCATGGACGATGGGGATGAGAACGCGGCCATGGTCAATGCACTGCAACGTCAGGCCTCCATCATCGTGCAGAAGAGCCTGGCCGAAGGCTTCGGCCTGACCGTGGCCGAAGGCATGTGGAAGGCCAAGGCAGTGGTGGCTTCTGCCGTGGGTGGCATCGTCGACCAGATGGTCCGAGGGACCGGCGTGCTGCTCCACGATGCCACCGACCTCGAAGCCTTCGGCGACGCCTTGGTGTCCCTGCTCGACCGACCCCAGGAAGCCGCCCGCCTGGGCGGCAATGCCCGCCGACATGTCTTGGAGGGCTTTGTGGGCGACGAGCATCTCATGCGCTACGGAGCGTTGATCGAGCGACTCAAGGCGCGCTGAGCAAGCCGGTGTTCGGCGCCTACTGGTCGGGTGGGCTCGCCCGAAGAAGCCGACCCGTGATCTTGTGGGGGATGATCTTGAGCCAGCGATCCGCCGGCGGTGGCGCCCATGAATGAACGCTCAGCGAGCGAAGAGCCTCGGAGCGATCGTCGAGAGCCGTAGAGATATCCTCACCGATCCCCTGGACCAGCACGCTCCATCCCAGTCCCTTCTCCCAGTCGACGTGGTCGACCTCGAAGCTCACCGCGGTCAGGGGTGCGTGGAAGACCTTCGCACCCTGGTTCGTCTGGAGGACCACCGTGTCTCCCTCCATGGCGAATCGCATGGGAAGCACGAGCGGAACCCCGTCAACCACCACACCCAGTCGACCGAGGCGTTGCGTCGCCATCCGGGTCAAGCACTCGTCTCGTCCAAGCTCCTCAATGGTGCCCCGGTGCTCCATGGCTGATCCTCTCCGCTTACGAGATGAGATGTCCCACCGAGAATGTATATGTGAAAAGTCGGGGCGTGGGTGGGGCGCCCCTGCTCGGATCCCATGCAGCCACGACGGACGCCGGCTCCGTCGGCGACCACCCGACGACATCGGTCGGCAGGGGACTCGGGTTCACCACGTCGTGACCTGATGACGCACTGCGCTATTGGACCTCACGGCTCCGGGGGGTGAACAGGATCAGATCCTGTGGCGCCGGCGTCGGATGCGGCTGTGCGCAGGGGGAACCGGCGCCCGGTGACCACGTCCAGGCGAACCACGAACACCATGTCGCCGGGCTCGGGCACCAGCGGTTTCGGAGCGAACTCGGCGATCGCCTGGAGCTCGGACTCCTCCACCGGCGTCGCCAGACCACGCACGAGCACGCTCCACGCCTTGTGGGCATCGCGGTCCACATCATCGACCTCGAAGGCGACGAGCGAACCGGAAATGATGTCTACCAAATGGCCAGATCCGAGACGTATGACGACGTGGCGGTCGTGATAGGTGAAATTCACAGGTTGGATGATCGGCGCCTGCGCGGTCGAAATACCCAACCGTCCGGTCGATCCCTTCTTCGCCGCCGTGGCAAGCAGCCGAAGGCACTCGCCCAGGGGGAGCAATTCTGATCCACGTTCATCTGTCCACATAGAAAAAGCGTCTCACCTCCCACCCGATGTACCCAGGGTCTTTGGTCCCTCCTGGCCTCGGTTCTTTGACTCGTGCCATCTTCCCGTCCGGCCGTGCAATGTTCCCACTCCGTCAAGCTGCAACCCGTTCATGGCCCCGGCGGGTCCGGTGCTCGTCATGGCTCGGGTGCCAAGTCGAGAATCTCCTCGAGATCTTTCACCACCAGGTCCGCACCCATCTCCGTCAGTGTGGCGGCGCTCGCGCTTCGGGCGACCCCGATGACCAGCCCGAAGTGCCCAGCGTGACCGGCAGAGACCCCCGCAGGCGCATCCTCGATGACCGCGGCCCGGGCGGGCTCCACTCCGAGGAGCGACGCGGCGTGGAGAAAGGTATCGGGGAACGGCTTCCCTCTCAGGTGCGATTGCCGAGCGATCCGTCCGTCGACGATGACGTCGAAGAGTTGGGTGATATGGGTCGCCTCGAGCACAGCGATGCAGTTCTCACTGGCGGACACGACGGCAATGCGTCGGCGGGCTGCTCGGAGTCGCTTCACCAGTGCCACCGATCCGGGGAACACCGTGACCTCCCCGGCCAGGCGCTCGAGCACGAGTGCGTTCTTCCGGTTCCCCACGCCCCAGACCGTCTCCCTGTCGGGTGAGTCGCTCGGGCGGCCTTCTGCAAGAGTGAGCCCCCGCGAGGAGAGGAAGTCCCGGATACCGTCGGAGCGGGGCTTGCCGTCAACGTAACGCTCGTAGTCGTCGACCTGGTCGAAGGCCCGGAATGTTCCGCTCTCGTCTTCGAAGTGCCTCGCCAGGACCTCGTCGAAGGCTGTCTTCCAGGCCGCGGCGTGCACGCGAGCGGTATCGGTCAGAACACCGTCGAGGTCGAAGAGCCACGCGTCGATATCGGCAAGAGCGCGCTTGAGGTCGTCCGGACGGGCCATCGGGTGGGGGGAGCCGTTGTCGGTCATGGGCCGCGGCAGACGCTCGGTGTCATCACGAGCCCGGTTGCTCCAGGAGCTTCGTGAACAGCTGCTCGCTTCGGGCGTAGAAGTCCCGCAGGTCCTGTAAGCGGCTGTCGGCGAGGTCCCCGGCGGCGGCCATGGCTCGATCGGCGATACGTCGGATCTCCCCGAGGACCCGCAGGCGCCCGGCCAGGAAACCTCGCCACCCGTCGGGCCCGATCCGGTAGTAGACGTGGCGATCGCCAGGGAAGGTCAGCCGCTCGGCAAGCCCGCCGCGCACCAGATCGTTCATTCCGGTGCTGACCGACCCCGCCGAGAGCCGAAGGCCCGCTTGGATCTGTTGAGCAGACTGGTACGGAGGGTCGCACACCACAAGCCAGCCGAGCAGCCGGGTCATGGTGCGCGGCAGCCCGATCTCCTCCCCGATGACCCCGAACTGCTCGACGAAGACGGCGGACCATTCGGCTGATTCCGCCACCGCTCGAGCCGGCGACATGCTGCTCATGGGTCCATCAGGTCACGACGGCACAGCCGCACCCCGCCGAGCCCGGCAGCTGCCACGCCGGTCCCGTCCACGTTGCCGTGTCGTGTGGAGCGGCCCTCGGTTCGGATTGCCGGTTTGCCCACGGATCTGCCCTCTTGTTGTTTCAGAACATCATGAAACCTGGGGGTGGCCGGAGGTAGGGGCAAAGGTCCTGTTCACGAGCTGTTGGCTCCGGGAGCAGGCCGTCGATACCCGGCACGAGACGCCTGGCTCCCCCCGCTCTCGGTGGCTGAGCATTCTCGGAGCGCACAGACCATACGTCCGCCGACAAAACGCCACGGCCCGGGGCCGCAAAGATGCCCTTCGCCTCTGGTGCCCGCACGCCCCTTTGGGCTCAAGTGCAGGTGTGGATCTCTTGGCGCGGCCGGCGGCGATGCCGCGCCGGGAGCAAAGTACTCACCGGTTGTCCGTATTGGTCGTGGTGTGTGTCTCGGCACTGATCGTCAATGTGGACAACACCATTCTCAACGTCGCCCTCCCGACTCTGGTCCGAGATCTGCATGCCACCTCCAGCGAGCTGCAATGGATCGTGGACTCCTACGCCATGGTCTTCGCAGGTCTGTTGCTCGTCGGTGGCAGTCTCGCTGATCGGTACGGGCGCAAGCGGTTCTTTTTGGCGGGAATGACCGTCTTCGCTGCCGGATCCATCGGCGCCGGATTCTCAGGTTCCGTGCACCTGCTGATCGCATTTCGAGCCGTCATGGGTGTCGGGGCCGCGCTCACGATCCCCTCGTCGTTGTCGATCATCAACGACATCTTCCGGGATCCGGCGCAGCGTGGTCGGGCCATCGGTGCCTGGGCGGGGACCATCGGACTCGGAATCGCAATCGGGCCGATCGCCGGTGGCCTGCTCCTGGCGCGTTTCTGGTGGGGTTCGATCTTCCTCGTCAACGTCCCGATCGTGGTTGCCGGTCTGGTCGGAGCCATGGTGCTCGTGCCGGACTCGAAAAACCCCACTGCCACCCGCCCCGATCCCGTCGGTGCGGCGCTTTCGATCGCCGGCCTGGGAATGCTGCTCTGGGCGATCATCGAGGCTCCGACCCGGGGCTGGGCCTCAGCCGGGGTGGTCGGAGTCGGGGTGGCCGGACTTGCCGTCCTCGGCGGGTTCGTCGCTTGGGAGGCGCACTGCCGCCATCCCATGCTGGAACTGACGTTCTTCTCTGATCACCGGTTCTCCATAGCGGCAGCCGGTGAATGCCTCGGGGTCTTCGGATTGATGGGAGCCCTGTTCCTGCAGACACAGTTCCTGCAATTCGACCTCGGATTGTCACCCCTCCAGGCCGGCCTACGCATCCTCCCGATGGCAGCGGTTCTCGTTGTGAGCGCACCGCTGTCTCCGATTCTCGCCCGATACATCGGGATCAAATTCACGGTCGCCGGCGGTCTTGTGGCGGTTGCCGGGGGGCTGTGGCAGATCTCCGCGGCATCGATGCCCGCCACGACCTACGGGGATGTCGTGCCGGGCCTCCTGCTGATCGGGTTGGGGGCCGGTCTTCTGTTGCCGACAGCCACGAACTCCGTCGTGAGCTCGGTCCCCCGGGGGGACTCTGGGATTGGTTCGGCGACCAACGCCGTGGCCCTTCAGGTCGGTGGCGCACTCGGAGTCGCGGTTGTCGGAAGCTCGATGGCGACGCGCTACCAGGACCACATGACGACCGCTCTCGCAGGCCGCCACGTCCCCATCGCTGCCGTCCACGACATTCTCGGCTCTCTCGGCGGGGCCCTCGCCGTGGCGAATGTGGCCGGTGGTGCCACGGGCGCACTCTTGGCCCGCGCGGCGCGCGTTGCCTTCATGAGTGGGCTGGAGCTCTCGCTCGGCATCGGAGCTCTCGTCGCCGTCGGGGGCGCCGTCCTCGTGCTCGCCTTTCTCCCGCTCCGGGCACCCCGACCAACCGGCGATCCCGGCCCTGAGCCTTGACGGCTTGCGGGCATGCCCGCCCGTTGGCTGCGGAAGGCCTAAGGCAACGCCACTCCCACTCGGAGCTCCGCCGCCACCGCATTTAAGGACTTTCGACCCTGATCCGGAGGGGTCTCACCTGCCGATTCAGATGCAGTGGCACGCCTAGACGTTCGCTCACCCACGGTTGCTCGACAGAGACGGGCGTTCGTCGTCGGGGCGGTACTGGCCGGGTTGATGACCCTCGTCTTCTTGCTGTGGATCGTCCTCCGCATCGACGGTGCTCGTGCCACAGACGGCGTCGACGACATCGGCGAGCTCATTGCGGCGTTGTGTGCCGCCCTGATCTGTGGTGGAGCCTCGAAACGAGTCTCGGTGGGCCGGACAAGTTGGGCGCTCCTGGCGGCGTCGAGCTTTGCGTGGGCGGTCGGAGAAGCGCTGTGGAGCTACTACGACCTCGTCAAGGGGGTCCAGGTGCCGTTCCCTTCCCTGGCCGATGCGGGCTTCCTGGCCGCCATCCCTCTGGCGTGTGCCGGGCTCCTGCTCTTCCCGAGCTCGCACCAACGCACCGCTCACCGTGTCCAGGGCCTGCTCGACGGTTGCATCATCGCCACGGCGTTGCTCTTTGCCAGCTGGGCCACGATCCTCGGCCCTCTGTACCGCTCTCACCAGGGCAGCGTGCTCAAGCAAGTCATCTCCCTGGCCTATCCGATGAGCGATGTCGTGTTGGTCTCCTTGGTCGTGATCTTGATCGCACGGGCCGGACGCCGGGAATGGATCAGTTTGGGCCTGGTCATGACCGGTGTGGTCGCCTTCGCCGTCGCCGATAGCTCCTTTGCCTATCTGACGGAGGTCAACAACTACGGGAGTGGGAACTTTCTCGACACCGGCTGGGTCGCCGGATACCTGCTGATCGGTCTGGGGGCCCTGTGGGCGGTCACCGCGCCGTCGCGTCACGTTGCACAGACCGAGGCCACCACGATGTCGGTGCTGGCGCCCTACCTTCCGGTTCTGGTCGTGCTGGCCGTGACATCGGTCCAGCTGCTGCGTGGGCGCCACGTCGAGCCCGTCGCCTGGGTCATGGCCTTCGTGCTCGTGGTCCTGGTCCTCGGCCGCGAGTTCCTGCGGTTGTGGGGTCAAGCGAAGGATCCGAACAGACACGACTACTTCATCGCGCCGACCGGCGGTGCTCTGGCACATGACGCCGACGCCGACGCCGACGCCATGCTCCTGGGTCGATGACTGTGACGAATGGATATCCTCCCCCGTCGGGATCAGGCTCCTCGTCGGTGCGTGTTTCCCCACCGTTCGCCCAGAGCTTCCCGACAAGACGTCTCACGGGCTCCTCACGACCCGTCCGTAGCGTGAGCGGACGACGATTGTCGGCGTGGATCGTCCGCACGATCATGGTCGCGACGACGGTGTTCGCAATTCTTGACCTCTCCCTCCTCGTGTCGTCCGTCCATCACTGATCCAGGTCCGGGCCGGCCTGGCAAAGGGGCGGGACCGTCGAGGTGCGCTCGACCCGTGGCGCCATTGCTCAGTCCGGTCGATCTCGTCAGGAGATGTCTTCGACCTGGTACCGCCTCGTCACGACCTGAAACCCCGAGAGTCCGTATCGTGCAACTCGAAGATGCCCTGGGATTCGCCGCCAAGCCTTCCACTCGGAGGTGCTTGGCTCGTGCCCACATCGACTCCAAGTCGATCGGGAACAGCCATCCGCATCTCGGAGTGGAAGACAACGACACAATCCTTGCCACGCGCCTTGGCCTCGTAGAGCGCGACATCAGCGTCACGGAGAAGTTCACTTGCACCACGGCGCGGGCCCAGTGCCACCCCGATGCTGGCACTGATGCTCAATGGGCCGACCCTGCCGGCTTCGAGAGTGAATGGTCGGGAGAATGAAGCCAGGAGCTTGTCGGCAACAAGTTCAGGACCCACTCCCCCGATTTCGCCTTCCACCAGGACAACGAACTCATCGCCTCCCAAGCGGCCCACGCTGTCGCTGGCCCGTAGCGCTCCTGACAAGCGGCTACCGACGGCTCTGAGGAGCTCGTCTCCGGCCTCGTGGCCGAACGTGTCGTTGACGTTCTTGAAGTTATCGAGGTCGATGAAGAGGGCGCCGATCAAGAGAGGTTGGCGGGTAGCGCGCTGGATCATCTGTTCGGCACGGTCGAGGACGAGCGCCCGGTTGGGCAGATCGGTAAGCGGGTCAAAGAGCGCTTGGTGTCGGAGTTGGCCTGTGCGCTCCTCCACCAACCGTAGGGCCACGTTCCGAGACCGCGTCAACAGTGTGAGGAGCAGGAAGAGGAGGAGGGTCATACCCGCGCCCAGGACTCCTACCCCGAGGGCTTGGGCCGCCGCGGTGGATCGGGCGGAGCCGACCACTTTCACGACCCATGACCCGCCGGCGTTGAAGTGGAGGGTGTGCGTGTACAAGGCACCGCTGGGCTTCCTGCCCGACGTGGCAATCGGGGTGCTCCCGGAGTTCGGCTCGTCGAAGAGAATGCTTATCGACAGTTTCCCGTCGGCTTCGCTCCCAAGAAGGGCGTTGCCACTGAAGGTGGCGACGATCCATCCCCGAAGGCCTGCCCGCCGGGCCGAGACTGATGCTGGTGTCCCCTCGCTCGTGTAGACGGGTGAGAAGAGAACGAAGAGGTCGGAGAGGCCACTTAGCTTGGTGATCTTGCCGGTCGCCAATACCGTGGTCTTGCCGCTGCTGGTTGCTTCATCGAGCAGGTGGGGAATGGGATTCGGATTCCCGTCCGGCGGGATCGTGGGACTGCAGAAATCAAAGGTGGCCGGGATCACTTTGGTCGCCGACGAGGTGGCGATGCCGAACCGCTGGAGACAGTACTGCGATCGTGCACCTGCCGGGATCACCGAGTACGGAGCTGTAACGGGCTCGTTGACGGGTGGATCGCTGACCACCGCGACGCCAAAACCCTTCAGCTCCGATGGCAAGACGCGTTGGACAAAGGCAAACCCGACTCCGCCCGGAAAGCGGGCATTGATGTCCACGGACCGATACCACAAAGCAAGCTCGTGATTGGTGAGGCCGGGGAGGGCCAGAACTCCGGCCTGCTGGGTGGCCACAAAATCAACATCTCGGCGTAATGCCGTCGACACTGCCGCCGAGACGTTGGAGGCATTGGTGGCGAAGGTTTCCTTGGCTTGGCCCTGGACGTACCCATGCCACGCAACAGCACCAGTTGCCGACAGGGTCATCCCGGCGAAGAGGACGAGAAGGACGACGACATGCCAGAAATGGGCCCATCCGACCGCAGGTGGGTCAGCGGCCGGATTGCTGGGGATCGACAAAGGCGCAGGAGGATCTCGTCGCTGCATACCTGGTATTCATCGACTCTTTGGGCCGAATACGTTAGGCGTGATTGGAAGAAGAGGCACCCAATTGCGCTCCCCAGGAGGCCTTCTCGGGGAGCTCGAGCCGTCGGCGTGCCTGCGGCAACGACCATTGGGATCGAGTGAGTCCAGTCCGGCCACCGCCTCTCGGCCCTGAGCCATCTTTCGCCGGATCGTCCGCCGCCCGAATCACTCCACATCGCCAACGATTTGGGTACCGGAACAGACGTCGGCGGACCCGCGTCGCCCTGTGTCAACCCGTCACCCTCGTCGAACGTGGAACCGGTGAGGAAGGCCCGGCCACCTCGTCGTGGAGCCCGGCGCCCACGGAGAGGACGGGACCGATGACGAGTGGGGTACGAGGTTGGGCTGTCATCGCCGTGGGCGCCCTCACCCTGGCCGCCTGTTCGCCCGCACACGAATCCACAACGCGCTCCTCTCGCCCCACGTCATCGTCGTCGAGTCCCCCATTGCCGAGTTCCACCACCACGAGCGGGCCGACACCCTTCGACGCGACCGGTGCGAGCTTCATCGGTGCCGAGCAGGGTTGGGTGTTCGGGAGCGTCGGGTGTGACACCTGCGCCAGCCTGAAGGAGACGACCGATGGGGGGTCGACGTGGACCGATCTCCCGGCTCCAGCAGCGCCGGTCTCGGGCCAGGCGCCAGACGCGATGAGCGACATCTCCTTTGTCGACCCGGACAACGGTTTCCTCTTTGGTCCCGGACTCGAGATGACCCACGACGGGGGACACACGTGGACTCGTGCCGCCCTTCCCCCGGTGATGGAGGTCGCCGGCGGCGATGGCAATGCATACGCCCTGGCCCAGCCCCCGGGCGGGTCAGCCAGTGTCTGGCGGAGCACGACGGGATCGAACACGTGGTCACCCGTCCCCCTGCCGCCGATGAACGGCCCGCTCCAAGGCATCCAACTGGCCGTGCAAGGCAAGGTGCTCCTCCTGTTGGACAAGGGCGTGACGGGACCCGTTCGGGCCTCCGATGAGGTCGGGGGTCTGTGGATGAGCGACGACGCAGGGTCGGAGTGGGTGGATCGCCGGGTGCCTTGTACTCCCGAGGACGGAGGTGCGGCCGTCATCAGCATCGCCTACGGGCATTCCGATGCCTGGTTGATCGACTGCTTCGACAACGAGCAGTCGAGTCAAGAGCAACAGACCCAGCATCATCTGTACGGCTCGGCCGATGCCGGTGTCGATTGGGTCCGCCTGGCCGACCCGACCGAGACCGGCTTTCCCGTCCTGCTGGCGGACAACGGGTCCGGGCACGCCTTCCTCACGACCGAGAGTGGTGGGCAAGACCGGTTCGATGCAACCTTCGACGGTGGCCGCACCTGGACGGTGCTGTTCTCGAGACTCGGGTTCTCGGGCTGGGCGGACCTGCAGTTCGTTGACGCTTCGACCGGCTTCGTCGTCGGGAAAGGGTACGTCTCCGCCGGTCTTTATCGCACGGACGACAGCGGCCGGACCTGGCGCGCCCTGCCCTTCACGTCGTCGTCACAGCCCCGGTCCTCCACCGTTCCGCTTCCCACCACTTCACCCACGACCGCAATCCCAGTGACCGCTCCGCCCCCGCACCTGTCGTCGTGTACCTTGACCGATCTCAGAGTGACGGTTCCAGGAGTCGGCATCGGTGCAGGGATGGTCATGGTGCCCATCGACTTTCAGAACGTCGGGTCGGCGCTGTGCACAATGCTCGGCTATCCCGGCGTCGCCGGTCTGAACGGTGCCGGCGCGCAGGTTGTCGAAGCGACACGCAACACCCAGAGCGCCTCACCGTCGGTCGTGGTCCTGGGCGTCATGGGATTTGCCTCTGCCATGGTCCATACCGACGAGGTCCCGACGAAC
>Ga0187890_10000323_pt1 | contig 34031 bp, 29 predicted proteins | sample June2016WEW_21_1_FD_133005 | JGI IMG/M metagenome (GOLD analysis project Ga0187890, IMG submission 133005) | Peatland microbial communities from SPRUCE experiment site at the Marcell Experimental Forest, Minnesota, USA - June2016WEW_21_10 | ecosystem: Environmental > Terrestrial > Soil >... | reverse complement strand
GGTGCCAGCGGGACGTTTGCCGTCGAAGGCAGCTCGATCCACTTCTGTGGCCTGCGGTAACGGCGGGGCGCTGCAGGGCCCGCCGAGCAGGTCGCTGCTGTCGATCCTCGGCGTGCTGCGCAGGCCCGCGACCGCCGCGGACGCCGGGAGCGGGATCGTGGCGCGGGGGTTCGTCAGCGGTGTGTTCGTCCACTACATACGCCTCGCGCGTGTCTTCGACGGCAGCCCCTACTACCTCTACCCGGGCATTGTCGGCGGCTGCGGAACCGGTGAAGCGCCGCACGAGGGCATCATGGAGCTCGCCACGAACGTCGATCTCGGCCACGGGATAAAGGGCGGCAGCGGAGGCGGCGGCGCCACGGCTGCGGCGATCGAGCAGGGTGAGGATGCCAGCAGCAGTGGCCTGCCGGGATCGACCACCAGCTCGATGATCACGATGGTCGTGCCCGACGGCGTCGCGAAGGTCACGCTGCGCTACCCCGCCGGCCGGGCGAGCGGCTACAGCCCCAAGATCTCGCCGCCCTTCACGATCACGACCGCTCCCGTGGGAAACCTCGTCGTGGCGACGCTTCCGCGTAGCAATCCGCTGCAGCAGGGCGCGGTGATCTGGCGCTCCGCCGACGGGCGCGTGATCAGGACGTTCGACGGGCTCGGGATCTGAGGGCCGAGCACCGCTGCAGGTGCTGGCAGGTCCCGTCGGCGGCCATACACGAGGACGGTGTGGCGTCGAACACCATGGTCGCCGGGCCTGTGGTCACGTTTCCGGGCGGTTGTGCCCCTATAGCTTCAGTGGACGCGTGACGGGCCAGACGGTCAGTCAGCGGCTCGACGCCCGCGAAGTCTTCGTCGGTACCTGCGCCCGCGCTGGCGCGAAGGGCCGGCTGAACCTCGGGCGGTTCGATCTGCGCTCCGCGAGGATCCAGGTCGACTACCGACGCATCGGGGAACCACCGGTCCTCGTCGGGAGCATCACGGTCCAGGCGCCCGCTGGCACGCGTCCCGAGCCCCCGGCCGCCGCTCCGCTACGCGGCGCTTGATGTACCCGCACGCAGCCGTTTGGCTCGCATCGCTGGCCGGCCGGCAGATTCCACCTGCGTCTCCTCGCTCCTTGGTTTGGTGGCTCGCGACTCGCGAACTTCGCAGGCGAGGGGGTATCCTCGCAAGTGGATGTTCCGATTGAGGCTGATCGCCCTGTTTCCGCTTCTCTCGCTGTGGATTGAGGCTTCGCCTGCGTGCTGCGGGGTCTGTCAGACCTGCATCGGTGCGGCCGCAACAGGAGCGTTGCTTCCGACGGTTCTCGGGCAGCGGGAGAAGGCGGAGGACTGACGGCCGGGGAGTAGCTTGGCTGCTGCGCCAGACTGGCGGGGCGCTTTAGCCTTAGGAGTCTGCGTTCGCGCCCTTGAGGAAGCTTGCGGCGGCCGCGGGGCCGACGTAACAGCCGCCGCGGTCGCGCCGCTCGCTGCGTTCGCGCGGTTCAGAGTTCGTCCCACTTCGCCGTCCAGTCGTATCCGAGGATCTCGGTCATCCTGGCGTCGGAGTCGGGCTCGCCCCAGCCCTCCCAGTCAAACTCGGGGCAGCCGCCACAGATCGCCCAGTATTCGAGGTGGTCGATCGCTTTGATCACCTGCCGCTCGGTCAGGCCGCTGAGGCGCTCGAGATCCTGTGGAGTCAGGGATTGTCCTTGCTCGTTCGCTTTGAACCCGAGGTCTTCGACGATGGCGTGGGTCAAGAACCAGCCGCCGTCGAACTCCACGAGGTGTCCGTCGGAGGCCAGGTGTTGCAACCACATCTGCGTAAACACCCCCGCCATCCGTGCGGTCTCGTCGAGCTCGTGGCCGCTCATCCCCGCGGCCTGCCGGCGGCGGCGCTCGCCGGCTACTGCCGCGGCCACGAGCTCCTCGGTCGTTCGTCCCGGCTGCTCGGATATCAGCTGCTCGACCGTGACCGGCCTCTCCACGGGGTCCTGTTTCGTGTTTGCTGCACTTGGGGCTTCGCTTGTCTGCGACATTCCAGCCTCTCCTTGCGTCTGTGATTGGGTTATGAAGTCGCCGTTGCGCGGGTTTTGTAGTTCTCTTTGACCGGCTGCACTGGCGATATTTCGAACGTATCGCCGATCCGCCGCGCCGTCGAAAAACGCGCTGAGGGCGGTCGCACAAACGTCCAGCGGACCCATCGCCGACGCGAGCCACGCTCACGGACACCGGACGCGAGGGCCACGTGGAGTGGTGCTCGTGGACGCGATTCAGCGGCGCTGGATCAGGGAGCCCCATCGGGAGCAGCGGACTGCGAGGCGGCCCAAGTCGGGGTTGACTCTGTAAGAAGCGGTGGCACCATCGGCATATGACCGCGATGGCGAAACACACAGGTGACGGAGTCGACGAGACTCCGAAAGCGGGGGCGTGCGTCCACGAGCCGGCTTCCTCGGCTAGGCCTGGCTTACGGTGGCGTAAGCACATCGAGCGGCGAGGCCACGGGGACTACGGCATCAAGTGTCCCGCCATCGGCGCCGTGTGGGCCCGGGCTCTGCTCTGCGAACCGTACAGCCGCCGACACGTGACCTAATCAGGGCCCTGAGGCTGACTACGCCGTGACCGCGGGCGCATGCGCCACGCGCTGATCGGCCGCGCGCTGCGCCTAACGATCTTCCGCGGATCTGTGCTCAGCACTTCCACTAACAACTCCTACTCGTACGAACGTCCGTGTGAAGCCGACGAAACGGAAAGCGTGTGAGACATTCCCCACATGAACACGAACAACACTGAGATAATGCGCCTCTACTGTCCCCAATGCGGTCATGGAGACGAGCTCGTCTCGCTCGAGGAGATCGCCGTGAACTACGATATGCACGCCGTGTGGTAGGACGCCGACGGCGAGATTGAGCGCGACTACACCGGCGAACGGGAGGACTTCGCTGAATTCTCGAAAATCACGGGCGTGACGTGCCACCAATGCTGTTGGATCGGCGAGTACACCGAGCTCCTACCGGTCGAGGCCGGTGAGGACGACGACGCCATTGACCTCGGCGGCCAGCAAGCTCCACAAAAGTCCCCCGGTGAACAGCCGCCCACTAACCCGGGGACGACCGTGGGCGCCCCCGCGCCATAGCCCTCATCCGAAGCCACGGCGTCGCGAAGCCCATCGAGCTCAGCGAGGAGCTCTCCGGGTCGGCGAAGTCTGCTTCGCTCACCACACGTAGTGGATTCTTGTGGACTCTGGGAGTCTGCTTGCGGACACTAGCTCCGCAACGGTGTAGTCCCCTGCCGTGGCGTGCATTGGTGCCTGCGGCGCCGGGGCAAGAAGAGACGCGGTCCCGGGCCGTTTGAGGAACCCTTCTCGCCTCGCCCGTGAGGGCTTGACGATCTTGGGCGGCGCGTCCTCACACCTCGGTGGACTCGCTCTTCGCGGCTCGGTTCCGCGTCGTCGACGACGATAAGACAACTCCGTGCCGAACGCGAGAGCGGGGCACGCATGATTCCGCATCTAGCGAAGAAAAACGTGTAGCGGCTCCTCGCCAACCCTCAATAAGAGCCCGAGCGCTTGACTCGGCTGCTCACCTTGGCGCTGCACGCCTGTGCGTTCTCGGGCTTGCTGGCAGGCCGTGCCTTGCCCCCTGATTTTGGCATCCCCGGGCGGGGATGCGGGGGCTGCGGCGTACACGGCCGCCAACGGGCGGCGGGACGTGAACGCACAGGGAGAGCAGCGATGCAGATTCGTCGAGGCGAAATCTTCGGCGTGTGATACCTACTACTAGAGAAGGAGTCAAGGATGACGCAGCGTACTGAACGCACTTACAACATCGCACGCAGCGGTAAAAGGGTTGTCGCCGACTTCCGTCGCCTCCTGGAGACCGGTGACGTCGACAGGATCACGCCGGGCCTGTACTACGCCCTGACGATGCACGCGGGCTTCATCGCCCACTTCGATATCGGAGGCTTTCAGCACTATTACCGTGGGCGCCTCGCCGAGCTGCTCGATGGCGAGCTCCACCCGCTCACGAATGCGTGGCGTTGGGGTGACGACGACACCGGACACTCTGGCACGCGTCGCGACCTTGAGTGTTCCGTATACCGCGACGGCTGGAGCGCGGCCGACGTGATGCGTGGTATCTGCAAGGTCGCGCGCGAGCTCGAGGCGGACGTGCGCTGGCGCCAGGCGCAGCAGCGACGGAGCGCTGAACTCGCGGTCGCGCAGAGGATCGCGGACGAGTACGGCGTCACACTCACACCCACAGACGCACGCGCGGAGGCGTCGCGATGACGCCGCGCGAAGCGTTCGAGCTCGGCGCCGCGGTCCGCACCCGCCACGACGCCTACACCAGCGACTCCAGCGATCACGTGCGCGTCGGCGTGGCCATCGGCATCCGCCTCGCGGTCGACGAGCTCAGCACTTACGTGAAGCCTCCGCAGGCGCGGTCGGAGTTCAACCGCGGCCTCGGTGCGGGCTGGCAGCACGCACCGATCACGGCCTCGCGGCACCGAGGGGTCCGATGAGCAACGGCACGCCCCTTGTCTGCCCGCGCTGCAATCTCAGCAACTCGCTCGCCACGATCGAGACCCTGATCGGGTACGCGCAAATCGAAGACATCTACGTCGGGCCCGAGGGCCCGGTCATCGACTTCAACGGCTACACCGACATGGATTGGGGCAGCTCGGAAACCGTTGGCATCCGCTGCAAAAAATGCGACTGGGAGGGCCAGCTCGATGACCTCCAGCCTCTCGCTGATGAGGCCAACGAGCGGGACGCGGCGCATACACGCGAACTGCGCAGGCGTCGCGAGGAGATCGGGCGAAGGAAGCCGCTCGCGTTCTAGGAACAAGGTGTCGCTCGGTGAGCCAAAGCGGTCGGAATACAGGCTCGTAAATGGCGGCGCCTGCCGGCGTCCTATCTGTTGTGTTTTGCTTGGAGGGTCGGGGTTGACAGGCGGGGTTGTCGAGCGAGACTCGGATCATGAGTCTCCAAACCAACACACAGACACCGGGTCGTGTCCATCGCCTGCGGGCTTTTGATAACGGCACCGGAACATTCACATTGCTAGATACTCAGGATGGAACGTTGTATGAGTGGCAGGGCGGGCCCTACGTCGACGTGTTCCCCACGGGGGTCGACGACGAGTACCCGGTCGGCCCGGTTGGGACGCGCCCGCGGCCCAGTGACGTGATCGACGTCTGGGACCGTAGCGCTGGCGCTCCGTGTATCAAGCGGGAGGTGCTCGCGCTGCGCGACTACGTGGAAGCCTGGCTGTCCAGGCAGGAAGCCACTACGGCTCCACAGCCCTGCTGACGCGGGGTGGGGCTTATGGCCCCCAGGATCCCCTTTCACCTACCGGCGCTGAGCGCCAGCGGGGATCCTCCACGGCCAGCGAGCGAGAACGCCTTGCCAACGGGAAACTCGCGCGTATAGTCAGAAGGTGACGGGGGCGAAGGCAGACTGCAAGATGCCGGCGTGCTGGGGTATCGCAGGGGCGCTGGAGCGCTCAGGTGTCAGCGGCGCGCAGTACGACGCGATCGTGGAGCGGTGCCGCTCGGCGATCGGCCCAGCGTGGCAGCCGGAGTACGGGCTGCCCGCGAACGTGCTCAGTGGCCGCGTCGACCGCCTCGCCGCGGGCGAGGACAAGTTGACGCCGTTTCGGTTTGTGAGGCGCTTTGAGGATGTGCACGCGCGCAAGCCCGATGTCGCGCGCACGATCATTCTTGCCCAGCACGGCTACCAGTTCGTCTCTCTGCGGCCGTGGCTCTCGCTGACCGGAGCCGCCTTCCCCGTCGACGGGGGTAACGCGGCGAAGCTCGAGTGGTATCGCAGCGAGCTTCTGGCGGGCCGCGCCGTCAAGGAAGTTCACGTTCCCCAGGGCCTGAAGTGTCTGGTCGCTGAGGAGCTCGACTTCGACGCTGAGACGGTGTTGCGTTGCCCGTACTGTTGTCGGCCGGTGACGCGCTGCGGGACGTTCGCGCGGGGCGCGAGCCAGGCCGAGTTCCTCGCCCTGAGCCGGCTCTCCAGCCGCGGCATCCTGGATTGGTATGACCTCGGCAGCACGCTCGCGGACGCGGAACGGGAAACAGCGACACGCGAGGCGACTGAGGGAATGGCGCCGGGTTGCGGCGGCGTCGAGGGGAGCGACGAGGTCCACGCCGCCGTTGCGGGGGAGGCGCCTTGACTTCGCGGCGTCGTCAAGAGCAGGATCCGCTCGTGGCGGGGGAGAGCGAGGAGATCGCGGAGTATCTCGCGCTCCAGGAAGAGTTTGATACGAGCGTGACAGCGTTGGGCGCGTACTCGCTGCAGGAGCTGCGTGAGGCGCTGAGTAGCGCGCGGGCGATCCGCCTCGGCCTCAACGGCATGGTCGATGGCGCTGGTGGGCTTGTCTCTGGGCGTGAGCGAGAACTGGCCCGTGAGCTGGCGGCACGCGAAGCCGAAGACAGCGGGCCAATCGCTCCCGCGGAAGACACCGAGCTCTTTTAGAGGCTGCAAGGCCTGCTCGCAGTCGTCTTTGCCACGCGGCGGGCCGACCCTCCCCATTTTCGCAGGCCCTTGGGCCTGCAGGGGGTCCGGGATCGGTCCCGCAGCCGGCGGGACCACCAAAGCAGGAGGTTCGCAAGATGCAGGCGCGCAGCAGCAAGACGAAGCGACGCTCGAGCCGGGGGCGCGAGCTCACACCCGACGAAAGAGAGCAGAAGCGCCGGGAGCAGCGTGAGCGCGTCGAGTCGGCGTGTCGGGAGTTGCTGACGAGCGACGGGTGGCGCCGGTGGGTGAGGGTGCGGTCAACGAACGGTCTCAGCCGGTACTCGGTTCACAACCAGTTCTTGCTGAGTATGCAGGCGATGGAACGCGAGATCGAGCTCAGCTTCGTCACCGGCTTCAAGTCGTTCAAGAAGCTCGGCCGGGCCGTGCGCAAGGGCGAGCGCGCGTTGTGGGTGCTCGCGCCGCGGACGGCGATCGTCAACGACGCTGACCAGGAGCGCGGTAGCGGGGCGGTGGCGCAGAACGGCCTGGGAGGGCGTGCTGATCGCGGCGGCGGCTCGTCAGCTAGCGCTGAGACCGCAGGCGTCAAGAGGCGTGTTTACTTCCGTGCCGTGCCGGTGTTCGATGTTTCGCAGACGGATGAGATTCCGGGCGCGAACGTCGTGGCGTTGACGGCGCCTGTACAGCCCCTGAGCGGGGACAGCCACGAGCATCTCTTGGAGCCGCTGCGCGAACATGCTGCGCAGCTCGGTTTCCGGGTGCAGGAACGCCAGCTGGAGCCTGGCGGACCCGGTGGGTGGTGTGACTACAAGAACAAGCTCATCGTCGTCGGCGCGGATAGCGCGGCGAACCACCGCGTTAGGGTCTTGGTACATGAGCTCGCTCATGCCCACGGCGTCTCCTACACGGATTACGACCGACGCCAGGCCGAGGTCATGGTGGATACGGCAACGCATGTTGTGCTTAGCAACGCTGGTCTTGATGTTGCGGGCGAGACCGTGCCGTACATCTCAGGGTGGGGGGAGACCGGGGCGCTTGAGGCGATCACGCGGTACGCGGAGAAGATCGACGAGGTCGCTAAGCGTCTGGAAGGCGCGATCAACGTCAACTCAGACGGCGATGTCTCGCGTTAGCGTTTGCGTGGTTCCGATCGTTGAGCCTTGATCTCGACGTCGAGGACGCAGACGCAGCCTTCGCCAATGTTCTCGCGGTCGTGCTCGCCGGCGTCGGCACATCGTCGTGCGTGGCTCTCAAGCTAACCCTGGGTCTGGCCCGATAAGAAGCCCGAGTTGACCACGGGGACTTCGACACGGCCGCGCAAGACACGACACGCCGCGCCGGCGCGGCCAACAGCCGATGTCCCGGCGGCGCAGCGCCTCATGGTCGCGGTCCGCGAACGCCCCGGGGACACGCTCGCCGAGATCGCGCCACGAACCGGCGACGACGTTGCCGCGCTGATTCCTGTGGCCGACGCTCTCGCTGCGCGTGGCTGGCTTCACAACACGGGGCGTGGCTACGTCGCCGCCGCCAAGGCTAGACGCCGAGCGCCCACCGGTGACGCTGAACCCAACGCAGCGGCCGGCCTTGCCGAGGCCGCGCGGGAGCAACCCCTCGCTGAGTCCATCGCGATTCTCCAGCCCTTCCGCTTCGGACCGGGGTGGGAACCCAAGCATGAACAGTTTGCAACCGGTCTAGCCGCGTACTTGCTCATTCGCTCGCGATTCGGGAATTGGGGCGAGCAACTGCGGCACGAAGTCACGCTCAGCACCCGGGGGAGCGACTACGCCGTAGCGGTTGAGGTCGCTCTGGCGTCGAGTGACGTTCCCCTGCTCGCCGACCCTGACGAAGTTGCAAAGTGGCGCGGATCCGCGACCGGCTACGACGACTATCTCGAGGAGCTCCGCGAGCTCACGCGTCGTGGCGCGACTCACCCGCGCTGTTTCCTCGAGATCATCCACGCTCAGCCCGAGCTGGTGCCCGACCATTTCGTCGCGAACACACGCAAGCGGCCGAGGATCCTTCACCGGCCAACGCATTGGGCGAGGCTGCACGCGGCTGACAACCGTGGTGGTAGTCACCTCGAGCGACTGCTCACAGCCTTCACGCCCGATCTTTGCAGGAGCGCATTCGTTTTCGTCTACCAGCTGAACATCGGCAACCCACTGCGCTGAGCATCTCCTGCGCACACGACTAGGACCGCCTCAAGGCCCGTGGCGCGGGCACCGATACGTCTCCCAGGATGTCTACCGACGCACAAGCCACGCGGCGCCGCACCCAGCCGCGCAAACGGAGTGAGAGGGACGAGCTCAAGCAGCGCATCGTCGAGATCGTCACCGCTGAGCCCGGGATCAGCGATCGCGAGATCGAGACGCGCGCCGGCATCGACGCCAGCAAACGTCGCCTCGCAGGCCGCCTTATAGGGGAGCTTCAGCACGAAGGCGTTCTTCGCTACGAAGCCGGGTGGCGACCGGGCGGGCACGTGCAGGAGACCTTCAGCCGCGTCGACCGGAGCCTTGACCCCGACGCATTCGCGCCCGTCCAACACGTCGCCGTGCTCGTCGACAACGTCGACATCGACATGCTCAAGAAGCCACGCCGCTACGAAGCGCAAGCCCGCGAGCTTCTCGAAGACGTGATCGCTCACTGGGCCCGCGATCTCGGGCAGCCACTCGCGCTCGGGCCCGGGCACGAGTACCGCGACCTGCTCGCTGAGGCCGCGCGCCACGTTGACATGCCGCAACGAGACGTTGAGTATTGGGACGAACTCCAGCACGCCGAAGCCGTCGTGGAGGAGGCGCACGAGCGCGAAGCCTTGGAATGTGCTGCGATCGAAGAGGGTGTGATCTACCCGGCCTACTTCGCCGAGCTCGTCCAACACCACGAGGGGCGCACGAGCCGCCTCTGCGACGGGAAGATCGTCCACGAGACCGTCGCGCTTCGCGCCTTGCCTGACCACCTCGTCTGGGTCCTTGGGGACGAGGTTGAGAGCGTCCTGCACCGTTCCCCCGCGTGGGGACCAGACTCGTACAGTTCAGGCGCCTACACGCTCTTCGGCACGCCGTTCGAGCAGCGCGTCGCCGCCGAGGTCACGGAGGACGTGGGCACCGACAGCGCCGTCGTCTACCCATTTGACGTCACGATCACCTGGTCTTGATGTATCAGCTGAGAGCGTGCTCTTCGTTTCCGGTTGGGGTGAGACCGGGGCGCTAGAGGCGATCACGCGCTACGCGGGAGAAGATCGACGAGGTCACGGGGCTGCTCGAAAACGCAATACTTCCACGGCCGGTGTCCGAGAGCGACGAGGACGGTGACGTCACCGGGCCCCGTCTTGCCTACGCCTCGTAGAGGGTCAGGAGTTGCCTTGCGGCGTCACAGCGCCGGATCCGTGATTGCTGCCCGGTGTCTGAGCTCTGCGGCTGCCAGTCCTCCTGGTCGAGCCAGCCGAAACGGATGCTGCGCACGGCGGGATGCTGTGTTCGCTGCGGGTGGTCGTAGTTGACGACGAGGTAGTAGCCGTGCTTGCTCTTGCGCGCGTCGGCGCTTGATGAGGCGTAGCTCTTGTTGCCGGCGAGGCTGGCCTTGCTCGTGGAGGTCTTGATCTCAAACGAGTAGCGGTCACTCACCAGGCACACGGCGTCCTTGTCGTGCCGACAGAGCTCGCCGCGCCAGAGCTCGGGCTGCGCGTCCGCGAGCCGTCTGACGATCAGCTTCTCCAAGAGGTCGCCGATCGCGCGGGGGGCGATGCCGAGCTCGGAGACCAGGTTCAGTCCCGTTGAGGTCGTCGTCGCGGCGAGCTCGGCCCACGCCGCGAGCACGGCCTCGACGATCTCCTCGTCTGAGAGCGGATGCGCGCGCACACGCCGGCGCGCCGTGTCCCGGCTGCAGCTAAGTACTCGTTTGCTTTGATTCCTCATCAGCGTTCCTGTTTCTCGCGCCTTCGTCTCGTCGCTCTCGTGGTCCTGCGGTGTTTTGTGTGGTGGCTGTCTAGTTGTCGGCTGGTGGTTGCGTGGTCGCAGTGTCGCCGTCATCGCTGCCGTCTGCTCGGGTCTGCTGAGCTCGCGACCGCGACTACGGCGAAGGTATCGTGCCATGGCCGTTTCGTTGACCCGCGTCCAGAATCACTCGAACACCCGCGGAGAACTGCCTTCAGCCACCGCGCCGGCGCGTGGTGGCAAAAACGGCCCGTATCCGGCTCTGAGAGGCTCTGTGACGAGCAAAACCCGTCGCGGCGCCCCCAAGTACCCCCTTCGCCAAAACCGCGTTCAGCGGCCCTGAGTTGGCTTCTCACGCCTCTTAGTGGACCCGGCCGACAGCGATGCGAGAGAACAAAGCAACCTACTAACTCAAGAGTTAGAACGTTACAAGTGTTGACTGTTTCCAGCGGCCCTGACAGGTAAAGACCTTTGGCGCGGGCGCCGATAAGCGAGCGTGATGCTCGCGCGCGCGGTGACACCGAACTGCTGGAATTGTGACCGGGTGAACTTGTCGCCCAGTGGCCTGCGAGTAGCTGGGGGCGCCGACGGCGCTCCGCTCGGGCTCTCTGAGGGATCATCGGCGGCGAGCTTGGTGGGCACGCCATGAGCGTCGAGCCCGAGGACGCGTTCGATCGCATCAACGAGGCCCTCGGTAACGGTGACGGCGTCACCATGGGGCGCGTCAGTAGCGAGCCGCGCGCAGACGCCGCGGCGTTGACCGCGGCTGATGTCCTGGAGATCGCGAAGACCCGGCTCCCGGAGGTCGTGGACGCCGACGAGGGCGGTCGCGAACGCCCGTTCGTGCCGCCGAACATCGTTTGCGCCAACCAGACCAGTGTCGAGCAGTGGGGCGTGATCCTGCTGCCCTGTGACGGTTTCTTTCGCAAAGTCAGTGAGGCCACGGCGTCGACGCTGCTGCGTCTGCAGGCCCACGCCGCGGCCGTGGCCGTGCGCGTACACCGCGAGGAGGTCTTGCCGCCGGGCAGTCCCGGCGCCGACGTCGACGGCCGGGCAATCTGCGTCACCGCTGTGGACAGCTCGGGAACGGTGCTGGCTGAGGCCGCGCCGATCCACACCGGCCCCGATGCCCTCCCCGTTCGCTTTGACTGGGTGAGGGCCGCGACTGTCGACCCCGACCTGCTCGAGGCGCTGATCGCCGGCCTGTCCAACGAGGGGCCCGACTACGCCGGCCATGCTCACGTCGCGGCTTTCCAGGAGAACCCGGGCGTGCCGTTGACGCGGGCCCGGACGTACGTTCTCGAGCACGTTCACCGCGAGGAGCGAGACGACGCCGGCGGCCTCGGTTGCGAGGGCCTGCTCGAGCTCGCCCAGGCGAGCGCGCTCGAGCTCACCAGCCACGCGCAAGCCGACGGCGGGCCCGCGGCCGGCACAGGCACAGGCCTGTTGTTCTCCCCGCGTGTGATCACTGCCAGCGCGGAGTTCGTGAGCGTCGATGAATACCGCGAGGGTGGCGGTGACGCCGGCGGTCTGAACCTGGCGTGGCTTCGGCACGCCCTCGCTGATCACGCCTCCGCGGTCGGCGCGAACGCCGTCGCCCTGGTGTTGCCGCCCGGCTACGCCGGCGCCGATGTCGAGGACGGGGCCGCGGCGACTCCGGGCGTGGCCGTGATCGCGGTCGACTGCGCCGGCGACGTCGTTCAGGAATGCGCGGCCGTCGTCGAGCTCGCCCGCGGCGGCCTTGACCTCGGCCGGTGGACCCCGGCGGGCACGCTCGACGCCGAGACCGTCACGGCTCTCCGCGGCGCTCTTGTCGCCCCCGGGCCCGCGAACGCGCGCCCCCAGGACCCGGGGTCGCGGCCGCACGTATAGTCGGGTCGAGGTGGGTGAGAACGCTATGGACGCGGTGAAGGCGCGAACGCAACCAAAGAACACCGGCGGTGACACCAACAGTGCGGGTGATGTCTTCCAGGCCGTCAAGGACGCCGTCAGCGTCTCCGAGTTCTTCTCGCGGACGCTCGGGGTGGATCTACGCGAGTGCGCTCGTGGCTACAAATGCCTTTGCCCGTTCCATCACGAGGACACTCCGTCGTGCGAAATCACCGAGGATGACAGCGCGCGCAACGGTCGCTTCCGCTGCTGGGGCTGCGGCGCGAAAGGCTCCGTCATCGACGCCGTGATGCTCAAGTACCAGCTCGAGAAGCCTATGGACGCCGTGACGTGGCTCGGGCGCGAGTACAAGATCAAGCTCTCCGTCAACGGCCGCGAAAATGGTCGCACCCGCGCGCAACACCAGCGCCAGGCGGACGCTGCCGAGGGTGCGGCCAAGCGCGGCGAGGAGATCCTCTGGGACGCGGCGAGCAAGCTCGGCGGGCAAGCAAGAAAGGCGTTGCGAGCGCGGGGCCTGAGTGATGAGACGATCAAAGCGTTCGCTCTTGGCGCGAGCATCAACGAGAAGTCCGGGCCACGCATCACCATCCCGATCGGCGACGCCCACGGCGAGGTCGTCACGATCACGCGCCGCGCGATGTTCGACCGCTTCACCTGCCCGGGGTGCGGCGCCACCACCAGAGCGAAGACGATCGCCGCGCGAGCAAAGGACGGGAAGGGCCGCGAGTGTCCGAGCTGCGGGCAGCAGACGATGTTGAAGCTCGCGGTGACGCAGACGCCGAAGTATCTGAACGAGAGCGTGAGCGCCAGCGGCGTTGAAAAGTCGAAGCTGCTCTACAACGAGCACGCTGCTGCCGCGCGCTTCCTCGACGGCAGGCTCGATGAGCCGCTGATCGTGACCGAGGGTTACGGCGATGTCTGGGCCGCCCACGAGGCCGGCCACGGCGCCGCGGTCGCCTACGGCTGCGGCGCTCTCAGCAGCACCCAGGCCGAGCACCTCGTGGATTTGGCGCTGCGCGCTCAGCGCGCAAAGCGGGCGCACAAGTACATCCTGCTCGTCCCCGACTTCGACGAGACCGGAAAAGAAGGTGTGACCAGGAACCTGAACGTCCTGCAGAGAGCAGCGTCAGCGCTCGAGGACGCGGGACGCGACGGCGCAGCCGCGGGCACAGCGAGCGGCGTCGTCGTTCGCGTCCTCACCGGCATTGACGCCTACGAGATCACCGACGCCTACGGGAACAGCGGGCGCTGCAAGGACCTCGGCGAGCTCCTTCAAGCCCACGGCTCTGAGGCCACACGAAAGCTGCTCGAGGAGAACACGGTCAGCCCCGCCCAGTGGCGGATCCTCGCGATGCTCGACGACACGCGCTACACCCGCGATGCGCAGATCCACGGCGTCGCCCAGATCCTCAGCAGCACCCCGTACGCGCTCGGCCTCAGCCGCCTCACGCCCGACCTCGCCGCGCACTGGCAGCTTCCCGAGGCCGAGGTGAGCCAGTTCCTCTACTCGCACGGCCTACAAGGTCAAAGCGACGGCCGGCTCGCGCAAGCCGAGCGGCTAATGGCAGCCCAGCGCACGATCCTCAGCGACGAGAAACTCGCCGACACGGAGAAACTCAGACAGCTTACGCAGCTGCTCAACAACCGATAAGGGGCGAAGGCGAGGCAGCTGGTTGCCGAGACAAGGGTCTAGAGGCAGAAAACCAGCAGCTCCACTCAGGTCGTCGACCCCCTCTGTGACCCCTGGCCGGCCCTCCCCTGAGGCCAGCAGGCCGGCTGGCGCTCGCGTCAAGCCCCTGCGCTTCGCGCCGCCGCCGGCGGCCCCTGACGGGACAGGGCTTGACGCGCCCTGGCCGGCCCGCTCTGGCCGGGGCGTGCCTGACCACGATCACAAGGAGACGCTCATGAGCAGCAACCCACCGACGCCACGCCAGCTGCGCTACTTAAGATCGCTGGCAATCGAGAGCGGAACGACGTTCACGAACCCGAGCACGAGCCGTCAAGCGAGCGCCGAGATCGACCGGCTCCGGCGTCTTAGCTCGCGGCCACGCGTCCAAGACACGGACTTCGCCGAGGACCCCGAGCGGCGACCAGCTTACGCTACCGGCCAACAGCCCGGTGAGGTCTACGGGTACGGCTCGAGCGCGAGCTGGCAACGCCCGCTACACAAACCACACCCGTAACCGAAACCCCAACCGATCAAGGCGGCGCAGCGATCCCAGTCGCGCGCTCCCGGCCCCGCGTAACCCGCGTCGCCGCCACTAAGAAGACGGGATTGACAAGTGAGAAAGTCGAGCGACGCTCTGAGGCGTGAGTACAACCAACACGCAAGGGAGTGACCTATGGTAGTTGCAACCGTCATTGGGAATCTCGTCGCATCTCCGCAGGAGGTCGGCAAGGACCTGGACACGACAGTGGCGCGGCTGCGCGTCGCCTACGACCAGCCGAACGGTGGCACCGGGTTCATCACGGTGCTGGCGTACGGCAACACTGCCGTCTCGAGCCTGAAATGGCTGGAGAAGGGCAGGGGCGTCTGCGTCGTCGGCCGTCTTCGCTTCAACGAGGACAGCCAGGGCGAGAAGCACGTTCTCGTCGCCAACACCGTCAAGTTCCTGGGCCGCGCCAACGGTCAGGCTCACGACTCCGAGGAGGACCCGGGTGAGACCGAGGGTCACTCCGAGGCCGTCTCTGAGGAGGCGGAGGCCATCACGGCCTAGTGGCGACAGCCACACTTTTCCGGGGGATCAAGGGCGCTGAGCGCCTCCCCCGGAAAACCTATGCCCTTCCACGATCGTCGGCGTCGTGGCCCGGATCTGCTTCGCCGCGGCCGCAGCGGAGGTCGTGACCAGCGCCTGCGGGCGGTCTTAGCTCGGGCGCGCGCTGCTCTCGGTCCAAGCGTCCCGTCGTGGCAGCGTCCATACCTCGTTCACTTATGGCTATGGGATCTACCTTGAGCGCGGCTCCTGCGGGCGTTGGAGCGGCCGCGTTACACCGTTCGCGTCGGCAAAGAGCTGCTTCCATTCGCTGGCCTCGTAGAAGCAGAAGAACTCGAGCGCCGCCTCGACGCACGACTTCGCCCGACTTCAGATGGAAGTTCAGGTTCGGCCTCGACGGGTCCTCGCTCATCAGAACATCGCGCGTGAGAACAGCCATCAGTCCCGCGAACACCGGGTCCATCCTTCTGATGAAAGCAGGCAGCACGTCGGCGAGCTCAGCCTCGGTCATGCACGAGGCGAGCGCTTCCATGTACGCAAGCACAAACTCGCCGGGAACCAGCACGCCGTCGCCCATCCGAGGACGCTAGGAGCCGCCGTGGGCCCGACCGCCGCTTGTCCGGGACTCTCGCTACTCGCGAAAGGCGACAGCCGCCGTCCCCCGAATCAACTTCCCGGTCGTCCACTGGATCGCGGCCATCCCGGCCCTTGTCAGCGTCGCGGCGGTCGCCGCGAGCGCCGTTGCGATCGTCGCGATTCCCGGCTACCTCGCGACGGGCGTGTCCCCGGCCGTGGCGCTGGGGGATTGGCTTCACGCGCGCGATGCCCCGGGGCGGCCGAGAGCGGTGGATGACTGCGGCGCTCCTCCACGCGGACGGGGGAGTTGGCTGGCGAGCGGACCTCGCAGGACCGGGTGGTGGGTGCGTCGATCATCGGCGAGGAAGCATGTTCGCTGCCCGCGGATCCTCGACCGCTCGCCCCGGCCCGGCCCCGGGTGGGCGAGGCGACTCGCCCGGGCAGCTCCTCGTGGCAAGTGTGAGCTATCACGCCCTGTCGCTCGGGTCGGCCGCAGGCCTCTCAAGTCTTAGAACGTTGCACGCTATGCCTTGCGGGTGGCGTGCCCGGCGGGTGATGATGGCGGCGTCGAGCGATCGGACGGGTTTCTTCGGGGTCCCATCGGGGGCTTCGTCCGGCAGGTCTTTCAACCGCAGCATGGAGGAGAGGGCAGCAGATGAGCAGAATGGTTTGGCGGTCCGCGGCTCGCACCGCGTCTCGGAGTGCCGCGTCGCCGGCCGGTGAGCTGTCGCGGCGCGTCGTCAACGCTGCACCGCTGTCCGCCGTGTCCTCGCCCACCTCCGGCCTCGCGGACTCACGGCGCGGCCCTCTCTGCCCCGTCGCCGCGCGCGTCGAGGGCACAGCCGCTCGTGGGAGCGCACGCGAAGGAGCCCGTCCGAGCCCCACCACCCCCTCTCAGGTGGTGCTCGCAGAGGCCCCGACGGGCACCTCCTGCCCCCTCGCCCCTCCGGAGAGGGGGTGGCGTGATCCCGCCGCGGCCTCTGCGGAGCGGCGCGCGAGAGCCGCTTCCACGCTGCAGCGGCCGCCGACCCCTTTCGCTGGAGCGCACGTGCGTCTCACGCTCACGCGCATGTCCGCTCATCGTCATGCAAGTGATCGAGGGGGCCTCCCCTTAATAACCGAGGAGGAGACGGTCAGATGAGAATGTCACTGTCCTCCCGCGCTTACGGGTCGGCGCTTGCGCTCTGTTTCGTCGCACTGAGCGTCACGCTCGCGCCCGGCACCCCGGCTCTCGCCTCTTCCTCAACGTGTCCCAACGAAGCGCTCCGCGCTGAATCCAACGTCAACCCGGTCACGGGCACGCCTTTCTCGGCCTCTCTGCCCGAATGTCGGGCCTACGAGCTGGTCTCCACGGCCGCCAAGAACGACAGCAACGTGACAGAACCGGTGCCAGCTAACATCGGCGAACCCGACGTGTGGGTGACGGCGGACGGTGACAGCGCGCTGTGGTTGACGGGAGGCTTTACCGTCTATGGGGAAACCGCGAAGAATGGCTTCTCCGACGTGTTCGGGGCCACGCGCAGCGCGACGGGATGGTCGCAGTCCGCGGCGCTGGCGATTCCGGGGAGTGCTCCCACGTACACCAAAGCGGTCGCCGTCTCCAGCGATCTCTCCACGGTCCTGCTGACCCGCTCGGAAGAACTGAACTACTCATCATCTACCGAAGTGGTCGAGCGTCGTCCCGACGGCTCCTACGAAAAGATCGCCTCGGGCCTGCCCAACACGGCCAACAGTCCCTTGCCTGCCGAGGTAAGCGAAGACGGCGCTCGGACGTTCTTTGAGAGCAAAGCGCAGCTCGCCGGTGACACTCACATCGCCGCGCGTCAGCTGTACGAATGGACGCCTGCCGGCGGCTTGCACGTGTTTGCTGTTGACAGCGAAGGCCATCCGACGAGCCCGTGCGGGGCGGTGCTTGCCTCCCTGCCAACAAACAGCACCCGCAGCACCTCGCGCGACCTCTCACCGGATGGCTCGCGCGCCGTCTTCCTGAGCCCCGACCCTGCGCTCACTGGGGAAGAAGTCCCGGAAGAATGCAGGCTAGGGCCGGTCGTCAGCGGTCGGAAGTCCTACGTATCGGATCTGTACGTGCGCGAAGACGACTCAACCACGGTCGACATCTCCAGGCCGCCGGCGGGCCTGCCCGACTACGGCGCGAGCTATGTCGGCGCCACGACCGACGGTTCGGAGGTGTTCTTCATCACCCGCAACCGGCTGACGCCGGACAAGGCCACGACGCTCCCCGACCTGTATGAGTACGACGTTGAAACCAGGACGCTGACGCGGCTGTCGGTCGGTCCGCCCAGCTATGACGAAGCGAACGTCGGCTCCGCGGTCGTCTCCGAAGACGGCTCGCATGTCTACTTCGAGGCGACCGGCCAGCTCGTGCCCGGCGCGGGCGCTGCCTATCCGGAAGGCTCGAGCACGACCAACCTCTACCTGTACACCGCGGGCAGTGTGCACTTCATCGTCACGGTAAGTAACAGCGGCGCTGACGGATTCAGCTCGGTAGAGTTCGAACCACAGACGATCACCGGCCTGACGGAATTTGCGTGGGTGACGCCCGACGGCGGCGATCTGCTGTTCTACTCGGCGGCGCGACTGACCGGCTACGACAACGAAGCCCACTTCGAGCTCTACCGCTATGACGCGGCGAGCTCCACGATCTCCTGCGTCTCCTGCAGCCCGCTGGACGCGCCGCCTGGCCTCACCCCGCCGCTGATTCGCTCCACCACACCGGGCTTCCCTAGCTTCGTCTCTGAGGATCAGCTGCACGCGATCAGCACCGACGGCTCGACCGTATTCTTCGACTCCGCTGAACGGTTGCTGCCCGCCGCCGCCAATGCGCGCGACGGCGAACACGAACGAGTCTATGACGTCTACGAGTGGCACGACGGTGGGCTCTCGCTGATCTCAAGTGGCGCGAGCCCGTACTCGGACTGGCTCTACAATGCCTCTGCCAGCGGCTCGGATGTCTTCTTCGAGACCCGTGACCAGCTCGTTCCCGAGGACGGCGAAGAAGCCTACGATTGGTACGACGCGCGCGTGGAAGGCGGCTTCCCGGCGCCGGCCGCAGCGGCGCCGTGCGCCTCGCTTGCGACGTGCCGCAGCATGCTCGCGACCCCGCCCGTGCCAATCGCACCGGCGAGCGTCAGCGTCTCGGGATCTGGCAACCTCGCGCCTGTCGCCGAAGCGCCGCCGGCACCGATCAAACCCAAGCCGCTGACCCGGGCTCAACAGCTCGCCAAAGCACTCAAGGCATGCAAGGCCAAGAAGAACAAGAAGAAGCGAGCGACGTGCGAAACGCAGGCCAGGAAGCAGTACGGCCCGCCACATAAGGCGAAGAAGTCGGCGAAGCGGGGGGGTCGGTCATGACAGCGTCATCTCTGCTCAGGTTCCTGCGGGGGGTGCTCCCACTGGCGGCACTGGTGGCAATGCTGCTCGCTCCGGGGCCGGCGCGCGCAGAATCGTCATTCGGCATCGTCCCGGAAAGCTTCACCGCGGGCATGTTCCAGTCCGACGGCGTCACGCCCGACACGCAGGCGGGCGATCACCCCTACGCGGCGACAACCAGCTTCAAGCTGAACACGACGACCGCCTCGGGCCGAGTCCTCTCGGCCGGCGGTCAGACCAAGGACCTGGTCGTGCAGCTGCCGCCCGGCTTCGTCGGCGACCCGAACGCCACGCCCCAATGCCCGCGCGCCGACCTCGATAACACCGTCGAGCAGGTGCCCACCGCGGAAAACAACCACAACGTAGGACACCCCCCGCCGGGGGCGTGCGCGTGGGACACGCAGGTCGGGGTCGCGAAGGTCGCGTTGTTGGACCCCTCCACCGGTAGCAGTGACGAAACGTGGTCCGTCCCCGTCTACAACGTCGTGCCGAGCCGCGGCGAGGTCGCGCTGTTCGCATTCCGGATCGGCCCCGACGATATCGACGTCTTCATCCACGTCCGTGTACGCACGAGCGGCGACTACGGGCTGACCGCGGGGGTCTCCGAGGTCTCCGAGCAGGGCGTGCCGCTGGAAAGCACGGTCACGCTGTGGGGCGTGCCGGCGGACCCCAGCCACGACGCCCAGCGCGGGCAGGTGTGTCAGGCAATCAATTTCTCGGGAGGGTCCTGTGGTGGCGGGGACAACCCCAGCGACGCGACGCCGCGACCGTTCCTGACCAACCCCACGGCGTGCAGCGGGCAGCCGTTGACGAGCACGTTGAGCGTCGACTCGTGGCAGAGCCCGGGGCAGGTCACGGCGAGCGGCGAACCCGTTCTCAGCGACCCGAACTGGCTGACGGCCACGGCGCAGTCGCCGCCGCTGACCGAATGCGAAAAGCTCGTGTTCGACCCGTCGCTGACGGTGACGCCCGAAACGACCGCGGTCGATACCCCGACGGGGTTGAACGTCGACCTGCATGTGCCTCAGAACGAAGATCCTTATGGTCTGGCCACGCCCGAGCTAAAGGACGCAACCGTCACGCTGCCGGCCGGGGTGGCGATATCGCCGTCGGCGGCGAACGGCCTTGCAGGTTGCACGCCTGAAGAGATCGGGCTGCATACCGAAAACCCGGTCTCCTGTCCGAATGCCTCCAAGCTCGGCACGGTGCAGGTGACTTCGCCCGATTTGCCAGAGAACGCGGATGGCAGCGAGGGCGTGCTCGAAGGCTTCCTGTACCTGGGCGAGCCCGCGTCGGGGTCGATCACCGCGCCTCCGTACACGATCTACCTGCTCGCCGAAGGCTACGGCCTGTCGGTGAGGCTGGAAGGCAAGGTCGCCCCCGACCCGGCGACAGGCCAGCTCACGACGACGTTCACGGAAAACCCGCCGTTGCCCTTCGACGATCTGAAGCTTCACTTCTTCGGTGGTCCGCGCGCGGCGCTCACAACGCCACCGGCGTGCGGGACCTATACGACGACCTCGCAGCTCGTGCCGTATTCGAGCTCTCTCGCGGCGAGCCCGTCCTCGAGCTTTCAGACGAGCTTTGACGGCAACGGCGCGCCGTGTCCCTCGCCGTCGCTGTTCGCCCCGTCGTTCACCGCGGGCACCACGGGCACCACCGCGGGCGCTTTCAGCTCGTTCGTCATGAACATCGCCCGGCCCGACGGTCAGCAGGCGCTGTCTGAGATCTCGCTGTCCACGCCGCCCGGCTTGCTGGGGATGCTCTCGAGCGTCCCGTTGTGCAGTGAACCACAGGCCGCGCAGGGCACCTGCCCGGCCGCCTCGCAGATCGGCACGGCCACGGCCGCCGCAGGCGCGGGCTCGGAACCGTTCACCATCTCCGGCCCGGTGTACCTGACCGGCCCGTACAAGGGCGCGCCGTTCGGGCTGTCGATCGCGATCCCCGCGGTCGCGGGCCCGTTCAACTTCGGCACCGTCATTGTGCGCTCTGCGATCTATGTCGACCCGCATACCGCGGCGTTGACGGTCATAAGCGACCCGCTGCCGCAGATGGTCGACACCTCCCAGGGCGACAGCGGCGTCCCGGTCGCGCTGCAGGGCGTCAGCGTGAACATCGACCGGCCCGGTTTCATCCTCAACCCGACGAGCTGCGACCCGATGAGCGTGGGCGGCACGCTGGGCTCAAACCAGGGCGCCAGTGTCGCGGTGTCCTCGCCGTTCCAGGTGGGCGGCTGTGCGGGCCTGGCGTTCAAACCGTCCTTCACGGTCTCAACCCAGGCGAGGACCAGCAAAGTGTACGGGGCGAGCCTCGACGTGAAGGTGACCTCGGGCCTGGGCCAGGCGAACATCCACAGGGTCGACGTGCAGCTGCCGATCAAATTGCCGACGAGGCTCACCACACTGCAGAAAGCGTGCACCGAAGCGCAGTTCGCGGCCAATCCCGCAGGCTGCCCGGAAGGCTCGTTCGTCGGCTACGCCACCGCCCACACTCCGATCCTGGACGTCCCGTTGGCCGGCCCGGCGATCCTCGTTTCCCACGGCGGCGCGGCATTCCCCGACCTCGTGCTGGTCCTCCAGGGCCAGGGCGTCACGATCGAGCTGACCGGCAACACCGACATCAAAAACGGCATCACCTACTCGAAATTCGAAACCGTCCCCGACGCTCCGATCAGCACGTTCGAGCTTCAGCTCCCAGAGGGACCGCACTCGATTCTCGGGGCGTACCTCCCGGCGAAGGCAAACGGCAGCATGTGCGGACAGGCCCTGACGATGCCGACGACGATCACCGGCCAGAACGGCGCAGTGGTCAAACAGACCACGAAGATTAGTGTTACTGGCTGCCCGGCGACCAAGGCGACGGTCAGGGTCACGAAGACGGAGGCTAAGGGCAACGGCCTGCTCGTCACGGTCAACACAACTGCAAAGGGCACCGTGATGCTCAGTGGCAACGGCCTGAAGACGACGACCAAGATGAACGCCAACGCTGGCTCCCACAAGATCGACGTGCCGTTTACCACGGCGGGCGAGTCACTGCGAGAACATCACGAGAAGCTCGAGCTGCGAGCAAGGCTCATGGTGGGCAAGCAGGCAGTGGCCCGGACGACAAGCGTGAAGCTCTAAGGAGATCCCCGACATGAGCAACTATCTGACATCACGCCTGGGACTCTCTTCGCCCCCAACTCGGCCCTGCCGCAAGGGAGGACTCCTAGTCGCCTGCCTGTTCGGCCTCTTCCTCGCGGGCGCGCCAGCTGCGCACGCAACCCCGTACGGCGCGATCGGGCACTTCAACACCAGCCTGTTCGCTCTCCCGTTCGGTGTGGCGGTCGACAACTCGACCGATCTATCGGCCGGCGACGTGTACGTCGCAAACGCGTCCGGAGGGCAGGGCGCGGACAAGTTCGATGCCACCGGTGACATCCTGGAACCCCCGTCGCCGTTTGACACCGGAAGCGAACGTAGACTGACCGGTACCGCGGTCGACCCCGTAAACGGCGACGTCTACGTGGTCAACAGGACCACCGGAGAAATCGAAACGTTCAATTCATCCGGCGTCGAAGTGGCCAGCCCGATCTCCGTCCTGCCCGCAGACAGCACGACTGGCTTTGTGCAGATCGCGAGCGACTCCGTCGGCAACATCTACATCCCCAAGCCGGAAGACAACGAAATCAAAGAGTTCGAACCCGACGGCACGGAAGCCGCGGCATTCACAGGAACGACGGTCGGCGCATTCAACGATCCGAGGGCCGTCGCGGTCGACTCCGAAGGCAACATATATGTCGCCGACATCGGCAATGGACGGGTCGTGAGGATCGAACACGGGACCGGAACTGAGTCGGAATTCAGTACAGGCGTCGGCGTGCAGAGCGTCGCCGTCGATCCGTCCACCAACGACGTGTTCGTCGAGTACCTCAACGAAGAAGACAAATGCGAACCGCTGCTGGAAATGTCGTGCGTCCACATTGTTGAGTACAGCGCGTTGGGCGCAAGGCTTGAAGATTTCGGCGCGGGTACGATTGGCCACTCCCCAGCCGTCTCCTTCGGTGAGCGCGACCAGTTGGCGGTAAGCGCGGTGACCCACGATGTGTACGTGTCCGAAGTCACCAATCCCGGCAACGTTGTCATCTTCGGTCAGGCAGTGCTGCCCACGGTGACCACCGAAGCGGCCACGGGCGAAACGGCGTCAGAAGCGACGCTTCACGGCAAGATCAATCCGAAGGGCGCCGAAACCTTCTGTCATTTCGAATACGGCACGAGCACGACCTATGAACACAGTGTGCCGTGCCAGCCCGAACTGGTGGGGGAAGGCGTGAAGGAAAAGGCGGAGTCCGTGACGATCTCGGGCCTTGAGGGCAACACCGAATACGACTACCGGCTCGTTGCCAGGACCGGCAGCGGCCAGACGGTTCGCGGGGAAAACAAGACGTTCGCGACCAGCCAGGAGCCGCCGGTCCTGCTCGCGAGCTCCGTGTTCGCCTCGGAAGTGACCCAGAGCGACGTGGTCTTCAACGCGACGGTCAACCCGCAGCACCTGGACACGCACTACTACTTCAACTACGGCCTGCTTCCCTTCGAAGACACCTCTACATGCGCGCCGGCGAACACAGTCCCATACGCCAGTGCGCCCGCCACGCCCGTGGACATGGGCGAAGGCACAGGTCCCGAAGCGGTCAGTCTCGACCTCGGGAGCGCGAGCGTTGTGCTGTACCCAGGGATGGACTCCCGCGCGCTACAGCCGAACACCGTTTACCACTTCCAGGTCGTGGCCGAGAACGCCGCGGGCGCGAGCTGTGAGCCGGAAACGACATTCATCACGCTCCCACCCGACCCGCTCGCCAGCACCGGCGTGGCCTCCGGGATCACGCAGACCGCGGCGAACGTGTCGGGCAGCGTCACACCGGACAGCACGGGCCCGAACTCGGACACCACCTGGCGCTTCCAGTACGGGACGAGCACGTCCTACACCGGCAGCGCCCCGACGACGGCGGGCGACGCCGGCATGGGGACCAACGCGGTCGCGGTGTCGACCGCGCTGGAAGGGCTTGCGCCGAACACGACCTACCACTACCGGCTGGTCGCGAGCAACGCCAACGCGGACCCTGCAGCCAACGCGGCGACGGCACCGCAGATCGCCAACGGCGCTGACCACACGTTCACGACGCCGCCCTCAGAACCGCTGCTCGACCAGCCCTCGAGCCTTACCGAAACAGCAGTGACGCTCAACGGCGCTGTGAACCCTAGCGGCCACCGCCTGCACTACAGCTTCCAGTACGGTTCAACCACCGCCTACGGGCAGAGCTCCCCGACAGAAGACGCCGGCGAAGGCGCCACTCTCACGCCGGCGAGCGCGAGCCTTGCCGGCATCACGCCCGGCGTCACCTACCACTACCGGCTCGTCGCGATCGGGGCGGGCGGCGAAAGCTACAGCCCGGACTCGACGTTCACGCTCTACCCGCCGGTGTCCGCGCAGACTGGTAACCCATTCAGCGTGGGGCAGAGCACCGCCGCCCCGTTCCCGGCGATTCCGCTGCTGAGCGCACCCGCGTTCCCGCCGCCGCCCACGGAAACTAGGCCGCCGTCTCCGAAGCCGTTGACGAACGCCCAGAAGCTCTCCAAAGCCTTGAAAGCGTGCAAGCTGGACAAGTCCAAGAGCAAGCGCACGAAGTGCGAAAAAGAAGCTCGTAAGAAATATGGCAAGACAACAAAGAAGAAAAAATAGTCGGACGGACGATTGCATTCGGAGGCGGAAGAACTTGTCGAGCGGAGATCTATAAAAGCTTGAGTGGCCGCAAATCCTCCAGCGGCGCTCGAGGAAGGCCCTGGACACGCGGGAAGCCCGCGTGTCCGGTCCCGGCTCCCAGCGGGCGCCACGACCTGCCCCTCGGGCCGTGGCGCCCGCGCCCCTGCCAGTAACAAGCTGAGGGGCGCTTGTCCAAGTGATCCTTATTTTGATAGCGATCGCCTGGCTCAGCGTCGCGACGGCTACCGTCAGCGCCTGTCGCGTGGCGGCGCGCGCTGACGCCGTTGAAGTCGAGATCTGCCGAGCACTTATGGGGGTCGGACACAGAAAGACCCGGGTTTAAGCGTTCAGAACACGGGCTGACAGCTGTTTGCACGAACCCCCGCTAGCCCGGCTTACGTCATGGATGAGCTGCCTTCAACATCGACAGGATGGTGCTCTCCCCGGCGGATGCGCGCGAGGAGTCGGGCTATGAGGTGCAGGCCGTGGCGCAACGGCGTGAGCTGGACGCCGCAGGAGGCCGCTCAGGAACTGCATCGTCGCCGCCGGGAGCTGCCCGCCGGCGGGAGGCAGGTGTTCTCGGACCCGAGCCGGGGCGCTCGAGCGGTGTCGCCTGTCAACGGTCGGTCTACCGCCCGTCGATGCCGTCGAACAACTCCGAGGCCGAGACGCTGAGGCCCTTGCTCAAGGACTGCACCTGGGAATACGACTGACCGAAGCTCCCGGAACCGCAGGCTTCAAACGGTGGCGCGGTGTCGATCGGGGTGAGCGCGCCGACGCGCTGCTCGCCGGCGTGCTGCCGAACGCCCTCTGCGCCGGTCGCGCCCTCACAGCGTTCGGCAGCGGCGGCGCAGGCCGGGACCCCCACCGGCCGTGACCGCCGCCCGCCCTCGTGGGTGGCGGGAGCGCACTGGAACCGACGAGCGGCCGCTAGCCTCCGTGGGAGCTGGGGCACGCTACGACGGTCCGGGTGCTTGCGCTCTCGCCGTCCAGGAACGCGAGCCTGGATGCGAAGCGAAACCCACCGCGCGGGCACGTGTCGGGCAGGCTGATGCCCGCTGGGTGGTAGGGGATGCTGCGCCCGTGGACGGTTTCGTAGTAGGTGAGGTTCCCGCCGAGGGTGATGTGCATTTCGGTGACGGACACGTAGGGCGCTTCGGGGAGGCTCGGGATCGGTGGGACCGTGATCGCGATCTGACCGCGGGCTAGCACCGCGGTCATCACGACGCCAGCTTGGACCGGTGTTTCGCCACGGGCGTAGATAAGCAGGTGCAGATACCCGTCGGTGGAGGGCCCCGCGAACAGCGTCAGCGTGACCTGCTCTGGGACCAGGTACGGTCCGAACGCGATCTCGACGGTCGCGCTGCCGGCGCCCATGCGGGAGTCCGTCGGGCACGCCGCTGGGTCTGAGGTTTCCAGCGCGAGCGGAGGGCACGCCATGATGCCGAGGTCGCTCGTGGCGAGCCCCAGGCCTCGGGGGTAGGTGAGGGTGATCCCGGTGAGCGGCGCCGGGGCGAGCCCTCCGTCGGCGACCTGGAACGCGAACGACACGGTCGTGGGGGCACCGAGGCGCTCGGGGATGAACGCGGCGCTCATCCGCGCGCTCGTCCCGGCGGCGGCGGCGGCTGCGGGCAGCGCCAGGCACGCAGCGAGCGCGAGAGTCCCGGCGAGTGCTCGCGGGATCACAGCGCTCCGCTCCCGCTCCTAGTAGGGGAGCTTGCCGATTGCCTGGACCGTCAGAGCGTAGCTTCGCCGGTAGTACACGCCGTACAGTTCCCCGCTGCCGTGGATGTGCGCGTAGCGGCCGGTCCCGCCCGTGACGCTCATCGTCCCGTGAAAGCTCGGGCTCGGGCTCGTCGGGCTGGACAGCCGCCCGCTGCCGCGCGCGCTGATCGACCCGCCCGCCCCCGAGATCGTGAAATGCGCGGTGACTGTGGGTTCGCCGTTGTAGAGGAACCGCGCCCTGATCCAGCCCGGGAAGCTGCCGCTGGCGCGCCCTTCGTCGATGATCAGTTCACCCGAGCTTTTGGTGAAGTGAAGGCGTCCTTCATCGCGCACGCTGAGTACCCGCGCGGCGCGTGCCGGCGGCCTGCCCGATGCGGATCCGCTCGCGCCGGCGGCCATGGCCAGCGCCAGGATGCCCGTGCCGATGAGCGCCACGCTGCGCCGGCGCCCGATCACAGAAGATCTCCCCATGAGGGCTGCAACACCGCGCCGGTCCGATAGTTCCTGCGGGCCGCCGCCGCGGCGGGCGCCGCCGCCGAGCCTTTTCGAGTGTTCATCGTGTCCTGCCTTGCGCCCCAGGGCTCCTCGATAGTGCTCATCTCCTCGATAGTGCTCATGCCAACTTGCTCCTTTTTGTTGTGCGCCACTTCGTTGTTTGACTGGGGCGATGCGCGCGGGTCACCGTGCGCAGCCGCCGCGCGGCCCGCCATGCCCGCATTACCGCGAGCGTCGGGCCGATCAGTGGGCGAAGCTCGCGGCGCACCCGCGCGATCACCGGGCGTGCGACCCCGCTCGCCGCGCCGCGCTCGGAGCCGTAGTAGCCGACGACCGCAACGAACAGCATCACGTGCTGCGGGCCGTCGGGCAGCGCCCGCGTCTGGGTGATCGCCCGGCGCGCAAGAGCGGCCATCATCTCCCCGAGCCCCCCGGGGTCCTCATACAGCTCGAGGTATCCCGGCCCTGTCGGCTGCTCGCCGGCCGTGTCCTCGGCCTCGTCGACGAGCCCGTCCAGCAGCGTCAGCACCGCGCAGGTGCTCAGGTACGCCGCGGCGATCCGCTCGCCCTGCTGGGATGTCGTGGCGGGGTCCGCGGCCGCGACGATCAGCGCGTGCAGCGCCAGCACCGAGGACGCCGCGCCGCACGCCAGCTCACGCCACCCCAGCCCTGTGCCCTGCGCCTCGCGGGCGGCCCACTGTTGCAGCTGTCCGGCGCCGAGGCCCCCGATCGCGTGCATCCGGGTCTGGGCCTGCCCTGCGCGCGACGCGGTCCGCCGCGCGACGTCCGTGACCGCCGGGGCGGCGGGCAGTCGGAAGAGCGCTACACGGACAGCGTCCGAGAGCGCCTGCAGGTAGCCGCCGTCCTGCGCGAAGGGTGCCCGGCCGCTCGCTGCCTCCGGCGGTGAGACGGCGTCCTTTAGCGCGGTGAACAGGCGCTCCCCGTCGCCGAGCGGGTCCTTGGAGGGGCGCTCGCTGAGCCCGTCCAGGTAGTCGAACAGCAGCTCGAGCGCCACGATCGCCTGGGTGACCGTCTCGCGCTGCGCGCGTGGCGCGCCGGTCGCGAGCATCGCGGCGGCCTGCGCGTGGAAACCCTCGCCGTCAAGCTTGCCGAGTGCCAGCGCTCGCAGCTCGGGGTCAGCGATCGCCTGGGCTCTGCGCTGCCAGCGCGCGAGCTCGCGGTGCACCGTCGCCGCGACGCCGGTCCAGTAGCGTGCGTTCGCGACCACGAGCGCGATGCTCGCCCGCGCCGCGAGCCGCCGGTCGCCGATCGCTGATGCCACTCTCAGCGCCCCCCGAAACGGCGGTTTCGTTCGGCGAACTCCAGCAGCGACTGCTCCAGGCACTCGCGGGTGAAGTCGGGCCACAGCTCCTCGCGGAACACGAGCTCTGAGTAGGCGGACTGCCACAGCAGGAAGTTCGACAGGCGATGCTCGCCGCCGGTGCGGATGATCAGCTCCGGGTCGTGCATCCCGGGCTCGTAGAGGCAGCGTACGAACTCCTCCTCGCCGCCGGCCGCGAACCGTTCGGCGGCCCGCAGGATCTCAGCGCGCCCGCCGTAGTTGATCGCGACGTAGAGGGTCAGCCGCTCGTTCCCGTCGGTCAGCGCCTGCGAGCGGTCCATCTGCTCGGCGAGCTCCTTGGAGATCCCCTCGCGGGCGCCGAGGAAACGGATCCTGACCCCGTCACGGTGAAGCTCTGGGGTCTCGCTGGCGAGGCGCCGGCAAAGCATTCCCATCAGCGCCGTGATCTCCCCGTTCGAGCGCGACCAGTTCTCGGTCGAGAACACGTACACCGTCAGCTCCTTCACGCCGAGGCGCGCGGCGTCGCGAATGCGTGCTGAGAGGGTGTCCCCGGCGGCGTCGTGCCCTGCCTGCACCGGCAGCCCTTGGCCCTGTGCCCAGCGGCGGTTGCCGTCGGCGATGATCGCGACGTAGCGAGCCATCTGGGCTAGCGCTCCTCGAGCGCCAGGGCGGCGGGCACGCGCGAGGCGATGAAGCTCGGGACCGCGACGAGCGCGAACGCTGCTGTGAGCACGAGCGCGAACACCTCGAACGGGCGCGCTCCGGTCGCCACGCGCGCGAGCGGGAATCCGGTGACGTGCCGCAGGTACCCGTCTAGGACGAGCTGCCCGTAGACGCCGAGCGCTGCGCCGGTGAGGCAGCCCGCGGCGAGCATCAGCGCCGCTTCGATCGCGAGGATCAGCCGCAGCCGCGAGGGCCTGACCCCGAGCAGCCGCAGGCTCGCGAGCGAGCTGCGGCGCTGCCAGACGCTCGAGGCGAGCGCGGCGGCCATCGCGCCGATCGCAGCCAGCAGCAGCAGCGTTGAGATCTCAGAGAGCTGGCCGAGGCCTTCACCTGCGAGCCCGTCGATCCGCGCCGAGCGCTCTGCCGCGAGCGACACTTCAAGACCGCTGGCGGGCCCGAGTGCCGCGATGATCGCGGCACGGGCCACGGCCGGGTTGCTGCCGGGCCGCAACCTCACCCCGAGCGCGCTCGGGGTGCTGTTCGCCCAGGCGCGCGTGTAGTCGCGTGAGCTGATGAAGATCACGCCCGGCGGCCACGCGAGGTTCGTCGTTGTCGCCGCGATCCGGTAGCTGAGGTTCCCGGTCGGGGTTGGCAGGGTGAGTGTGCCGCCGACGCCGGTGTGGTGTTCTGCGGCGATCTGCTGGGAGACCGCGATCCAGCCGCCCCGCGCGAGGCGCGCGAGCGCCTGCGGGACGCTGCCCGTGATGATCTGGCTTGAGAGGACGTGCGCGCTGGCGCCAGGCGGGCGCGCGATCACCCACACCCGCCGTCCGGCGAGCGTCAGAAAACCGCCGTTGAACGCCTGCACGCTCGCGACCTGGGGTACGCGTGCGATCGCGGCCTGCGCCCCGGCTGGCGGGTCGATGTTGTCGACGGCTTGGTTATCGCCGGGGTTGGTGACCCAGATGTTTGCGTCGGCGACGTAGCTGTCTGCGAACGTGTTGATGCCGCGCAGCAGGTCATCGCGGGATCCTCCGAGCGCGACGCTGCCGAACAGCGCGACGGCGCCGGTAGCGGCGAGCGCGAGCGAGCGGATCGTGCTCACGCGCAGCGAGGACAGCGCGACCGGCAGCGCCGTGAGGCGCTGGAAGCGTTCGGCCAGCACGCCACCGGCGCGCAGCACCGCGGCGAACGTCAGCGGGACCGCGAGCACGGTCGCGGCGGCCAGCAGCGCACACGAGGCGATCGCCGCCGACGGCGCCGCCGCGAACAGCGCCGTGGCGAGCGCGACGAGCACGAGGGCGGCGGCGAACATCCGTGCCTGGGTGTGTGGGTGAAGCGCGTTGCCGGGGGCGCCGTCCTCGCGGTAGACGGCATCGCGTGCGCGGCCGCGGCGCAGGTCAAGCAGCGGCACCGCCGAGGCCAGGCACGTCGCGGCGACCCCGCCGATCGTCGCGACGAGCAGCGGTCGCAGCCCGACGACGGTCGCGTTTGAGAGCGTGAACGCCTCCGCGAGATAGCCGGTCGGCTGGTGAAAGACGCCGCTTGAGAGCGCGTACCCCACGATCAGCCCGACCACGGTTGCGGCGAGGCCGAGACACAGCGCCTGGAAGAGCACCATCTGCACGACGGCGGTGCGTTTGATGCCGGTCAGGCGCAGGTCGGCGATCGCCTGGCGGCGCTCGGGGACCGTGAGCAACAGTGCGTTGAACGCGAGCAGCAGCCCGAGCAGCACCCCGATCGCGGCGAACACCTCGCTCGCCAGGGCGCTCGGTCGCAGCGCCTGGGAGAGCAGCCCCACGTCCTGATCGGCGGGCGCGAGCGTCAACCGCTGCCCGGCGAGCGCCTGCAGCTCACGCGCGACGAGCGCCTGCTGGCCGGGAGCGGGCTGCACGAAGATGCGCGTTACTCGGCCCTGGAGTCCGGCGAGCTGCTGCATCCGCTTCAGCGGCATGACCGCCACGAGCGAGCGTGACAGTGCGCCGGCGGCTTCGGGGCCGAGGACCGCCGAGACCCTTAGTGGACTCGCGCGGCCGCGCATCAGCAGCGTCACCGGCCCCGCGGTGGCGCCCGAGCCGGTGATTCCAAGCGCCTGCGCGGTGGTGCGGCTGAGGCCGATGCCGCCGGGTGTGAGTGCGCCGAGCGGCAGCGTGCGCGCGAGGCCGTCGAGTGTCGCCAGTGCGACGTCGGTCCCGGCGAGCTCGATCCGTACCCGCCGGCCGTCCTGCGCGAGGACTGTCGCGCTTTGCTCCAGCAGCGGCGCGGCCTGTTTGACGCCGGGGAGGTTTTCCACGCGGGTGAGCAGTTCTTGATTTACGCCGTCGCCGTCTCGGGCTTGCAGCTGCAGGCTCGCCGGGCCGATGACCGCGCCGATGACTTTGCCAGAGGAGGAGGCGATGCTGCCCTGCGCGACCAGCGCCGCGAACAGCAGCGCGACGGCGATCGCGACGCCCACTCCCGCCAACAGCTCCTGCGCGGCGTGCGCGCGCAACCGCCGCCGGTAGAGGTAGAAGAGCGCGTAGGGGCGCATCAGCGCGCGGGTCTGAAGGCGCTCGGTGCCGGCCATGCTCGCGTCAGCCTCCCGCGCTCTGCGATCGCGGCGCCACGGCAAGGCGTGGGCCGTCGGCGGGCTGCTCGGCGGGCGCGAGCTGCCCGTCGTGAAGCAGGAAGCGCCGGTCGGCGAGCTGGGCGGCGTCGCTGTCGTGCGTGACGAGCACCACGGCGGCTTGCCGCTCGCGCGCGACCGTGCGCAGCAGCGCCACGACCTCCCTGCTGCGGGCGCTATCAAGGTTTCCGGTCGGCTCATCGGCGAGGATCAGCCGCGGCTCGCCCGCGAGCGCGCGCGCGATCGCGACCCGCTGGCGCTCTCCTCCGGAGAGCTGCTCGGGCGTGTGCTCCAGGCGGTCGCCGAGGCCGACGCGCTCCAGCCACGGCAGGGCGTGAGCCTTGGCCTCGCGCATCCCTAGGCCGCCGACAAGCAGCTTCAACGCGGCGTTCTCGAGCACCGAGGTTCGCGCCATCAGCTGCACCCGCTGGTAGACGAAGCCGACATCGCGCATCAGGTAATCCGACGCCTCATCCTCAGACAGTGAAGCGACATCGCGCCCGTCGAAGCGCACCTGGCCGGAGTCCGCCGCCGCCAAGCCCGCGATCAGCAGCAACAGCGTCGTCTTGCCCGACCCGCTCGGGCCCTGTAGCGCGACCATTTCGCCTGGGCGTACGCGCAGGTTGACGCCGTCGACCGCACGGACCTCCTCGCCGCCGGAGCGGTAGTGCTTTATGACCCGCTCAAGCTCGAGCATTGACGCTCCGCCGCTCGCGCCGGTGCTCGCTGGCGCTCACCCAGCGGCCCGACGGGGGCGGCGCAGGGGAAGGACCGTCGCGAGCTCCGCGGGCGGGGCTCCCCGCAGCTCCCCTTCGCTGAGAGCGAGCGCGCGATCCGCGCCGGCCAGGCCGGTCGACTCGCTGGTGCTCGCGAGTACTGCGATGCCGTCGTTGGCGAGCGAGCGAAGCAGCGCAAGGACCCCGTCGCGTGCCAGCAGGTCCACGCCCTTGGTTGGCTCGTCGATCACCAGCAGCGCGGGTTCCAGCGTGAGCGCCCGCGCGATCGCGACGCGCACGCTCTCGTCCTGCTCGAGCGCCGCGACGCGCTGGGACGCGGTCTGCTCGCCGCCGACTCGCTCAAGCGCCCTGAGCGCGCGCGTGCGCGCCCCTCGGGGGCCCACGCCGTGCGCGAGCAACCCCACCATCACGTGGTCGAGCACGCCCCGCCCTTCGGCGGAGCGCAAACCACGCTCGGGAAAGCCGATGCCGCCGCCCAGCAGCCCCTCGCCGGCCTGCTCGAGGTCCCGGCCTTCAAAGCGCACGCTCCCACTGTCCGGAGCCTCGATGCCCGCCGCGATGCGCAGCAGCGTCGAGCGTCCCGAGCCCTTCAGGCCCCAGACGACCGCGAGCTCCCCCGGCTCGAGCTGGAGCGTGACGTCGCGCAGCACGGTCCGCTCACCGGCCGAGCGGCTGTAGCGCTTGCAGACATCCTGCAGCGCGAGCAGGCTCATCGCCGTGGGCTCGCGGGCTCGCCGATCGCCTGCAGCTCCCGGCGCAAATACTGGACCCACGCCAGGTGCGCCCCGACCGCGAGGCGGTTCTCCTCGTCGATCAGACGGTCGGCCAGCTGCGAGACCTTCTCCTCGGAGTTCGCGTCCTGGGAGGGCAGGGGGCCACTGGCCTCCCGCAGGCACGCCTGCTCATAGCCGTCGATCACGCCGCGCGCGAGCTCGGGGCGGCCCATCAAGGCGGCGAGCTCGATCGCGAACAGCCGCTGACGCCGGCGCTCCTCAGCGAGCTGGCCGATCAGCCACTGCTGGTAGAGCTCCACGGCACCCTGTGCCGCGCGGTAGCGCGGCTTTGGCTGGCGTCCCGCGCGGCTGCCCGGGACTTCCTCGACGAGGCCCCGCTCCTCGAGCGCCGCCAGCGCCGTATAGACATGCGAGGTGCTGCTGAGCGACAGCGCACCGTCATAGGTCCTGTCAAACCGGTGTGCCAGCTCATACGCGTAGCTCGGGCGTTCGATCACCAACCCGAGCAGCGCCCAGTTCACCGGCGACTGCATATGGCCCTGCTGCTCCCGTACCCTCCCCGCTCCCATGGCTCCACATCCTAGCTCGACAGGGGCCCCGCACGTCATGCCTGCGACCCCCAAAACACCCAAGACTTGCAACGTTATATGGCTTGTAGTAGTCCGGCGCGAAGCCGTCTCTCGGCCCCGCAGCGACCCCCTGAAACCCGGTCAATCGTCGCGCTGAGGTGTGAAAAGCATCCAGCCAGGACTATTTTGTCAAGGCGTAGAACGTTCAAGGGCTTGGCTTGTGTCGGGGTGCGTGGCGGCGTGATGATGGTCGCCCATGGGGAGCTTGCGAGCGCTGCGATGATGAGTGAAACGCCGGTTGCGCAGCTGCGGCGTGCACCCCGGCGAACGGGCGCTCTGCTTCACATCGCCGCGCACCCCGAAGCGAGCAACCGCGAGATCGCCGAGGGCATCGGCATCACAGATGATGGGCAGGTCTCGCGGCTGCTCGCGCGGATGCAGGATCACGGGCTTATCCGCAACCGGGCCGGGGCTGGTACTCACGGTGGCGCCAACGCCTGGCAGCT